>Ga0209498_1002965_pt1 | contig 10170 bp, 9 predicted proteins | sample WalLakDeSediment_FD_184131 | JGI IMG/M metagenome (GOLD analysis project Ga0209498, IMG submission 184131) | Lake sediment microbial communities from Walker lake, Nevada to study Microbial Dark Matter (Phase II) - Walker Lake 11/02/13 Deep... | ecosystem: Environmental > Aquatic > Freshwater >... | reverse complement strand
GATTCAATCCGTATCCGCACATCCACCGCCCACGCGCCGGCTGCGCCTACAATCAACGGGTTGATGTCCATCTCGGCGATGCTAGGGAAGTCGGTCACGAGCTGCCCGGCGCGCCGCAGTGTCTCGACGACGGCGGCGATGTCGCCCGGCGGCTCACCGCGCACGCCCTCCATAATGCGCCCGGCGGCGGTCTCCGCGATCATCCCACGCGCGTCCTCTGCGCTGATGGGCGCGAGGCGGAAGGCCACGTCGCGCAGGATTTCGACGTACAGCCCGCCCATCCCGAACATCAACTGGGGGCCGAACTGCGCGTCGCGTTTGGCCCCCAGGATGACCTCCTGCCCGTCGGGAATCATCCGCTGTACCATCGCGCGCGTGCGCCCGCCATCGGTGACGCGGTCGAAGGCCGCGCGCACCGCGCCTGCGTCGCGCAGATTGAGCGCCAGGCCGCCCACATCCGCCTTGTGGACGACGTCCGCCGCGATGCGCTTGAGCACGACCGGATACCCGGCTTTGTCGGCGAGCGCGACGGCTTCATCGACAGTCGCCGCGAGGCCGGAGAAGGGGATGGCGATGCCGTAAGCGCTCGCGACTTGCGCGGCGGTCTCTGCATCGAGGAAGCATGGGCCGTGCTGCGCCCATGCTGTCTCCAGAAGCGCCTGCACCGCCGCACGATCTACGTCTATGACAGGGGAGGGGGTCAAATCGGGACGTTCGCGGAGCTGGCGATATTCCCACAGCCCGCCGAGCGCACGTCCGGCGCGGCTCGGGTCGCGGTAGTAGGGGACGCCGCCCCGGTTGAGCGTGTAAATGGCTTCGGTGAGGCTCTCGCCGCCGACGAGGCAGGCGACAACCGGCTTGTCCGCGCCCACGCGCGTGGCGACCATATGCTGCGCCACCTCGTCGACCGGCGTGATTGCTTGCGGGACGAACATCGTCATCAGCATATCCACGTCTGGGTCTTCCAGCAGGATTTTGCCCGCCGCACTGTACATCTCCGCGCGCGGCCCGCCGAGCATGTCGATGGGGTTGCCCAACTGTGTCCCTGGTGGGGTCACGGCTTTGAGGCGCTCTTGCGTAGCGGCGCTGATGGGCGCCATCACGAGGCCCTGCCGGCTCGCGGTGAACGCCAGCGAACCGTCGAGCGCGTCGGCGGCGAGCGCCGCCGGCCCGCCCGCGTTGGTGAGCAGCGCCACGCGGTTGCCGCGCGGCAGCGGTTGCGTCGCCAGCGCCATCGCCACGTCGTTCTGCTCTTGTAGGGAGTGTACGACTACCACGCCCGCCCGGTGGCAGGCGGCGCGGTAGGCGTCGTTGTCGCCCGCCAGCGCGCCGGTGTGCGAGGCCACGGCCTGCGTTCCGGCAGCCGTCAGCCCGGCTTTGAGCATCACGATGGGCTTGGTGCGGGAGACGCTCCCCGCGACGTCCACGAAGCGTCGCCCGTCGGGCAGACCCTCGGCATAGACGCTGATGACGCGTGTGTTCGGGTCATCTTTCATCATAAGGATGCCGCCGGCGATGTCCACGTCTAACTGGTTGCCCAGGCTGGCGATGCGGCTATAACCCACGCCGACGCTGCGCGCCCAATCGATGGAACCGCCGCAAATCGCGCCGGAGTGCGAGACGAAGGCGATGTGGCCGGGTTCGGGCATCATCGTGATGAACGTGGTGTCGAGCGGCAGGTGCGCGTCCATCACGCCGACGCAGTTCGGCCCGATGAGGCGCATCCCATACTGCACGGCGATGTCTTTGAGCGAGGCTTCCAACGCGGCCCCTTCCGGCCCTGTCTCGCGGAACCCGCCGGTAACGACGATCACGGCCTTGAGGCCGCGTTGCCCGCAGGCGATCAACGCTTCGGGGACGGCCTCTGCGCGGATCATGATGACCGCCAGTTCGACGGGGTCGGGCACGTCGCCGATGCTTGGATAGGCCGTCAACCCTTGAATTTCGCCGCCCCTGGGATTGATAGGGTAGATTGGACCGCGATAACCGTGCGCGATGAGGTTATGTACCACGCCGTAGCTCAGTTTGGTAGGGTCGGCGCTGGCGCCAATTACGGCTACTCCCTGCGGGTTGAAGAAGTACTCGCCGAGTTGTTCGTCTGTCATACAGATCTCCTGGAATAGTTTGGAATGATTCGTTGGCCGGTGTTTGGTCAACAGGATCAATCATACACAGCCACGCGTTTTTGTCCAATAGTTTTTTTGCGTTGTATCGGTTTCTCGTTACAATGACAACATTCTTACCCTTGCGAAGGTTTCTGAACCTTCGCAAGGGTACGGGTAAAGGGTATTTGGAGGTTAACCGTGAGTGCTACACCCGATCCGCCGTTCGATCATTTTGGCTTGCTCGCGCCGCTGTACGAGCGGTTCATTCGCCCGCCGGACGCGCGCTGGCTGCGCGAGTTGTGCGCGTTTGGACCAGGACATCGCTTGCTGGACGTAGGTGGCGGCACGGGGCGCGTATCGCAGCATTTTCGCAGCGACGTGGCCTCGGTGTGCGTGATCGATGTGTCCGTGGGGATGCTGCACGAGGCGCTGGCTAAAGGTGGCTTCTGCGCCGGTTCAGGGGCGGCAGAGCATCTACCTTTCCGCGACGGCGCTTTCGAGCGGATCATCGCCATCGACAGTTTTCACCACTTCCGTGACCATCATCGCGCAGCGGGCGAACTGCTGCGTGTGCTTGCGCCGGGTGGGCGTCTGGTGATTGAGGAGCCAGACGTCCGGCGTTTCGTCGTCAAACTCGTCGCACTCGGTGAGACGCTGACGCTGATGCGCAGTCATTTCTATCCACCCAGTGATCTGATGCAGTTTTTTGACGTGCCCGGTGTGCGCTTAACGCTACACGAGTTGAACCCAAATTATTGGGTCGTTGTGGAAAAGGTGGGTTGATAGCAGGAACTCGAAATGCCAACGTCCCCGGCCGTGAGCGACCGGGGACGTTGGCGGAGTCCGCTGCTAATGCGATTTCCTCATAAACATCGAGGGCGGCAGGTTGAAGCCGTATTGCTTGAATACGCTGTCGCTGTCGGGGCGCACGCCGGTGGGGCCGTGATAACCAATCACCTTACCATCTGGCCCATCCCCTTCGTCGAAGAATTTGTAGATGTCTTGTAGGATGACTGTTTCCCCTTCCATCCCCAAAATTTCGGTGATGTTGGTTACTGTGCGCGCGCCATCGCGCAAACGGCTGACCTGTACGATCAGGTGGATGGCGGAAGCGATCTGCTTGCGTACCGAGATGAGGGGCAGATCCACGCCTGCCATAAGCACCAGAGTTTCAAGGCGCGAGATGCAGTCGCGGGGCGAGTTGGCGTGGATGGTCGTCATACTGCCGTCGTGACCGGTGTTCATCGCCTGGAGCATATCCAACGCCTCACCGCTGCGGCACTCGCCGACGACGATGCGTTCCGGGCGCATTCGTAGCGCGTTGACGACACACTGGCGAATGGTGACCTCTGTGGGGCTGAGGGGGTTTGGCTTTTTCGTTTCCAGACGCACGACGTTGCGCTGGTGTAGTTGTAACTCGGCAGCGTCCTCGATGGTTACGGTGCGCTCGTGTTCCGGGATGTAGCCGGAGAGGATGTTGACAAGCGTCGTCTTACCGGAGCCGGTGCCGCCGGACACGATGATATTGCGCCGCGAGACGACAGCGGCTTCCAATAACCGCGCCATATCTTCGGTGAGTGAACCGAATTTCAACAGGTCATGGGTGGTTAGCTTTTCCTTCGAAAACTTGCGGATGGTGATGTTGGGACCGTCGATGGCGCACGGGCGGATCACAGCATTCACGCGCGAACCATCGGGCAGGCGTGCATCAATCAGAGGGTTGTCGAGGTTCACGGTACGACCGAGCGGAAGCACGATACGTTTGATGATGCGCTCGACGTGGTCGTCGTCTAGGAATTTGTAGCCGGTTTCACGCACACGGCCATTTTTTTCCACAAAGATAATGTAAGGGCCGTTTACCATGATCTCTGTGATGTCGGTGCGCTCAGTGAGCGCCTGAATGGGACCGTAGCCGAACGCTTCATTTAACACGTCGTTGACGAAATCCTCCTGACTGACGTTTGGCGGCAGTCTGAAGTTACCGCTGCTCATCAGTTGTTGAAGCTTTTCGCGGGCGTTGTTTTCGTGTTCGGCTGTGCGATCTAGCGGCAAGTCCAACGCGACGTTCGGCGCGAGAAATCTCTGGCGCAGATTGTCGGCGATTTGCACTTGCATTCGCAACAGCGTCGCCTGGCGATCGGTAATCATACCGCGCTGTGGCGGTGTCTCCGGTGGTTCTGGTTCCAAGGGGCGAAACATCGGATCCGGTGGTTCCGTTGTTTTTTCCGTTATAACCGGCTTGGGTTGTGGCGTAGGCTCCGGCGATGTGTTGGGTTCAGGGTTATCGCGGCGTTTAAAAAGCGTCATCGTTTCTCCTTAATTCTCGGACGATCCAAAAATGTCCGGAGTATGCTACATTCAGAAACATCCAACCGCTGCAATCATAGCACGCTCTGAACGTCTGTCAACGAACCAACTAACTCCTTGTTCTTCTTTCACCTTGCGGGTATAATTGAAGTATGAACGTTCTAATTCAGGTGGCCGGATAGTCGAGGCGTTGAGAGTGTAATTCAGGAGTGCGACATGGGTCAAGGGACGGATTGGGTATTTTGGGTTGTCATTATGACGTTGATCGTCGTTTTCCTCTACGTGCCACAGTGGATGTCGCGACGGAGGCGCCAACAGCAGGAAAAGGACCTAGCTGTAGGAGATCGCGTATTCACCATTGGCGGCTTTATAGGGACGTTGACTCGCTATGACCGCGAGGCCAATATTGCCCGTCTTCGCCTGGCCGAAGGGTTTGAGGTGGATATCATGCCCGACGCAATCGGCGGTAAGCAAGTGCCGCACGAGGACAAGCAGGGGTAAGTGGGGGAGGACGTATGCATCTTTCGGTTGCTGCGAGCAAGATCAATAAATGGGCGGTGCGTGAGAGCGGCGATACGCTCGAGATGATCGAACGTCCCCGTGGTGGTATCTCCTTTGTGCTGGCCGATGGGCAGAGTTCCGGCGAGGCGGCCAAAGCGATCAGCATCCGTGTGGTGCGCAAAATCGTCTCCGAATTAGCCGAAGGCGTGCGCGATGGTGCGGCCGCGCGCGCGGCCAACGATATGCTGTACGAGCATCGCCGCGGCAAGGTGTCGGCGACGCTGATCATCCTCTCCGTAGACCTTGACAGCGGTTCGCTGGTGATTACGCAGTGCGGCAATTCCGGCGTTTACGTGCGCTATCCGGCGGGCGACCTGCAACTGCTGGAGAGTGAGTCGCCGCCGTTGGGGTTCCACCAACACACACGCCCTACGGTGGATCAAATCTATCTCGAGCCTGGGTTGATCGCGTTAGCCTTCACCGACGGATTGGTTCATGCAGGTGGGAACACCGGCGGCGCGATAGACATCCCGCAGGCGTTCGAGGAAATTTGGGAGATGGAGGCTTCAGCAAGGGCAATCGCCGATGGACTGTTGGAGCGTGCGATGGCGGCGGATAACGGGCGGCCAAAGGACGATACGAGCATTTTGGTGCTGCACGTCCAATCCGGTGAGCCGCAAGGCCCGCGTTATATGCGCGTCGAGGTGCCCGTCCCGGACCTGTAGCCAGCCGGCGCGGAGACGATGATGGACGCGCGCCGCATCGGTATCGTTGGCCCCTGTTCCTCCGGTAAGTCCACGTTGGCGCGCGCATTGCGCTCGCTCGGGTATCGCGTCAATGAAATTATGCAGGAGCATTGCGCCGCACCCACGATGTGGCGGCGCATCAGCAATCCCGATGTGCTGATTTACCTGGACGTGAGTATGGATGTCGCCGCGCGGCGCGAGGGGCTGGAAAAGCCCTCCTCGTGGTGGAACGAGGAACGTGAGGTTCGCCTGGCGGACGCGCATGCGCATTGTGATCTCTACATTGACACCTCGACGTTGACGCCGGAGGAGATCCTGGCGCAAGTGCTCGAATTCCTTCACGATTAACCAATTGAACGGATTCCAGCGGATTTTTTAACTAACTTTAGACCTGCTAACTTGTAACTATTTTCGGGGGAGCCGACATGATTCCGGTGGTATCCTTTGTAGGCCGTTCCAATAGCGGCAAGACCACGCTGCTGGAAAAGCTGATCGCGCAGTTGCGGCAACGCGGCTATCGCGTGGGCGTGGTCAAACACACCGTGCGCGCGGACGTGGAAACCGATCTTCCAGGCACGGACACACGCCGTTTGTGGGAGGCCAGCGCGGATCACGTGGCTTTTGTGACGCCAGATCGTATCGTTCATACGCGCCGCTACGCTGAACTGCCCCCATTGGAAGCGGCGCTGGCAGGGGTGGATGACGTAGACCTGGTGCTCATCGAGGGCTTCAAGTTTGGGCCATATCCCAAGATCGAGGTGGTGCGAGCGGCGCGCGATCCTGCGTTGATCCCCGACCTGGAAGGTCGCGTTGCCTGCGTGACCGATGTGCCGGATTTAATGTGCGACGTTCCACGCTTCGCTTTCGATGACGTGACAGGGCTGGCGGATTTTGTAGAACGCGTCGTTGTACGACGTGCGGTGTGACCGATGGGACATTGGCAGGAGATCGAACACACCGCCGACCTGGCGCTGCACCTATGGGCCGCGGATCTGCCCGACCTGTTTGCGACGGCGGCGCAGGGGATGCTTGCGTTGTTCGTGGAAGTCGATGATGCCGCGCCAGGGGAGATGGCCGACCTGACGCTGTCGGCGCTCGATGTGGAGATGTTGCTCATCGACTGGCTCAACGAACTGCTCTATTTCGTCGAGGTGCAGGGCGTTGCTTTTACGACGTTCGAGTTCAGCGAGCTGACGCCTACGACGTTGACCGCAACCCTGCACGGCGGCCCGGTGCGGGCGTATACCGGCTACGTCAAAGCAGCGACGTTCCACGATCTGCGCGTTGTCGTCACGCCGGAGGGCTACGAGACGGAGATTGTCTTCGATACATGAAGGGTATCTTCTCAGAAATCTGGGGTGGGGGTGTGGGGGCGGGCGCACCCGGCCCCACACCCCCACTTCTCCTCCTCTGATTGGGATGATACTTGACTGCCAAGATAATAATGAGGTGCAATATGGTTCATAGAAATGATTTCGAACAGATTAACGATTACGTGTGGGAACTCCCGCAGGCTTACGATGGCCGGATGCGCGTCCCGGCGCGCATCTACGGCAACGAGGAAGTCTTCGAAGCGGCGTTCCGTGACAACTCTGTGACGCAGTTGATGAACGTGGCGATGTTACCGGGTATCGTCAAGTACGCGATGGCCATGCCGGATGTGCATCAGGGCTACGGTTTCCCCATCGGAGGTGTAGGCGCCTTCCGGTACGACGAGGGCATCGTTTCCCCTGGTGGCGTAGGGTACGACATCAACTGTGGAGTCCGTATGCTGGCCTCACAGATCGACTACGAGACCCTTGCCCCGTACCTCAAAGACCTCACTGCGACCATCGATCGTAATTGTCCGAGCGGTGTAGGAGGCAAAGGCGCGGTGCAGCTTTCAGATAAAGATCTGGAGGCTGTGCTGGAAGGCGGTGCAGACTGGGCGCTGGCGAAGGGCTACGCGCAGCGCGATGATCTCGAGCGCACCGAGAGCCGTGGGCGGATCGCCGGCGCGCAGGCCGGAACGGTCTCGCCGCGCGCCAGGGAGCGCGGACGTCCGCAGATGGGATCGCTCGGCGCGGGCAACCACTTCCTCGAAATCGACGTGGTGGATGAGATTTACGATGCTGACGTCGCCGACGTGATGGGGTTATCGCTCAACTGCGTCGTCGTGCAGATTCACTGCGGATCGCGGGGCCTGGGCCACGAAGTGTGCGGGCAATATATCCGCGAGTTGCAAAATGCGCCACGGCGCTACGGCATCGACATTCCCGACCGCGAGCTGGTTGCTGCGCCGGTGGATTCCCAGGAGGGACGCAACTATCTGGCCGCAATGTCGGCGGCGGCGAACTATGCCTTTGCCAACCGGCAAGTCCTGGCGCATTTCGTGCGAAGAGCGTTCGAGCAGGCGCTGGCGGGCAAGGTGAAGAACTGGAGCCTTCACCAAATTTACGATGTGGCGCACAACATCGCCAAGATCGAGGAGCATCAGCTTGGCTCGCAACGGACGCGGTTGATCGTACATCGCAAGGGCGCGACGCGCGCCTTTCCGCCGCGCCACCCGGAGTTGCCCGCTGTCTACCGCGAAACCGGGCAACCGGTGCTCGTCCCCGGTTCGATGGGGACGGCATCCTACGTGCTCGTTGGGACGGCGTCAGCGATGGCCGACACCTTCGGTTCTACCTGTCATGGCGCAGGGCGGACGATGAGCCGCAAAGCGGCGCTCAATCGTGCGCGCGGCGAGCAAGTGCGGTCCGATTTGGCCAACCAGGGCATCGTAGTGCGCACCGGCAGTCTCAAGGGGCTGGCGGAAGAAGCGCCGTATGCATACAAGGACGTGAGCATCGTCGTAGATTCGGTGGTTGGCGCGGGATTAGCGCGCAAAGTCGCGCGCGTGCGTCCGGTGGCGGTGATTAAGGGGTAAAGATAGTTCTTTTGTCAGCAGATTGAGCAGATGAAGCAGATTTTTGAATTGAGATTATGAAAATCTGCTAAATCTGCTCAATTGGCAGACCAATTTAATCTGCTGACCTGACGTTGTTTCTTAGCCTGGCCACAAAGAGGCCGGGCTTATTTGTGCATCAGTTCGTCTTTCAGCGCCGTTCCCAGGCGGCGGATGCCCTCGACGATCATTTCTGGCTGCGCGTTGGAGAAGTTTAGGCGCATAGCGTTGTGTCCGCCGTCCTCATACGGGTAGAAGTTGATCCCCGGCACGTAAGCCACTTTGTTCTCCAGCGCCCGCGGTAAAAAGGCCAGCGTATCAATGCTCTGCGGGGTGCGCGCCCATAAGAAGAGTCCGCCTTGCGGTGATGTCCAACGCGATCCTTCGGGCCAGAATTCGGTGAGGGCTTCGAGCATCACGTCACGACGTTCCTTGTAGACCTGGCGGATTTTGCGTACATGCGCCTTCAGGATACCGCGCTGCGCCACATCGTTGGCGATCATCTGATCGAAAGTGCTGCTGTGCAGGTCAGCGCCTTGTTTAGCTTGCACCAGCCGGTGGATGATCTCCACCGGAGCGACACTCCACCCGATGCGCAAGCCGGGCGTGAGCGTCTTGGAGAACGTGCCCAGGTAGATGGTGCGTTCTGGCGCCAGTGCTGCAATGGGGATGATATCCTCGCCGGTATAGCGCAGCGCCCCGTAGGGATCGTCCTCGACGATGAGGAGATCGTATTTGCGGGCGACCTCCACCAACAGGTGGCGGCGGTTTTCAGGGAGGGTTGTACCGGCCGGGTTGTGAAAATTGGGGAGGACGTAGATGTAGCGTACCGGAGTTTGCTTGACAGCGCCGTTCCGCAAGACGTCTTCCAGAAGTTCCACTTGCATTCCATTGTCGTCCAACGGCACGGTGATAAATTCAGCCTCGTAGGCGCGCCACGCCTGGATGGCCCCCAGATAGGTGGGGCGACCGGTGAGCACGTGGCATCCGGGATCGATGAACACCTTGCCGATCAAGTCGAGGGCTTGCTGCGATCCTGTGGTGATGAGGATGTTATCGGGGCTGTGCTGGATGCCGTATTTGGCCATCGAGTCGGCGAGGAACTCGCGCAACGGACGGTGGCCCTCGGTGGTGCTATACTGTAACGACTGTTTGGGGACTTCGCGCAGCAGATAATGGCACGCCTCTTCGATCTCGCGGACGGGAAACAGTTCCGGGGCCGGCAGTCCGCCTCCGAAGGAGATCACGTCGGGCAGTTGGGTGATCTTGAGTAATTCTCGAATGGCGGAGCTTTTCATCTTCCGCGCGCGTTGTGAAAGAAAGCGTTCCCAGTTAACGGGAGTGGATGCTGATTTTGCATAGACGGTCATAACGGCCTCCTAAATAGTCTGATAGTCCTCGGTCGGGTAGTCTCATTGTATGTCATGCGCAAGTTGTGGTCAAACGTTATCTGTGCTTGAATAGGATGACTTTCTTCTTTGAAAGCGCTTGCTCTGCGTGTTCTCTATGTTAAAATGACGTTAATTAGCTGACGTATGCGCTGGGATGAGGGTGAAAGGATGAAAGCAGAACGCGCTACCCGCGT
>Ga0209498_1002964_pt1 | contig 10173 bp, 5 predicted proteins | sample WalLakDeSediment_FD_184131 | JGI IMG/M metagenome (GOLD analysis project Ga0209498, IMG submission 184131) | Lake sediment microbial communities from Walker lake, Nevada to study Microbial Dark Matter (Phase II) - Walker Lake 11/02/13 Deep... | ecosystem: Environmental > Aquatic > Freshwater >... | reverse complement strand
CATGGCCCACATTGGGGCCGCGACGGGGTCGGCGTCAAGTTGTGGGCCCCGGCGCCCGGTGGCACCCCGCCCGACCGGCCCGGCATGGGCCGCTCCAGCGCCCCGTGCTACGATTGCTACGGAGGCACGGACGTGAAGACCATCCCCCATCGCGAGCTCAGGAACCACAGCAGCGACGTGCTGCGCCGCGTGCAGGCCGGGGAGACGATCCAGGTGACCAACCACGGCGAGGTCGTGGCCGTGCTCTCGCCGCCTGGACAGGGGTTGGCGCCGCGTGTCGCCCTGGCGAAGCGCTGCGGCGGTTTCGCCGTGATCCCGCGTGTGCGGTCTGCGGAGACGACCCGCCAGGCGCTCGACGCCCTGCGCGAGGAGTGACGGGTGCGCTGGTACCTCGACACGTCGGCCGCCGCGAAGCTCCTGGTCGAGGAGATCGAGTCCGACGCCCTGGTGGCCTTCCTCGACCGCACCGTGGAGGGTGGCGACGTCGTCGGTTCCAGCCGGCTGCTCGAGACGGAGCTGCGTCGGCTGGGGGTCCGGCTCTCGATCCCGCAGGAGCACGTCACGCTGGTGCTCGAGCGACTGGACCTGCTGATGCCCGACGACGAGGTCTTCCGCACGGCGGGCCTGCTGCCGGGTTCCTCGCTGCGCAGCCTCGACGCCCTGCACGTCGCAGCGGCCCTGCGTTGGACGGCGGACGCGGTGGTGACCTACGACGAGCGGCAGGCACTGGCGGCGCGGGGCGTGGGACTGGAAGTCGCAGCCCCGGCGTAGCGCTCGGACTCCCGCGCCGCGCGCGGGAGCCGGGGCTGGCGGCCCGTCGTCGAACGCTACCGGATCTCGAACCGCACCCGCGCCGCGCGCCCCTCCGCGTCCACCACCGACAGCGTCACGAAGCCGGGTCCCTCCAGTGTCAGGCGCGCCTCGCGCTCGAAGCTCGCGCGCACGACCGGCGCGCCGTCGGCGAACCAGGTGAAGGGCGCGCGGCCGCGCTCGACCCGCGCCAGGATGCCGCCCGCCAGCGGCACCAGCGCCGCACCCTCGGGCGGGAAGGTCAGACGCGGCGCGTCGTCGGCCTGCGCGAGGCGGGTCCCGAACTGGCGCAGCGGGGCGGGCAGCTCGGTGTTGGTGGCGATGAGCGTGCCGGGCGGCGCCGGCGGCAGCGCCACCGGTCGGGGGCCCAGGCGCGCGAAGGCCTCGAACAGCACGGGTGCGGCGATCTCCACCCCGAACGCCCCCGGCATGGGCGCGCCGTCGGCGCGGCCCACCCACACGCCCACCGCGTGCGCCCCGTCGAAGCCGATCGCCAGGGCGTCGCGGTGCCCGTACGAGGTGCCGGTCTTGAATGCGAGCGGCACGTCGGGCCAAGGCGCGGGACGCGGCGCGCCGGCCAGGACGTCGGCCACGTGCCAGGCGGCCTGGGGGGTCATGAGCCGGGCCTTGGGCACGGGCGCACCGGCATCGGTCACCCGCAGCGCGACCGCCTCGCCCCCGCGCGCGATCGCGGCATAGAGCTGCAGCAGGCCCTCGAGGCTGATGCCGACGCCCCCCAGGCTGACCGCCAGGCCCGGCACGTCGCCGGGCACGACGGCCGCGACGCCCGCCTGGCGCAGCGCCGCCATCACCCGCGCGGGCCCCAGGGCCTGCGTCAGCTCCACCACCGGCAGGTTCAAGGAGGCGCGCAGCGCCTCCCGGGCGGTGACCGGCCCGCGGAACGCGCCGTCGAAGTTCTGCGGCGCGTAGCCGGCGTAGTTGGCGGGCCGGTCGTGCAGCATCGTTCCGGGGTGCGCCAGGCCGTCGGAGAAGGCGAGGCCGTACACCAGCGGCTTCAGCGTCGATCCCGGCGAGCGAAGCGCCTGGGTCATGTCGACGAAGCCGCGGCGGGCGTCGCTGGTGTAGTCGGCGGAGCCGACGGTGGCGAGGATCCGCCCCGAGTCGACGTCGGCGACCAGCAGCGCCAGCGTTGCCTGCGGCGGCAGGTCGCGAAGCGCGTCGGCGGCCAGCGCCTCGAGCGCGGCCTGCAGGTCGAGGTCGAGCGTGGTGCGGTGGAGGCGCGCCTCGGGCTCGGCGGCCCGCAGCCGGTCCGCGACGTGCGGGGCGAGGGCGGGGAACGGCAGGCGCGCGCTGGGCAGCGCCTCGCGCATGGCGGCGCGGGCGGCGTTTTCGTCGATCACGCCCACGGCCGCCGCGCGCGCGAGCACCCGGTCGCGGGCGGCGCGGGCCGGCTCGGGGTGTTGATCGGGGCTGCGCAGGGCGGGCGCCTGCGGCAGCGCAACCAGCAGTGCGGCCTGCGCCTCGGTCAGGCGCCCGGGCTCGCGGCCGAACCACGCGAGGCTGCCGGCGCGCACGCCCTCGAGGTTGCCGCCCATCGGCGCGTGGTGCAGGTACAGCGCGAGGATCTCGTCTTTCGTCAGGGCACGCTCGAGCGCCAGCGCCACGCGAATCTGCCGCAGCTTGCCGGCCCAGGTGCCGGTGGCGCCGTCCTCGAGCAGGCGCGCGACCTGCATCGTGAGGGTCGATCCGCCCGACACGCGACGCCCGTGGACGACCGCCTGGGCCAGGGCGCGCGCCATCGCCCAGGGATCGACGCCGTGATGTGCGTAGAAGCGCCGGTCCTCGTAGGCGATCAGCATCGCCAGGTAGGTGGGGTCCACGCCCTCCGGCGCTACGGCGAGGCGCCAGCGCCCGTCGGCGACGGTGAAGGCGCGCAGCAGCCGGCCGTCGTGGGCCAGCACCAGGGCGGAGGTGTCGAGCGCGACCGTCGGCAGGTCGGTCGTCGCGACCCAGCGGTCGAAGGCGACAACGAGCGCCAGCGCGAAGACCAGCGCGAGCGCCAGGCCGACGCGCCCCACACGGGCGCGCCCCAGGCGGCCGTTCGCCACGCGGGCACGCCCCGCCGCGGTCCTCGCGCCGCCGGCCCTCCGCCTCACGGCCGGATCGTCACGCGGCCCGTCTCGCCGACCGCGCGGTTCGTCGGGCGGTACATGTCCTCGACGAGCGGGGCCGCGTAGTGGTAGTCGCCGGGTGTGACGGCGCGCGCGACGTACGCGAGCCGCAGCGACCACTCGCCGGTCCAGTCGACCGCCGCCAGGAAGCGTTCGGCGCGCGCCTCGGTCATCGCCGGGTCGACGTAGGAGGCGAGCCAGTCGAGGGCGCCGGCGCCAACGGCGCCGCTGACGTCGCCCCCGCGCAGAAGGTTGGCGTTGTCGATCTCGAAGCCGGCCGGCAGCGCGTCGTCGATCATCAGCCGTCCGCCGGCGACGCCGCGGTCGGGGCGGACCTCGAGTAGCACGACCACGCGGTCGCCCACCCGCACGTCGCCCAGGTCGGCCTCGCGGCCGTCCACGAGGTAGTGGCTGCGGTGGATCGTGTAGCCGACGCCGCCCGCTTCGGGCGCGCCCGCCGCGGGCGCCTCCTCCGGCACCCCGAAGGCCGTGAGGGTGACGGTGACGTCGACGGCGCCGGCGTTGCGGACGGTGGCGGGGGTGCCGTCGAAGAAGCGCACGGCGTCCCCGGTCACGGCGTGGCCGTCGACGATGAGCCCCTGGCCGGCGGCGCCCATGGCGACGGCGGCGCGCAGCGACCAGGCGGCCTCCTGGGTGGAGAGGTGGTGGACCGGGCCGCGTCGCGCGAGCAGGCCAGCGAGTTGGAGGCGGTCGACGACGCCGGTGCCGGCCTCGACGGCGAGGGCGAGAACGCCGGCTCGGTCGCGCAGCACGGTGCCGTAGTCGTCGCGCCAGCCGCCCGCGGTGGCCCCGGCGAGCGCCAGGTCGCGCGCGCGGGCGAACATGGCATCGGCGCGGGCGCGCTCGCCATAGGCGGCGAGCGCGGCGCCCAGGTGGGCCGCGGCCAGCGGGGTGTCGAAGCGGTCGGCCAACGTGTCGGCGTAGTAGCGCAGGTCGCCGATGGCGGCCTCGCCCGCCCGCGCCAGCACGTAGAAGGCGTAGGCGGCGGAGGCCGCGCCGTCGCGGAGCGAGCCCGCCTGCGCGGCGTGGTTGCGCAGGTTGTCGAGCGCCATGCGCAGCGCCTGCGGCGGGACCGCGGCCCCCTGCGCCTCGGCGCGCAGCAGGACGTCGGTGGCGTAGGCGTCGAGCCATGGGTCGAGGCCGCCCGCGGACCAGGCGCCGAAGCCGCCGGTGCGGCCCTGGCGCGTGAGGATGCGGTCCACGCCGGCCTGCACGCGCTCGCGCAGCTCCGCCTCGCTCAGCCGCCCGAGCTCCAGGACCGCGTCCGGCGCCCACAGCAGGGGCTGCAGGCTCGAGGCGATCTGCTCGCTGCAGCCGTAGGGGTAGGCGAGCAGCCGCTGGATCAGCCCGGGCAGGTCGAGCGCCGCGCCCGCGCCGGCGATCAGCGTCGCGCGGGAGGTGCCCGGCCGGAAGCCGGCCAGCGCCGTCTCGTCGAAGCGGAAGCTCGCGCCGCGCTCCAGCACGAACTGCGTGGAGCGGGCAATCTCGGGGTCGGTGTGTTGGACGCTCAGCCGCAGCTCGCGCGTCATCACCTCGCCGTCGGGCGTGGTGAGCGCGATCAGGTAGGCGTGGTCGCCGACCTCGGTGGGGCGCAGCGGCAGGTCGAGCACCGCGCGCCCGCCCTCGGTGAGCGTCACGCTCCGCGGCACCTCGCCGAGGCCGTGACCGTCGGCGGCGAGCGTCATCTCGCCGGCCGCGCCGGTCAGGTGGGTCAACTCGAGGCGTAGGCGGCTCGCGTCGCCGGGCGTCATGAAGCGCGGCAGGCTGGGCTGCACCGCCACCGGGTCGCGCACCAGCACGTCGGCGTGCGCCTGCCCGACGGCCTCGTCGGTCCACACGACCGCCATGACGCGCACGGTGCCTTGGAAGGCGGGCAGGTCGAAGGCCACCTCGGCGCGGCCGTCCTGCACGACGACGGGGCCGCGGAAGAGGGCGAGCACGTCCTCGGCCGGCAGGGGTCCCGTCCGTTGAGCGTCGTCGGCGTCCATGCCCCCGCCGGAGCGGATCTCGCCCATCGCCCCCGACCGCGCGTCGATCAGGCGACCGTAGAGGTCGCGGATCGCCACGCCCAGGCGGCGCTGGCCGAAGTAGTGGCCGGTCGGGTCGGGTGGCGCGAAGCCGGTCAGGGTCAGGGCCCCGAGGTCGACCGCCGCCACGGTGACGTACGCGCTCCCGTCGGGGACGTCGCTCAGCTCCAGCGTCACCTCGAGCCGGGCGCGCGAGCGCACCTCGTCGGGCGCGCGCAGCACCGCGGCGAGCACGCGGTCGCCGGGCGCGACGGCGGCGTGGGCCAGCCCCAGGCTGCGGGCTGGCAGGTGCTCCGGGCCGTCGCTGGGGCGGACGAGGCTGGCGGTGACGTAGGCGCCCGCGCCCCAGTCGTCGGTCACGGGGAGCTCGACGACGGTCTCGCCGTCCACCTCCACCAGGCGCGTCGCGACCACGCGGTCGGAGAGCACGCTCACGAGTGCGATCCCCGCGCCGTCGGGGACGATCCGTAGCCGGGCGACGTCGCCGGGGGCGTAGGCGGTGGCGTCGAGCGAGACCTCGAGCAGTTCGGGTGTGTCGCGCGCCGCCGCGGCGGCGTACCAGCCGGCCGAGAACGCCAGGGAGGCGCTGGCGAAGGTGTCGCCCTCGTACGTCACGCGTAGCTCGTGGCGGCCCCAGGTGACGGGTACCGCGATGCGGGCCGGGCTGTCAGCCCGGACTCGGCCGTCGGCCGCGGCCGGTCCGCCGGCCACGTCGGCGACGCCCTCGGCCACGCGCTGGCGTTGGCTCACGGCCTCCCAGTACCAGCCGCCGCCGAGGCTGAACCACTGGTAGCGGGTCTCGACGCGGTCGAGCTGCCAGCGCAGCTCGCCCGCCGCCGCGCGGCCGTCCGGGTCGACCAGCGCCAGGTCGAAGACGGCCTCGGCGTTCTCCGGCAGCACGCCGTCGAAGGCGGGCCGGATGCCGACGACGTTCGCCGTCGGGCGCAGCGCGCGCGTGAGGCTGCGCTCCACCGGGCGGGCGGCGCCGTCGAGCAGGGTTGCGTTCAGCGACAGCGCGTAGGGCCGGGCCTCGAACACGAGCCGCTCGAGCGGCAGGGGCGCGACGAGGCGCCCGTCGGCGTCGGTCGTGGCCGCGCCGTCGAGCGTGCGGCGCTGGGCGTCGATCGGCTGGTCGTGGCGGCCGAAGAGGTAGCCGGGCCAACCGGCCAGAGTGGGCGTGGCGACGATGGTCGCGCTGCCCGACAGCGTCATCCCCGCCGCGGGCGGGCCGAAGAGGTGGCGCGCCTCGATCCGCAGGTTCGGGGGCGCCGCCGGGTCGACGGGGCCGTCGCGGTCGAGCGAGAGGTCGAAGTCGATGCGCTCGGGCACGAAGTCCTCGACCAGCACGGTGGCGCTCGCGATCGCGGGCGCGCCGGGGTCGGCGTGCACCTCGAGGCGCCAGACGCCGCGCGGCACGTCGGGTCGCAGCGCGAAGGCGAACACGTGGCCGCCCGCGAGGTCGCGGGGCGAGAGCGTGCGCGCGGACTCGACGCCGTCGGGCCGCAGCAGCCGCGCGGTGAGCGGCAGGTTGCGCAGGGCGCGCGCCGCGTGGTCGCGGGCGAGGGCGGTGAGGTGGATCGTCTCGCCGGGGCGGTACACGCCGCGGTCGGTGGTCAGGTAGACGTCGATGGGACCGGGGGCGGCGCGACCCTCGACCCCGCGGTCGGAGAGGTCGAACTCGCTCTCCTCGAGCGAGAGCACGGCCAGGTCGCCGTCGCCCTCGACGAGCACCATCGCCGGGGCGGCCGCGCCCGCGCCGCGCGTCACGCCGGCCGCGAAGCGCGCGAGGCCCTGCGCGTCGGTGCGCGCCTCGCCCAGGACGCGGTTCGAGCGCGCCAGCAGGGTCACCTGCAGGCCCTCGACGGGCCGGGCGTCGGAGAGGCGCTGCACGACCACGTGCACGCCGTCGGCGCCCGACAGGGTGGTGACGCCCAGGTCGGACACCAGGAACCACTGCGTGGCCGGCGGGACGTCCCACGGGTCGGCGTCCGGCACGCTCGCGCGCAGCACGTAGACGCCGGGCTCGAGGGCGCCGAGGTCGTCGAGCGGCAGGCGCGAGGTGGTGGCGGCGTTCAGCGTCCCCGCGAGGCGCGCCTGGCCCTCCCAGACGGGCTCCGCGAGCAGCGCCTCGAAGCGCTCGCCCTCCCAGGCGGAGAGCGCCTGGGCGAAGTTGCCCTCGCGGATCGCGTTGACCAGGTTGCGGTCGGAGACGCGCAGCAGCCGCAGCGCGAGCAGGTCGGCGTTGACCGTCTCGACGGGGACGGCGCGTGGGCCGGCGGCCGGGAGCACGTAGGTGCGGCCGGGGAAGCGCACGGAAGGCGTGCGGTCGCGGACGTAGACCTCGAGCGGGACGTCGCGCGGCAGCGCGTCGCCGGTGACGGAGGGAAGGCCGGCGCGCAGCGTCACGCGCACGTGCTCGCCGTATGCGACGCCCGTCAGGCACGCCTGCGAGCCCTCGACCTCGAGCGCCAGGCCGGCGGCGTCCGCGCGTACGAAGGGCGCGTAGTCGCGCCTCGGCGAGAGCGCCTCGGAGAAGGTCATGCAGATGCGCGGCGCGGCGCTGCTGGCGTCGACGTCGTGGGAGAGCAGCCGGAAGCCGAAGCGGGCCCACAGGCGCGCGAGGTCCTCGGGCGCGATGCCGGGCCGCAGCGCGTCGGCGAGGCGCAGGACCCGCAGCGCGGCGTCGCCGCGGAAGGTCGACTCGAGCGCGCGCGCCAGCACCAGCAGCGCCGGCGCCCGCGCCGCCTCGTCGAGGCGCAGGGCGGCGTTGAGGGCGGCGGTGGCGGCCTGTTGGTTCAGGTCGTAGCGGCGGTTGGCGTTGGCGGCGGCGGTCGCGGCGAGCGCGCGGGCGTGCGCCAGCCAGGCGCCGCCGGCGTCGGCGACGGTCACGGCGGCGCCGGTGGTGGCGATCGCCTGGGCCGGCGGCTGGGCGCGCGCGGCCTCGAGCAGTTCCGCCTCGGTGCGCCCCTCGGACGGGTAGCGCTCGGCCATGCCGACGGCCTGCTCGCGGGCGGCGGCGAACTCGGCGCGGTCCAGGAACGCGAGGCTCGCGGCCGCCTCGCGGGCGCGCGCGAGCGCCGCCTCGCTCTGGTTCGTGACCACGCCCGACCGCGCCAGCTCGTACGGCGCGCTCTCGCCCACGGCGTCCTTGGGGAAGCACGCGCCGTGGAGTTCGTTGTAGGTGAAGGCGACGCAGTCCGCGAGCCGCAGGCAGGTGGCGTGGCACTGCTCCAGCGAGACGTTGAAGAGCGGCGTCAGGTCGCCGCCCGGGAAGTCCGTGCCGCGGTAGGTGGTGGCGAAGCGCTCGGGGATCGGCGCGTCCTGCGGCTGGGCCTGCGCGGCGAAGGGCGCGAGCGCGAGGGCCAGGGCGAGCGGGACGAGGCGCGCGAGGAGGCCGCGGCCGGCGGCGCGGCCCATCGACCGCGATGCGGCGGCTGGCGGGTTGCGACGCGGGTCAGGACGGGGGGACGAACGACGGCTCGGAACGGGCATGGAGAGCCTCCGACGCGTGCTAGGCGTGAAGAAAGGCTAGCACGGGGGGTCATGGGGAGCCGGTGCGGGTGGGCGCGGCTGAGGTGACGATCCAGCGCCGAGCCGCGTCCGTCCTGCATGATGTCCTCAACGCCGGAGGCCCCATGGACCTGACGATCCACCCCCTGACCGCCGATCGCTGGCCCGCGCTCGAGGACCTGTTCGGCAAGGGCGGCGCCAGCAGCGGATGCTGGTGCATGTACTGGCGCATCGGGCCGGAGTACCGGCGGCGGCCGCGCGAGTTGAACCGCGAGGCACTTCGGGAGCGTGTGGTGCAGGGCCCGCCGCCGGGGCTGTTGGCGTACGACGGCGATCGCGCGGTCGGGTGGTGCCAGCTCACGCCGCGGGGTGAACTGGCTTGGCTCGAGCGCCGGCGCGAGTTCGTGCCGGTGGACGACGTGCAGGCGTGGGCCGTGTCGTGTTTCTTCGTGCGGCGCGGGTACCGCGGGCGCGGGGTGATGGCGGCGCTGATCGGCGAGGCGCTGCGCGCCGCGAAGCGCGCCGGCGCGCCGGCGCTGGAGGCGTATCCGGTGGACGACGCCGTCGCGGGCGCGACCACGAACCGCTTCACCGGGACGCAGGCGGCTTTCCTGCGGGCGGGGTTCGTCGAGGTGGCGCGCCGGACGCCGGCGCGGCCGGTGCTGCGGCACGACCTGGCGGGGTGACGGCGTGACCCGCGGCGATGATCGCGGCGGCACCCTCCAACCGCCGATCACGTTCGACGACTTCCTGCAGGTCGAGCTGCGCGTGGGGCGGATCGTGCGCGCGGAGCCGTTCGCCGAGGCGCGCAAGCCCGCCTACGTCCTCGAGGTGGACTTCGGCGAGGCGATCGGCGTGCGCCGCTCTAGCGCGCAGATCACCGACCTCTACACGCCCGACGAACTGGTTGGCAAGCTCGTCGTGGCGGTGGTGAACCTGCCGCCGAAGCGCATCGGCCCGCTGGTGTCGGCGTGCCTGGTCACGGGCTTCCACGACGAGCGCTCGCGCGTCGTGCTGTGCGTGCCGGAGGGGTCGGTGCCGTTGGGGGCGAAGCTGCTCTGAGGCGAAGGACGCACGCCGACAGCGCCTCCGCTGACGCCCGGCCGAAGCTGAACGAAGAGGCCTGGGCGTCGCTCGAGGAGAGGGCGGGGTCCACCTGGGATGCGACGAAGGCCGCCTACGAAGAGGGCGTCAGCGGGTCCGAGCCCGAGGAGTGGCCGGCGCGAGGGCGGCTGCCGCGGCCGGCGGTCTTGAGGTCGCCGCTCAGCCCCCGTGCCGCCGGGCGTTGGCGCGCACGGCCGCGGCGAGGAACGCCGTCAGACCCGCGCCGTGCTTGTCCATGTTCTCGCCGTAGCGAGGGTCGGCTTCCCACAGGTCGGCCAGGTTCGCGTGCATGGCGGGGCCGCAGGGGTAGAGCCAGCGGTCGATGGAGCGCCGGTGGCGCTCGGCGACGTCCATGGCCTCGGCGGAGTCCGGCGCGCGCCCCGCTTGCCGCGCGGCCACGGCGTCGGCGTAGATGGCGGGGTGCTCCTCCTGGACCTTGCCCCAGTCGTCCTTGCGGTAGCGCTCGGCGCGCTTGGTCGACTCGCGGTAGGCCTCCGTTTCGCCCCAGCGTTCCTTGGCCTCGGCCTCGTACCGGGAGGGGTCGAACCCGTCGAAGAGTTGCTTCGTGT
>Ga0209498_1002961_pt1 | contig 10180 bp, 7 predicted proteins | sample WalLakDeSediment_FD_184131 | JGI IMG/M metagenome (GOLD analysis project Ga0209498, IMG submission 184131) | Lake sediment microbial communities from Walker lake, Nevada to study Microbial Dark Matter (Phase II) - Walker Lake 11/02/13 Deep... | ecosystem: Environmental > Aquatic > Freshwater >... | reverse complement strand
CGCGTCGATCACCGGCAGCACGATCAGGGCGTGGTGCGCCGTGAGCGCCCGGCCGGACTCGGTGACGATGATCGGGTGCGGCGCGTCGCCGTCGTCGCAGGTCTCCTTGATCGTGTAGACGACCGTGTCGGCGTACTCGCCGATGCCGTAGTTGGCGCTGGCGTAGAAGTTGGTCTTCGAGCCATCGTAGTCGACGCCGAGGCCGCCGCCCACGTTCAGGTAGCGGACGTCGGCGCCCATCTTGACGACGTCGACGTAGACCTGCGCCGCCTCGCGCACCGCCACCTTGATCTTGCGGATGTCCGTGAGTTGGCTGCCGACGTGGCAGTGGACCATGTGCAGAGCGCCCAGCTTGCCCAGCGTGCGCAGCCGCCCCACCGCGTGGATCAGCTCGGTGGCGGTGAGGCCGAACTTGGCCTCGTCGCCACCCGACGCCTCCCACGCGCCGGCGCCCTTGGCGTGCAGCTTGAAGCGGATGCCGACCGCCGGCTCCACGCCCATCTCGGCGCTCACGCGCAGGACGCGCTCGAGCTCGCTGGGCTTCTCGAGCGTGATCACGACGTTCTTGCCGAGCTTGCGGCCCCACAGGGCCAGCCGGATGAAGTCGTCGTCCTTGAAGCCGTTGCAGCAGATGAGCGCATCCGGGTGCGTGTCCTGCACCAGGATCAGCGCGAGTTCGGCCTTGCTGCCGGCCTCGAGGCCCGTCACGTAGCGCGCGCCGTACTCGGCGATCGTCTCGACGACCACGCGCCGCTGGTTGACCTTGATCGGGTAGACACCCTGGTAGCGGGCCTTGAAGCCGGCCTCGCGGATGGACGTCTGAAACGACTGGTTGATGCGGTCGAGGCGGTCCTCGATGATCTGCGGGAAGCGCACGATGACCGGCAGCGTGCGCCCCTCGGCCTTCAGGCCCTCGACGATGGCCGGGAGCGAGACGCCCGAGGCGTCCACGCCGCGCAGCACCACCTGCATGTCGCCGTCGTCGCCCACCTCGAAGTAGCCGCTCGCCCACGACGAGACGGCGTAGAGGTCCTCCGCGTCGGCGGTCTTGAAGGGGAATTCGGGCACGCTGTGGGCCAACGCCGGGCCTCCTCGAATGCGTAGTGGTGTTGTGTCGGCGCTCGCGGTGGACGCGGCGACCGGCCAACGGCCCATCAGCGTATCAGAGGGGGGCAGCAGCTACGAGGTGCGCTCGGACCCCTGCGACGTCAGGCCCGCGCCGCCGCATGCCCGGCCACCGCCTCGTGCAGCCCGATCGCGTCGAGGGCGTGGATCCGCTCGCGCAGCGCCGACCACGCGAGCTCGCGCTCGGGCCGCGGCGCGACCGTGGCCGCCATCGCCACTGGGGCGTGCGCCACCGCCGCGTCGAGGTCGGCGAAGGCGCCGCAGGCGACCCCGCCGAGCAGCGCGGCGCCGACCGCCGAGGCGGCGGAGGCGTCGAGCAGCTCGAGGGTCGCGCCTGAGGCGTCGGCGACGGCCTGGGCGAAGGCAGGGCTCCTCAGGCCGCCGCCGGCCGCGCGCACCCGCCGGCCGGAGGGCCCGGGCACGGACCCCTGGCCGGCATGCCCGGGCAGGGCCCCCTGGCCGGCATGCCCGGGCAGGGACAGCAGCCCATCGGCGATGCCCATGGCGACGCCGGCGACGGCGGCCCGCGCCAACGCCGCGCGGTCGTGGCCCGGCTCCACACCGAGCCAACCGCCGCGGGCGTGACCCTTCATCAGGGGCGCGCGCTCGCCGGTCAGGTACGGCAGGAACAGCGGCGCCGTCGCGGGCGGGGCGTCGCCGAGCGCGCCGTAGAGATCGTCCCACGAGAGCCCGAGCAGGTTCCGCGCCCAGTCGAGCGCGACGCCGGCGTTGTTCACGCTGGCCTGCCGCAACCAGCCGCGCACGTGGCAGAAGGCGTGCAGAGCGGCGAGCTCGCCCGCGGGCGGGGCGTCGTCGACCACCAGCGCCTGGGCGCCGGTGCCGACCATCAGCTGCGCCTGGCCGGGCCGCACGGTGCCGGTGCCGACCGCGGCGGCCTGCTGGTCGCCCGCGCCGAAGGCCACGGGGATGCCCGGTCGCAGGCCGAGGTGGCGGGCGGCGTCGGGCGTCAGCCGGCCCGCCGCCGCGTCCGACGCACCGAGCGGCGGCATCAGCGCGGGATCCAGGCCGAACGCGGAGAGCGTGGCCGTCGACCAGCGGCGGTGCGCGACGTCGAACATCAGGGTCGCCGAGCCGTCGGTGGGCTCGCTGCCCACCTCGCCCGTCAGCCGGAAGCGCAGCGCGTCCTTGGCGAGCAGCAGGGTGCGGGCGCGCGCCAACGACTCGGGCTCGCGGTCGCGCAGCCACACCAGCGGCGGCAGCGTCAGTCCGAGGACGACGGGGTTGGCGAGCTCGTCGCGCAGGCCGACCGCGTCGACCGTCGCCGCGACCTCCGCGAGCAGGCCCGCGGCGCGGGTGTCCATCCAGGTGATCGCCGGGCGCACGACCGCCCCGTCGGCGCCCTGCAGGACTAACGTGTGCATCTGGCCGCTGAGGCCGATGCCGACGACGTCGGCTCCGGGCGCGGCCGCCAGCGCCGCGCGGGTCGCCTCGCCGGCGGCCGCCCACCAGTCGTCGGGGTCCTGCTCGGCCCAGCCGGGCGCGGGCGAGCGCGTGGGGTAGCCGGCGCTGCGCTCAGCCAGCACGCGGCCGTCGAGGTCGAGCAGCAGCGCCTTGAGGCTGGAGCTGCCGAGGTCGAGACCGAGGAGGGTGGGGGCGGGGGCGGCAGAGTCGTGGGTCATGGCCTCATCCGTCAATGCTGGGTCGGCGATCATGGAACTCCGACCGGTGATCAGCACGTTAGCAGGGAAGGCGGGTGTGCCGCTGGCGCCCGCACTTCTGCGCAGACGGGCTGGGTCGCAACGCCCCTGCGACGCGGTTTGGCGGCGCGAGTGGTCCTCCGCGATGGGGCTCTGCCGGTGGGCAGGCGCCGACGCACACGCTGCAGCGCCACCTCGGCCCACATGCCCGGTGGTACGTTCGGACGATGGCCCCCCCTGATGCCACGCACGCGCCAACGAGCCAGGTCCTCATCGGCATCGACGTCGGGACCACCAACCTGAAGGTCCTCGCGACCACGCCCGACGGACGCGTGTTGCGGGTCGTGCAACGTGACATGGTCATCCACCGGCCGGCTCCGGGCCAGGCCGAGTTCGACCTCGATGTCGTCGAGGCTGGGGTTCTCGAGGGCTTGGCCGAGGTCGCGGCCACCCTGCCCGCGGGCGCGGAGGTCGCCGCCATCGCCGTCGCCTCCATCGGCGAGAGCGTCGTCGCCATCGACGCCACGGGCGCCGCCGTGAGCGTGTGCCCAACATGGTTCGATCGCCGCACGCACAACTACCGTCCAGAGTTCGGCATCCCCGTCGACCGTTGGTACGACCTCACCGGCATGGTCGATGACGACATCTGCACCGCGTTCCGCATCCATTGGCTGCGGTCCCACGGCCTGGTGGACGCATCGCGCGCCGTCCTGTGGCTGTGCGTGGCCGATTACTGCGTGCACCGCCTGACGGGCAACGCCCGCGCCGCCCCTGCGCTCGCGGCGCGCACCGGCATGTACGACCGGAACCAGGGCACCTGGGCGCCCGAGGTCCTCGCCGCCCTCGGCCTCGATGCCGGCGAACTGCCGCGACCGCTGCCGACAGCCACCGTGGCGGGCGGCCTCCTTCCCGACGTCGCGCGCCGCTTGGGCCTGCCGAGCGGAACGCCGGTCGTCAACGCCGGGCACGACCACCCCTGCGCCGGGGTCGGCTGCGGCCTGGTGGAGCCCGGTGTCGTCATGGACTCGACGGGCACCGCCGAAGCGATCAAGACGGTGGTGAGCGGCCCGCTGAGCTACCACGAAACCCTCCAGGGCCGCTACGAGTGCTACCCCCACGCGGCACCGGGAAGGTTCATCCTGTCAGGCCACCTGCCGTCGGCGGGCGGGTTCCTCGCGTGGCTGTCGAAGACGCTGCACGGCGTCGACGAGGACGGGTCGACGCCCGTGGCGGCCATCGTCGAAGCGGCACGCCGGAGCCCCCCCGGCGCCAACGGGGTCCGCGTGCTCCCGTTCCTGGAGGGCACCGGCGAACCCTACAACCGGCGTGATCAGGCCGCCGAACTCCTCGGTCTGCGTGCGTACCACGACCGCGCCGATGTGATCCGCGCCGCCTTCGAGGGGTGCTCGTTCTGGTTCGAGGTCAACGTCTCGACGATGAGCCGCATCGCGCGGCAGCGCATCAGCGCCATCACCGCCGTCGGTGGCGGCGCACGCTCGGATCTGTGGCTCGAGATCAAGTCGGCCTTCGTGGGCCGACCCATGTGGGTACCCGAGCTTGAGGAGGCCGCAGCCTTCGGCGCGGCGCTCGTCGGCGGCATGGCCGTGGGCCTGGTCGGGACCGCCGCCGGCGATCTGCCGCGGCCCGGTGGGCGGACCATCCTCGCGTCGGAAGCCCTGCGCGCGGCGTACGAACCCATCGCGGCCGAGTACCGCACCCTCTACGAGCAGCGCTTCGGATCGCTGTAAGGCACGGAAGCGCCGCGTTGCCTTCCCCGGCGCGGCACGCCGCGCGTCCGGGCGGCTCGGCGCGGTCGCGCCTCCGTGGTCACCGTTGACGTTCGAGGAAGGCCGCCACCGCGCCGCGATCCGGCAGCCCTGCCCTGCCCCCGAGCCGGGTGCAGGCCAACGCACCCACGGCGCTCGCGAAGCGCAGGCAGCGATCCGGTTCTTCGCCGGCGAGGTACGCGTGCAGGTAGCCACCGTGGAACGCGTCGCCGGCGCCGGTCGTGTCGACGACGTCGACCGTGAAGGCGGGTTGGTGCCGAGCACGCCCGCCAACCCATGACCAGGCGCCCCGGGCACCGTCGGTGATCACCACGTGACGAGCGCCCCAGCGTGTCAGCGAGGGCCCGGCATCGGCGACGTCCTCGTGGCCGGTGTAGCGCCTCGCGAAGTCCCTCGCCACGATGAGCACGTCGACGAGGGGGAGGAGGTCGTCCAGCCCCGGCCAGAAGGGCCCCGCGCCACCGTCGTAGGAGACGGTGACCCCCGCCGCACGCGCCGCACGCGCCGCCGCGAGGGCGGCCGCGGGATGGACGCCATCAAGGTGGAGCGCGCGTGCCCCGAGCAGCCGATCCCACGGCACCTCGTCGACGGCCAGGCGTAGCGAACTGCCCGTGCTGTACAGGATCGACCGTCGCCCCGTACCACCCTCGACGAGGACGACGGCGCGGGGCGACGCCTCGCCGGCGCGACGGTAGAGGTGCGTCACGTCCACGCCGAGGTCCGCCAGACCCGCGACGATCCAGCCACCCCAGGCATCGTCGCCGACGCTGCCGACAACCGCGCTGGCGGTGCCGAGGCGCGCTGCCGCGGCCATCGCGCTCGCGACCGGGCCGCCTCCATGCACCTCCACGAGGGGGACCTCGAACACCTCGTCGGGTCCTGGCAAATGGGGCACCTGGGCCAGGACGTCGATCGTGACCATCCCGAGGCCGACGATCGCTGGCGCCGAGGTCAACGGGACGTCGGCCACAACCGCGCGACGTCCTCGGCACGGCCGGCAATACCGAGAGCCGCGAAGGCCCGCTCGAACCAGGCTTGCGCCGACACACCCAGCTCCGCGAGCACGGGCTCGGGCAGCGTCCAGAGGTCGGCCTTGAACATCCCCCAGGCGTGCCACCGGTTCTCGATCCAGAGCTGCTCGGCGCTCAGGGGCTCGTGCCCAGCGTCATCCGGCCCGTGTTCGGCGCGCGTCATCGGCTTCCCTAGCGTCGCCCGCATGCGCGCGGTCAACGCCGTCGGCATGGCCGGGTCGTCCATCACGACGTTCTGGATGCCTGCAGCGAGGTGCACCTCGTGAACGCCCGCCGCGGGCAGCCGCGCCCACTGGTCGGTCGTGAGCGTGGAGGCGCCGTGCTGCACGATGCCCGGCAGGCCGTACTCGTCCGTGGCAACGCATGCCAACTCGGCGGCCGCCACGAAGTCGACGTCCATGACCCCGATGCGACCGTCCGCCATGACGACCCCGCCATGGCGCGTTCCGGTCTGCACGCTCACCTTGCCGAGACGGGCGGGTCCCGCCCCCAGGTTCGCCCGGACGCCGTCGAGGAAGGCGCGCAACTCCTCCACGGTGGTGTTGGCGCCGCCGATCTCGTCCACCTCGCCGCCCACGACGACCTCCGGGTCGATCGTGCGCACGAACGCCACGAGGTCCGCGGTCGCCGCGGCGTTCGCTGCGAGCCGCGTTGCCGGATCACCCTCGCGCAACGCCAACGCGGCGGCGTCGATGTCGATCTGCCGGAAGCCGGCGTCCCACGCCTCGCGGCACATCTCGCGAGCGCGCTCGCGCGCCGCCGGGGTGTCGTCGGCCACCTCGACGTGGTCGGCCTGCAGGAACACGGGTCCGCGATGGCCCTCGCGGGCCGCCGCAGCCAGCACCATGGCGCCGTACTCGGCGAGCGGCTGATCGCCGACCGTAGCTTCGACGGGCGCCAGCTCGAACAGCAGCGGCGCGGCGTCCAGCCGTAGGGCGGCGCGCCAGGCCGCGCGGGCGACAGGGTACGTCAGGCCGCGCAAATTCATCGCGGGTACGGTCATCGGCGCGAGCCGGCGCGTCGCGAGAGCGTCGTACACCGGGGCGATGCTCGCCGGCCACACCCCCATCGCCTCGGCCGCAGCGCGGAGGGCGCGCGCACGCTCGGCTCGCTCTTCGGCAGGCGCCAACGCGAGAGCAAGGGCATCGGAGTCAAGTTGGCGGGTTGCGTGGTTCTGGGTCATGGGGCGAGGCTAGCACCCAGACATGGCGGCGCCGGATGTCGCGTGTCCCATCACCCCCGGGCACGCCGCCGCATCCCCACACGATGGAGCGACCGATGACTGTGGACACGCCGGTCCCCTTTCCCGTAGAATCGGGATCGAACAAGGCTTTCGCCCGGACCGTGAATCGTGCGTCGGTGACGGCGGTCGTGCGACGTCCGTCACCTTACGGCGCCGAGTGTTGGGCGGGACGACCTTGACGGAGGTACACATGCTGCGTACGAATCGACTCTGGTCCCTCGTCGTGTCGCTGGCGGTCGTCTTCGGCCTGCTGGCCTCGGCACACGCGCAGACGACCCTGCGCCTGGCCGAGCACCCCGGCCCCCACGTCGCCGCCCTCGAGGAGTACTTCATCCCCCTCTACGAGGAACTGACCGGCGTCAAGGTCCTCATGGAGGTCCTGCCGCCCACCCAGCTGTGGCAGAAGATGCAGCTCGAGGCGCAGGGCAACACGAACTACTACGACATGGGCTACCACAGCCCCGGCTGGTTCGGCTACTACTACGACAAGGTCGCTGGCCTCGACGCCCTGATCGCCGAGTTCGGCTTCGACATCGGCCAGTACTCCGAGTCCGTGATCAACTCGCACATGGTCAGCCCGCTGCTGCGGCCCGGCGAGATCGTGGCGATCGCGCGCAACCCGCAGACGCCCATCTACGCCTACCGCCTCGACTGGTTCGAGCATCCCGACGAGCAGGCGGCCTTCCAGGCCCGCTTCGGCCGGCCGCTCGCCGCGCCCGCCACCTGGGAAGAGCTCTACGACATCGCCGTGTTCTTCACTCGGCCCGCCGGGGCGACGGTCGCTGGTGAGACGCTGGCGCAGCCGCTGTTCGGGTACTCGGCGTCGGTCAAGCCCCCCGGCGGCATGGCGCGCGCCTTCCTGGCGATCGTGTACTCGCTCGGCCTCGACGGCTGGGACGACACCTACACCAGCGACCTGCGCCACCCGATCCTGCTCGAGGGCGTCGCGTACTGGAAGAAGCTCATCAACGACGCCTTCCCGCCGCAGGCGCAGACCTGGGACTTCCTCGAGCACCTCTCCTTCATGCGCGAGGGCCGGCTGGCGACCGCCGAGCTGTGGCCTGAGGGCGTCCTGACGATCGACGGCGGCGACGCCCCGACGGCCGGCAAGATCGGCTACTCGACGCTGCCGCAGTGGCCCGGCAACCTCAAGGACCTGCCGATCGGCCGCGGCTTCATCGGCGGCGGCGGCATGCTGATCTTCGACACGCCCAAGAAGGCCGAGGCCTTCCAGTTCATCCAGTGGCTCCTCGAGGAGCAGGCGGCCGAGTTCAACCTGCGCACCGCCATGTTCGCCCGCGCCGACCAGTTCACCGACCCTGCCGTGCTCGGCTCCTACGACTTCTACGACACCTTCCTCCCCGCCTTCCAGGAGCAGATGGCGTACGGCTTCCCGCGGCAGCACGTGGCCGAGTACGGCGCGGCCATGTACAACCCCGCGGGCGAGTTCGCGGCGGACGTCGTGTTCGACGTCCTGACCCCCGAGCAGGCGCAGCGCCGCTGGGCCGACGCGATGGAGCGCATCTTCACCGAGTCCGGCTTCCGCTGAGGCTTCGGTGTCGAGCCGCCGGCACTTCAACCCCTGGGCCTTCATCCTCCCCGGCATCATTGCCGGGGGGGTGGTCCTGGGGTTCCCGGTCGCCCAGGCGTTCTGGACCAGCCTCCATAGGCTGCGCATGTACCGCCTGCACGACCAGGTGTTCGTGGGCCTGGACAACTACGTTAGGTTGCTGCAGGATCCGCTGTTCCACCTGTCGGTGCGCTCGACCATCGTCTTCTCGATCGGCTGTACCGTCCTTTCCGTGATCGCCGGGTTGGCGGTGGCGAGCGTGATGAGCACGCGCGGCATCCGCGGAACCTCCGCCGCCCGGTTCTTCATGGCGTTCTACCTCGTGCCCTTCGTCGCCACCCAAGTGGTGGTGGGGATGATGGGGCGGCTCTATGTGTGGGAACCCGAGTACGGCCTGGTCAACTTCATCCTCGGCCTGTTCGGTGCGGACGGTCCCATGTGGCTCATCTCGCGCGACACCGCCATGTGGGCCACGGTCGTCACCAACGCGTGGCGCCTGACGCCGCTGGCGGTACTGATCTTCTACGCCGCCCTGGCGACGGTCCCCGAGGAGTTGCTGGAGTCCGCGGAGGTCGACGGCGCCGGCGGCTGGCGCGCCCTCGCGATGATCAAGCTACCGCTGATCCGCTACCACATCGGCTTCGTCGCCCTGATCCAGCTCACCTCCGCGTTCCGCGAGTTCGACACCGTGTTCGCGCTCACCGGCGGCGGCCCCGCGCGGGTCACGAACGTCCTCAGCCTGCTGGTCTACAACGAGGGCATATCCAACTCCGACATGGGCATGGCGAACGCCATCTCGTTCACGATGCTGATCATCGTGGCCATCTTGTCGCTCGTGTACATGCGCTTCGCCCGCCTCGGCGAGATGGGAAACTGAACGGCCATGGCGGCGATTCGCGCCACGAGCGTGACCGAACGCGGCGGCCTGGCCGTGCGCTACCTGTTCCTCTTCGGCTGGCTGCTGATCTGCGTCGCCCCCGTCGTCGTCATGGTGATGGGTTCGCTGAAGGACTCGTCGCTGTTCCAGAGCATCCCGCAGTTGTTCTCCTGGGACGGCTTCACCTGGGCGAACTACGAGCGCAGCTTCCGCCAAGGCAACTACGCCCACTTCCTGCGCAACAGCATGATTATCTCGTTCAGCGCGCTGTTCGTCGTGCTGGTGGTGTGCACGCCCATGGCGTACGGCATCACCAAGCTGGTGTCGCCGCGGGCGCGCAACGCGATCGTCTTCAGCGTGCTGGCGACGCGCTTCCTGCCGTACGTGGTGCTGGCCCTGCCGATGTACCTGTTCTTCGCGCGCGTCGGCCTCACCGGCACGCTCGTGGGCGTCGTGCTGGCCCACCTGGCCATGCAGATGCCCTTCATCGTGTGGCTCATGCTGGGGTTCTTCGCCGGCATCCCCCCTGAGGTCGAGGAGGCCGCCGTCATCGACGGCGCGAGCCCCTTCGGGGTGTTCTGGCGCATCTGCCTTCCGATGGTGCTGCCGGGCCTCAACGCCGCCGCGATCCTGGCGTTCATCATCAGTTACAACGAGTTCCTGTTCGCCTTCTTCCTCGCGGGCTATGAAGCGCAGCCGCTGACCGTCGGCATCACCCGCTTCGTCGGCGGAACCGACGTCGGCGCGCAGTACGGCGTCGTTGCTGCGTACGGCACGCTGATCATCCTGCCGATCATCGTCTTCGCGCTGATCGTCAACCGCTACATCGTGAGCGGCCTCACGCAAGGCGCCGTCAAGGGCTGATCGGCCGAATCCCGCAGGCACCATC
>Ga0209498_1002960_pt1 | contig 10181 bp, 7 predicted proteins | sample WalLakDeSediment_FD_184131 | JGI IMG/M metagenome (GOLD analysis project Ga0209498, IMG submission 184131) | Lake sediment microbial communities from Walker lake, Nevada to study Microbial Dark Matter (Phase II) - Walker Lake 11/02/13 Deep... | ecosystem: Environmental > Aquatic > Freshwater >... | reverse complement strand
GCAGGCCTTCTACCTCTCCATCGACGACTTCGACGGCACCATCCTGAACGCCCGGGCCGCCGTGACCTGGCAGCCGAAAGCGCTGCTCGGGCTGGGTTTTGGCTACGACTGGTTCCGCGTGGACGTCAACGTGGACCGCGCGAGCTTCGACGGCTCGATGGACTGGACGTACAGCGGCCCGCAGGTGTTCTTCAACCTGTCGTTCTAGCGGCTGCGAAAGATGGCGCCGTGCATGCCGCCGGCGCCAATGCCCGCATCCGCAATTTCCGAAGATTGCGGCAGGCGCGACCGGACGCTTTAGAATAGAGCGTTTTCGGGAACCCCGAAGCTACCCTGCAGTCCACTTTCCATGCCTTTTGTTCAGCTGATTCCAGACTCTGGGGCTGCCCCCCGCACACGCCGCGCCCGCATGCCTTCGCAGCGCTTGGGGCCCGTGGCCGCGTGGCTCGCGGCGGCCCTGTTTTCGCTGCTGCCGCTGGCGCAAGCCCAGGCGGAGGCTGGGGCGGGCGAGGGCGGCATGGGCGCGGCCGCACCGACCATGTACGTCTTCGTCAGCGCGACCTGCCCGGTCTGCAACGCGCAGAAACCGTTCCTCGATTCGCTCGCCCGACAGTACCCGGCCCTGGATGTCCTGCAGATGGAGATCATGGCGACGCGCGAGTACCGGCCGCTGTTGCAGGCGCTCGCGGCCGCGCACGACGTGCGCCCCGGCTCCGTGCCGATGATTTTCCTCGGCGGGCGGGTATGGACGGGCGACAGCCCGCAGATTCGCGCCGAGATCAGCGCCAAGGTGGAAACCTGCTTCGCGCAGGGGTGCCCGGATTCCCGCTCGCTGATCGACTCCGGCCCGGAGGAGCAGGGTCCGGCCTTTCGCGCGATCGTCGAGGACGTGGACGCCATCCTCGACGTGCCGCTGGTCGGCAAGGTCAACCTGAGCGTCCAGCCGCTGCTGTTGAGCACCAGTCTCATCGCCTTCGTCGATGGCTTCAATCCCTGCTCGATCTGGGTGCTGACCATGCTGCTGGTGCTGGTGCTGCACTCCGGCTCGCGGCGGCGGGTGGTGCTGGTCGGCCTGACTTTCCTGTTCACCACTGCGCTGATCTACGGGTTGTTCATCGCGGGCGTGTTCAGCATCCTGGCCTTCGCCTCTTACCTGCCCTGGATCTACTGGGTGGTGGCGCTGTTCGCGCTGACCTTCGGGCTGGTCAACGTGAAGGACTACTTCTGGTTCAAGCGCGGCATCTCCTTCACCATCGACGACAAGCACAAGCCCGGCATCTTCAAGGGCTTCCGCGAGCTCATGATGACCAGCCGCTCGCCGCTGGCCTTGATGGGCGCCACGGTGGTGATGGCTTCGGGCATCGCGCTGATCGAGCTGCCCTGCACGGCAGGCTTCCCGGTGATCTGGAGCGGCCTCGTGCGGGCGCACAACGTGAGCTGGCTGGAGTTCCTGGCGCTGCTCGGCGTGTACCTGCTGATCTACCTCGGCATCGAGCTGGTGATTTTCTTTGTCGCCGTGGTGAAGCTGCGCATCGACCGCTTCCAGGAATCCCAGGGGCGGATGCTCAAGCTGGTGGGTGGCGTGATCATGGTGGCGCTGGCGGTGGTGCTGATCGCCGCGCCGGAGCTGATGAGCCAGGTCGGGCCGGCGATGGGCGTGTTTGTGTTCGCGTTCGCGCTGACCGGGCTGATCATCCTTCTGCACCGCATCCTGCTGCCGAAGGTCGGCATCCGCATCGGCGACGGGTGGTGAGCGGTCGGGCCACCTGCCCGGCGCACCCCACGAGCCGTTTGCTCATCGCCACATCCCTGCCACGATTCACTCCGGCATCACTTCCGACTGAATCACCATGTCCAGCACATAGATTGGTCCGTCCGCCATATGAGCTTCCACAGGAGGCTGGAAGCGCTTGAGGCGCAACACGTTGCGGATGCCCGGTGCGTGCTGATAGCCCTCGATGTCCGCGGTAAAGGTCCGCCACTCGGAGGGTTCACCCACCAGCAGTCCCTGCTCATCGAAGGTCCGCTCGCGCACCTGCAGGCATTGGCCGTCGCCTCGTGGCGAGCCCTCGCAGTTCACGGTATGGGCGGCCACCTCCAGGAAGACCCTGGTCGGGGCACCGAAGCGGGCCTCCGGGGTGAGTTCCCCCGTCAGCACCAGCGCATCGCCAGCCTTGGTGAGCAGCACCAGCGTGGGCTGCGCGCCGCGAACCAGGACCGTCTCCAGCGGCTCGGCCATCAGCGCCGCGAGGGCGGCATCCGCCGCCATCAGCGGCGCTTCGCAGGCCATCATCGTGCTCATCCCGCCCGTCACTTCGAGCAGCTCATCGGCGTTGACCAGGAATGCGCCACGAAGTCCGTTGCAGCCGCCGTGCACGTGCAGGCGCGACTCAGCGAACTCGAATGCGAACGACCGCTCCGGGTCGGGAAACAGGGCGTCGAGGCGCTGATTGGTGGCGTCGGTGGCATTGACCAGCAGCCAGCGGTGGTCCTCGAGCATCTCCCCCAGCTCCTGCCGGGTAGTGCGCCAGTCCGCAGACGACTGCAGCAGAACGGCTTCCGGCCTGTTCCATGCCGGCTGCGTCTGCCCGGGGTCGAGCCGCAGGAGCCGGCCCTCGCCAACGGCGAAGCGCTGCTCGCCGCCCGCGGTGGCGAGGGCAATGATGTTGCCGCCGGGTTCCCAGTCGAATTGCCCGCGCTCGGCGACCGGCGTCGTGTCACGAGCAAGGCGCCGTGCAACGAGCTCGAAGCTGCCGTCCTGTGCCAGCGTCAGCCGCGTGTGGATCCCCGCGCAGTCTGCGCAGGGCAGCAGGCCCTCGTACGTGCCCGCCCAGTCGAGCGAATTGCGGCTCGTGTGCATATCGACCACCGGGGCAGGGGCCGGCTCCGAGGAGGGGGCCACCGCTGGATCAGTGGGCTTTTCAGGCTGGCAACCCGCAAGAGCGACTGCAGACAGGACAAGAATAAGGTAGCGCATTTCCGTATGACTCCTTTGGTGCTGCCGCGACGGCTTTCATCCGCAAATTGCTCAAGGCCCCGGTTTCACCTGCACGGTGACCCGCGGGATCCGCCCGGTGAAACGCGACTTGTTGCCTGCCCCGATGGCTTCGACGACCGGGGTGTGCAGGTCGATCCCGACATCCGCGGTCTCGTCGGCCGAGAAGAGTCGCGGCTGCGTCCGCTCGATGCGACCTTCGGCAACGTTCTGGTCATTCACGTAAAGCGTGGCCGTGCCACCCTTGCCAATGCCGCCTCCATCATAGGCGAATTCAAGGCGAACGGTGGACTTGCCCGGGGGCAGCGGCTGGTCCGCCGCGACCGTGAAGCGCTCGATGTTCAGGAAGTTGTAGTGATAGCCCGGCACGCCATTCTCCAGGTACAGCGCCCAGCCACCGAAGCGGCCGCCCTGGACCAGGATCGCACCATGTCCGCCCTCCTCGGGGACCACGACCTCCGCAGTAATGGTCTTGGAGCGGTTCTTGATGTCGATGAAGACGTTTTCGGACATCCCTGTCATGCCCTCGGCCAGAGTCAGCGACGAGCGCCCGGCCATCAGGTCTGGCCGACCGGCGATCGACGGCACTGCGCGCGCGAGTGTCCGCACATCGATGGGCAGGACGAAGTTCCTGCTCGCCTCCGCCATGAACAGCGCCTGCAGCTCGGCGAGCTTCTGCGGCTGTTCCGCTGCCAGATTGTTGGCGAGGCTAAAATCCTGTTTAGTGTCGAACAGATCCCAGGTACTGTCCTCTAGCGAACTCCGTGCCTCCATTTCCCAAGGCGCCCTGTTGATGGTCCGTGCCAGCCACCCCTCGTGGTAGATGGCCCGATTGCCGAAGTTCTCCAGATACTGGGTCTTGCGACGTTCCTCGGCGCTGGCATCCCGGAAGGTATAGCTCATGCTCACGCCATCCATGGGCCGTTGCGGCGTGCCGTTCACCATCTTGGGTTCGGGCAGGCCGATGGCTTCGAGAATCGTCGGCGCCACGTCGGTCACGAAGTGAAACTGGGGACGCGGCTCGCTGTCACTTGGAACCCCGCCCTGCGGCCAGCGAATCGCCATGCCGACCTTGGTGCCGCCGTAGTCCGAGCCGACCTGCTTGACGTACTCGTAAGGCGTACCGAAGACCAGGGCCCAGCCACGCGCCATGTGGGCCAGCGTCATGGGACCACCCCAGTCATCCAGAGAAAGGAGCAATTCCTCCACGCTCGCCTCAACGCCATTAAAGTAGGTGTATTCGTTGAGCGTGCCCCAGCTCTGTCCCTCGGCGCTCATGCCGTTGTCGCCAGCAACGAAGATCACGAGAGTATTGTCGAGCTCGCCGATCTCGCGGACTGCCTCGATGACGCGCCCGATTTCATGGTCGGTGAATTCAAGAAAACCGGCGAAGACCTCCGCCTGCCGGGTAACCAGCCGCTTCTGGTCGTCGGTGAGAGAATCCCAGGCGGGAATGGCAGGTGAACGCGGCGTCAGCGCTGTGCCCTCGGGGACGACCCCGAGTTCGATCTGGCGCGCCAGTGTCTGCTCGCGCATCTTGTCCCAGCCCTGGTCGAACTTGCCCTTCCAGCGCTGGGTCCACTCCTGCGGTGGATGGTGTGGCGCACGCACTGCTCCCGGAGCGAAGTACAAGAAGAACGGGCGGTCCGGCGTCAGGGCCTCCTGGAACCTGATCCAGTCGACAGCCTGGTCGGTCATGGCGGTCATGAAGTTGGCGCCCGGCTGCTGCGGCGGCTCAACCCGCGACGTGCCATCAATAACCGCGGGTGCCCAGTGGTTGGTCGAAAAGCCGATGAACCCGTAGAACTTGTCAAAGCCCTGGCCGGTAGGCCACCGGTCGAAGGGTCCCGAGATGCTCGCCTCCCAGGGCGGGGTCTGGTGCCACTTGCCAAAGGCCGCAGTGCTGAAGCCGTTCAGCCTGAGCATCTCCGCAAGCGGCGCCACCTCGTTGGGGATCTGCGCCGTGTGGCCGGGGAACGCGGTGCCGGCTTCGGTGATGCCGCCCATGTTGGCAACATGGGGGTTGCGGCCACTCAGCAGTGCCGCGCGCGTCGGCGAACACGTCGACTGGGTATGGAAATTGTTGTAGACGATCCCCTCCCTGGCAAGCTGGTCGAAGGTGGGTGTCGCGACCGGCCCGCCGAATGCGCTCGTGCCCGCAAAACCGAGGTCATCGATCAGGATCAGCAGGACGTTGGGCGCACCCTCCGGCGCCTTGACCTCGAAACGCGGTGGCGGCGTGGCGTTGCGGACATCCAGTTCCGTGGACACCTGCCGGGGTGGCTCGGCCAGCGGCAGTACGGTGCGATCGGGTTCGGCGGCCGCCGCCGCAGTCATCGACCAGCCGAGCGCCACGATCGCAGTGATTCCGGTGAAGCCACAATACGCGGCGCCGGGACGCTGCCCGGGTATGCGCTCCACTGTCCGCACGAATGCCAGCGTCAATTTCATCATCTCAAGTCCTCTGCCACGCGCGTGGAAAGACCACGCGATCGCCAATATCACGCGGGCGACAGTGCCGCAGGCGACATGCCTCGTCTAGTGCGTTTTTTCTCGTTGAGCGATGCTTTTTCTGCATGATGGCTCATGCGAAAAATCTTGCCCGATTGTGCGAGGTCGAACAATCTTCCGGGGGCGGCTCACTAGAAACGAGCTGATCCCACGCCTGTGTGGTCAGGCAGCACGCGCCGGTCGCTCGTGCCATGTATCAGCTTCCCTCCGTGCGCGCTGAGGTCCAGGAAGGCATGGCCGGCGACTGAGCTAAACTACGGCAGCGCAGGCACCCGCTGATCTTTGAGGCCAAAAACGTGAGGAAACAACGATGTCGGTAACACACACTCGACTCGGCAATCACGGCGTACTCGTCAGCAATCTCTGCCTGGGCACGATGAACTTCGGCTGGCACACGTCGGAAGAAGACAGCTTCAGGATCATGGACAGGGCGCTGGAGCTCGGCATCAATTTCTTCGACACCGCCGACGTCTACGGCTGGGCGGTGGAGCACGGGCTCACCGAGGAGATCATGGGGCGCTGGCTGGCCCAGGGCGGCGGCCGCCGCGACGCGATCGTCCTGGCGACCAAGGTCTACAACCCGGTTGAGCGCAAGGCCAACCTGCGCGAAGTGAACAGCGACGGGCGGAGCCTCAGCGCCTACAAGATCCGCAAGCACTGCGAGGGCAGCCTCGCGCGGCTGCAGACGGAGCACATCGACCTCTACCAGATGCACCACATCGATCGCGACTGCCCGTGGGACGAGATCTGGCAGGGTTTCGACGTGCTGGCGAAGCAGGGCAAGATCGTCTACGTCGGCTCGAGCAACTTTGCCGGCTGGGACATCGCGACCGCCTGCCAGGAAGCCGCACGGCGCGGCCTCATGGGCCTGGTGAGCGAGCAGAGCATCTACAACCTCGAGAATCGCATGGTCGAGCTCGAGGTCATCCCTGCCTGCCGTCACTACGGGTTGGGACTGATTCCCTGGAGCCCCCTGGGCGGCGGCCTGCTGGGCGGCGCGCTCGAGAAGAAGGACAGCGGCCGGCGCACGGAGGAGGGTTTCGCGCGTCGGGTGGAAGACAAGCGCGCGCAGCTGCAGCGCTACGAGGACCTCTGCCGCCGGATCGGTCATGCGCCGGGCGAAGTCGCGCTCGCCTGGCTGCTGCACAATCCGGTCGTGACGGCGCCCATCATCGGGCCGCGCACCGTCGAGCAACTCGAGAGCGCCGTGCGCGCGGCGGCGATCCAGCTCGACGCGGAAACGCTGCAGCAACTGGACGAGATTTTCCCCGGCCCGGGCGGGGAGGCGCCCAACGCCTACGCCTGGTAGGCGGTTGCCGCCAGGGTGCGGAGTGCGCTCACAGCGTATCCAACGTGCGCCGTAACGCCTCGGCCCGCGCGCGCAGGGCATCCAGCGCCTCACCCCGCATCTTGCCCAGTTGGCGGTACACCATCCCGAGGCGGAAGTTGCTCCCCAGCCGCGCCTCGTGGCGGGCAAAAAAATCCCAGTAGAGCGCGTTGAAGGGGCACGCATTCTCGCCGATGCGCTGCTTCTTGTCGTAGCGGCAGCCCTGGCAATAATCGCTCATGCGGCTGATATAGGCAGCGCCGCTCACGTAGGGCTTGGTGGCCACCACCCCGCCATCGGCAAACTGGCTCATGCCAAGGGTATTGGGCAGCTCCACCCACTCAAAGGCGTCGATGTACACGCCCAGGTACCAGCGATGCACCGCCGCCGGATCCAGTCCGGCCAGCAGGGCAAAGTTGCCGAGCCAGGGCCTCGGCGCGGTTCAGGGGCCAGCGGCATTGGCTGGCCTGGGGATTGCCGAAGCTGCGCACGCCCGCGGGCTGCACGCTTTGCCATAGCGCTCTGTGGTCGTGCGTGGGCGGGTATCCGGCGGTGGTGCGGGAGGGTGTTGGCAAACCAGCTGTGCCGCGGATTCAGCTGGTCGCCCAGCACCAGGCGCAACGTGTGGGTCGGGGCACGAAGATCGTGCGGACGCAGATTGTTGCGCGGGAAGAGCATCAGGCTTGCAGCATGCGTCGGGCCATGGCGCGCCCGCTCAGCCAGGCGCCCTCGACCTTGCCGCCATTGAGCCAGTCGCCGCACAGCCCGATGCGGGCCCCGTTGTCCCAGGCACAGCCGATGGTCAAGGCCGAGGCGGCGTCGGCATAGCGCCACCGGTGCGCGGTGTGGCCCTGGGGCACGGGCCCGCCCAGCGCGGCGAAGGCGTGCAGCAGCGCGGCCGCCACGGCGTCGGGAGCGTCCTCGAGATGATCCATGCTCCATTCAGGGGTGGCATGCAGCAGCCAGGTCTCGGCGCCGCTGCGACCGGGTTTACTGCTGTTGCGGGCCACCCAGGCCAACGGCCCGTGGTTGATAAAGGCAGCATCGAAATCCAGCGCCACGGGCGCGTCAAACTGCAGCATCAGTGCCCAGCGCCCGCGCATTTCCGCGGTGGCGGCCACGTCGGCAAGGCGGGGCGCCACTCCCTGGAGCAAGGGCATGGCCTGGTTCGACGGCGTGGCCACCACCACCGCATCAAAGCGCTGCACGACCGGGCCTGTGTCTGCCGTGCTCAGCATCCAGCCTGCGGGACCGGGTGCCAGCCCGGTAATGGTGACCTGCAAGCTCAGCGGCAAGTCAGCAGCCAGCAAGCGCCCGGGCGCCGTCATGTGAGGGGTGCCGACGAAGCGCTCCAGCGCGGATTGCGGGAGGTGCCACTGCCTGCCGTCAAAGCTCTTCAGGCGCGGCTGCCAGAGTGCGGCCGCGCCGACGCGCGTCCAGCGGTCCACTTCGCTGCGAAAGTCGGGGTCGCGGGCGGTGAAGTACTGTGCGCCATGGTCACACTGCCAGCCATCGCCCCGGCGGGTGGCCATGCGGCCTGCGGGGCCACGGCTCTTGTCGAACAACTGGACCTGTGCGCCGGCCTGCTGCAGCGCATGGCCACAAGACAAGCCGGCGATGCCGGCGCCAATGATCGCGACTTGATACACCGTCATGCAGTCGGCCGCCCCGCGGCCGCGTGGGGTCCTGCGGCGGCCTCGTGGACCGCGTCGAGCAGCGCCTGCGTCCGCTCGCTCGCTTGCATCCAGCGCTCGCGGAGCGATGGGTCCCGGGCTGATGCGGCGAAGTCCTGGAACATCAGCGACGGGCCGGAGAAGCGGGACTCGACCCCAAACGTTGTCGCGCCCGCGTCCGCCGCGCCCGCGCTGGAATGCCGGTAGCTGGCCGTCCCGTCCTGCTCCTCGCCGACGAAGTTGTCCATGCGGATCTCCCCGAGCGGCCCGGACAGCCTCAGCCCGATGTCCACCGCATCGGCGTCGAAGGCACACCGCCAGCTGGATACCACGCCGTCCTCGAAGGTGAGCAAGCCTTCGCCCGCGATGATGGCTCCGGTGTGGTCGTCGTGGCGCAGCCGGGCGCTGACTGAGCGCAGTCCGGCGGCGGGCGCGAGATATTCCAGCGTCGCGCGCATGGTGTACCAGCCGAGATCGCCGAGCGCCCCCAGCGGCTCGAGGGCCGGGTCGTAGCGTATGCCACTGCGATCCGCCAGGGCGATCAGGAAAGACGTATCCAGGGACTGCGGCCGCCCCGTCGTCTCACCCATGTTTGCGAGGATTGCCGCGGTCCGCGGGTGATGAACGAAGTGCGTCGCGTCCATGAAGGCCACGCCGTTGTCACGGCACGCGGCCGTGATGCGCCGCAGGGAGGCGAGGGTGGCGAACGGCTTTTCGCCGAGGACGTGCTTGCCGGCCCGGGCGGCGGCGACGCAGATCTCCTCGCGCAGCGCGGTCGGCGTCGCAACATACACCGCGTCGATGCCGTTCCACGAGAGCATCTCTGCCCAGGCGCCGAACGCCCTGCCGGCGCCGTGGCGCGTGGCGAACGCCGAGGCTGTCGCGGTGCTGCGGCTCGCGACGGCGGCGAGTTCCGCCGCTGGCGTGCTCCGCACCACGTCGGCCATCCAGTTCGCGATGTTGCCCGTGCCGACGAAACCCCAGCGCAGCGGGGACGGGTCCTGGGCTCGGGGGGGAGTCTTCATGCTCGCCATGGTAAGCGCTGTCGAGTTGCGCGGGGATCCTCGCGGGTGGCCAGCAAGGCACGGTCGACCTGGGCGGCAGGGCCGCGGTGAACGCGCCGCTGCCGGTCATCGGCGCGCGCACGCTCTGGCGCTTTCAGTAGAGCCTTTACGTCGATTTCCTGGGGCAGGCCTTCTACCTGAGCATCGACGACTTGGACGGTTCGATGGACTGGACGTACAGCGGGCCGATGGTGTTCTTCAGCCTGTCGTTCTAGTGGCCGCCTGGCTTGGCGGACATTCCAGTCCTCAGTCCGTGACGACCTCGGATTGGACCACCAGGTCCAGCACGTAGACCGGTCCGGCCGGCACACCCGGCCCGGCAGCGGGCTGGAAGCGCTTGACGCGCAGCACGTTGCGGATGCCCGGTTCGTGCTGATAGCCCTCGATGTCCGCGTTGAAGGCTCGCCACTCGGAGGGTTCGCCCGCCGGCAGTCCCTGCGCGTCGAAGCTCCGCTCGCGCACCTGCAGGCATTGGCCGTCGCCGCGTGGCGAGCCCTCGCAGTTCACGGTATGGGCGGCCACCTCCAGGAAGACCCTGGTCGGGGCACCGAAGCGGGCCTCCGGGGTGAGTTCCCCCGTCAGCACCAGCGCATCGCCAGCCTTGGTGAGCA
>Ga0209498_1002959_pt1 | contig 10182 bp, 5 predicted proteins | sample WalLakDeSediment_FD_184131 | JGI IMG/M metagenome (GOLD analysis project Ga0209498, IMG submission 184131) | Lake sediment microbial communities from Walker lake, Nevada to study Microbial Dark Matter (Phase II) - Walker Lake 11/02/13 Deep... | ecosystem: Environmental > Aquatic > Freshwater >... | reverse complement strand
GATTGAAGCGGCCCTGGCCGATCCCGCCCAACCCATTCCCGTGATGGTCCGCCTGGGCTTATGGACCGAAGCGGGCGAACCGTTGGCCGCCTTTTTGCGCCGCAGCGTGGGGGAACTGGGCGAGGGACTGGACGAACGGCTGGCCGAGCGCCGGGTCGCTCTGCTCCTGGATGGAATTAACGAAATACCGGCTGACCAACAGGCCGCCAAATATGGGCAGGCGCGCCAATTCCTGGCCCAACACCCTGACTTACTGGCCTGGGTAAGCTGCCGCGAGCAGGATTACCCGCCGGAGCGGGATTTACGACTGGACCGGGTAACGGCCGTTCCCTTAGATGCGGCGCGCATTCGGGAATTTGTCGGCAACTACCTGGACGGCCTGCCGGAATTCGGCCATGAAGCGGCTGACGACCTTTTCTGGCAGTTGGCGGGCGAGGAGGCGCGGGCGACTTTTATTCGCTTTCAGAAAGAGATGGAGAGGAGGCTGCCCGATACGGCCGGCCGTTTTGCTACCTTCTGGCTGGCCGACCAGCTGCCGAAGGGGGCAACCTGGGGTTGGAGAAATCTCGATTGGGAAGACTGGCTAAAACAACACGCCCATCCGGCCAGTTTGCTGCTGCTGGCCACCAACCCCTACATGCTCTTTATGCTGCTGGACGTTTACCAGATATACCGCCAGTTGCCGGCCAACCGGGGGCAGTTGTTTGACCAATTTGTGGAGACGCTGCTGGCGCGGGAAGGGTTGTTAGACCGGCAGGCGGGCAGCCAGGCAATTGTTTCCCGGCCGGAGGGGGAGGCGCTGCTGGCGGCTCTGGCGGAGCTGGCCTTTGCCTTGCAAACGCAGCGTACCGGCCAGCAAGGGGCGCAGGCGGCCCAGACCGCCCTGCCCCTGGCCGAAGCCAGCCGCTACCTGACCGCCGCGCAGCGTTACCAGGCGGTCAGCGCCAACCTGCTGACCATCAACGACGACGTCCACTTTGCCCACCAACTGCTGCAAGAATATTTTGCCGCTCGCGCATGGCGCGGGCGGATTTTCCCCGTAGAACGACTACGCGCTGCAGAGCCGCTCCTGGCGGGCGATATCTGGCAGCCCCAGAATTGGTGGCAGCCGAACAACTGGGAGGAAGCGACCATTCTCTTGGCCGGGCTGTACAGCGATGACTGTGCGCCGGTTCTGGAATGGCTGGCTGAAGCGCAGCCGGAGCTGGCCGCCCGCTGTATCGTGGAGAGCGGGGCGTATACGCCAGAAGCAACGAAGGTATGGCTGCGCGATCTGTGGCTGCCCCGCCTAACCAACCTGAAACGCGATCCCGACGCCCGCGCCCTGGGACGGGTGACGCTGGAAGATGGAACGCCCCTGGACAATCGTTCCGGGGTGGCGTTTGTGGCGCGCGATGGGCTGAAAATACCGGATATTGCCTGGGGGGAAGAAATCCCGGCCAGAACATATACGATTGGCGGGGATAAAGAGGCTTACCACAGCTTCGACAAAAGTCGGGTCACGATTCAATATCCGTACCGCTTGGCCCGCCACCCCGTCACCAACGCCCAATTCGACTGTTTTGTTACCGCGCCCGACTTTGGGGCTGAACGCTGGTGGCGCGGTTTGCCAGAGCGGGAACGGCAGATAGTAAAGCCATATTTCCCCTATGCCAACAGCCCCCGCGAAACGGTAAGCTGGTATCAAGCGACAGCCTTTTGCCGCTGGCTGAGCGACAAGTTGGGTTGCACAGTGGAACTACCCAATGAATATGAGTGGGAAACGGCCGCCCGCTGGCCGGATAACCGTTTTTATCCCTGGGGCAACCAGTTTGACGCCGCCAAAGCCAACACTTATGAAGGAGATCTGGTTGACCGGACAACGGCCGTCGGCCTTTACCCCGCTAACAAGTTGGGGCTGTACGACTTAAGCGGTAATGTGTGGGAATGGTGCCGCAATAAAAAGGATCCAGATGACGACAAAGTAGACGGCAGCGACGACTGGCGCGTGTTGCGCGGCGGTTCGTGGAACCTCATTCAGAAATACGCCCGCGCCGCCGACCGGAGCACCTACACGCCTGACAACCGTAACTACGGCTACGGTTTTCGGGTGGTGGTGGTGCGTCGTGCCACATCTCATCCCTGACGCCGCTGCGGCGGTCAGGCGACCTCTGACCTCTGTTCCTGGCGGGCGACCGGTAGGGAGTCCCGCCTCGCGCGCAGCGCGATCCGCCAAAATCGCTCGCACCGCTTATTGCAATGGCAGAAGTCAGGTATATAATGCAGATTGAGAATATAAGCCAGAAAGTGTTCTCGCTATTTCTGCCGATCCTGCCGTCTTGGGTTGCCCAGTTACGGAGTAAGAGTCATGAACCTTACAATTGAAGAAGCCAAGAGCCTGAACGAGGCCCTGTTGAGCGCCTATACCTACGACTCACTGGAGCGTATGCTCTATTTTGAGTTGGGCAAACAGCTGGAACATATAGCCCCTCGTGACAATCTCCAACAAGTCATCTTCAAAGTCATTACCACGGCTGAAAAAGAAGGCTGGACAAACGACCTGGTACATGCCGCTCATGATGCGAATCCCGGCAACGTCAAGATGAAGCGCTTTGTTAGCCAGTATTTACGCTTCCAGGGCGCAAAACCAACGCTGGAGAAAATCATTCAGAAGACCAATGGTTTTATCGACGTGGCGGCGTGGCGCGCAAAGTTGGAGCGAATTGAACGACAGGTTTGCAGCCTGGAGATTGCCGGCGATCATGCTGGCACTGGCTTTCTTATTGGCCACGATCTCGTGATGACCAACTACCACGTTGTTGAGGATCTTCTGGGCGCCGTCCCCAAGTTTCAGCCGCAACAGGTGCGCATCCGCTTTGACTTTAAGAAGTCTGATGATGGCGCTGTGCTTAACGATGGCGTTCGTTATGGTCTGGCTGACGGAAGTTGGCTGGTTGACGCCAGCCCATATAGCGCCGCGGAAGGCGCCAATGACTTTAACCAGCTACCGGCGCCAGATGAACTTGACTTTGCCGTTTTGCGCATCGCGCCGCGCACAAACGGCGGCAACAACGGGACGACCCCGGGCAACGAGCCGATAATGGGCTCCCGTGATAAGACGCGGGGCTGGATTATCTTCCCCAAACAGCCGGCCTCGTTTAGCGCCGGCATGCCCCTGTTTATTGTGCAACATCCCAAGAAGGAGCCGATGAAAATGGCATTGGCCACTGATTCAATTATTAGCCTAAACGGCAATGGCACGCGGGTTCGACACAAAACCAATACTGAAGAGGGATCGTCGGGTTCAGCCTGTTTTGACAGCAATTGGGAGCTGGTGGCTTTGCACCATGCCGGCGATCCCAACTGGCTGCAACCACAGTGGAACCAGGCGGTGCCGGTTCACGCTATTTATGACCACTGGCGGCGGACTAACAAGCTGCCGCTTATCCTGGGTGAGGCGCCGCCTCAACCGGCGGTAACTGATGCCAACAGGGCCGCATTCTCGGTTGATGATGAGGTTGACGATCTCTTACAGAGATAATCGGGAGATGTATCATGCCAGTTGCTATTGAACTTGACCACCGGCGCTTCCGGCAGCTCTACGACGCGCTCTTGGCTACGTTTACGGAGCGTGCCCAGTTTGAGCGAATGCTCTTTCTTGCCACCGGTTACCGGTTGGCCCATTTGGCGCCGGACAACGCCGATTTGCGTCAGGCCATATTCAAGGTAATTGAGACAGCGCAGTCTGACAACTGGATCAAGCAGCTGGTCCAGGGCGCCCACGAACACAACGCCACCCAGCCCCTACTGCGGCAATTCGTGGCTGAGACGTTTCCGGACCTGCTCATTGGACAGGACACGGGCGCTGCGTCCGGTGGCAATTTACTGGATGCATTCTTACTAGGCAAGGGCCGCCTATTCATCAACCGCGACCAGTTGCGCAAGGGGCTTGGCGACCTGATTCAACCCGGACCAGGTATTTCGCCGCGCATCATGACTATATCCAGCGAGCTGGGACGGTGCGGCAAGACTTATTCCCATGAACTTATTCGTTTCATTGCCCTCAAGCGGCAAGATCGCGTTGCCTACATAGACCTGATTGAGGAAATTTCGCTGGGCAGCGATCTGGTCCAGTTTATGGAACAACTGGCTCACAGACTGGACGCCGATCGCCGCAATATCCCAGAGCAAGAGGCGCAAACGGCCCGCTGGATTCGCAATCTGACAGTCTGGCTGATGGACCAGATTAACCGCAGCGGGCAGTTTTGTTGGCTGGTATTTGACGGCATTGATCAGGTTGAGGCGCTACCACAAGAGATACATGACTTTATTATTCGTCTGGCGCAGCAAATTGAAGGGGAGTTTAACCCTGCCTGCCGGCTGGTATTGATTAGCTACCACAGTGAACAACTGCCCCCAACCTTACGCCATCGCGTCGTGGAAGAGATCATTGGCCAGGCAGTGGTCCCGGATCAGCTGCGGGCTTTTGTTACCGCGCACGTTCAACAGTTATTGGGTGTGGATGATGGCGACGAGGAAGCGCATGATGTGGCCGCGGCGATATGTGATATGGTGACCGATAAGCTAAGCACCTTGCCTGAAGAGTCGCGACCTTTCGCCATCTCGCGGCTTTTAGAAGAAGCGCTGCAAAAGCTGGAAGCGGAACTTTAGACCCAGGGGATATCAGCATGAGCCGCAAACGAATCGATCTTAAGCTGTTCAAACGTAGTCTGCAACAGATTGACGTTGCTGCCGAAACCATCCATGTCCCAGGGAGCATAGGCGAGAGCGAGCTGGAACAAGCTTATTATATGGCGGCGGCCGTGTTGACCACCTTTGATCCCTGGCAGCTACGCCCCTTTGGCTCCGTGAAAACAGAGAATGGCGCCGTGATTGACCGCTTGTTGGCCAACTGTACGCTGCGCAACGACCCACAGGGGCGGCCGCGCTGGTCGCTGAATCTTACCGCCCGTAAAAGAGCCCTGGCGCGTCTCGGCACGCGCCAGCGTCTGCTTGCGGCGCTAGAAACAGCCGATGATAGGCCCGCAGATCGTTTGCAGGTATTGTTTGAGGCCTATTTACGCGGCACGGCCGCACCGGTGACCCGACAATCGCTTACCGAGCTGCGCCTCACGCTGCAAGTCACTGATTGGCTAAGCGACACCGAGCTGCGGGCGGAATTACCTGAGGCAACCGAGCTGCAAGCCCGCATTGCCTGGGAAGAGTTGATGCAGCCCTTTCGCTATCTTGTGGCCGAAGGCTTTCACGGACGCCAACAAATTCTAGAGCAGTTGTCCACCCATGTTGCGGCGGCAAACAGCCCGTTGCCCATCCTGATTTTCGGTCCGGGGGGCGTGGGCAAATCAACGCTGTTGGCCGAGTTTATTTTGCGGCAGACTGACCGCAAAGAAGCGGAAGACCGCCGCCTGGTTAGCTATATTGACTTTGACCAGGTGTTTATCGATCCCCAGGAGCCGCTTACCATCCTCATGACGGCCGCTCGCCAAATGGCCGTCCAGTTCCCGGCTCTGGCCGCACCATGCGGCGAATTCATCCAGGAGTGGTCATATCGCCTGGCCGCGGACGCTGTTCGTGGCGACCAGAATATTATCTTTGAACAAAAAGCCGCTTACAGCGAACCTTTACTGGTCGTGCCAGGCAGCCGGGTTACGAAATCCCAGCCCCGCAGGCAGTTTGAAAAGCTTGGCTGGTATGTCGAAGAGTTTCACCAGTTGCTTAACCAGCCGGTACTGGCTGGCCGCCGCTGGCTGTTGGTGTTAGATACCTTTGAAGAAGTGCAGTTGCGCAGCCGCGACGCGGTGAGGGCGCTGGATAATTTCCTACATGAGCTGCGTGAGCAAATCGATACCGTACGGGTCATTATCGCCGGACGCGGCGATGCCCAAGAACTGGCCCATACTCCCCAGGAACTGGCCGGCTTTGACGAGGAATCGGCCATGGCCTTTCTGGCCCAACGGGGCGTGACGAATCGAGACATTGCCCGCCAGGTTTTTCTGGCAGTTACCGGTAATCCGCTCAGCCTGAAATTGGCCGCCAGAGTTATCGAACAGGAAAATCTGAGCAATGACGTCGACCAGACCAGACTCCAGAATGTATTGCGCAAAGTAGCCGAGAGCAATATTCAGGGTCAATTGTATCAGCGTATTTTGGCCCACGTTGAGAATCCCACCGTCCGCAAACTGGCCCATCCGGGCTTGATATTGCGGTATATCACGCCCGATCTAATTGAGCGAGTGCTGGCCGAACCGTGTAAAGCGCCTATACGAGAAGGGTCCGATGACGCCCAGCGCCTTTTCGATCTTCTCAGCAATGAGGTCAGCCTGGTAACGCCGGTGGGGGCGAATATCCTGCGTCATCGTCCAGATGTACGGGCAGTTATGATTGCCGGCCTTCACAGCGATCGCCCTCTTGTGGTTCAAGCCATTCACGTCGCCGCCATTGCCTATTATGAACAGCGTGACAGCGCCGAAGACCGCGCCGAGGAGATCTACCATCGTCTTTTTGTGGAGCAAGAGCTGGCCGATATCGATGCCCGATGGGACTTTCGCTTTCATGACACGCTAGATAGGCTGCTGCGGCCGGCGCTGTATGAGCTGACGCCACGAGCCCGCGCCTGGCTGGCAGCCAAGCTAGGCTTGACCGGCATTGAAGATGTAAACTGGGATGAATCAGGTCTGGCAGAATGGGAGCAGTATACTGAAAAGCGGGTGCGCGATCTCATTCAGTCTAACGATTGGCTGGGAGCGCTGACGTTGCTGGCACAGCGTCCGGAACGATCGATTGGCAGCGGGCTCTATTTCCTGGAAACAGCCATACTGCGCCAGCAGGAGCGCTGGGAAGAAGCTCGCCGGTGCGCCTATGACGGTCTCTATTCACTTAAACTGGCCGGAGACAGCGTCCGCTTGCTGGATCTGCTGCGGCAGGTCATTGCCATTGACCTTCATCTGGGTCATCTGGCGCAGGCGGAGGAAGAGCTGATTGAGGCCCGCCAGCTTCTTCAGGAACAGACCTACCCCGACGAGATTGTGAGGCTGGAACTAGATCTGTTTGAGCTGAAAATCGCCGCCAGACAGAACAGGCCCGACGCAGAAGCTATGGGGCGGCTGCAGGAGGCTATAGGCGAGCGTTTTATGAGTTTGTCTGATAGCGAGCTGTTGAGCCAGCCCCAACTGATTCAAGATGTTTTGCTTGAGTTGGGCGACACCGACAGCCATATACTACAAAAGGGATTGCGGTTAATGACCTTTGGGCAGTTAACCCCCCGCAGCCGGGAGACGCTCGCGCAAGCTCTGGAATCCTGGGATCTGGCTCTATCCGACACCCTTAACGAGCCGCCCGGTTTTTTGCTGCGGACTATTAACCCATCCTTACCTTTTCAAGATGGGTGGCAAATCTACTTCCAAGAGACCAGAGCCGCTCAAATCACGCGCGACATCGAAAAGCTGCTGGCAAAGTATGCCGATCTAACAATTCTCCACCTTGCCTTATCGGAGGAGGATAGTCCGGGCAGTCAGATGCCGGCCAAGATTGGGAAGATGCCCGTTAACGGAATCAATTTTGTAGCCAGTAGTGTGGTTAACGCGATTATTGACGATTTTTGATATGCAGAGGCATGGGAAAGTCTGTTGGAGGAGACAATCATGAAGACAGCATTTGAGGAACTGTTGGCAAAGGCTATTGAGGACGAAGCATTCAGCCGCCAGCTGCAAGAAAACCCACAGGAAGCGCTTAAGTCGCACAACCTAACCGAGGCGGAGATCGCGGCGCTGAAGGGCTTGCGTCCGGAGACTTTGCAAGCCCTACGCTTGCGCGACACGGCGGCCATCGCCTCTGCTCCCTGGTGGAAGCCCGCCAGCTTCCGCGAGACAGGCGCCGCTGTACTGAGCGCAATCCTGGTGATCCTGCTTATCTATGCTACCGCGGCCACGTTTGGGCAAGTTGAAGCAGTTCCCAAGGTTTATGCGGTCGGCGAAAACGTTCAATTTGTTGACACCTTTAATCGCGCCAAAGATCTGTTTAGTATCCTTTTCCCCGTCTTTGGCGCAGTGGTCACCTTCTGGTTAGGCGTCACCATTGAAGGGCGACGCGCCGATCGCAGCGAAGCGGAAGCCGATAAAGCCAAGGTGGAGAAAGATACCGCCCAAACGGAAGCTGATAAAGCTAAAGTTGAAAAAGCAACGGCCGACGAGAATGCGCAGGCAGCACGCAACATCGCCGCGGAAACGTTGCTAGAGGCTGAAGCCGCGCTCCTTGAACAGTCGCCGGCGCCGGGCTCCGGTTTCGAGCGCAGTGGCGGCGCAGCGAGCGAGGTTGAGCTGCGCCAGACAGTCTTACTAGGCGCCCTAAGCGCCATTCGCGCCGGGCGGCAAAAGCTGACCCCATGAGTTCGCTGCAAATGGTCGCGGCGCCGCTATAACCTGATATTGACGCATAGGAGGGCATCGTCATGAAGATTGACCTGGTTTTTGAGGGAGGTGGCGCCAAAGGTATTGTTTTTGCCGGGGCCATGGAGACTTTTCTGGGGCGAGGGTATTCCTTTGGACGCCTGTTGGGGACATCGGCCGGCGCGATCTCAGCCGCTTTCCTGGCCGCCGGCTATTCGGTGGCCGAGATTGTGGCAGCGCTGGGCGAAACAGATGCCGACGGCCGTCACGTTTTTGCCGACTTCATGGGACAGCCGCAACCCTTTACCCCGCAAGAGATTGCCGACAGCGGTTTGAAGGGCTTCCTGCTGGAAACCAGAGTGCCCGGTTGGATCAAGAAGTGGTTCGCGGCAAGGCTAATGACGTCGCCGCGGCTGCAAAATCTGTTTGCCTTTGTTGAGCGCGGCGGCTGGTATTCGGCGGACGCCTTTGTAGCCTGGCTGCGGCGCAGACTTGACACGCCTTCTGCCGATGGCCAACAACGGGGCTACAGCCGTATGACCTTGAAACAGTTTTATGCGGCTACCCAGGTAGATCTCAGCCTGGTGGCCGCCGACACAACCGAACACCAGTTATTGGTTCTTAACCATCGCACGGCGCCGGATTGTCCCCTGGTTTACGCAGTGCGCATGTCTATGAGCGTGCCTTTGTTATGGGAAGAAGTCCGGTGGCAAAAAGCCTGGGGACTCTATCGGCAGAAGGATATTACCGATCACGCCATCGTTGACGGCGGGTTGCTTTCCAACTTTCCTCTTGAGCTTTTCGTATCGGACGCGCCCCAGGTCACGGCCGTCATGGGACACAAGACGGCCGATCACGTTCTGGGTCTGCTCATTGATGAATCCCTGCCCGTACCCGACGCGCCCGAGCGACCCGGCGCCGGCCAATCAACTGTCTTCGCATCTCTGGGCAGGCTGAAGACCGTTAGCCGTCTCAGCGCTCTGGTTGACACCGTCACCCAGGCCCGGGACAAAAGCATCATGGATGCGTTTGCTCACCTGGTTGTTCGTTTGCCGGCCGCGGGGTACGCGACAACCGAGTTCGACATGACGCCGGAGCGTCGCGTCGCACTAATGACAGCCGGTAAGCGAACGATGGCCGCTTTTCTAGATAACCCACCGGCGCCGCGCCTGGGCGGTTTCTTTGAATCATCTGGCATGACCGACCAGATAGCCGACCGGGTAGCGCTGGCTATTTTGGGCGAGTGAGTGAGTAAAGGAGACCAGGCTATGGCAATTGTGTTGGCGGAAGACGATTTCAAAAGGTTGAAGCAAATTCTCAGCCAAACGCCTGACTTTTTTATAGACGCCAACCGGGTTGGTTTCCTGTTGGGCATGCTGCAAAGTTCGCCACGTCAATCTGACATATTGGGATCCTATACGATTAGCGGACCTGGCGACGGCGCGGCCGTGCGCCTGATTCATTGGCTGTGTACATTTGGCAAGGACACGCCAGATCGTGAATCGTTAGCGCTGTTAGTTAATGCGCTGCTCGACAAGCGCGGCGAAACCAGCGAAGACGGCATCTTCCTGCGCTCGCTGGTTAAGCGGTATCCGTTGTATGCAGATCGCCCAACCGATCCCGCCAATATTGCTCAGATCGCGTCATCTCCAGTTCTGACGCCCCGGCAGCAGGATGCGCTGCAGCGGGCGCTGCTGCAAGCATTTAACTTTCGCTCGCTTGAGCGTTTGTTGTGGTATAAGCTTGGCAAGGACCTGGAGCATATCCGTCTCGGCCACTCAGACTTACAGGATGTCGT
>Ga0209498_1002956_pt1 | contig 10185 bp, 8 predicted proteins | sample WalLakDeSediment_FD_184131 | JGI IMG/M metagenome (GOLD analysis project Ga0209498, IMG submission 184131) | Lake sediment microbial communities from Walker lake, Nevada to study Microbial Dark Matter (Phase II) - Walker Lake 11/02/13 Deep... | ecosystem: Environmental > Aquatic > Freshwater >... | reverse complement strand
GGGCAGCCGTTCCAGGTGCCGCTGATTGGGTGCCGGAAAACGCGGCACCAGCCTCACCAGCCGCTCATCGGCTCGGAAATGCCTGTGGACATGGTTGCGGAAGTGCCATTGACCGGACTATTCTTCGACCCGGGAGACGGTCTGCGCCGAGGCGAGAAACTCGCCACCCCAGGGGGGAGGACAGCCGTTCTCGGAGCCGCTGATTGAGTGCCAGAAAACGCGGCACCAGCCTCACCAGCCGCTCATCGGCTCGGAAATGCCTGTGGACATGGTTGTGGAAGTGCCATTGACCGGACTATCCTTAACTAATTTGGGGCATCTCGACGCGGCAGCCGGTCAGGCCGATGCCGCCGGCGTGCGCCGAGCACCGTGACAGCGGCTCAGGGTGGCCGCGCAGCTGCCGCTGGTGCCGGACGTCGCCACGACCGCTCGCGACGTGCTCCTGGTGGCGATCGTGCTCCCGCTGTTGGTGCAGTGGTGGAGCACCTACCACCCCGAAGCGGAGCCAGGGGGCGGCGGCTGGGTGGTCCAGCGGATGGTCTCGAGCCCCGGCACCGGCAAGACGGCCTTCCTCAAGCAGACGCTCTCCCGGCTGGCGGCCCGGGGCGAGGCCTGCGCGGCGGTGGTGGGCGACCTCGAGACCGTCAACGACGCCCGGCGGCTTGCCGAGAGCGGTGTGCCGGTGCGGCAGATCAACACCCACGGCCTCTGCCACCTCGAGGCCGACATGGTGGCCAAGCACCTCGAGGGCTGGGACCTCGCTGGCCTGCGATACTTGTTTATCGAGAACGTCGGCAACCTCGTGTGCCCGACAAGCTGGGATCTCGGCGAGTCGGTTCGCCTCGCGCTGCTCTCTGTGACCGAGGGGGAGGACAAGCCGCTCAAGTATCCGGGCCTATTCAACACCGCCGACGTGGCGGCGCTCACGAAGCTCGATCTGGCCCAAGCCTGCGAGTTCGACCGCGACCTGGCCCGGGCCAACATCGACGCCGTCCGGCCGGGGATGCGGGTCTTCGAGACGTCTGCCAAGACCGGGGCCGGCCTCGACGAGTGGCTCGGCTATCTCGCCGAGCGGCGGGCCGGGGTCACGGTGGGCTGAGCGACGCCGCCGCGAGGCGGTCGCGGGCCAGCAGGGCCTGACCGAGCGCGAGGCCGCCGTCGTTGGGGGGCACGAGGTGGTGGAGGAGCACGTCGCGGCCGGCGGCTCGGAGCCGCGCGAGGGAATGCTCCACGAGCAGGGCGTTCTGGAACACGCCGCCGGTGAGGCCGACAACGGGCGCGCGGGGTGCCAGCCGCTGTCGCACGTCGTCGATCAGGCGGGCGACGGCCCGATGAAACCCGGCGGCGATCTCCGGAGTCGGCAGGCCGGCGAGCACGTCGCCCACGATCGCCGCCACGACCGGCCGCCAGTCGGCCGTGAGCAGGGAAGTTTCGGCCGCGGCTGAGAGCAGGAATCGGTAGCGATCCGCGGGATCGTGTAGGCAGCGGGCGGCCTGCGATTCGAGCCACAGCGCCGCCTCGGCCTCGAAGCTAACGCTCGCTGGGCCGTCCACCATTGCCGCCACGGCGTCGAACAGTCGGCCCATGCTCGTGGTGGGCGTGCAGGCCAGGCCGCGGTCGAGCTGCTGCCGCAACAGCCGACGCCCGGAATCGCTGGCCGCCCGTGTCGCCGGTAGCCGGTCGTGCCAGGGAAGGCCGGCGGCATGGAGCACCGCGAGGGCCGTCCGCCACGGGTGCCGGATCGCCGCGTCGCCGCCGGGCAGCGGGAACGGGGCGAGGTGCGCCGCCCGCCGGGTGTCGCCGCCAGCGACGACAAAAAACTCACCGCCCGCGATGCTGCCGTCGGGCCAGAAGCCCGTGCCGTCGAAGCAGGCGACCAGGCAAGGCTCGCCCAGCGGCGCGACGGCGCCGAAGTGCTCGGCCATCAGCGCCGCCACGTGGGCCTCGTGTTGCTGCACCTGCACGAGCGGGATGCCCCGAAGCCAGCCTGGCCTTCACCCGCCTCCAAACCCCCGGTTCGCGGTTCGGGGGACGTCAAACGATACGTCTTGGGGGCCGCTCCCGACCGGCACCACCAGTTCCAGCGGCGTGGTCTCCGCAGCCCCGTAGGCCGGGGCGATATAACTCATGGCGGGCGGGCCATCCATCGTCGGCGGCACCTGCCAGCAATCGACGACCACGGCATAGGTGCCCGGAACGAGACCGTCCCCCGGGGTCCAGGACGTCGCCCGGAACGCCCCGTCGATGGCGAACGTGGCCGAGGCGGGCCGCAGCGGCCGTCCCGGTGTGGCCCCTGCGGCCGCTTGTCGCGGCACGAATAACACCTGCCCGGCCGCCGGCATCGGCCCCTGGTCGCATGTGAGCTTGCCGGACACCCTGACCAGTTCGACGCCGCGACGGCCGCCCGAGCAGCCGAAGACTAGGATCGCCGCGCATGCGACCGCGGCCAACCGCAAGCGGCCGCTTTGTGGAATTCGGCCCCCCAACCAAGACACCGCGTAGTTCGCCATCCGTTTGCAGCTCCACCAACTCATGGGATTTCGACCACCTCGCCGCCGCGGCGGGTGCCGAGCTCGTTCACGATGCGGAAGTCGATCGTGTCGGCGATAAACCGGTTGCTGCCGTCGGCCAGCGCGAAGCCCACCATTCCGCCGTGGACCGACTTGAACCCGCAGGCCCGAAACCAGTTGCCCGTATAGTGCCGCGTGGGATCGGCCGGGTCGCGGGTGGTCTGCGGGGTGTTGAGCGGGATGTTGGTGACGCCGACGTTGAAGTTGGTGGCGAAGGCCGAGATAAACCAGCAATCGTCGGGCAGGGTCTCGCCGAGCAGGAGGGTGTTGGAGAGGCCGTCGCGAACGCTGTCGAAGCTCACGGTCCGCGAGGTGCGGCCGAACATGCCGGGCAAGGCCACGTCGTAGGGCGCCAAGCCTCCCTCGTGGGCGAGCGTGCCGTAGTTGCGAGACACGCAGCACCAAGCCTCAGAACCGGGCGGGCAGTAGCTGCACTGGTCCGGATGGAGCGGGCCGGCGGCCGCGAGATACCAAAGACCCATCGCCGCAGCCGGGTTATCGCGGGCGAAACGTTCCTCGAAGACGGGCCCCTTGCCGTCGCTTGGGCAGGCGAGCCCGGGCAGCACGGTGGTGACCACGTCCCGCGGGTGGTCCCGCAGGGGCACGGCCGGGTCGATCCGGCCGTGGAGCGCCGTCTGCTCGATGTAGGGCAGGAGGCTCGTCACCCAGGTGTGCCCCGGCCGGGTGCAGCAACCCGGAGCCCCAGCGGGCAGATGACCGGTGTGGGCATGGTGGGTCTGGAGCCCGAGGCCGAGCTGTTTGAGGTTGTTGCCGCACTGGACGCGGCGGGCGGCCTCCCGGGCGGCCTGCACCGCCGGCAGAAGGAGGCCCATCAAAAGCGCGATGATCCCGATCACCACGAGCATTTCGACGAGCGTAAACCCGCTGGCCGGCCGCCCAGAGGCGGATGGCTGGAGGTGTTCGGCCGAGGATCGCGACAACGCCGGCATCGGTTCCCCCTCCTCCGGATCGTACGCGAGCCGTTCAGACGCGGCGCGCGCCCGCCGCCGGAGCATCAGGCCGGCCGCCGCGACGCCCAGCCCAGCCACCGGGAGAGAGCCGGGCTCCAGCACATTCATTAGCGTAAACTGGCTGTTGGTGTCGGTCAACCCCCACACGGACTGGCTGCTGGTGTCGATTCCATACTGGCCCAGCGTCGTGAAGCTGCTCGTCCAGGCACCCAGTCGTCGTCGATCCAGCTGCGCCCGTCGGCTTGCCGTTGGCCATCCAGTTGGCAAACCGGGCCGCGTCGAACCAGCTCAAATACGTAATCGGACGGTTCGCGGGGCTCGTCGCGCCCGCGGGATTGGTGCCGTTGGGGCCGACCACGGTGTACTCGAAAGAGCCACTCAAACCGCTTTGCGCGATCCCACGAATCCGCTGGTCGGTGACCATTCTCGTGTCGTAGAGCCCGCGGTCGTTCGTCTTGGCCACGGCGTTCAAGAACTCCGTGTACTGCCCGATAGTGACCTGGTACTTGCCGATCCAGAAGTCGTCGGCCACGGCGCCGAAGCCGTTTGAGACCTGCGCCGCATTGCCAGGATCACCAACCTTCACCAGGTCATTGCCGTTGAGCGTGGCCGTGATCGGCGTGGCCTGAGCGGCCGACCCAATAAGCGAGACCGTCGCGAGCAAGCTCAGATATACTCCCCATTTGGCAATCTTGATTTTAACCCTCCCCCGTTAAAGTAGTTCCAAGCGAAGTCTTTTCCACCCAACAACCCCAACAAGGGCAGACTACCCCCCCCTCCGCCATTGTCAAGTACCTTTTCAATCGCCTGAAAATCCAGGCCCCCAGCCGCATCTGGGGGCGGCCGTGCTCGGCGCGGGTTGTAGGCCCGGGCCGCCGGCACGGGCTCCTGGAAGCGGTGATCGGACGGCGGGGCGCGGCTCACGTTCTTTGCCGAGGCCTCGCCAGCCGCGCGGGCCGTGAGACGGTCACGCTGCCGTGAAAAACCCTCTGATTCCCGATCGACCTCGGTGGCGGCACGCCAACCACGAAACTGCTGCCGGATACTCGGGGACACGGCTCTTCTGCTGGGCCCGGCCGCGGGCGGGGCATGTCTCCTCGCGGGGATATTTCGCGTGGGGCTCGCTAGCGGGTCTTCCTTTAGGGGGGCGAAATCTCCAACGCTCGTCGAGCACGCGCCGCCCGCGGCCTCCGGTGGGCGTGAGGCGCGTGGGCCCCGGCCTTCTTCACCAGCCGCTCTCGGCGGCATCTTCCCCGTAGATCGGGAGGAGGCGGTAATAGACCTCAAGCGTGAGGATCGCCAGGGCCGTGTGGCCAAGCCGACCGCCCGGAGCCGTATCGGCGTCGGCAAAGTTCCAGCTGCCCGTTTCGTGGCCGATCTGGGATTGCCGGGCCACGAGCTGATCTCGGTTCCGTGCGTTCCACCGCCGCCAGGCCGGGTGGTTTCGGAGCAGGAGCGCCTGCGAGAGGTAAAAATTCTGGTACACCGCCTCACCCGCCGGGCCAGGCTTGGCAAGGTGTGCCAGACCCCGGTCGAGCGTCGCCTCTTGAGGCCAGTTTGTGTAGATCCGGCACAACAGACCGATGGCCGACGTGCAGGCCCTGTCCTGGGGAGCGAGATAGCCGTAGCCCTCGCCCTGCCGCACCTGGACGCGGTCCAGGAATCGGCCGGCGGCGTCGATCGTGGGAGACGGCACAACGACGCCCGCGAGGGCTGCGCTCTTGAGGGCGGCGATCTGCCAGGCGGTGACGGTCGTGTCACCCGCCTGCCCCGGGAGGTAGCGCCAGCCGCCGCCGTGCATGTCCTGGGAGGTTTCGATGAACCGGACCGCGTCACGGACATACGGAACGAGCATCCGGTCGCTCGTCATGCCGAGCGCCTCGGCCAGGGCGAGCGTGGCTACGCCGTGGCCATACATCGTGCCCTCGGAGAGATCGCCGCCGCGGGCCGATGGCCGCACCCGGCTCATCAGGTAATAGAGGCCCCGGGTAACGGTCTCGCGGTGAACGCCCTCGACGTGGGTGTGTCCGGCCCCGAGAAACGGCAGGAGCGCGATGCCCGTCGCGGCCGTGGTGCTTGGCACGGTGCCCGGATGGCGGCAGCCGCCGTCGCAGCGGCATCCGGAGAGATCAAACCGCCACGAGCCGTCCGCCGCCTGGTGGCGAACGAGCCATTCGAGCCCCCGCTCCACCGCGGCCTCGCTGGCCGCCGAGCCGCCGCGCTCGAGGCCGCCCCGGCTGCGAGCCTCTCCGCGCCGGCCGCCAGGAGCGCAAGCAAAAGCAGGACGGCCGTGTGCGCGACGACACTGGCATATGCCGCCCGCACACGACGGCTCGCGACGAGCCGCTCGATCCAAACAGACCTGGCACCAGGTGGGGGCATGGCAGCGACCACTCCCATCGCGGGCGGCCCGCTGACCTGCAGCAGAAGCCAGGCGGCAAGAACTGCCGGTCAGGGCGACCGTGCGGGCCCGTGTCTGCCGATTCCGGCAGACCTCCCCGAGCCTCTTCGGAGACATCGGCAGCTATGGGGTACCCCTCGCGGCCCCACGCCTCAGCCCGATAGAAGCCCGCCACCTAGTCAGTCGGTGCCCGTCCGGGATTTTCGCCCCCTGATTCCCGTGATCCCTGCCAGACGGCCTCGTTTCGTTCGATTGCCATCCTTTCGCCACGGGCGTTCTACGATCGGCTTCGGGTGGACTGAGGATCGCCATGGAGATGAAGCGTCGCCGTCTCACCAAGGTGGCGATGGCACGCCGCATGAAGACGAGCCGGGCAGCGCTGGATCGGCTGTTTGACCCGAGCAATTCATCGGTGACGATCGGCACGTTGGAAAGGGCCGCCTCGGCACTAAATCGCCGACTCAAAGTGGAACTGCGTTGAATCCGTCAACGCACTCCGCGAGGGAGAAATAGCGTTGCCACCCCGGCACTCCACCACCGATCACACCACGGCGTATAGCGGCTCGTAAACCGGCGTCAGGGCGTTCACAGAGACCTTGAGTCCGGCCGTGCCGTCGCATCTTCGGCAGGCCCTCGATCAGGTCCCGCTTGACCGCCGCCACCGCCTCGGCCACGTCGTCCATCTTGCTCTTGATGCCCGGCGACTCGTCGGTCTTCGCCTGCATCGCCTCGGTTTGGGACCGGCAACGCCGCCAGCGGGGCCATCTTCGGGGGAAGCTTTGCCCCACAAGGCCGCCGCGCTCGCCATTCCTAGTGGGACACCACCGGGATGCGAGCCGCTCTCTTGGTCACGTTGTGTACGCCGTCGCGAGCCACCAGACCGGTCGCCGGGCGATCCGGCGGCACACCGTGGGCTCGCCGTCCCGCACGCCGCTACGAGCGGCGACGGCCTGAGAAGACACCCCTCCACAAGGTCGTGTCGGAGAACCTCGAGAGCTGGCTCGCTTGGCGAGAAGCCGGGGAGCGGCCCGTGCCGGGATACGTCGAGAACGAACTCCGCGGCTATCTCGAGTGCGGGATCCTCTGCTTCGGTTTCGCCCGTGCGGTCTGCACGACGTGCCGCACGGGATTCGTCGTGGCCTTCTCCTGTAAGGGCCGCGGCGTCTGCCCGTCCTGCAACGGCCGCCACATGGCCCAGACCGCCGCCCACCTCGCCGATCACGTCATCCCGCCGGTGCCGGTGCGGCAGTGGGTGATCTCGGTGCCGAAGCGATTGCGGGGCATGCTTGCCGACCGACCCCGAGCCATCGCGGCGCTGACGAAGATCTTCCTGACCGAGATCGAACAGCACCTGCTCGCGGCGTCAGGCGGGCCCCCTGATGCCGAGATGCCCCGTGCGTCCCGCCCGCGGCTCGGCGGCATCTCCTTCCTCCACCGCTTTGGCTCGGCGCTCAACCACCACGTGCACCTGCACGCCTGCGTCACCGACGGTGTCTTCGTGCCGGCTGCCGACCATGCAGGGTGTGACGCACCGCCGACGTTCCTGCCGGCCCGGCCGATTACCCCGAGCGATCTGGCCGCACTTACCGAGCGGGTCCGCCGCCGCGTGATCCGCTGGTTCCGGCTCGCTCGCCTGCTTGACGCCGAGGCCGCCGCCGACATGCTCGCCTGGGAGAACAGTGGGTTCTCGGTCGACGCGAGTGTCCGAATCACGCTTCTCGACCGCGATGTGCCGAGCTATTTCCGGAGCCTCGAACACTTGCTGAGATACTGTGCCCGGCCCCCCTTCGCGCTCGAACGACTCTCCGTGATCCGCGGCCCAGACGGCCGGATCGCCCGCATCCGCTACGTGCTGCCCAGGCACAAGGCCGCCAACTGGGTCGGGCGGGGTCGCGGCCGCAAGTCCACGCGGCCGGGGACCAATGGCGTCGTCGAACTCACGCCGTTTGAGTTTTTGGACCGCCTGGCCGATCTCGTCCCGCCGCCGCGGAAGCACCGACATCGCTACCACGGGGTTTTTGCACCGAACCACAAGCTCAGGCCCGCCGTCACGGCGCTGGCAATAGGCAACATCGGTAAGCGGGGGCAGGCCGCCACCGGCGGGCATGCTGTCGGTGGGGCCGTTGGCGGACAACCCACGGGCTGCTGCGACACTCAGGCGAAGCCCCGCTCGCACGACACCTCGCGGATCGCTTGGGCCAAGCTCATGGCCCGGGTGGGCGAGGAGTTTCCCCTCCTGTGCCCGGCGTGCGGCGGTGACATCCGGCTGATCGCCTTCATCACGGAGCCGGGGCCGATCCGGAAGATCCTCACCCATTTGCGCGAACCGCTCGAACCGCCGCCGGTGTCGCCTGCTCGTGGCCCGCCCACCGACTGGGCCGAGCTTGTCCAGGCTCATGACGACCGCGAAGCGGTTCAGCTGTCGCCCGAGGAGCTGCCCGTGATCGACATCCACAGCCTCTGACCCCAGCCGGGCGCGAGGGCAAACCAAAGCCTTCAGGCGGCCGAACTCGTAGAACTTCCGCGCTGACGGCAGAAAAACGCCACTCCAGGGGGGAGGGCAGCCGTTCCAGGTGCCGCTGATTGGGTGCCGGAAAACGCGGCACCAGCCTCACCAGCCGCTCATCGGCTCGGAAATGCCTGTGGACATGGTTGCGGAAGTGCCATTGACCGGACTATTCTTCGTGGCGTTTGGGACTGGCGGCGAGCAATCTGTTCAGGTAATCCGCCAGTTCTTGATTCATCCCGGGCTTGAGGGTGACGAACGTCTGGGGATTCTTGCGCTCGCCCCGGACCCATCGGGAGCCTTTGTCCACGTCGACGTCCAGCCAGCCGTCCTCTTCCGCCACCAGATACTCCCCGAGTCCGTTGACTGCGTAAGACACCCCGATCAGATCCCAACTAGGCCGCTGATCGTCGAGGGTCTTTTTCTGCATGTTCCAGAGCCAGGTCTCGTAGACCGTCCGAACGATGTTCCCCGGTGGAGTGGTCTTCAACGATTTGCCGGTGTATACGTCCCTGCCCGTAGCCACATAGACGATCGGCACGGGACAGTTTTCGACCAGGTACTTCGTGTAAGATGCACTTCCATTGGAATGGAAGTTCCACTCTTTCCGGTATTCCCCTTCCTTGTTGTTGGCGCCGAGCGCGCCCATGGCGACCCATCGTTTGACCTTCTTCTTGACCAGTTCGCGTCCGCTGAGTAGGGAGCTGTCATCCGGTTTGGAAACCAGAAGGTCATAGAACCCCTTCGTGTGCCCAACGGTCAGGTAGACGACGCTATGGTCCGGCTCTTGGGCCAGCAGCCTGCGATTAAGGGCCGTCATTTCATGAGCGTCTCGGCTGTGAATGATGGTGTTGCCGAACGTTGCGGTATCCTTCGCCAATTTCTCCGCGGTCATTTTATCGATTGGGTCGCCGACCTGGTCGTCGTGAGCAGCGCCGATGGGGATCTCCGGCCGGCCGTAGTAGATGTTGATCGCCTCGACCACCCCCGCTCCATACGGGACCTTGCCCGAGCTGTAGATGCACCCGACGATCTCGGCCAGACCGCGATCCGCATAGACATGCAGCACCGCCAACGCGCCGGCATCATCGCAATCGGAGCCCATGTCCGTGTCGAAGATGATCCGCACCGGTTCACCGCGAGCGGTCGAGAGATAGCCCGCGAATGGGCAGGAGAAGACCACAACAAAAATCAGCAGGGAGAGCACTTTGTTCCTCATCGGCACGCCTTTCGCATTAGGGGATATGATACTCATGCTTTCCAGCGATACAAAGGAAGGATAGGTCGGCCAATGGCACTTCGGCAAGCGTCCGCCGAGCGGGGCGGATCATGAGGAGCAACCGCCGGAGCTGATCGGGCTGGATGCGACCCGATCGTGGAGGTGCCGAGGAGCTTCCTGTCCACGCTCAAGGCCGGGTTTTTCTCGTTGGCTCAGACCGGCCTTGAAACCGCTCTTCTCGCGGGCCGTCCGCACCGTGGCATGGAATGCCATCAGAGGCTGTGGATGTCGATCGCGGGGAGCTCGTCAGGCGACGCCTGAAAGACGTCGCGGTCGTCCTGGGCCTGAACGAGCTCGTCCCAGTCGGTGGGCGGGCCCCGCGCGGCTGCGATTGGTGGCGGCTCGAGCGGTTCGCCAAGGTGCGTGAGGATCTTCCGGATCGGCCCCGGTTCCGTGATGAAGGCGATCAGCCGGATGTCGCCGCCGCACGCTGGGCACTCGAGCGGAAACTCCTCCCC
>Ga0209498_1002954_pt1 | contig 10188 bp, 7 predicted proteins | sample WalLakDeSediment_FD_184131 | JGI IMG/M metagenome (GOLD analysis project Ga0209498, IMG submission 184131) | Lake sediment microbial communities from Walker lake, Nevada to study Microbial Dark Matter (Phase II) - Walker Lake 11/02/13 Deep... | ecosystem: Environmental > Aquatic > Freshwater >... | reverse complement strand
GGTGGAGATGAAGTACTGCAGGACGTTCAGACCCTCGCGGAAGTTCGCGGTAATCGGCGTCTCGATGATCGAGCCGTCCGGCTTGGCCATCAGGCCACGCATGCCGGCCAGCTGCCGGATCTGCGCCGCGGAGCCCCGCGCCCCGGAGTCGGCCATCATGAAGATGGAGTTGAACGACGACTGCGAGACGGTCTCCCCCTCGCGGTTGACCACCTGCTCCTTGCCAAGATGCTCCATCATCGCCTTCGCGACCTGGTCGTTGCAGTGAGACCAGATGTCGACGACCTTGTTGTAACGCTCGCCCTTGGTCACGAGGCCCGAAGAGTACTGCTCTTCGATCTCCTTCACCTGCTCCTCGGCACGGCCGAGGATGGACACCTTCTCGTCCGGGATAACCATGTCGTCCGCGCAGAAGGACACGCCGGCACGGGTCGAGAACCGGAAACCCATGTACATCAGCTGGTCCGCGAAGACCACCGTGTCCTTTAGGCCCAGGCGCCGGTAACAGGCGTTGATCAGCTGCGAGATCGCCTTCTTGCTCAGCTCGCGGTCGATCAGGCGGAACGGGAGACCCGACGGGAGGATGCCCGAGAGGATCGCCCGGCCGACCGTGGTCTCGACACGGCGCAGCTTCGCCTCATCGCCGTCATCCGCCTCCGCATCCCGGTCCAGGATGCGCACGCCGACCCGCGCGTGCAGGTCCACGATGCCGTTCTCGTAGGCACGATGAACCTCGTCGACGTCCGCGAAGACCATGCCCTCGCCCCGGGCGTTCACCCGGGCACGCGACAGGTAGTACAGGCCGAGCACGATGTCCTGGGAGGGCACGATGATCGGCTCGCCGTTGGCCGGCGACAATACGTTGTTCGAGGACATCATCAGGGTGCGCGCCTCGAGCTGCGCCTCCAGCGAGAGCGGCACGTGCACCGCCATCTGGTCGCCGTCGAAGTCCGCGTTGAACGCGGCGCAGACCAGCGGGTGCAACTGGATCGCCTTGCCCTCGATCAGCACCGGCTCGAAGGCCTGAATACCGAGGCGGTGCAGGGTCGGGGCCCGGTTCAGCAGCACCGGATGCTCGCGGATCACCTCCTCGAGGATGTCCCAGACTTCCGGACCTTCCTTCTCCACGGCCTTCTTCGCCGCCTTGATGGTGGTCGCCAACCCGCGGCGCTGCAGCTTGCCGAAGATGAACGGCTTGAACAGTTCCAGCGCCATGCGCTTCGGCAGGCCGCACTGGTGCAGGCGCAGCGTGGGGCCGACCACGATCACCGAGCGGCCCGAGTAGTCTACGCGCTTGCCGAGCAGGTTCTGGCGGAAGCGCCCCTGCTTGCCCTTGATCATGTCCGCCAGCGACTTCAGCGGGCGCTTGTTGGTCCCGGTGATCGCACGCCCGCGGCGGCCATTGTCGAGCAGCGCGTCCACGGACTCCTGCAGCATGCGCTTCTCGTTGCGCACGATGATGTCCGGCGCATTCAGCTCGAGCAGCCGGCGCAGGCGGTTGTTGCGGTTGATCACCCGGCGGTACAGGTCGTTGAGGTCGGAGGTCGCAAACCGACCGCCGTCCAGCGGGACCAGCGGGCGCAGGTCCGGCGGCAGCACCGGCAGCACGGACATGATCATCCACTCCGGCCGGTTGCCGGAATCAAGGAAGGACTCGACCAGCTTCAGCCGCTTGCCGAGACGCTTGATCTTGGTCTCCGAACCCGTTTCCGACAGCTCGGTCCGCAGCCGCGCAGCCTCGGCCTGCAGGTCGATGCTCTTCAGCAGTTCCAGAACGGCCTCCGCACCCATCAGCGCGGTGAACTCGTCGCCGTGCTCCTCGATCGCCTCGAGGTATTCCTCGTCGGACAGCAGCTTGCCACGCTCCAGCGTGGTGAAACCCGCGTCAACGACGATGAAAGACTCGAAGTAGAGCACCTTTTCGATGTCCTTCAGCGTCATGTCCAGAAGCAGGCCGATGCGCGAGGGCAGGCTCTTCAGGAACCAGATGTGCGCGACCGGGGACGCGAGGTCGATGTGACCCATGCGTTCGCGACGCACCTTGGTCTGGGTCACCTCGACGCCGCACTTCTCGCAGACGACGCCGCGGTGCTTCAGGCGCTTGTACTTGCCGCACAGGCACTCGTAGTCCTTCACCGGCCCGAAAATCTTCGCGCAGAACAGGCCGTCACGCTCGGGCTTGAAGGTCCGGTAGTTGATCGTCTCCGGCTTCTTCACCTCGCCGTACGACCACGCGCGGATCTGGTCCGGCGAAGCCAGGCCGATCCGGATCGCATCGAACTCTTCCGGCTGTGTCTGCTGCTTGAACAGATTGAGGAGGTCTTTCATTCGCTTACCTCGTAACTGGTCTTGCCGGGGCGCCCGCGGGCACCCCGGAATGAGCGTCTGCTGGGGATCAGTCCTGGTCCAGCTCGATATTGATACCCAGCGCGCGGATCTCCTTCATCAGTACGTTGAAGGACTCCGGCACGTTCGCCTCCATGAAGTGCTCGCCGTCGACGATGTTCTTGTACATCTTGTTGCGGCCCTGGACGTCGTCTGCCTTCACCGTCAGCATTTCCTGCAGCGTATAGGCAGCGCCGTAGGCCTCCAGCGCCCAGACTTCCATCTCGCCGAAACGCTGGCCACCAAACTGGGCCTTGCCGCCGAGCGGCTGCTGGGTCACCAGCGAGTACGGACCGGTGGAACGCGCGTGCATCTTGTCGTCGACGAGGTGGTTCAGCTTCAGCATGTGCATGAAGCCAACGGTCACGGTGCGATCGAAGGCATCACCGGTGCGCCCGTCGTACAGGGTCGCCTGCCCCGTCTCCGGAAGGTCTGCCAGCCGCAGAAGCGCCTTGATCTCGTCCTCGTTGGCTCCGTCGAAGACCGGCGTGGCCATCGGCACACCCTGCCGCAGGTTCCCGCACAGGGCGAGGACCTCCGCGTCCGTCAGCGAGCCGATGTCGACCTTGCGCTCGCCCTGACCGTAGATCTGGTCCAGCAGCTCGCGCAAACGGTGGATCTCGACCTGCGCCTCGAGCATCCGGCCGATCTTTTGGCCGAGTCCCTTGGCCGCCCAGCCGAGATGCACCTCGAGCACCTGACCGACGTTCATTCGCGACGGCACGCCCAGCGGGTTCAGCACGATGTCGACCGGCGTCCCGTCCTCGAGGAAGGGCATGTCCTCTTCCGGCACGATCATCGAGATCACGCCCTTGTTCCCGTGCCGGCCCGCCATCTTGTCGCCGGGCTGCATGCGCCGCTTCACTGCAACGTAGACCTTGACCATCTTCTGCACGCCCGGCGGCAGATCGTCGCCGGCGGCCAACTTGGCCTTCTTGTGCTCGAAGCGGCGCTCGAAGGCCTCGGCCTGATCTTTCAGCTGGCGGCCGAGGTCCTCGAGCTGTGCGTTCACGTCGTCGTCGCGCAGCCGGATTTCAAACCAGTGGTCGCGCGACACGCCGGACAGGTACTTCTTCGTGACCTTCGAGCCGTCGCTCAACCCTTCCGGACCGCCGGCGGCGACCTTGTTCAGCAGCAGACGCTCCACGCGAGCGTAGATATCTTCTTCGTAGATGCGCTGCTGGTCGCGCAGGTCCTTGCGCACGCCGGCGAGATCCGACTCCTCGATCGAACGGGCGCGGGCATCCTTCTCGACGCCATCGCGGGTGAACACGCGCACGTCGATGACAGTGCCCTCGATCCCCGACGGCACGCGCAGCGACGTGTCCTTCACGTCCGAGGCTTTCTCGCCGAAAATCGCGCGCAGCAGCTTCTCTTCCGGGGTCAGCTGGGTCTCGCCCTTCGGCGTGACCTTGCCGACCAGGATGTCGCCGGGCCTGACCTCGGCCCCGACGTACACGATGCCGGACTCGTCCAGCTTCGCGAGCAGGGACTCGGATACGTTGGGAATGTCCGCGGTGATCTCCTCCTGACCGAGTTTGGTGTCGCGGGCAACGCAGTTCAGTTCCTCGATGTGGATCGTGGTGAACCGGTCCTCCTGAACCACACGCTCGGAAATCAGGATCGAGTCCTCGAAGTTGTAGCCGTTCCAGGGCATGAAGGCGACCATCATGTTCTGGCCCAGCGCCAGCTCACCCATGTCGGTCGACGAACCGTCCGCCAGCACGTCGCCACGGGCGATCACGTCGCCGACCCGCACCAGCGGCCGCTGGTTGATGCAGGTGTTCTGGTTGGAACGGGAATACTTGGTCAGGTTGTAGATGTCGACGCCCGGCTCGCCGGCTGCAGTCTCCTCGTCGTTCACCCGCACCACGATGCGGGCGGCATCGACGGAATCCACGGTACCACCGCGGGTGGCGACGATTGCGGAGCCCGAGTCGATCGCCACGGTGCGCTCGATCCCGGTCCCGACCAGCGGCTTCTCCGCCCGCAGACAGGGAACCGCCTGGCGCTGCATGTTCGAACCCATCAGCGCGCGGTTCGCGTCGTCGTGCTCCAGGAACGGGACCAGCGCCGCGGCCACCGACACGATCTGCTTCGGCGACACGTCCATGAACTGGATCTTGTCCGGAGTCGAGATCGTGAACTCGTTCTGGTGCCGGCAGGAGACCAGGTCGTCGGTCAGACGACCCTGTTCGTCCATCGCGGCGTTTGCCTGCGCGATCACGTACTGGCTCTCCTCGATCGCGGAGAGGTAGACGATCTCGTCGGTCACCTGGCCGTCTTCGACCTTGCGGTACGGCGTCTCGAGGAACCCGTAGCGGTTCGCGCGGGCGTAGACCGCGAGCGAGTTGATCAGGCCGATGTTCGGGCCTTCCGGGGTCTCGATCGGGCAGACCCGGCCGTAATGCGTCGGGTGCACGTCGCGGACCTCGAATCCCGCACGTTCGCGGGTCAGGCCGCCCGGACCCAGCGCCGAGATGCGCCGCTTGTGGGTCACCTCGGACAACGGGTTGTTCTGGTCCATGAACTGCGAAAGCTGCGAGGAACCGAAAAATTCCTTCACCGCCGCTGCCACGGGCTTCGCGTTGATCAGCTCCTGCGGCATCAGGCCTTCGCTCTCGGCGACGGTCAGGCGCTCCTTCACCGCGCGCTCGACGCGGACCAGGCCCAGCCGGAACTGGTTCTCCGCCATCTCGCCGACGCTGCGGATGCGGCGGTTGCCGAGGTGATCGATGTCATCCGTGCTGCCGATGCCGTTGCGCAGGTCGATCAGCACCTTCAGCACCGCGAGGATGTCCTCCGGCGACAGCACGCCCGGACCCTCGTCGTTATCGCGACCGACGCGGCGGTTGAACTTCATCCGGCCCACGGCCGAGAGGTCGTAGCGATCCTCGGAGAAGAACAGGTTGCCGAACAGGTTCTCGGCCGCGTCCTTGGTCGGCGGCTCGCCCGGACGCATCACGCGGTAAATCTCGACCTGCGCCTCGAGCTGCGTGCGGGTCTGGTCCAGTCGCAGCGTGTCCGAGATGAACGAGCCGCGATCGTAATCGTTGGTGTAGATGATATCGAAGGCAATCGCGCCCACGTCGCGCAGCTTGTCCAGCAGTGGCTCGGTGATCACGGCATTGGCCTCGGCGATCACCTCGCCGGTCTCTTCGTCGACGATGCCGCGGGCCAGCGTCCGGCCGACGATGTAGTCATCGGGGACGGTCAGCTTGGTGATGCCGGCCTTCTCGATCTCGCGGATGTGCCGTGGGGTGATCCGGCGGCCGGCCTCGACGATCAGGCGATCGCCTTCGTAGATGTCCACCACCGCATTCTCGCCCCGCAGACGGTCGGGGATCAGCTCGAGCTCGGCGCCGCTGTCGAGCAGGCGCACCGCATTGAAGTCAAAGAAGGTCTTCAGGATCTGTTCGGTGTCCATCCCGAGCGCGCGCAGCAGCACGGTCGCCGGCAGCTTGCGGCGGCGGTCGATGCGCACGAATACCCCGTCCTTCGCGTCGAACTCGAAGTCCAGCCAGGAACCGCGGTAGGGGATGATGCGCGCGTTGAACAACAGCTTCTGGGAGCTGTGCGTCTTGCCCTTGTCGTGGTCGAAGAACACGCCCGGAGAGCGGTGCAACTGGGAGACGATCACCCGCTCGGTCCCGTTGATCACGAAGGTGCCGTTCTCGGTCATCAGGGGCAGCTCGCCCATGTAGACCTCCTGCTCCTTGACCTCCTTGACCACCGTGGTCCCCGCAGGCGCTTCCTTGTCGTGAATCACCAGGCGCAGCATCACTCGCAGCGGTGCCGCGTAGGTCACGCCGCGGATCTGGCACTCCTTCACATCGAACAGCGGCTCGCCCAGGCGGTAGGAGACGTACTCCAGCTGCACATGGCCCGAGTAGCTGACGATCGGAAACACCGACTGAAACGCCGCATGCAGGCCCATCGCCTCACGCTGCTCGGCGGCGAGGTCAGCCTGGAGGAAATCCCGATACGACGCCAACTGCGTCTCCAGGAGGTAGGGAACCTCGAGAATCTGGGGGCGTTTGCCGAAATCCTTGCGGATTCGCTTCTTTTCGGTATAACTGAGGGCCATGGGATACCTCGGCAGCAACTGGGGTCATCGGGTGGCGCGGGGTCACCACCACGGGCCAGAGCTGACGGGCTTTCGCCCGCCAGCCCCGGAGTTCCGTGCTAGATCACGAAACAACTGACAGGAACGTCTTACTTCAACTCGACCGTAGCACCGGCCTCTTCCAGGTCCTTCTTCATCTTCTCGGCCTCGTCCTTGGTCGCCGCTTCCTTCACGGTCGCCGGCACGCCCTCGACCATGTCCTTGGCTTCCTTCAGCCCAAGCCCGGTCAGCGCACGAACGACCTTGATCACACCAACCTTGTTGGCGCCGAAGCTGGTCATCACCACGTTGAACTCGTCCTTGACCTCTTCCGCCGCGGCTTCAGCAGCGGCGGCCACCGGTGCAGCGGCCACGGCCGCAGCGGCGGAAACACCGAACTTCTCTTCCATCGCGCTGATCAGGTCCACAATCTCCAGGACCGTCATGTTGCCGATGGTTTCGAGGATTTCTTCTTTCGAGACTGCCATGTTGATTCTCCTAATGGGCTACCGCCCGGCTATTCAGAAATGTTTCAGGCGGCTGCCTGTTTTTGATCGCGGATCGCTGCCACGGTGCGCACCAGCTTGCCCGGCACCTCGTTGAGGGTACGGGCAAACTTGTCGAGCGGGGCCTTCATCACGGCCATCAGCAGACTGAGGGCTTGATCGCGGGTGGGCATGTTGGCCAGGCGATCGAGATCGCCCGCGCCCAGCATCTGCCCGCCAAAGGACACCAACTTGACCTGCAACTTCTCGTTGGTCTTGGCAAAGCCCTTCATCAGGCGTGCGGCGGCACCGGGATCTTCCTGACTGAATGCCAGCACCAGTGGGCCAACCAGCCCCTGCTGCATGCACTCGAAGTCGGTCCCTTCCACCGCGCGCTTCGCCAGAGTGTTCTTCACCACCCGCAGGTAGACTCCGGACGACCGCGCCTGCTTGCGCAGTTCGGTCATCTGGCCCACCGACAGACCACGGTATTCCGCCGCAATGGCGGAATGCGCCGAGGCGGCAACCGCGGCCAGTTCCGAGACAATCACCTTCTTGTCGTCGAGATTCAAAGCCACGTTGACTTTCCTCCGTTGGGATCACCGGAACTCTGGTGACCATTGCTAACCGGGGATACTTCCCCCGGGGCTGTTGGTGCTTCCCGCCGCAGGACATTCCTGAATCGGGCTGACACCATCTGCGCAGGCTTTGCGTTTTAAGCGGCGAACCGCGCCTGCGGTCTTGGATGGCCCGCCACCGGGTGGTGGCGGCCGACCCAAATCAAAAAACTCAGAGCTTCAAGGTCGCCGGATCCACCTGCAGACCCGGGCCCATCGTGGACGAAACCGTCACCCGTCGGACGTACACGCCCTTGGACGTGGACGGCTTCAGCTTCAGCAGATCCGCAAGTAACGCATTCAGGTTTTCGGCGAGTGCGTCGCTGGCGAAGTCCACCGCACCGATGGAGCAGTGGATGATGCCGGCCTTGTCGGTGCGATAACGGACCTGGCCGCCCTTCGCATTCTTCACCGCAGTGGCGACGTCCGGGGTCACGGTGCCGACCTTCGGGTTCGGCATCAGCCCCCGCGGACCGAGGATCTGACCCAACTGGCCCACCACCCGCATCGCGTCGGGTGAGGCGATCACCACGTCGAAGTTCAGCTCTCCGGCACGGATCTGTTCGGCAAGGTCCTCCATGCCGACCACGTCGGCACCGGCCTCCCGGGCGGCATCGGCGTTGGCACCCTGCGTGAAGACCGCCACACGCACGGTCTTGCCGGTACCGTTGGGCAGCACGGTGGAACCGCGCACAACCTGGTCCGACTTCCGCGGGTCGACCCCGAGGTTCACGGCCACGTCCACTGACTCACGGAACTTCACCTTGGACATGTCGCGCAGCAGATCGAAGGCATCCGGCGCGGGGTAGGCCTGGCCTGGGCGGATCTTTTCGCGGATCGCCTGGGCGCGCTTGGACAATTTTGCCATTTCAGACACCCTCCACTTCGAGGCCCATGCTCCGGGCGCTGCCAGCAATCGTGCGTACCGCCGCATCAAGGTCGGCCGCGGTCAGGTCGGGCTCCTTCGCCCGCGCGATATCTTCCAGCTGGGCACGCGTGACGGTACCCACCTTCTTCGTGTTCGGGGTACCCGAGCCGCTGGTGATGCCGGCGGCCTTCTTCAGGAGCACTGCCGCCGGAGGCGTCTTGGTGACAAAAGTGAAACTGCGGTCCGAATACACGGTGATCACCACCGGAATCGGCAGACCGGGCTCCATGCTCTGCGTGGCCGCATTGAAGGCTTTGCAGAATTCCATGATGTTCACGCCGCGCTGACCGAGGGCGGGACCCACGGGCGGGCTGGGGTTGGCCTTGCCGGCCGGAACCTGCAGCTTGATATATGCCGAAATTTTCTTGGCCATTTCTTCTCCTTCGGGTGCAAACGCCTCGCGGCTCCCCGAACCGGTTCAACACGCGGCCAGCGCCGCGTCAGGATTTCTCGACTTGATGGAACTCGAGTTCCACGGGCGTCGAGCGCCCGAAAATCTGGACAGCCACCAGCAGGCGGCTCTTGTCGTAATTGACTTCTTCGACCACGCCGCTGAAGTCGTTGAACGGACCATCCACGACCCGCACCATCTCGCCGACCTCGAACAGCACCTTCGGTTTCGGCTTCTCCGCGCCTTCCTGCATGCGCTGCAGGATCGCGTCCGCCTCCTTGTCGCTGATCGGCGCAGGCTTGTCGGCCGAACCACCGATGAATCCGAGCACGCGGGGCACCGCCTTCACCAGGTGCCAGGCCTCGTCGTTGAGGTCCATCTGCACCAGCACATAGCCGGGAAAGAACTTCCGCTCGCTCTTCCGCTTCTGGCCGTCCTTCATCTCGACGACTTCTTCGGTGGGCACCAGGATCTGACCGAAGTGGTCCTGCATGCCGTAGCGCTCGATCCGCTCCTCGAGGGATCGCTTCACTTGTCCCTCGAAGCCCGAAAAGGCCTGTACCACATACCAGCGCAGTGCCATACCCGCCCTCCGGTCAACCAATGAACTGCCGGATGGTCCAGCCCAGCAGCGAGTCCAGCAACCAGAGGAAGATCCCGACCAGGATCACGACACCGAGCACGATCAGGGTGGTCTGGGTGGTCTCGACCCGGGTCGGCCAGACCATCTTCCGGACCTCGATGCGGGCGTTCCCCATGAAACCGGCGAGCTGGCGACCCTTTGCGGTCGTCATCGCGATTCCCACGGCGACACCGACGACGGCGAGCAGCCCGAGAACCCGGATCAGCATCGACTCGGCGGAGTAATAGTAGAAGCCCATCACCCCCGCGATCAGCAACGCGACCGCCACGAAGAGCTTGACGGTGTCAAGCCCGCCTCCAGTCTGTTCCGTCTGTTCACTCATGAAATTATCACCTGAGACCCGCTGCCACCCGGAAGATGGCAGGCCAGGAGGGACTCGAACCCCCAACCTGCGGTTTTGGAGACCGCTGCTCTGCCAATTGAGCTACTGGCCTGTGGCTGCTTCCGAAAAGTAACGCGGGAGGCAGGCACAGCCGCCCCCCGCGGTGACACGGTTCTAGGAGTGTATCACTCGATGATCTTGGAGACGACGCCGGCGCCGACGGTGCGGCCACCCTCGCGAATCGCAAACCGCAGCCCATCCTCCATCGCAATCGGACTGATCAGCGACACCGTCATCTTCACGTTGTCACCC
>Ga0209498_1002951_pt1 | contig 10193 bp, 6 predicted proteins | sample WalLakDeSediment_FD_184131 | JGI IMG/M metagenome (GOLD analysis project Ga0209498, IMG submission 184131) | Lake sediment microbial communities from Walker lake, Nevada to study Microbial Dark Matter (Phase II) - Walker Lake 11/02/13 Deep... | ecosystem: Environmental > Aquatic > Freshwater >... | reverse complement strand
AGGAGCATTTCCCCTATGACCATCAAATCGATGTCGCTCTTCTCGTTTTCCGTGCCGGCGGCAAAAGAGCCATAGATGAAGGCGTATTCGATATCTGAGCTTTCCGATAAAACCTGCTTGAGCAGACCGGGCGCCCCTCTGACTTTGAAAAAAATGGATTTCAGTTCCGGATAGATGAGAAATCCGGAGTTTAGCTGGAAATATTTAAGATTGCCTGATTTGCTGCTGGTAAGAAGACCTATGGACTCGAGGTTCCTCAATTCGGTGCTGATGTTCTTATAATCCTCTCCGGTGATCCTTTCCAATTCCCGGAGGTAAAACGATTTTTCCGGGTGCAGAAAGAAGGTGGTCAACAGCTCTATCCGGACTTTTGAGGAAAACAGTTTATGCAGCATGGCCATCTCCAATGATGGTCATTTTACATCAATTGATGGTCATATTACATCAATTTTTTGACGCCAGAAGGCACTCCGGATTGCGCCACGGCACTTAAGACCGCCTGCCGCCTCTTCGGCGCTGAAGCAGAATCGCCCCCTTGCCACAAAATCCGATATGAATTTCATTGCCGTCAATGGCTTTCCTTATCAACTGGATTGCTCAGAAAAAGCAACATATTTCGTTACTTGGGCCGAGCGATACCTTCGTACCGCATCAGTCGTCATGCGCTCCAAGGCCTCGCCCGCCACCTCCAAAAGGGAGGAACTGAAGAAGCCTGCAATTCGGTCATACCGGCGGGCGCCTGCCAGTTGTTTGGCCAGGAAATCCTTCAACGGACTGCGACGCTAAGAGTATCTATGATGAGGCTGTCTAAACAACGGGGCCCATCGCCCCTGCCGGATGGACGGTATTCGCCATCCATTCCGCCTTATACGGGAATCAAAGGATCCACCTTCTGCTCAGTAGCCTGTGCGTTTTTGTAATTTTGCAATAAAATTGGAAACAAAACAGAATGCCTGATTTCTTAAAAGCCCTTTTTCAGCTTCAAAAACATCATTTTAAGGCCAAAAAACAGCCCTCTTTTGAGTTCAATCCCTTGACTGGTATGCGTCTAGCTTGGTGCGACCCCTGAACTCCACAGAGCCATCTCGAGGGAGGGTTTTCCCGCTTCCAAAGCGCGGATCAGAGTTTTCATTTGTCCCTCCGCGGCATTTGCGACGGTACCGCAACAATCGGTCTTTTTTGAGCTGCTCACCAGCCAAATGTGCCGATCTGCGCAAAATTCATCTTGACACTGCAAATAGCTATGTTATTTTGGAAATGTTCTCTGCCAGTGGCAGTAGAACCTCACAAGGCCTCCGCTGAGCCAGCCTGGCGAATCAGCGGTTTTTTATTTCCAGCATGGGCTTTGCCGAATCAGATTCAAGGTCCTCCCGCTGTCTGCAACAAATGCGGTCCTGAAAAGCGCCTTGCCCTTCCTGGTCAATTCAATCACCACAACATAATCTCCCATGACGACGGTAACACGCCTACGCCGGTCATAGCGTTTTCGGCGATTGTCCCAGCCCACATATCGTTCACTGTTTGGATCTTCCAGGGCTGCCTTGATCCAGTCGATTCTTTCTGCCCGCTTCTGCGAGAACGTGTCATCTTTCGAGTGCCTCGATTCGAAGAATGCATGACCGAACGTGTTTTTTCGGAAGCGCACCGGAATTCCGTCGAAGGTAAGCACTGGCCCTTGACAGTACACCCTCTCGAAATGCTTCCGGTATTCATCAATTGAAGGATATTTCACCAAGGCAGGATAGGGCACTACCATCCTCCCTGGAGGTTGATCCTGAACACGTTGAATTTCTTCTCACTTGAGGCAGTGGGCAAGACCTTATGCCCCAGTTTATCCTCAAGGTGATTGAGCAGACCCTGTTTTGCTGAACCTACTCGTATGCACTTGTTCAGTTTCGCTGCTGCAAGGCCAACAAGTACGTCCGCGACTTGCAGCAGGACGGATTCGTTGGAACGAACAGACTGGACATTAAGAATCCGGGCAGAAAGGTTTGACCGCTTAAGGCAGGTTGCCAAAACATGAAGGCGGTCCCGCCTGCGGTTGCTCTTGTAATCGCAAAATATAGAGTAGGTGTTAAGGTCGTAAATCCAGCGGTAGAGCAGTTGGTAGTAAAACTTGTAGAACCCAAGCTCCTGGTCGTTCTCATGAAACCTCAGCAGGTCAACCTGGGTACTGTCAACAGCGATGCATCTGAAACGCAGATCGTGTCCTTTCTCACAAAACCAGCATATTAGAGCGAGATAGAAATCAAGCCTAGATGGGGTGACTTTACTCCACTTGAACTCCCCGCCCACACGGAAGCGGTCGCGCAGGTCGTGGATTTCGTTTTTGTAATTCTCCCGAAACTGGCTTGGCAACCATAAGCTGCCGATAACCAAGTACTTGCCCTGTGCCTTTTGTGAAGAAAACAAATCGGGATATGCTTCGTCACAATAGACATCAATGTCCATACTAGCACCCCAGTTCCTTCAGATAAGGCTTCATCTTCGTTCGCGTCTTGACCAGTTCCTCCTCGATCGCATCGATTTCCTGCTGAACAGCAGCAATATCGACCTCTTCCTCTTCCTCGAACGTGTCAACGTAGCGGGGGATATTAAGGTTGAACTCGTTTTCTTGGATTTCCTGGAATCTTGCCAGGTATGAATATTTGTCGAGTTTGCTCTTCTTGCGGTATGTATAGATGATCTTCTCGATGTCCTGCTCCTTGAGAATGTTCTGGTTTGTGCCCTGCTCGAATCCACGGCTGGCATCAATAAAGAGCACTTTGCCTTTGCCGTTCGACTTTCGGGATTTGTCGAAGATCATGAGGGCTGCGGGTATTCCCGTGCCGTAAAAAAGATTCGCAGGAAGGCCGATGACGGCATCCAGCAGGTTCTCCTTGATCACCGATTCCCTTATCTTGCGCTCCAAGGCCTCGCCCGCCACCTCCAATAGGGAGGAGCTGAAGAACCCGGCAATCCGGTCGTACCGGCGGGCGCCTTGCAACCGGGTTGCCACGAAATCCTTCAACGGACTCCGGCGGGAGGAATAACGATGGATCATCCGTTGTCACCGTTTTAAAAGTTGAGGCAGGAATCGGATAGGGTCTTTGCTCTTAGGATTTCACCGGCAAGCATCCGAAATCCAGAGATTAAACTGATTTCGTCCGCCTTTTCTGCAATCAAGATTTTTCCGGTATATGTATTACAACCTGTCGTGTCGCCATTGGCAATCCTCTTTAAAAGACATTTTAGTTCGAGAAATTATCCGTTAATCGCTCTCTGTTGTCAATGACCGCCTCGGGCCGAATTGAAGTCTTGGCTGTCTCCAGCAAAATCAGATTTAACGCTTTCAGTCAACTTAGCAGATTGTCCATTCATGAAAGGATCATTACACTTCCTCATTAAAAATATTGGAAAATAATCGGTGACGGAAAATGGTTATATGAATGGTCCCATAATAGTTTTAACATTGCTTTTGCAGCTTTCACCTAGTGCCGTCATTGCGAGCCCGGCTTTATCGGGCGTGGCAATCTCTCAGCTCGAACAGCGAGACTGCTTCACTGCGTTCGCAATGACATTTCAGTCAATACTATTTCGAGACGGTTAATAACACCTACGACTGTTGACAGACCCTGTTTGATGCAAAGCAATGATTACCAAAAGGAAGAGAGCACGCGGCTGCTTTGACGGGCAGCCAGCCTTTCTATTATTCCAGCTTTCGCCTTTAGATATCCGCGGAATGAGAATTGCTTACAGCGACTACACGCCACACACGAAATGAGGGATTTTTTGTTCATTGGCCGTGATGGTCCTGGCGAACGACAGCACACTCACCGGAATTTCTTCAGAATACTTGCGAAATGCTGTGTTGTAAAAGTTCCGCAAAATGAAGCCGCCAAAGACTAGCGGCCCCAAGGGAGAGCAAACTGGAATCCTGCAATTCTCGTATTGGCCAAGGGTCAGGTGGGAATACGGATGGTGGATCTCAACAAACTTTTCAGCATCATCGCTGAAGTCGAACCGAATCGGGAAAGGCACGATGTTTCTTGCGACTACATCCGCATAAATCTCATCAAGCAGATACACATCGGGGTCATTCTGGAAAAGATCGAGATCAGGAGACGGAAAATAGGATAGAGAATGCTCGCAAACCTGTCTATCTCTAAAGCGATAGCGCAGCGTTACCAATGCGCCATCCAGCATCTTGAAATTAAAGCACCGCGCTTGGTCTAGCTCCCCATAGATGTCGCGGTAGGCGACATTCTTTAGCGCCACGCTCATGCTCGTAGCATTGCTCACGGTTATTTCAAACCCCCCATCCACCTCTCCATGGGTTGCCGGAAAGTTTTGATCGTTCGATAGGCTCAACCCGACCATCGCGGATGTGAGATCCTTAATTTGCTTCAAAGTGTCTCTTGGATTCATCGAAGGGCCCGTTTTGATTTCTTGTCGATTAAACCGCGCAGTTTGTTGATCACATCCTCTGGGTAGTCCTCGATAAATGTCTCACCAGACTCAAGAGACTCGATGATGTCGAGAAGGCTGCTCTGCTTCTTCGCAAACTTCTCTTGTTCAGCCTTCGACATGTCACGATTTACCACCGTAATCATCTTTCTCTCCTCTTCGGTCGGGTAGGTGAATCTCAATTCAAAATCTGCCGCCTTTGCTCGTTCAAACTCAGCCTTGAGGGCGACCATAGCCTTTCCAACCCCGAGAACCCGAACCCATGCCTTGCTTCGCGTTATGGCTGTGAAAAGCCGATTACGAATGCGTGCAACTTCCCGCGGCAGCGAGGCCGTAAAGCAATCTTGGGCATTGATGACATAAACCATTGCTGCCTCGTTGCCCTTTGCTCGGAAGATTCCAGTGAAAGTGACAGTTCCCGGCTCACTGAAAATGTCTGCCATCGTCGTAACGCCAGCCAGATTTGAATTGATGCCCTTTTGCATCAAAATCTTTCTGGCTTCCTTCACAGCGTCGCGGGTCGTGAATGGGTCTGGGTTGATGACCACGATGTCGTCCGGGAGAAGTTCATCCTCATTCAAGTTCTTTTGAATCTCGGCGACAAGCCATGCCGTTTGCGCTTCATCAGTTTCGAACACTTCGAAGCGAATGAGATCTTCTACCGGTGAGTGCACTTCCAAGAACTCCGGGCTGGATTTTGAAGTGCGGGTCAATGAAACCGGCCGCCCATCCTGTAGTTGGCCATCCATCACCTTGTAGCCGATGTCGAGCCAAAGATTCTTGTTCTCGAAGATCTGAACGATTCCCTTGTCGCGATAGATTCCGAATCCCAAAGCATGAGCTGTTGTTAGCACCGGACGCGAGTTCCGGTAGCAGATGTCGAGAATTATGTCCTGCTTTGGCTTGCCCGCTACGTCCGGATGCATGACCACACAAGGCCTTCCATCCGGGTTTTTGCCGAAGATGTCTTCGACCGGAGGAAGCGACCTTTTCCCAAGGTTCTGCAACTCGTCGTAGGCGTAAACGAGGCGCTTCGGTTCCTTCAGGTATTCATAGCACAGTAACAAGAAATTCGGGGCAAAATCCTGCGCCTCATCCACCAAAATCGCGTCGTATTTCGGAACGAAGTTCTTCACATCCTGCAATGCAACATCGCATACTCCTTCAAATTGTCGATCTGCTCCAAACTGTCTCGCAGCGCGGAAGTCAAAATACTCGACGCCGTGGTCTCGGCAGAACTCGTAATAGATACCGGTCCGATCCTTACCACCTGGTGCGCCCCACGCATTTAATATTCGAACTTTGTCCCAGTCTGGTTCCTCGTTCGCCTGTTCAAGCACAAAGGTGGTGATGAGGTTCTCAAACTGCTTCTTAAGCGAGCGTGTGTTGAAGGTTACGGCAATCAACCAATCAGGATGGCGCGCATGCAAATACGCGACCTTCAAAGCCAAAACTATTGTCTTGCCGGAACCAGCCAATCCGCGAATTCGTTGAACGCCGTCAAATGTCTCAACGACTGCAGCGCTCTGCTGGCTATCCAGATTTGCAATCGAATCTTCGAGGGCCTTGATCTTCGTGCCTCGAGAATTGTGATTGTGCAGTTCGCGCTTCTTGCGCCCTCTTCGGAGCGTCGAAATGGCTTGGATTACAGAAACGAGAGCTGGATAGACTTCAAAATCAAAGTCATTAAGCTTATTGATTGTGGAGATCAGAGAGTCGGCGTCGCAGATTGCATGATCGCCGTCAGTATCAGCCTCAAGTTGTGGAACGGCAGGAGCAAAGGTGACGGTATGAATGTTGACGAGTAGTTCGCGTTTGCGGATCAGGGACTGATGTTGGAGCAACTTAGCATGCATTTTGTTGAATGACTCATCCTGCGCTTCCGCGTAGTCTGGCAGCGTCTTTCCTTCAATCACGTTGAACAGGACAAGTCCTTTGTTTCGCGAAACCAGCAAAGCGTCAATTGGGAAGGATCCTTCCGGCGTTCCGATTATTGGATAGCCGATATAGAGAGTGCCTTCGAGGTCTTGTTCGCCGCTCAAAAGCTCAGCAAGGAGCCTGCTGGAGACGGGTTTATCTGTGCTTCCCCAAACTGTGTTGATCATGGCCTAAATCCGGTTCGATTGTTGACTGAGAGTATTCCCTTCTTTGATAAGGCATTGCTTTATAACATGTAACGTATAGGAAATTGCCAATTATCTGTCAAGATGTTTCTGGCACAAGATGTTGCCTTGATCTTTGATGGGGGAGAGCAGTGTGAAATGGGGGATGAGGTGGGCGTTGAGTCTTTTTATGTGCCACGGCAATTTGCCATTTAACGCACCTAAAAATGGATTTTCGAGCCCTCTTCAGGCAGATTCATCTAGTACGCTTCTTTGTAAGGAAGCTTATGAAGAAATGTAGGCATCCTAGGAATAGTTGGTCCCTATAAATATGGTTGTCATTCATTACGCTTTGGAATAGTGAATCAATGAGCAAAAGTTAGATCTAACGCTTTCAGGAAGAAGTAAACGCGCTCATTCAAAAAAATCCTTCAGCGGACTACGGCGAGAGGAGTAACGATGGATCTCATACGCCGTCTCCATCCACGGCGCCCAGCAGGAGGTGGGCTGCCTCGACATCCTTTTTCCAGTGAGCCATCGCAGAGGAGGGTTTCTGCGAAAGATAGTTCAGCAGGGCAATGACCGTCTGCCTGCGATCCCAGTAATTGGGAACCTCCTGCTTGAGATAATCCAAACCCGTGCGCGGATCGTCTTCATCGGCGGTTTTGTACACGGCAAAAAGGATCTGTCGCAGCAGCGATCCGGCAAAACCCTCGCCGGAGAGATCACGACCCTTGAGCTCGCCGGGTGTTTTCAGGCGGGTCTGGTTGGCGGCGCCGCTCCCGAGAAGGTCCCGGTAATCGCGGATGCCAAAGCCCCGGGCGAACTCTTGATAGACGCCGTCGCGGTACTCTCCGTGGGCCTCGATCTCGACGCCCTTGATGTAAAAACGCTCCTCCGGCAGGAGGCGTTTCCAGATCGTTTTGTCCAGGCCGTCCGGCACGAGAAAATCGGAGGCGATCCGGACGGCGCTCTTGATCATGTCCGTGAGCGGCGACGACTCCCCTGCCTTGCGGACCCGCCGGAGTTCCCTCTCCACGTCGATGTCCTCGATGGCGCTGTAGGCCGTGACAACTCGCAGGGCCGCAGCGTAGGCCGCCAACTGGTAGTCCGAGTCGCCGAAATTCGGATCTTCCTTGTCGTCGATCTCCAGCATGGTCCTAAGCTGCTGCCGGACCTCTGCCTGGACGTCAGGGTAGATGTCGGAGCGGTCTCCCCGGAGAGCACCTTTGCGCTTGCGGAGAACAAGAAGAACGGTGCCCTGTACGTATTTCCCTGTCCGGAAGGAGGTGTCCGTCTCCGTTGCGATAGTCCAGGCGGCTGTCACCCGGAGCCCCGCCGACCAAAGGATGAGGGCGAGATCCGCCCAGACGTCCACGTCCTGATGGGTGAACATGACGAGTTGCAGGCCGTTGTCTGGCATGTGCTCGGCCAAACGCCGGTAGCACTCCACCATGGCGATCCGGAAGTTTTCATCCGCCCCCTTGACAGCCAGGGCGCGCTTGCTATCGGCGTACCACTCCGGAAAAAGGACGGGCAGACGCTTTTCATACCAGGCCAGAAAGAGTTCCGAGAGTTCCTCGTAGTTGACGGCATCCGCGTAAGGGGGGTCGGTAATCCAGAGATCGGCTGCGTAGGTCGTCATCCGCGTGTCCAGCGGAAAGACCTGCGAATCGGAATCGATATTCCTTTCCGGAAAGGTGAGAGGCCAGGTCGTCTTCAAAGCGCCATGGGCCCTGGTCGCATAGTTGACGAGTGTATTCAATGCCTGATTGAAGTAGGCTTGTTCTCCCTTTTCATTTGCCGCATGGGGATTCCATCTTGATAACCGAGAGCACCAATCCGCCATCCGCCCGATGCCGAGGAGAAGCGCCGCGCCGACCTTTGGGGTCTTTGCGGTCTGGGCCGCCAGTTCCTGAAACAGACCGATCGTCAGCAACTGCCGGGGATTGTAGAGGTGGTGCCAATGGGTCCACCCGCGTGTGCGAATCGGCTCATCCGTTTTTGCGCCCTCTTCGATTTTCCGACAGGGGATGAATCCTTTGGCCTGCCAGTCCTGGAAGCGCTCTTTCAGCAGGCGCAGGACCTTGGCCTCCCGTTTCAGATCGGCTTCCGTCGGCGCCCGGTAACATTTCTCACCCGTCTCGGGGTCCACCCAGCGGATACAGTAGAGGCGCTCCTGGAGTGCGTCGTCCGGTCGCGGGACAAGATCCTCGTTTCCCCAAAGCCGCAGCCCCTCGCGGCCCCGGATTGCGTCTATGGGCGTGACGGTGCGCATCTCCGGCGGGATCGGGTTTCCCACCTTATCCACAGGGCAGTGGATGCCATCGGTTGCCGTCCCTTCCAACTTGGCCTTTTCCATCTCTTCGGGGCTTGCGTCCTGGACGATCTCGATCCGGAAGGATTTTGTTTTTTTGTCGGGAATCAGGCGAGCGATGGTCTTTGTCTTCTGGCCGATTATCCAGGAGGGGGCCAGGGGGACCCGCCAGCCCGTCACGGGGTCCGTCGCCTCGATGCAGTAAAGGTAATAGTCGGCCTTCCATCCCTTTCCGATGGTCTTCTTCGTGGTCTCATCCCGCCAGCCCTCGTCATTCCGCTCGATTCCCCATTTCTCGATCTGACGCCCCGCGGCGTCATAGACCTGCTTCTGAACTTTTTGGATCTCCTTCGCTGTTTCTGCGCCTCCTCCGATGAGATGGATGGCCGCCCAGGTCAGCAGTGCCCCGACCGGGCTGAGGTCCGCCCCATAGACGTCGCATCCCATGACCGCGGCTTCGAAGGGGACGCTTCCCCCACCGCAGAAGGCGTCGCCGACGCGGGGGGTGTGGCCGAAACGCCTCCTGCCCAGTTCGTTGACCAGTTCCGCGAGGCTGTGCGCCTCCGTTCCCAGGTGGGTGTTGATTTCCTGCCATGCCCCTTCCGACGGGCCGGCGATCTCTTCCGGTCGCATGCAATAGGCGAGTTTCCTGTCGTAGCCCATACGGTTGAAGGCCCGACGCTGCATGTGTCTGCGGTCTTCCCTTGTTGCCGATTTCTTCCACTGCCATTTGTTGTTCTTGCGCGTGAAATAGAATTCTCTTTCCGCCTCCGTGGAGAATTCATACACTTCCGCAGCGGGGATGTTCCCTCGCACCCGATTCCAGAGCCCCTCCTCGTCCATGGTCATGAGCTTTAAGAAAATCTCGCGATCCTTTCTTGGATCCTCGGAGACGGGCAGGAGCAGCCCCAGGAGGGCCGCCCTGACAAGGACGAGCGGCTTTCGGCCCCACCATTTGCCGAGGCCCGTGAGGGTCTGGCTGTTGTTGGACTTCCGCTCCTTGTAGCTTTCCTTTGAGAGCTTGCTGACGGGGAACTGGGCTTCGATGAAGGTCGGTTCGCTCATGCGTTCTCTCTATGACTGATCGAAGAGGGAAGCCTGGAGGCTTTTCCTAATGGCCGTTTTCTTCTTTTTTCTTTTCGGGACGGAGGCGGGAGCGGCGCTTTCCGCCTTCGGCGCGTCTTCTTTCCGGGGCAATGAGATGGGCTCGGGCTCTTCCACGAACCGCTCGCTGGGGATCTCCGGCACGGGGTTTTCCGAAAAGGCGATCTTGATCGCCTTGCGCCAGCCCCGGTTCTTTCCCGCCTCCGCCTTGGTAAAGGTGGCGT
>Ga0209498_1002950_pt1 | contig 10196 bp, 9 predicted proteins | sample WalLakDeSediment_FD_184131 | JGI IMG/M metagenome (GOLD analysis project Ga0209498, IMG submission 184131) | Lake sediment microbial communities from Walker lake, Nevada to study Microbial Dark Matter (Phase II) - Walker Lake 11/02/13 Deep... | ecosystem: Environmental > Aquatic > Freshwater >... | reverse complement strand
CGACCGCATCCTGCGCACCGGCGGCCGCTACGACCTGTCCGCCGCCATAGCGCTCAGGATGCGCTCGGTCGCAGCCTCAGACCCCGCCAAGACGATGCCGTCGGTCGCGCTCTTCGCAAACGGCGCTGACAGCACCAAGTTCTTCGACGCGCTCGCCCTCTCGCCGATCTCTGCAGGCACCGGAGCGCCCATCCTGCTCGTGAGCGCCACATCCGTGCCGCAGGCCACACTGAGTGCCGTCGGCACGCTGAAGCCCGCAACCAAGATCGTGGGCGGGGGACCGAACACGGTCTCAGAGGCCGTGCGCTCGCAGCTCGGTGCCACGAGGTGGTCGGGCCGCACGCGGTATGACACCGCCATCGCGATCGCCAACGGGGCGGTCGGCAAAGGCTGGCTGAACCGCACCAACGTCGGCATCGCCTCCAAGCTCCCCGACGCGCTTACCGGAGGCGGGTTCGTGGGACAGAAGAAGGGCGTGCTGCTGCTCACCGACGGCGCGAGCCTCACGCCGGTGACCGCCTCCTGGCTCACGTCCCACAAGGCTCAGGTCAAGGCGGTCTGGGTGTTCGGCGGTGCGCTCTCTGTCACCGAGACGGTGATGACGCAGATCCGCAACGCGCTGAAGTAGGGGCGGCTCAGGCCGGCTCGAGCCTGCGCCGGACCACCCGCCTCTACGGCTCCTCGTAACCGAGCAGGATGCGGGTCGCCGCATGCGCCTGGTGTGCCGCTGCGACCATCACGCGGGAGGCGAGCAGCGGGAGGCCTGACCGCACGTCGCTGTGCAAGTCGCCCACGAGGTAGAAATTCTCGCCGACGCGCTCGCAGACGATCTCGTTTGCGGAGTCGATGCCCGCGAGACCCGAGGTGCTCACGAGGGGCAGGTCCGGGGCGTCGGTGCAGAGCACGTTGGCAATCATCGCCTTGACGTCCGCGCGGTCGACCGCCTCGATCACCACATCTGCGCCTTCGACTACGCCCAGCAGGTTCTCCTCGTCGAGGCACTCCCGCACCAGCATGAGATCGACGTCGGGCTCGATGCGCCGAAGCGTGTCGGCCAGGGCGTCGGTCTTCAGCATCCCGATCTGATCGCGGAAGAAGAGCTGGCGGTTGAGGTTGTCCTCCTCGACCGTGTCGAAGTCGACCAGCGTGAGCTTCCCTACACCCGAGCGCACGAGCATCGCGGCGGCATTGCTCCCGAGCCCGCCGCAGCCGACTATCGCGACGTGCGAAGCGCCGAGGCGCGCCCTCATCGCGAGGTCGTCGCTCGGAGTGAGGGGAGGCGGGCAGGCCTGCGCATCTGCTCCTGTGCCGCTCACGGCTAGCCGCCTGCGATCGGGGGAAAGATGGCGAGCCGGTCCCCCTCAGCAAGGACGGTGCTGTCGTCGGCATGGCGTCCGTTGATGAACAGGACGCGTGGTTCGTCAGGGAGCGCGAGCATACCGATTACGTCGCCGACGGTCGTGTCCGCGGCGACGTCGAAGGTTCTTGCCCCCCGCCCGCCGTGCCCGTCAGGCTGGAACGTCGAGAGGTGCGCGAAGAGCGCGACGGTGATACGCATGAGCGTCCTTACCGGGTCGTGAGATGTTCGAGGCGGGTGCGGAGCGCTCCGCACCCGCCTCGCAAGAACAAAGCCCTACGAGATACCCATCTTCTGCGCGGTCTCCGGCACGAAGTCGAAGACACTGTCGAGCTCCTCGTCACTCACCTCGAAGACGACGTCGTGAGGCGGCAGCTTCTCGGTCATCATGAACGCGGGAAGCCTGTCGTCGGCCGCGGTGAACCCGGCCTTCTCGTTGAAGAGCCGCTCGAACGTAAGCGTCTCCTTGCCGAGTTCCATCAGTGCGTCCGGGTCCCACTTATCACCGGTGTGCGCCTCGACCATCTCGTGGATCGCAGTGAACGCATCGGGGATGTCCAGGACCGCGAACGCTACGAAGATGCAGAAGCCGACGCTGTCGAGCATCCCGGTGGCGATCTGCAGGTTCTTCGACAGCTCGGCCTGGCCCTCCGGCTTCAGCGGGTCGACGCTGCCACCGACGTTGAGAATGTTGGCCGTGACGGTGTAGCCGGCGGTATGGTCGCCGCCCATCGGGGACGTCGCGTACGTCACGCCCATGCCCATGACCGAGCGGGGGTCGTACGCGGGCATGGCCTGGTTCTTGACGGTGGGGATGCGTGTCACGCCGAACGCCTTGCCCGTAGCCCCGGCGCCGTCCCACAGCACTCGGCCCGGTTCGCCGCCCGTCGCACCGCTCATGAGCGCAGCGAGAGCGCCCGTAGCGTCGCCGAACTCGATGGCGCCCGACTCCATGTACACGGCCATCGTCGCACCCATCTCGATGGTGTCGAGCCCCAGGTCGCCGCAGGCTCGGTCGAGCTCGGCGATCTCGTCGAGGTTGCCGATGCCGCAGTCAGCACCGAACGACCACGCGGTCTCGTACTCGGGGCCTTTGACCTTGTAGTGGCCGTCCTTGTCCATCCAGTAGCGGGAGCATTGGATCGTGCAGCCGGTGTGGCAGGCGTGGTGCTCGTGGCCGCCGCGGGCGAGAATGGTCTCGCGCTGGCGCTCGCCGCCGATGTCGTCGGCCATCTCGAAGGTGCCGTGCGAGAAGTTGCGGGTCGGCAGGCCGCCGGCCTCCGAGAGGATGTTGGTGAGCACGTTCGTCCCGTAGGTAGGCAGCGCCTGGCCGGTCACGGCGTGCTCCTTGAGCGCCGCCGCGAAGCGCTTCATCGCGGACTGGAACGCCTCCTTGTCCGCGTGCTCGGTGTACTGGAGGCCCTTGTCGGAGATGACGATCGCCTTGAGCCCCTTACTGCCCATGACCGAGCCGAGGCCGCCGCGCCCCGCGAAGCGGTTCGGGTAGCCCTTCGGGTCGGAGACGGCGATTCCGGCGGCCTTGGAGCCGGCCTCACCGGCCGGGCCGGTCTGGATGGTCGCGTAACGGTCGCCCTCGGGGCGGGTCGCCGCGATCTTATCGGCAAGATCGTAGTTGCCTAGGCCGGTCCACTCATCGACGCGTTCGAGCTTCGCCGCGCCGTCGGCTTCGATAACGAGGCAGTAGCGCGCGCTCGGGTCGGCGGCCTTCCCACTGACGATAACCCCCGCGATGCCGTTGCGGGCAAGCGCGTGCGCGGCCTGTCCGCCCGAGTTGGACTCCTTGATGCCGCCGGTGAGCGGGCTCTTGGCGCCGACCGACAGGCGTCCGCCGTTCGGCGCGCTCGTTCCACCGAGCAGGCCAGGCGAGAAGACGAGCACGTTGTCGGGACCGAGGGGATCCGCGTCCGGTGGGACTTCCGAGAACACGATGGCGTCGGTCAGTGCCCGACCGCCGTAACGCCGCCAGCCTTCGGGCAGCGGTTCGCGGCTTATGCTTAGGTCCGACATGTTGACGCGTAACAAATCTCTCTTCATGCGCTACCTCCAATGTCGCCGGGATCAGGCAAAAAGGGAAAGGGGAGGGCGCACATCCCCCGTCAATAAGACCTATACCCATGTGGCCGATGTGCGCACGGCGGGATCTGTGGAGAATCGGGGAAGATGAGAAGCTGCGGATCGCGCGCGGGGCGTGCCAAGGTGCCGAGGCATCTACCAGCTCGTGGCTACCGTGGACACCGAGGCGCGGTCGACGAGCGTGAGCGCGCCGTTCGCGCAGGAAGCGCGGCACGTCCCGCACCCCCAGCACGCCTCCTCGGCGAGCACGACCGGTCCGCCCTTCTGCGGCCGTGAGAGTGCACCGAACGGGCATGCCGGTACGCATGCGCCGCACGAGGTGCATGCGTCCTCGGACAGGCGCACGACCCACTCGCCCTTCCACATCACCCTGACGTCGTGCTTGAGGGTGAGATTCATCGCCATGCATCCGCTCGCGATGTCGCAGTTGCATATCGCGGCGATGAAGGGCGTGTGGAAGGTCCAGATGGTGTGCGCGAGTCCGCGCCGTTCGCACTCGCGCAGCAGCGCGAGCGTCCCTTCGCGGTCGAGGCGCTCGAAGGAGGAGACGTCGGGCCCGTCGGCATAGGAGGACCACCCCTCGGCCAGCACGTCATCGACCGGGCGTACCGTGGCAACGAGGCACACGCCGTCTTCGACGTTACGTTGCCCGCGGCAGAGGCAGGGCATGCGCACCACGCTGGTTGCCATGGAGACGATCTTCTCGCACTCCTCGATCGGGACCGGCTGGCCGAAGTGGTTCTCCTGCATGTGGCGTTCGAAGCGCGCCCGCACCGGATCGGCGACCGGTTTGGGCATGAATCGCAGGGCCGAAAGCCCCGCGCGGATCTTGCGGCGGTTGTCCTCGAAGTCGCCGATGAACGAGACCACGTAGCCGCGGCGCGCGAGATCGCTCTCGAGGTCGGCGGCGTAGTTCGCGGCCTGCAGGTACCACTTCTCGCCATCACCGTGCTGCACGCAGAACTGGCACATCGCGTCTCCCCGGAATCGTCGCGGCAGTACCATCGTACCCTCTCGGCAGGCTCCTTGGGGGTCTTGGCGGCGGGTCATCCGCTGGAAACGCTCCCGGTGTTAGAATGCGCAGCACGTCGACGGGTGCCGAGGAGGACCGATGAGGATCGTGGTGCTGGGTGGAGGACCGGGTGGGTACGCAGCCGCGTTCGAGGCTGCGCGGCTCGGGGCGGAGGTCGTGCTGGTGGAGCGGGAGCGGCTCGGCGGGACGTGCCTGAACTGGGGCTGCATCCCCACGAAGACGATCCTGCGCTCCGCGCACATCGTCGCGGACACGCGACAAGCCGCCGAGTTCGGACTCGAGGCGACGGTTGCGAGCGTCGACATCGACCGCCTGCGCGAGCGCAAGGAAGGCGTGGTCGACGAGCTCGTCGGCCAGATCGAGAGCACAGCGAAGCGCCTCAAGGTGCAGGTCGTCTACGGGGAGGGCCGTCTCGTCTCGCCGCTCGAGGTCGAAGTGGCGCTCGCTGACGGCTCGGGTGTCGAGCGCATCAGCGGAGACGCCGTCATCCTCGCTACCGGATCGGTACCGTTCCGGCTGCCGAGCATCGACCACGACATGCCGGGCGTGTGGACGAGCGACGAGGCGGTGTCGCTCGGCAGTATCCCCGACGAGATCGTCATCATCGGCGGCGGGGTCATCGGGCTCGAGTTCGCCTGCGCGTACGCGGCCTTCGGCAGCACGGTGACGGTCGTCGAGCTCATGGAGCAGATCCTGCCCGGAAACGACCGCCGGGTCGTCAAGGCCACGCAGACCTCCCTCGAGGAGATGGGCGTGCGCTTCTTCCTCGGCGACGCGGTCGAGTCGGTCGAACAGCACGGCGAGCGGATGCGCGCGATCCTGCGAAGCGGCGAGTCGATCGAGGGCGATGTCGTCATGAGCGCGCCGGGTCGCATCCCCAACTCCGCCGGGTTCGGCTACCCCGAGGCCGGCATCGAGATGGACCGCGCGGCCGTCAAAGTCGACGAGCACTTCCGCACGAACGTTCCCGGGGTCTACGCCATCGGTGACCTCATCGGCGGCATGATGCTCGCGCACGTGGCCGAGGAGGAGGGCGTGGTCGCGGCGCGCAACGCGGTCGCCGAGCTCCACACGGTGGGCGCCTCTCCGCACCTCGAGTCGGTTCGCTACGACTGCATCCCCGCGTGCGTCTACACGTTCCCGGAGGTCGCTGTCGTCGGGTCGTCGCGCGACTCGGCCAAGGAACGCGGCATCGACGCTGTCCAGGCGGTCGCGAAGTTCGCCGCCAACGGCAAGGCGCTCGGTGAGGGCGAGTCGGACGGCTTCGTCCAGATCGCCGCCGAGAAGGGCACCGGTCGTATCGTCGGGTGCCAGATCGTCGGACCTCACGCCGTCGAGATCATCCACGAGGTGGCGATCGCCATGCGCTACGGCATCGGCGCGCGCGAACTCGCCGAGACGGTTCACGCTCACCCCACCGTGAGCGAGGTCATCAAGCTCGCCGCTCTCGATGCAGCCGGCAAGTGCGGCTGCTGAGCGCACGAACGGAGGACGCACGGTGACATACGCCCACGGCGCGCAACAGGACCGCCTGCCCGGGTGGCTGCGCCGACCGCTCGCTACACCGGGCCGCGCGACGACGGTCGAGGGACTACTCGGCGAGCTGCGCCTCAACACCGTGTGCCAGAGTGCGAAGTGCCCGAACCGCGGTGAGTGTTACGCAAGCGGCACGGCGACATTCCTCATCATGGGCGACGCGTGCACCCGTGGCTGCCGCTTCTGCGCGGTCGAGACCCGCGAGCCAGCGCCGCTCGATGTCGATGAACCGGCCCGCGTCGCCGAGGCGGCGCGCCGCATGGGGCTTGCGCACGTCGTGGTGACGACCGTGACCCGGGACGATCTCGAGGACGGGGGAGCCGCCCACTTCGTGGCGGTCATCGATGCGCTGCGCACAGCGCTCCCCGAGGCGAAGGTCGAGGTGCTCACGAGCGACTTCGGGGGGCGTGACGCGAGCGTGGACGCGGTCGTCGACGCTTCGCCCGACGTCTTCAACCACAACCTGGAGACCGTGCCGCGGCTCTACGCCGACGTGCGCCCCGGCGCCGGATACCGGCGCAGCCTCGGCGTGCTCGGGCGCGTGAAGGAGCGGTGCGCGCAGACCGGCGTGGCCGGGATGCCCACCAAGTCGGGGCTCATGCTCGGCCTGGGCGAGACGCCCGATGAGGTCGTCGAGGTCATGCGGGACCTGAGGGATGTCGGCTGCAATCTCCTCACGCTCGGCCACTACCTGCGGCCGAGCCCGGCCCACCTGCCCGTCGCGGAGTTCGTGGAGCCGGCGGCCTTCGAGGAGCTTTCCGCCGAGGCATACTCGCTCGGGTTCGCCGGTGTCGCCGCGGCTCCGTTCGTTCGCTCGAGCTATCACGCCGCGGAGCTCGCCGCCGGCGCCCGCGACCGCGGCTGAACGAGCGTCCCGGCCGCGCCTATCGGTCGGCTTCCGCGCCGGTCACCAGCACCGGCCATCCCGCCCGGTCGCGACCGCTGTTCTTGGCCTCGTAGAGGCTCGAGTCGGCACCGGCGAGCAGCGCGTCGATGGCACGCTCTGAGTGCGCGCCGCGCGGGGAGAGCACCGCTCCACCGACACTCACCGCGAGAGGTACCGGCGCACCGTCCCAGTTGGGGCAGTGGATGTCGCGCACGCTCGTGAGGATGCGTTGCACGAGAGCGCCATACTCCTCGGCATCGGTCTCCGGCGCCACGATCGCGAACTCGTCGCCCCCGTAGCGCGCGATGAGATCGCTCCTGCGTGTCGACTCCCGCAGGGCGTTCGCGATGCACTCGAGCGCGTAGTCGCCGACGGCGTGACCGTGCTCATCGTTCACGCGCTTGAACTCGTCGATGTCGATAAGGAGCACCATGAGCGGACGCTCGTACCGGTAGGCCCACGAGATCCACTGCTTGAGATGGGAGATCAGCCCCCGGCGGTTGAAGAGCCCCGTGAGCGGGTCGTGCGTCGCGTACGCCGCGAGCGCGACGTTGTCATGCAGTGCTCGCTTCAGGACGCGGGCGAGAAAGCGGGCGAGCGAGTCGGCGCTGCTGTTGCGCTCGATCGCGCCGACGAGCTGCTCTACATGGCGCGCATACGCCTCCCGGTGGTGGCCGGTGCGGCCCGGCTCGGTCAGTTCGAGGAGCTCGGCGAAGACCGGATCGAGCATGAAGAACTCGAGGTGCGCGGCGAGCTCGACCATCTGGGCAGGAGTGAGCGCTGAGAGGTCGTCGGGCAGGGAGGACGCGATGTCGTCGCGCACCTGCTGCAACTCGTGGAGCAGGGATTCCGGGTCGTTGATGACGTCGGGAATCAAGCCCTGGTCCCAGGCATCGAGCAACTCCTGCCACCAGCCTACGTGGGTCTCCTCCTCGCGGGCGAGTTGCTCGAAGACGGAGGCGAGGTCGGCGTCGGAGCAGTGTTCCGACAGGGCGTGATAGGTCGTTACGGCGAGCGTGTCGAGCTCCACACAGGTTGCGAGTATCTCGCGCATGAAGGCCCCCCGTTCCGCATCGTCCCCTGGCTCGACTATACCGCTCGGCTGCACTCTTCTGCCAGTACGTTCCAGCAGCGCGATACGCGGCTCACAGCCGGCCCCGGAGGTCGTTGCGCTTGCGCCGCGGACCCCGCGCGGCGAAGATAGGGCCATGACCTTTGAGCCGCGCACATACAGGCGCACAGCGCAGCCTGACGGCCTCGTCTGTTTCGAGGTCACCATCAAGGAGACGGATCTGCAGGTGTGCGCTGCGCAGAATCTGACGGACCTCGCCGAGGACCTCGTCGTGCGCGCCCGCTGGGAGATCGAGGGTTTCATCCGGGCGCACCCGTACTTCAGGGAGACGCTCACCCCCATCGACGTGCCCGAGTCCGCGCCGGAGATGGTGCGACGCATGGCGGAGGCGGGCCAGATCGCGAGGGTGGGGCCGATGGCGGCGGTTGCCGGTGCGATCGCGGAGTACGTCGCCCGGGGTCTTGCCGAGGTATCTCCCGAAGTCGTCGTCGAGAACGGTGGCGACATCTACCTCATGGGCAGGGAGGACCGCACGATCGCACTGTGGGCCGGGGAATCCGGAGTCAGAGGCCTCGGCATCACGGTTCGGGGTGGCCTGCAGCCGGTGGCGGTCTGCACGTCGTCCGGTGTCGTCGGTCACTCCGAGTCGTTCGGGGCGGCCGATGCGGTCACCGTGCTCGCCCGTAACGGGGCGCTCGCCGACGGCGTGGCCACCGCGCTCGCCAACCGCGTGCGCGAACCCGGGGACATCGAGCGGGCGATCGAGGCCGCGCGCCACATCCACGGCGTGCTCGGCGTGCTGGTCACCGTGAAAGGCCACCTCGGCGCCTGGGGCAACGTGCACCTCGTCTCGCTGGCGGACCAGGCTTCATGACGGTGACGGCGGAGGCGGGCAACTCCGCTTCGCGGACAAGACACGACCGATGAGGGGCGGGTGGGATGGACAGCATCGATGAGCTGGACATGTACGAGGCCGAGAAGCGTCTCGCGCTCTACAACGAGTATCGCGATGCCGCTCGCGTGTTCACGTACTACATCGAGACCGAGCTGCGCGCGTACCTCGCCAACGAGGTGACCGTCGAACCCCAAGCTTCCGAGGGCGGCGTCTTCTTCAAGGTCACGCTGACCGACGTGTGGATCTACGAGGCCGAGCGCCTCAACCGTTTCGTGCCCGAGACGGTTATCTACTCCATGGGTGACGTGCACGTGCAGCGCCTCAAGGCCGAGGAGTAGCGAGACGCCGGTGGCTTCCGTGCCCACCGATCGCGTGGCAGCAGACGAGCGCGCCGAGGCGTTGCGTCGCGAGATCGCCCGTCACGACTACCGCTACTACGCGCTCGACGCGCCCGAGATCTCCGACGCGGCCTACGACTCGCTCGTGCGCGAGCTTCGCGAGATCGAGGAAGCGTGGCCCGAGCTGGTAACGCCGGACTCGCCGACGCAGCGCATCGGCACCGCGCCTACCGCCACCTTCGAGCCGGTCGCCCACTCGCAGCGGATGTACTCGCTCGACAACGCGATGGACCTCGACGAGCTCGACGCGTGGCTCGAGCGCGTACGCGAGCAGGTGGGGGAGCGCGAGTGCGGGTTCGTCTGCGAGCTCAAGATCGACGGCTCCTCGCTCGCGCTGACCTACACCGACGGCGCGTTGGCACGGGCAGCGACCCGCGGAGACGGCCGCACGGGAGAGGACGTCACCGCGAACGTGCGCACCATTCGCGACGTCCCGCTGCGCCTGCTTGCCGGGGCGGGGGCGTCGTTCGCCGGGACCGTGGAGGTCCGTGGCGAGGTCTACATGCCCAAGGCGAGTTTCGAGCGCCTCAACGAGGCGAACGACGAGGCCGGCCTGGCGCCCTTCGCGAACCCCCGCAACGCGGCCGCCGGAGCGGTGCGCCAGAAGGACCCGGCGGTGACCGCTTCGCGCGATCTCGCCACGTTCGTCTACCAGGTGGTCGACGTGCGACGCCTCGGCCTGGCCCGCCAGAGCGAGGCTCTCGACTGGTCGCGCGCGGCCGGCTTCCACGTCAACCCGGACGTCGTGACGTGCGCGACACCGGAGCAGGTGCGCGAGTACTGCTCCTCGGCCGTGGAGAAACGCGACGAGCTGCCCTACGAGATCGACGGGGTGGTCGTGAAGGTCGACTCCTTCGCGCTCCAGGAGGAGCTCGGCTACACGAGCAAGTCGCCGCGGTGGGCGATCGCGTTCAAGTTCCCGCCC
>Ga0209498_1002949_pt1 | contig 10196 bp, 10 predicted proteins | sample WalLakDeSediment_FD_184131 | JGI IMG/M metagenome (GOLD analysis project Ga0209498, IMG submission 184131) | Lake sediment microbial communities from Walker lake, Nevada to study Microbial Dark Matter (Phase II) - Walker Lake 11/02/13 Deep... | ecosystem: Environmental > Aquatic > Freshwater >... | reverse complement strand
AAAGAATTTTATTTCAATATGAACTTGCAGTAAAAAACGGTTATGGTGATTCAACACTTAAATCACTAATAAAAAAACTTGAGAATAAAATTCAGGAAATATTAAAAGGAAGTAATGAACCTCCCTGTCTGCTTCACGGCGATCTATGGGGAGGAAACTACATTGTTGATAATAATGGTGAAGCATGTTTGATTGATCCGGCGGTTTATTATGGGCATCGTGAAGCCGATCTGGCAATGACAAAACTTTTCGGAGGTTTTTCATCTGAATTTTACAAAGCTTATAATGAATTTTATCCTCTTCCCGATGGATATGACTATAGAGAAAATATTTATAAACTCTATCACGTTATGAATCATTTAAACCTTTTTGGAACAGGATATTATAATCAGACAATATCATTATTGAAATTTTATGTCAGCTAATCTTTTAATTATGTTCCTATGATAGAACAAATGGAAAATAAAGCAACCGGTAAATTTCATTCTGATCATCTAGACAGATTGGCATTATATCTGAATTATGAGCTTTCCGCATCATTACTGTTCGGTCTTTCGTTTTTTGCAGGAACCTTTTTGATAGCCGCGTTAATTTTAGCGGGAGTTTTTATACCATACCTGATTTATGTACTTATCAAAGAAGGCAGACACGGCTGGATAATTTTTTTCAATTTAATGGTTGTATTACCCTTAATTTTTTCACTTCTTTTTATTCCATCATACTTTTCTGTATTTATCCTGGTATCGGCGGGTTTGTTTTATTGTTACTGTTTCCTTTTACGGATGACTGTTAATGAATGGATTAGTGAAAGAAACTGGCGGTTGCAATTAATTGAACAAAGGAATAAAAGTGAGGCGGCAAGACTCTAGAAAGACTATCAGATAGATTTTAGGAAGTAAAAGTATATATGCAGAAATGGACTGATGAAGTGTTTGTAAAATTCAAACATTCCACCAGTCCTTAGAATAAGTATGTAATTCATTACATAAATATTTATTGGTGATCCTGAACTTCAACAACTTCAACATCAAAAATTAAAGTTGAATTGGGTGGAATCACTCCAAGATCACGCTCACCATAAGCAAGCTGAGGAGGTATAATAAATCTGGCTTTACTTCCCTGTTTAAGAAGCTGCAGCCCTTCATCCCAACCGGGTATAACCTGTCCCATACCAACCATAAGCATTAGCGGTTCATCTCTTTCAACAGAACTGTCAAACTTGGTTCCGTCTGAAAGAAAGCCGGAGTAGTGAACGGATGCAACTTTTCCCTGTTGAACATCAGGACCGCTGCCCTCTTCAATTATTGCATATTTTAATCCGCTTTCAGTTTGCTTAAATAAGGTAGAATCAACATCCCACATTTTAGCCACAATCGGATCTTTAACTTCAAAAACTTCCACCATTATTTTAATTGAAGAATTAGGAGGAATAGGTCCGAAACCTTCATTACCGTAAGCAAGACTGGCAGGTATTATCATAGTTCTTTTACCGCCGGCTTTCATTCCTTTAAAACCTTCATCACTTCCTTTTACAAACTGATCTGACCCTACAACATATTTCATCTGCTGATCACCTTCATAGGAGGAACCGACCTTAAATTCATTCTTTGTTGTATCATTTTGCCAGTCGCCGTACATATCCGTAGAATCACCCAATCTCCAGATAATAAAATGGATATTAACCAGGTCGCCATTTTTAACTTCACGACCCTCACCTACTTTATTTTCAACATAAGTTAATCCGCTTTCAGTTTTAACAACATCTTGTTTGTTACCGCAAGAGGTAATGATTATAAGTCCGAGAACTGCAATAAGAATTTTTTTCATTTATTTTCCTTTTAAAATTAACGGAGCAAATATATCCATTACCCTGACCAATTAAAAAACATAATTTAATTTGACTTGCATTTTCACACTTGATAATAATAGCTTTACGGAGAATTTAATCACCAAATAAACTATTATCCCGATGAAATACTTTTTCATTTGTATCATAACAGCATCAGCAGTATTTAATCTAAGTGCTCAAAACGTTGAAGCTAATAGGGACAGGTACAGTTACCAGAATCATCACTCGGAGTTATTAGTAATAGATTCTCAATTAACTTTAGAGGAAGCTCTTGAGGGTATTAGCATTCCTCAAAGTATCATTGATAAGCTTGTTCTGGTTGATGTTTTTTATTATTCATTTGACGGAAATCTTCATAAAGGACAATTACTAATAAACAAAGCTGTTAAACAGGATATACTTGAAATATTTGAGTTCATAAAAGAGTCGCGTTTCCCTATTGAAAAAGTTATCCCGATTGTAAAATACGATTGGTCGGATGAAGCATCACTATCGGATAATAACACCACTGCATTTAACTATCGTTTTGTTTCCGGCACCAGGATAGTATCCAACCACGCTTATGGCTATGCAATTGATATTAACCCTATGCAGAATCCATACATAAAACGTAATAAGGTGTTACCTGAAGGCGCAGTATATGATTCGGATGCGCCCGGCACTATTACCAGGGACTCACAGCTTGTTAAAGAGTTTAAATTGCGCGGCTGGTCCTGGGGCGGGGATTGGAAAAGTGTTAAAGACTATCAGCATTTTGAGAAGAGGATAAGTAAAGAAATAAATCTAATCTTTCCCAAAAAACAATTTCAAAAACCGCCACGATCTTTCTGCCCAGGCACTTTCAGAGTGGACTGCATTTTCATCTTTGAACCAGATTAAATCTTCCCCGTGAATGTAACCTTTGTTCTTTAATGCTTCTAACATCAAATCAATTCCCGGCTGAAGAATATTGTCAAGAGCATCCTCGCCATTATCGATATACAACTTAATTGGCTTTTTATTTCCTTCATATTCAGAAACTGTACTTACATAATTAAAATTACGATATAAGAATGCAGGTGACAAACACGCAGCCAGAGAAAAAGTTTCACTGTGTTCCCACGTCAGCATAAGCGAAATCAAGCCGCCCATTGATGCGCCGCCAGTAGCAGTAAATTCCCTGCCCTGTTTTGTTCTGTAGTTTCTATCTATCATCGGTTTTAATTCTTCAACAACAAATTTCATATATAAATAGCCGGTGTCATTCGGTGAATATTCTGCATATCGATTAAATGTGTTGTAAATACCGACAATAATTATTTCTTCAATCTCCCCTGCTTTGATAAGACTGTCAGCCGTTTCATCAAGCTGCCAATCCACCTGGAATGATGACGATAGAGGATCAAATACATTTTGTCCGTCGTGCATATATAAAACAGGATATGTTTTTGTTTGCATTGAATCATACGATGGAGGAAGCCAGATAATTACATCTCTTGGTTCAAGTCCGGGATAAGTTACATCTGTTATGTATTCAACCTTTCCTGTAATTTGTCCGGCAACAGTTGTATTTGATCTATCTTTCCAATGTGATACTCTGAAAGTAAGAATCGAATCATTCACAACTTTAAATAAATGATTTGATGGAACCGTTCCATCCGGATTTAAAGCTTCATTATCCCATTTGCCTTTTGTGAATTTGAATTCCAGTTCATCACCTTCAATAAAAGAAAGAGAAATTGTCCGGGTTGAATCATTAACTTTGCTTAATCTGACCATACCCGGATGCCAGCCTCCAAGTTTAATATTGTTTCCGGATATAAAAATATGTTCACCGGGTTCAACATATTCAGCTATTATCTGAAAACTTATAGAAACAGAATCTTGTGAAAAAACAGGTATGGAAAGAAAAACGACTAAACAGAATATAATTGTTTTCATATAATTGGAGTGTAAATATCAAAACTTTTTTGTAAACAAATATAGTAAATTTCGAAAGTCGTTTAGAATTACTTATGTATAAAGAAATCAAAAAAATAATTCTGATATCTTTCATATTATTATCATTCGCTGGATGTGTTGAAAGAGAATACTTTGATGATACAGGGGCAGGGCCACCGATCTCTGGATTGTTCAAGGAAATTCAGGGATCAATCTCCGGAACACTTACTTCTGAAGATTCGCCTTACTATGTTAAAGACCACATTATAGTGGATTCATCTTCGACGCTTTTTATTGAGGCGGGCGTTGAATTATACTTTGAAACCGGAAAAACTCTAATAGTTAAAGGTGAATTAAAAGCAATTGGTGAAAGGTTTGCAAGAATTTATTTTCTGCCCTACAGATTTACATGGGAAGGTATAAAAATACTGAGTGCCGAATCAGAAACATTATTTCGGTTTTGTTTCTTTAAAGGAATTGTTTCAATGGATCCCCATTATTATGGTTCCATTTTAATTTACGGTTCAGAAGCAGTATTTAGAAATTGCTATTTTGAAAAAAACACAGCACATACCGGGGGCGCAATTGGCTCTCTATTCAGCACAGTTGAACTCATGAATGTTATTTTCAATGCAAATCAATCACAGAATGTTGGCGGGGCGGTTTCCGCACAATATTCCGATATCAAATTGATAAACAATGTATTTAATCAAAATAAATCTTCAAGTCCGGGGGCAGGAGTTATAATAAGAAATCCTTTCCGGACTGAAATTCAGAATAATATTTTTTTTAGGAATTTTTACGGGAATGAACTATCTCATTTAGTGTATTTATCACCAGATACAACAAATTATATTGAGCAATACAATTATATTGCAACCGGAAATATGGATCCTTATTTCATTTCAGAAAATAATTTCAGGTTGATATTTGCATCACCCTGCAGAAATACAGGAAATCCTGCACCTGAATTCAATAATGTAGATGGAAGCAGGAATGATCAGGGTGCATACGGCGGACCTTTTGGAAACTGGTAAGTAGTTTTTATGGAAATAAAATTTGATGAATATAAAATACGGAGCTATGAAAATTCCGATATTGATGCACTGATCAAATATGCTAACAATATAAATGTAAGCAGATGGCTTAAGAATACTTTTCCTTTTCCATATACCACGGATGAGGCAATTGTATGGCTTGCTAACTGTGCAGCTCAGTATCCTGAAACCAATTTTGCAATCGCAAATGAAAAATCACTTATCGGGGGAATCGGTCTGAAACTGAATGATGATGTATTTATTCATAATGCAGAAATTGGTTATTGGCTTGGGGAACCTTTCTGGGGAAAGCACATTGCAACAAACGCTGTAAGAGAAATGACCAGGTATGCGTTTGAAAATTTTAACATTAACAGACTATTCGCTGGCATCTTTGAAGGAAATTGGGCTTCAGCAAAAGTGCTGGTTAATTGCGGTTATAAGCCAGAGGGTGTTTTTCGAAAAGCTGTATTCAAAGAAGAAAAATTTTTAGATCAATATATTTATGCAATCTTAAAAGAGGAATTCATTTAGCAATATGAATAAAGAAAATCTTCTTAAAGAGTTATTTAAAGAGTATTATAAATCAGCTGCAAAAAATTACGACCCGCTGCCGCCCTCAGGTTCATACAGGGAATATTACAGAATTAAAAATAACGGCATATCGGCAATTGGTGTGTATAATAACGACAGGAAAGAAAATGAAGCATTTATTTCATTTACAAAACAATTTCTGTCAAAAAAACTAAATGTTCCCGATCTTTATAAGGAAGATCTTGATTCAAATATATACTTACTGGAAGATCTTGGTGATGAAACTCTTTTCAGTAAAATAGTGAGTCTTAGAAAAGAGGAAGATCACGAAGACAAGATAGTTGAACTTTACAAAACAGTATTAACCGAGCTTCCAAAGTTTCAAATAGATGCTGCAAAAGATTTTGATTATACTCATTGTTATCCGCGAAAAGAATTTGACCGGCAGTCAATGTTATGGGATTTAAGTTACTTCAAATATTATTTTCTTAAGCTTGCAAAAATTTCATTTAATGAACAACTTATTGAAGATGACTTCCATACATTCGCTGATTTTTTACTATCGGCAGATTCAAAATATTTTCTTTACAGGGACTTCCAATCACGTAACGTGATGCTGAAAGATGATAAACCATATTTCATTGACTACCAGGGCGGAAGAAAAGGTCCGCTTCAGTATGATGTTGCCTCACTTCTGTTTGATGCCAAAGCTGAATTAACATTCGATATGAGATCAGAGCTTCTGGATTTCTATATTGCAATCATAAAAGAAAAGCATAACCTTGATAAGTATGCTTTTATTGAATATTATAAACCGTTTATTCTTGTAAGAATTCTTCAGGCAATGGGTGCTTATGGTTTCAGAGGTTTTTATGAGCGTAAAGCACATTTCTTAAAAAGTATTCCGCCGGCACTAAAGAATATGGAGTGGCTGCTGAACAATTGGGATACATCATTAAAGCTCCCCCACTTATTCAAGTGCCTTGAACAAATGATTGGCTCGAATGAGTTAAGCAAGTATAGCTATCCGCTTCTCAATGAGAGTAATTTAAATGTAACTGTAAGAAGTTTTTCCTACAAAAAAGGAATACCTTCTGATAATTCCGGAAACGGCGGAGGTTTTGTTTTTGACTGCAGAGCAGTTCATAATCCCGGCAGGTATGAACAGTATAAAGACCAGACCGGCAAGGATAAGGATGTAATTGACTTTCTAAAAAAGGAAAGTGATATAGATAAATTTCTTGAGAATGCTTTTAATCTTGTTGATACTTCCGTTGAAAACTATATAACCCGCGGTTTTACTAATTTGATGGTCAGTTTTGGATGCACAGGCGGTCAGCACCGTTCTGTTTACTGCGCAGAAGAAATGGCGAAGCATCTTCACGATAAATATAAAGTGAAAGTTGATCTGTCACATTCGGAACTTGATAAGGCATGATTCAATGAATGCAATGATACTTGCGGCAGGATTAGGCACACGTCTTAAGCCACTTACAGATAATAAACCAAAAGCTCTCATTGAAATAAATGGACAAACTCTTCTTGAGCTGGCAATAAAAAAAATACAAAGACATGGTTTTAATAATATCATTGTAAACGTGCATCATTTTCCTGATATGATAGTTCATTACCTTAAGTCGCATAACAATTTTGGAAGTAAGATTTTCATATCTGATGAGCGTAAACTTTTACTTGATACCGGCGGAGCAATTAAGGAGATTGAAAAACATATCGATTTTAACTTCCCTATACTTGTTTATAATGTTGATGTAATCACAGATCTAGATTTGCAGACTTTATATAATTATCACTCTTCATCAGATAATCTTGCAACACTGGCAGTAAGAAAACGGAAGACTACAAGATATCTTTTACTTGATCGTGATGATATACTTTGCGGCTGGACAAACAAAATCACTAACGAAGAACGAATAGTAAGGGATCAAGCATTTAAGCTGAACGAATTTGCTTTCAGCGGAATTCACGTTGTTAATCCTGCCATTTTTAATCTTATGCCTCTCGAAAAAAAATTCTCCATTATCGATTTATATCTTAAGCTGGCACCGAACTTTTTAATAAAAGGATACGACCACTCCGATACTGAATGGATTGATGTTGGTAAGCTAAAAAACGTAGAGGTAGCTGAACGCTTGATTAAATAAAAGAGCACCCAGCTGCAAGCAGGTTTTTCTCTGTCCCAACCACCTGGACAGAAGAATTATCAGAAAACATTACTAGTGAAACAGCCCCTCGGAATCTAACAAACTACCGGGATTTCTATAAGTTTAACAAATAGTAACAAATCTGTTGTCCCAGAGGGACAAAATATTTCTAGCACATAAAAGCATCCCCCGCCTTGTTCCTAAAGTCCCAGCGGGACGAGATATGAATATTAATTTTATTTTGAACAGATATGATTCGAATTATTAAAGAATTCAGTAGCCCTAAATATAAAAACCTTAGTAACCTATTATTAGAAAATTGGCTTAACCTTATTACCTTATTTAAGAATAATCAAAAATAATTCAGAAGCACTTACCATTTCTTGAATTAATTATTGGTTAACTCAAATCGTATCGAGTGCTGAGGATATTATTACAAATACCTATCAAGCTTAAACTTCTCACCCAGATACAACTTCCTTACTTCTTCATCATCAGCTAGTGAATGGGCATCTCCCTGCTTGAATATTTTACCATCAATGAGGATATATCCGTTATCAACTATGCTTAAGGTTTCGTGAACATTGTGATCGGTAATCAAAACACCTATTCCCCTATTCTTGAGATTTGCAACGATTACCATAATGTCTTCTACAGCAATAGGATCAACACCTGCAAAAGGTTCATCAAGCAAAATAAAATTAGGATCAGTTGCAAGTGCGCGTGCAATTTCTGTTCTGCGTCTCTCACCACCGCTTAACTGAAAGCCCTTACTTTTTCTGATATTGTTTATTGACAACTCTTCAAGAAGCTTATCACATTTTTCTTTTCTCTTCTTCGAATCCAGTTTTGTCATTTCTAATACAGCAAGTAAATTTTCTTCAACAGACAGGCTTCTGAAGATTGAAGCTTCCTGGGGCAGATAACCGATTCCCATTCTTGCACGTTTGTACATCGGCACTTTTGTTATTTCCTCATCATCAAGAAACACTTTTCCGGATTCAGGTTTAATCATTCCTGTTATCATATAAAATGTTGTTGTTTTACCGGCACCATTCGGACCTAGCAGTCCGACAATCTCACCCTTGGATACTTTTACAGATGCCTTATCAACAACTGTCCTTTTCTTATAAACTTTCACAAGCTCTTCACTGCGAAGGGTTGTTGCCATAATCCTCTTTCTGTTCAATTACATTATTGAATGATATTATTGATCGGAGTAATTGTTCTTTTACTGGCCGGGATTCAATAACACTGAAACGCGGAAGCAAAAAAGAACGTTCATTTCCTATCACCTGCGGTTCAGGATAATACTCGCTTACCGGCTGACCATATAATCTTACTTCACTAACCTGGTTATCTTCAAAATAAACCACTGCGGAATGTGAGTTTGATTTTGTTAATCCGTTTGGTTCCTCTTCCTCAAACATATTATATATGCTGTAAACAGTGCCATAAAACTCAGTACGATTTATTTTATTATCAACAAAGTAAATTAATACTTTGCTTCCGGTTGACTGGTCAAATCTTGTTTTGATATTTTCGTTCTGCGATAATAAAAAAGCGTTACCTTCAACTTCAAGCATTGTAATATTGTTATCTTCAAGATGAATAATGATAGAGTCGCCTGTTAACTGTGAATTTTCGTACCATAAAACTGGCTGACGGGCATCAGGTCCAAGTTTGCTTGTAATTATTTTTTCTTCACTTCTCAAATAAATGGTTTTATCATTGTCCGAAGCAAATTCACCACGTATAATTTTAACTGAATCAGTAGCAATAAAAATATCAGCAGTATCGCGGAATGATTCCATAGTTAATGAATTTATAAAAAGAGTATCAATCGTAATTACTTCTAACGAGTCTTCATTTATGCTTAAAGATGAATCAATCTGCATCAGTACCGGATCAATTCTTATGAGTGTATATTTTTTCTGCCGGTAATCTTCAAGATGACCGCCATATATTGATGTGCTGTTTTTTATGTTAGTTATTTTAACATTACTGTTAGCATAGGTGATTTCTGTTTTTCTGAAATGTTCAAGAGAATCGGCTTCAATAATATTTTCAGCATCAACTATTTTTACATTACCAATAGCGATCGAATGATCACGCTGTTTGAAATAAGTCAATTCATCAGAAGTTAAAGTAGTTGTTGTATCATACAATGTTACATTTGATTGGAAAAAAGCTCTGTCCTCATTAAAATAATATAGTCCGCTGTCAGCAGTCAGAATCACTTTTTTATCATCAAGAGTTACTCCACTTGTGCTGCGGGACATTCTCAGGTTACCATAATAATATCCCTTTTCAGTTTTAATAGTCAAAGTATCCTGAGTTGCAATCACATTGCCAATCAATTCAGCATCATTTCTGCCCAAAAACTGAATAGCTTTATTGCAGGTAATACGAACATCGCCCTGTGTTAGTACAACATTTCCATAAACTTCACGGATTGATTCACCATCAATAAATTTACCAACAAGACTGTCGCCGGTTACAACTATCATTTCATTTTGAGTTTGTCCTAGCAATCCAATCTGGATACTGGTTATAAGTATTAAAAAACTGATCAGCTTCATTTATTGCTCTTCATTGCTTGTTACGAAAGTTATACGGTAAATAACATAATTACGGAGTGCCTGATCGGACTCAAAGCCGTAACCTTCTATCTTTTCTTTTGGAGTGATTATC
>Ga0209498_1002948_pt1 | contig 10197 bp, 17 predicted proteins | sample WalLakDeSediment_FD_184131 | JGI IMG/M metagenome (GOLD analysis project Ga0209498, IMG submission 184131) | Lake sediment microbial communities from Walker lake, Nevada to study Microbial Dark Matter (Phase II) - Walker Lake 11/02/13 Deep... | ecosystem: Environmental > Aquatic > Freshwater >... | reverse complement strand
CTGGCCCACGAGGAATATACCCTTCTGGTAATAGCTTAACTGGCATAAGCTATATCCCGTACTAGGCATATATCAAATGGATTCTCACTTTCACTTCCGATGATTATTTCTATATGATCGTTACTTTCTCCGATCTCAAAGAAGCGGCTTTTAGTGCTCTGCTTAAGATACTCCTGTACCGCCGTTACTACTGGAAATTCATCATACCACTTGATATCATCGGCTACGTAAAGCCTATGATTCTTTTTTTCAATAATTTGGTCAAAACAATCTTCAATTTCTTCAAATCTCGGTGCGTCTTCCGGCACCGAAAATACTACTTTAGATCTATAACCCATTTCATCTCCTATTTAGCTTTCTTGTTTGATTTTAAAGATTGAACCAAAGTCTTTCGTCGTTCAGCACATCCACTACAGTAATCCTTACCCTTTAAGTTTGTTTCCCATCCTTTTTGTTCTTGCAGATAACTACGGGTGAATTGAAAGATTTGAATATTGCATCCATCGCAAAGAATATAGCGTTGAATACTCATTTTTCACCTCGCGCTCTTCTTAGTGCGTCTTCCGCATCCTGTGTTGAGAGGGTATCGGGTAGGGCTCTGTATTCGCTGCTTTGAATTGCCCGAATCAGGTTTACCAGTTCTTGCAGCTCCTCATAAAGATCTGGTGCTGCGCTCATCAGATGAGCATCCCCTATCTCATAGACCCCATCAACTATCAATTCGCCGTCTGCGTCTACAAGTTCAGCATCATACGCATGGTACGTTATACCTTTGCTTTCGATGGGGTCTATTGGTTTCACACTCCAAGGAGTTTTGCTATGTTTAAATTTCATATTTATCTCCAGGGCAAGCCTTGTGCCTTCTTTAGCGCGTGTTTTTTCTTCTTTGGACAGCCGGATAAGAGCGCTTCGTACATCTCTGGCGCGGCGCTTATTAGATAACCATCTCTTTTTTTGTTTATGCCGCTTGCGATTAGTTCATTATCCCCGTCTAGTAGATCACGTGTATCTGAATAGTATTCCTCAAGGCTCCCTGTTGGGCAACATCTGCTTATTCTCCAAGGTTTCTTTGAATGATTTAATTTCATATTTATCTCCATGTTATGTTTTTAATCGTTTAATGATGTTTCTGAACTTTGAAAGGTTAACGCCCAACTCTCTATCTACATTGAGCAAGTTTTGCATTAAAGATAGGCCTGTAGTGTCTGAATTTAGCACTAGAGCCTCTTTTGGCTTCATAGTTTTAACTTTACCTTTGCTAACGATAAACTCTACAGCAGGTTTAACGTCATCTTCGCAGTATTCACCATTAAAGACTTGACAGCGCAAATTAAGAAATGGAAAAGCTTCTGCTATTTTAATCCAGTCTGATCTTATTGCGGCTACACTAGGATGTTTTCCTAGATTGTAGGAATTGGTGAAGATTTTCCCATTCCAATCACACCATCCGTGCGGACCTTTAATGTAAGCAGATATTATCCTGGAGTTCCCTAAAAAATCGAGATCAAGAGATTTTAATTCTTCTTTTACTTTCTTGAAGCTATCTGTGCATGGATAGCCGTTTTCGATTAATTTCATACCTAAAGCTTCATAGAATTCATTTTCTTTTTCTTTATAGTTAGAGCAAAAGAATAATGAATCAGTACGAACTATTATCTCTTCAGCTTGCGCAGGAGTAACTGGATCACCTGAAACTGCAAACCTACTCCATTTCGGTAATGTTGGATAATCTTTTTCTTCTAACTCAACATCAGAAGAACAGAACAAGCAATAGTCTAATCCACCACGCTTATCCACTTTCCATCCGCCTTTTTTTAAGAGAGATCTTATCTGATGCGCATGATTTAACCCATAATCAGAAAGAAATTCTATCTTACCGCATAAGTCACAATTAATGATTTTTCTAACGCTCATGATTCCTCCTTTGGATATACAATATCTATTTCTGTTTGATTTTCTTTCCAAGCATCTTTAATAATCTCTCTGGGATTCCTTGCAAAAACTTTGTGGCATTTTGTTATTGCACACTCAATGGGACGTAATTCTAAGGGGAGCATACAACCTGACTCATCAAGGAATTTGCAAGGAGAGTCTCGGAGAGGATCTCCCCAACAAGCCATTGTTTTTCCGTCTTGGCGTGCTGTACGAGGAGATAAAACTAATATGTCCTCAGGACTAGATACCCAATATTCAATAATGAGATAGTCTTTAAAGAGTAAGATTAAATCCATCTTTAGATATTCAGCAGCTTTTGTCGCTTCCCCTGGCATAAACCATCCAGGCACGCCCTGGCATAATCTTCTACATCTAGGACAATCACAGAACTCTCTATCAAACGCCTTTTTCATATTCTTTCCTTTCTAAAAGGGCTAAAAGATTATAAAGGGGGTTACTACGTATTCTTATCCCAAAAAATCAATAGGAATTGATTAGATAAGGGATAAGGAAAAGCTCAACTCCAATTTGGAGGAGCTTTTATCTCTGTCTAGTAGAGGATGAGTCTGTACTTAGACAGTCCTGGAATTTCTATACAACGGTTCTTTATTAGTTTTCTTCTCTGTTCCCCATCTAGGTTGGGGCCTACAGAAGTTCTGGTGAGTGAGGGGATGCCATCCCCATCTATCTTTACTTGATTTAGACAGATAATCCCATCATAGTCAGCCGCCCCAACGGCGACTATGAAGGAATCAATGGGCATTCCATACTCATCTATTCGGATGAGTACTGCCAGCATTGTTTTACAGGTTCGTTCGGTTTCTTTAGTGTGGGCGTCCCTGATCCATACGTTTTGGCCTGTCGGTCTCATTTTAATCTCCTAGTAAGAGAAACTCACCAGAAAGAGCTATTCTTTTTGGCTTATATTCTTATCTCTTCAAATTAATAAAAATTGCTTAAAAAGGGCTAAAAAGCTCAATCCAGTAATGGAGAGCTGTCTAGCATTTCATCTGTAGATGGAAGTAGCAAACAATTTGTCTGTTATTCCTTCTAGCAGAGACACTCTAGTTCTATGCTGATCACTTGCCTTTGGGTGTAAAAGAACTATTGCGATTCTTTCTCTCCAAAGGGCGTCATGTAAAAGTGAGCAAAATTCGTCATTATTCTTAGCCCATTCTATGAGGAAGTTAAAGATTGTGTCATCAAGTTCTTGCATCTCCTTTCGGTTAAAATTATTGTAATTTGTGGAGACCTTATTGTGAATATATTCCCTTTCTTTGGAGAGGGCTTCATACCTATCGTGTAGTCTTTTTGTTAGTCTTTTTTTGTTTAATGTGCTCTGCGCACAGTTGAATAAATCGTTCTCTTGTGTTTCTTTCATATAGTTCCTCCTTTTTAAAAGGTTTAATGATTTAGAATTAAAGCTCCAGTTTGTCCATAATTAGACTTCGAAGCCTGTTGGCTTCTTTTGTGTTTCCTTGAGACTTTGCTCTTTTGAGCTTAGTCAACAAAGGGCGCAATTTGGGCTGGGTAGCCCAGAGGTTCTCTTCTATCGAAGAGAGTTCTCTTTTATCTCTTTCTTCTTCGTATCCAATCACCCAACCTGCCATGGTGTCCTCCATTGGAGTTTCAATATAAGATTAATTTCCCATATTGATATAATCTTATGCCCTTTAAAGTTGATTAATTACCAAAGTTACAATGAGAGAAGCTGTGGTTGTGAGTTTGTGTCTAATTAGCCATAATCTGTATGTGGGAGAAATAGGAGTGACAAAGAGCTTCGCATGAGGGATAGAGTGAAAAAAGGAAAAAGAATTCTTCTTCTCCAAAAGCGCCAAAGAGAGTATGTGAGAGAATGTAGTAAAGAAGTAATAGTACCAGTAGATAATAAGAGAGATAAAGAGTTCTCCTAGCCTCTTGGGAGAATACTCTTTTGTGAGCCTCTCAAATTCTTATTATTATCTCCTCTATTCTATATATCCTCCCTATCCCCCCTATATACCCTCTCCTTTCTCTATATACCCTCTCCTCTCCCTATATATCCTCTCCTCTCCCTCGGTGGTAACACTATAATTAGGGTAGCTCTGATGGGTTTCAGCTATTTAGTAAAACTTTCTATCACAGCTCACCACAATCGCAGTTCTATCAAAATCAGGGATAAAAAAGAAAAGTATAATTGTAGGGAGCTGTGGTAGCTGAAAGCTAAAAAGAGAGGAGCGTATGCTCAACTCTCTGACCTATCTATTCACCATTCGTATCCTTTACTCTTTTCTTCACCATTCTTTTCTTCTTTCTTTTCTTCCTTCTTCTTTTCTTCTTCCCCCCCAAAGGTCGCCTCTAAATAGGCGACCTTCAGCTTACTCAGTCTTTTGTCCATGGCCTTTAATCGGCCATCTACTAATTCTAAGCTTCCTTCTCGGAAGAAATTCCGGCACTCCCTTATTGCAACAGGGAGTTTGGACTCCCTGTATTCGGGAAGTGCTGACTCTAGGCCACTTACTACGTGGCCTACAGCAGAGACTATAGTTTCTATTGTTTCTGTTGTTATTCGAGTATAGCCCTCTACTAATTCACTAGCTGCATTGAAGAAATGCCTCATAATCTTTCTCCTTTTCCCCATTGGGGTTTGTGATTAGCCAGGAATAATCTCCTGACTAATTACTTATCCCCAATTACCTAATGTTTTTGCACTCTTAGCGCAAAGAGAGTTATATGAGTTTAGAGTATGTGCTCGTACTCGCCTAGCGTTAGGGCTATGAGAAAAACGAATTCCCAGATAAGAGGGGGGACAGAGGTATCCTATTTGGGGGGGTATATTTAATACTGGAATTTTTTGGGACAGGGAGAAACAGACTTTATATTTTGGGAGGGGTATCTCTAAATTGCTCTTATTAGGGAACCGTAGAAAAGGCTTTCTTAAAATTTTTTGGGGGTATTTTCTTTAAGCTAAAAAAAGGCTCAATCCTAAAGAGGAGAGCCTTTTACGGAGCTTAAATAAACTTTAAGCTTTCAACGTAATCTTCAACAAACCCTTTTCTAGCCTTTGGGGTTCTTAACACTTCAGGGATCTTATCTTCTACGTCTTCTACATCTTCTGCAATTTTGAAGATTGTAGACAAAGGAACTTCCAAGACTTTACTAATGGCTTGGAGAGTTCTTAATTTAACATTCGGATCCCCAGTCTCTAATTCAGCAATTGTAGCTCTGCTGAATCCAGACTCTTTAGCTAACGTCCCTTGCGTTAGCTTCTTTTTCTTTCTTATAGTTTTTAGAACAATTCCTAATTCCATGTTAACTCCTTTATCCAGTGGAATATCGAGAAAGAGGCATCATTACCTCTTAACCGATCATATTCTTATGCCCTAAACCTCTTAATTTTATAGATAAAAAAAGGTTCAATCCCAAAAGGAGAACCTCTTTAATCCTAAGTCGGCCCCTAAGGGCTTTTTAAAATTTTTTGGGGGGTATTTTTAAAGGAGCTTCTTGTTAGCTTTTATGGATTCCACTCTGGGTCAAAGTACTTTAATGCATCTATTGCGTGACATCTTGAGCATAGACATACAGAACCGCAAGATCTCTTATGGCATTTTTCTTTTGCCAGATCTCTTAATGCTTCTATTGCATGTCTTAAAGCCTTTTTTTCTTTTTTTAGTTTGCTTGTCATGTAGGATATTTAGTTTTTTTAATGTTTTTATTCTCTGATGTATTAATCTCCTTTTCATGTCTCATAATCAGTTCTAGTGCGTTTTTAATGATAGAGTGTGTAATATGACAAAGATCTTTTTGACTTTCTCCTAGTGTTTTTGATTCTGATAACTTGGCGGATAGAACGGCCCACACTTTAAATAGCTCTTCGTCACTTAACTTTTGATTGGTTCTACCATCTTCTCCTATGATCATAATGCTCAAACTACCATCTTCGGGATAGAGAATAGAGGCAATCATTATTGCGTCACACGCACCCCAATCTTTAGGGATATCTTCTTTTAAGATTCCTTCAGGCTTCTTTTGGATGTCATATAAGAGTCTGTATTTATGGTCTTTCATGGTCTTATTCCTGTTATAGTTGCTACCTCTTTGCGGATCTTTTGAATCGAGCCTCGTAAAGCTACTCTGTACTCTTCTTTATTCTTTGAAGATTCCAAAAAGCCCTTAAGATACTTATATGCAGCTAATTTACGTTTAGTCCTACTGTCCATTTGGTTTTTATAATAAGATTTACAGTGATTGCAGAACTTTACTGTTGGAGGCTCAAATTCCTCAACAAACATATCTACAGCTTTCTGAATGGAGGATACATAACGCTCAACTAACGTATCCTTCTTAAAAGCCAAAGAAGCATTAGCGGTGTATTCCATACGCTTTAATATTACATACTCTCTTTGTCTCACGTTTACTCTTTTTATGCCCATTATTTCTGCAGTCTCTTCTCTTGAATGTCGTTTCCCTCCATCAAGACCAAATCGTAAAGTTAATAATTTTCTTTGACTCTCCGCCAAAAGGCCTACTAGGTCTTTTAGTCTTTTTTCTAGTTCTTCTCTTTTCTCTTTTTCATGGTGAAAGGCTGTAGGGTCTTTTAGAAGCTTTATTAGATCACTCGCCAAGTTTGTTAACATATTTCTTTCTCCTAGTTTTGAGTTAAAGGCTAAAATTAAGAGCCTCAACCCATTTGGGGAAGCTCTTTTATACTTATTCATCGGCGGTGACTAAAGTCCGCTCATCCGCTATCATGGCGAATGTGTTTGTGGACACGTCCACGAGGAAGGCCTTTTGGCCTTTCCACACGGCCAAGTATGTGTTCTTCATTCCTTGTATTTGGAACATCTCGTCTGGACTTCTCTTCATTCGTAATCTTAGCGCCAATGGAATTGCGGTATCCATTTTAGTTCTCCTTAGTTATGAGAGACCCATTGAGTCTCTGTTTTTACTGCAAATTCTTATCCCATAAAAGATCAATAATTTGCAGTATTTAAGATAAAAAGAAGCTCTCTGGGCAGAGGGACATAGCTTCTTAGTTTAACCTCCGATAACCCAGTCGGGAGGGCACCCAGGAGACTCTCCGCACCAAATGGGATAAATGCGGGAGATGGTACAGAATACTTTTATTTCTCGCTTTTACGTTCCCTATGTCCGAAGAACCGCAAAAATAAAATAGAGCATTCTTACCATACACTCTTATACAGTAAAATGAGCTGTTTTTGCCCAAAGAACTTTATTTTTAACTTTTTTTAAAAATCGACATAAACAACGTAAACGTTTACCCCCAAAAGTTCGCCTATATATGAGTGTCTTCCCAATCGGGACCGGTCATCGCATCGAACATGCTGCAATCTACCCAGACCATTTTATAAGTTTTATTGGATTCTGGAGGGATTTTGGCTATAAGTTCTTTAGGGGCGTCTTCTAGCTCCCATCCTCGTTTTTCCAGTTCTTTGATTTCGTTCGGGGAAATGAGTCCAATTATATATGCCATGGTTTACCCAAATAGTGAGAGTTCTCCTCTTTTTGACCATTCTATGAGAATATTTAGCGCCTTCTCCTTCGGCACCTTTTTTATTTTGCCGTTTTTTATGTGATACCAAGTCGCGAGGAAAGTGGAGAAGATTGCTTCAACCCAATTCATTAATTTGGGCTTATCGGGACTATAAGCTGTTTTCAAGAATAAATGAGTCCCACACTCCCGCAAGCCCCAAATAGCTTCTGTGCAATCGGGATGCTTGAGGATAGCTTCTCTGTCGTGAATGGTTAGGTCGGTTATGTAATGTGTTGGAAGTTTCCTTTTTTCAGATTCTTCTAATAATAATCTATACATATCTGGCTCCATAGTGGCTCCAAAGTTGATCTGCCCCATACGCCCAGGCATACCAGGCATCGAAGGGCAAAAGAAAAGCGTCCGAGATTCCTAGCCAATTTATTTCCTTTTCCCCAGCCAACTCTGGAAATAAGGCCTTAATCAGCTAGGATCTCGAACTCGCCCCTAACGGAGGCTAATCGGAGAAACCTCAAGAGGAAATGAAATCTTAGAAACATCTTGCTTTACATTCACACTTATAAGGAAAATTCTCTATTATTTCTCTGGCAGCGTTTTTATGGACACCTCTGCCTGGTCCACACTTTAGTTTAGTAAGAGATTTATAAAAGTCAAGATTAATTTTTATATTGTACTGTCTTATATGTGAGCCTCCTTAAATTAACATTCTAGGGTGCTCACAATGAAAAAAGAAGTATATTTAGGGAATAAGAATTGTGAAATGAGGAATCTCATAGGTTCTTGCGCTAGTACACCTATGAAATTTGTTGTACGGATGGGTCAACATCCGAATTCATTTCGGTCCGCTCACAAATTGGGGTGTGAGTAGAAGTAATTGAGTTTCTTGATTACAGGACTAGAAAAGGCAAGAGAAAGGATAAATCTCCAATGGAACAAGAAATATGCGTGTCTCTGTATCCATCAGCCTCGTTAGCGAGAACATTGTCAGAAAAACCTGACATCTCCATCGAGGCTGAGTATGGATCTTTGGTTGTGGAGGGTCGGCTTTACACAGCCGCTCACCATCAGGCCGACGGTCCATATTGTTGCAAGGTGTCTCCCGCGCCTTGCAACAATACGGGTATCCCTATCCTAGCAAGTGGAGGGGTGGTGATGTTAAGCCATCTCGACCTTGATAGCGTAGGAGGGGCGCTTAGGACATTCCCGGAGTTTGCAGACCTGTTTGACAACAGGAATGCGGACTTCTGGGTATTGGCCGAGTTCGTGGATCTGAACGGTCCACACAGACTCGACGAATCCCTAGCGTCCGAGGCCACGAAGGACTTGCTCTATGCCTATTGGGCATGGTCGCAAGAAAATCGTGGGCCGCCTCTTACGGAGAGGGATGAGAAGGGGAAGGTTGTCCCTATGGTCCGAAATGTAACGGATCATATCAGGGCAACTGGAGAAATGTTGAGAGCTTTGCTCATCGACAGTTCCTCCGCCCTTCTTGAGGCTGGCAATACATTTCGGAGCCAGCAGGAGAAACTCAACGAGACCTCTTTCGTTGAGTCAGTAGATGGAGTGTCCATCCGCGTCAGTGACGCGTTTGTGAACGCTTTCTACAACTCTCCTGACTCGGAAACAATAGCTGACGCCGTTGTGGGCTTCAACACGAAGTCCGGCGCAGTTACCGTTTCCCTGGCTGTCCCCATCGAGGGCATCAGTTGTCGAGAAATCGTGCAACAGGTGTTCTTGGATAGGGGGCCCACCGGCGAGCTGGAAGCTGGTGGAAGAGATGTTATTGCTGGTTCCCCGCGAGGGAGGAGATGTACTTTTGAGGAGTTTTCAAAGGTCATCGACCTCACTCGGAAGATGTTGCGGGAAGGACCGCCCAAAGCGGGCGTCTAATAAATACGCCAGAATCTCGGATCACGGAGACCCCAACTTTGGTGGTCCGAGATTTGCTGAAAAGCGCCGACCCACAGGCGCTCTAGAAATCAGATCATGGGAAGCCCTCTTTGAGGGTTTTTTTATCTTTTATATATTAAAAATGACCTTTTTTCTTGGTATAAGAAAGGGAAAGTAAAAATTAAGCGCTGACTCACAGGCGCTCTATAAAATTGATCATGGGCTAAGAGAGGGAACCCGTCTTTCTCTTGGATGAAAATTTATCCTATTGGGTGGAGGGATATAAAAATGTGCATTGTCTGTGAATGTGACAACGGCTCGGGGTGGGAAAAACCCTGCCCCGAGCTTCGTTCGGAGAGACTCCTCTTCGGACTTGTCCGAAGAGGCTCTTTCCCAGAGAGAGCCATTTCTTCCCAAGAGTTTGCGGAATCCTGGGAAGAATATGCCGCATATGCGGCAGATCTCTGGGAAAGGATAACAAAAGAAGGCCTATCCGAAAAAGACTGGCTAGCGCCAGATCTGAAGGATGCGGCCTTTGACTTGGTGGGGGAAGAGGCGTTTGGGCGTAGGATGAGGCCCGAACTGAGAGAGGCGCATAAACCTCTTTTGGAACGCCTCGAAAAGATGGTTGCAGTTGACAGGACTAAGCTCCTGGAGGCTGCACTCTCTGCTTCCGACGCTGATAGGTGGATGGAGCAAGCACAGGAGTGGGTCGAGTATAGTCTTGACCCTAAAGCAGACTCCCTGAAAGTAATGGACGAGGGAGTTGAGCTGTTGCGGCATCTTGACAAGATGTTGCAAATTCTCCTTGCAGCGGAGAGAGAAGGAATTGAGTCCCCGGAGGTTGAAGAGGATTCGATGAAGTGTGTCAGCTTTGTGGC
>Ga0209498_1002944_pt1 | contig 10209 bp, 9 predicted proteins | sample WalLakDeSediment_FD_184131 | JGI IMG/M metagenome (GOLD analysis project Ga0209498, IMG submission 184131) | Lake sediment microbial communities from Walker lake, Nevada to study Microbial Dark Matter (Phase II) - Walker Lake 11/02/13 Deep... | ecosystem: Environmental > Aquatic > Freshwater >... | reverse complement strand
GAGGCCGGTATTCAAAGAGGGGAATGAGTCTGAGCGGAATGTTACACGCTCGGTTCCCGCGGATGTAGCCACATGATCGGGCGGGGGGGTCGCGCCGCGGCTCAGTCCATCGAGATATGCGCGTCGGTGATGCCGAGTTCGCGCACGCGCTCCAGCATGCGTTCCACGTCCTCCACCTCGTGGAGCGGTCCCACGCGCACGCGGTAGACCTGCCGGCCCGAGCGCCCTTCCGGCGCCAGCACCACGTCATGAACACCCTTGTTTTCCAGCCTGGATTTCAGGCGGGCCGCGTTCGCTTGCTCGGAAAATGCGCCGACCTGCACCCAGACCGGCTGCGGCTCGGCAACCGGCGTCTGCGGATTCACCGCGGCGAGCAGCGCCGGCTGCCCCGACGCCCCGTCGACCACCTCGACGTCCACCAGGGCGGTGCCCTCGTTGTGCATGCCGAGGCGCACCGCGGCGGCGTAGGACAAGTCGATGATGCGGTCGCCGATGAACGGCCCGCGGTCGTTCACGCGGACGATGATGCTGCGGCCGTTGCCCCGGTGAGTGACGCGCACATAGACCGGCAGCGGCAGCGTCTTGTGGGCCGCCGTCATGGCATACATGTCGTATGGCTCGCCGCTCGAGGTCGAGCGGCCGTGAAACTTCGTGCCGTACCAGCTGGCGATGCCGCGCTCGCGGTAGGTTGCGGCATCAGCGTCCTTCATCACGAAGTAACGGCGACCCATGACCTCGTAAAAGGGCGGGTTGCCGCGCGCGCTGCGGGGCTCGGCACGCGGCACCGGGTCGGGGATGCGGCTCACGTCGACCGGCTGGCGGGGCGCGCCATCCGTGTCGCCGCCGTAGGCCGTGCTGTCGGCAGTCGTGGCAGGGCCGGTCTTGGTGGCGCAGCCCGCCAGCGCGGCCAGCGACAGCAGCAGGACGAGCCGGGCAGGCCCTCGCGCAGCCCGCTCAGCCGCCATCGCCACCTTCCCGGACGCGCGCGCCGATGGCCTCACCGAGCTGGTGGACCGCCAGCGCGTACATCAGGCTGCGGTTGTAGCGCGTGATGACGTAGAAGTTGTGGAATCCCGCCCAGTAGCGCGGACCGTCGGCGTGCTCCAGCACGAACAAGCCGGCCGCGGCATCGGGATGACGGGGCGCAGGCCCCGCGAGGCCGACGCCGGCGCGCCACAGCTCGCCGACCGTGATGTTTGCGCTCAGTCCCTGCTGGGCCAGGCTGGCGGGGTCCTGGTCGCCTGCCACGGCGGGCGCCACCACCGGCTCCCCCGGGCGCCAGCCGTGTGCCTTGAAGTAATTGGCGACGCTGGCGAGGATGTCGTCCATGCTGTTCCAGAGGTCGATGCGGCCGTCGCCATCGCCATCGACGGCGTAGGCGCGGTAGCTCGAGGGAATGAACTGGGGGATTCCCATGGCGCCAGCGTAGGAGCCGACCGGGGCCTCGATCTCCAGGCCCTGTTCGCGCACCAGCAGCAGGAACTGCTCGAGCTCCCGCGTGAAGAAGGGGCTGCGCGGCGGGTACTCGAAAGCCAGCGTCGCCAGCGCGTCGAGCACGCGATAGCGCCCGATGATGCGGCCGTAGAAGGTCTCGACGCCGATAATGCCCACCAGGATCTCGGGCGGCACCCCGGTCTCGGCCGTGACCCGCTCGATCCGCTCGCGGTGCTCCTGCCAGAACTTCACGCCGGCGGCGATGCGTTCCTCGGTCATGAAGATGTTGCGGTACTCGTGCCAGGGCCTGACGCGTTCCGCCGGCCGGCTGATGGCATCGATGATCGGCGGCTGGATGCGCGCGAGTCCGAGAATGGAGCGCACCGTAGCGGGGTCCACGCCTTGCTCGGTGTGCACGCGTTCGATAAAGGCGCGCACGTCCTCACGCTCGATATCGATCGGGCGGGCGTGGGCGGGCTGCGAGACTAGCTGCCCGGCCGCAATGGCGGCGAGGCTGAGAAGCTGGAGGAGTCGCATCATTTGCCGAGTAGGTTCCGGTGGCCGTTGACCGACATGAGGATACCGAAACCGGCCATGAGGGTCACCATCGACGTGCCGCCGTAGCTCACCAGCGGCAGCGGCACGCCGACGACCGGCAGCAGGCCGGAAACCATGCCGGTGTTGACGAACACGTAGACGAAGAAGGTAAGGCTGATGCTGCCGGCCAGCAGGCGCGTGTAGGTGTCCTGCGCCTGCAGGGCGATATACATGCCGCGCCCGACCAGGAACAGGTAGCCGAGCATCAGCAGCACCAGGCCGATCAGGCCGAATTCCTCGCCGAGCACCGCGAAGATGAAGTCGGTGGATCGCTCCGGCAGGAACTCGAGTTGCGCCTGCGAGCCGTTGCCCCAGCCCTTGCCGAACAGCCCGCCCGAGCCGATGGCGATCTTCGACTGGATGATGTGGTAGCCCGCGCCAAGCGGATCGGACTCCGGGTTGAACAGCGTGAGCACGCGCCGCCGCTGGTAATCGTGCATGAAGTGCCACAGGACCGGCGCGAGTGCTGCCGCGGCGGCGCCCAGCAGCGCGATCAGCCGCAGCCGCAGGCCGCCCAGCAGCACCACCAGCACCCCGGAGCTGCCCACCAGCAGGGCCGTGCCCAGGTCGGGCTGCTGCGCAATCAGCGCGGCGGGAACCGCCACCAGTGCCAGCAGCACCACCAGTTCCAGGAACCGTGGCGGCAGCGGCCGGTCGTGCAGGTACCACGCCGCCATCATCGGCACCGCGAGCTTCATGATCTCGGAGGGCTGGAAACGCACCACGCCGAGGTCGAGCCAGCGTTGCGCGCCCTTGCCGAAATCGCCCACCAGGAGCACCGCGACCAGCAGCGCCAGCCCGCCGGCAAACAGCCACGGCGACCAGAATCGCAGGATTTTCGGCGGTACCTGCGCAATGGCCAGCAACACGCCGAAGGCGACCCCGAGCCTGACCAGCTGGCGCATCATCAGGCCGCTGTCCTGGCCGCCGGCGCTCCACAGGACGACCAGTCCGAAGCCGGAGATGAGCACGAGCCCGGCCAGCAGCGGCGCATCCAGCCGCAGGCCGGCCATGATTCGCCGCCCGAGGGTGAGTGAATGGCGCTCGCCGAAGACCGAGGGAGATACTGCCATATCAGTCCGCCTCCCGGTTCAGCCAGTTGTCCATCACGAGGCGCGCGATCGGTGCGGCCGCACCACTGCCGCTGGCGCCGTTCTCGACCAGCACGCCGACGGCAATGCGCGGATTCTCCGCCGGCGCGAAGGAGATGAACAGGGCGTGCGGCCGATGGCGCTCGTCGACCTTCGATTCGTCGTACTCCTGTCCCTGGGCGATCGCCACCACCTGGGCCGTGCCGGTCTTGCCGGCGATCGTCCATTCCGCGTTCCGGGCCGAGGCGCGGGCGGTGCCACGCGGTCCGTGCATGACGGCGATCATCGAGTCCACCGCCTCCTCGACCTTTTGCGGCGCCAGTTGCAGGGGCGGCAGCGGCTGGTGCCCGCTGTTTTCGCGCTCGCCGCTCATCGGGTCCTCGACCGCGGCGAGCAGCGTGGGACGGAAGCCCTGGCCGCGATTGCCGAGAATGGCGGCCGCCTGCGCGAGTTGCAGCGGGGTGGTGAGCATGTAGCCCTGACCGATACCGGTAATGACGGTCTCGCCCGGGAACCAGGCCTGGTCCTGCGGTCGGCTGAACGCGGTGCGTTTCCACTGGCGCGAGGGCATGAGGCCCGGCTGTTCGCCCGGGATATCGATGCCGGTCACGTGGCCGAGGCCGAACTTGCTGAGGAAGTCGTGCATCCGCTCGATACCGAGCGTGATGGCGAGCCGGTAGTAATAAACGTCGCAGGACTGCGCCACGGATTCTTCGAGGTTGACCGTGCCGTGGCCGGTCCGCTTCCAGTCCCGATAGCGATGCGAATGATTGGGCAGGCTGAACCAGCCAGGGCAGAAAATCGTGTCGCGCCCGGTGATCACCCCGTAATGCAGGCCGGCCAGGGCGAGGATGGGTTTGATGGTGGAACCGGGCGGGTACTGGCCGCGCAGTGCCCGGTTGAAGAGCGGCTGGTCGATGTCGGTCTGCAACGCCTGGTATTGACGGGTCGAGATTCCAAGGCTGAACAGGTTGGGGTCGTAACTCGGAACACTGACGAGCGCCAGCACCTCGCCGTTACGCGGATCCATCGCCACGACGGCGCCCCGGCGGCCCTGCAGGGCCTCTTCGGCAACCGCCTGGAGCTCGAGATCGATGGTCAAATAGACATTCCGGCCCGGCGCGGCATCGATGCGCTCGAGCTCCTGCAGCATCCGTCCCTGCGCATTCACCAGGATCTGGCGGTAGCCGGTCGTGCCATGCAGCAGGTGTTCCCAGGCCCGCTCCGCGCCGATCCGGCCGGTCTGCGCCGTGCCGGCATAGTTGGGGGCGTCCAGCCGCTTCAGGTCGTTCTCGCTGACGGCGCCGACGTAACCGATGACGTGCGAGCCACTCTCGCCGAGCGGGTACTGGCGGGCGAGGCGGGCCTGGATGTCGACGCCGGTGAAGCGCGGCCGATGCACGGCGAAGCGCGCCGCCTCTTCTTCGCTGAGGCGATGGCGCAGGATGGTCGGATCGAACCTGCGCTGGCTGCGGATCTGGTTCCGGATGCGCGGCAGGTCCTCCTCCTGCACCAGCTCCAGTTCGAGCAGCGCGGCCAGCGTGCTCTCCAGGTCCCTGACCTGCTCCGGGACGAGTTCCAGCTGGTAGACGGGGTGGTTCTCGGCCAGCACGCGGCCGTTGCGGTCAAACAGCAGGCCGCGCACCGGGGGAATCGGCTCGATGCGCACGCGATTGCCCTGCGAGAGGCGGCTGAAATGCTCGAAATTCACCACCTGCAGATCGACCAGGCGGTAAACCACGAGGCCCGCCAGCAGCACCACGATCACCGCTGCCGCAATGACGCGGCCGAGGAACATGCGCTGCTCGCGCCAGTGATCCTTGAGACGGTCGACTCTCATGCCAGCATGCGCAGCCGCAGGCGGAAGCCGTCGATGATGGCGACCAGTACCGGCCAGGCGATGAGCGCCGCAAGCACGGGCGCGCCGCGCTGCCAACTCAGTTCAGCGCTGCCCGTCATGCCGTCGACCCAAAAGATGAAGAACTGGTGTGTGGCGACGATGGCGCAGACCGCCACGGCCTGTTGCCAGGCCGGAAAGACACGGAGCCGCAAGTGAAAGCGCAGCACCAGCCAGGTGGCCACGGTCATGGCTAGCGCATGCTGGCCGAGCACGCCGCCTTTCAGCACGTCGAGCACGAGCCCCGCGAACCAGGCCAGCGCGAGGCCGTAACGACGCGGGTAGGCCAGCGCCCAGTAGAGCGCGGTCATTGCCAGCCACGGCGGGCGCCATGCGGCGAGGTCGGCGGGCAACGGCGTCACGTCGAGCGACAGCGCCACCAGCAGCGACAGCAGCACGGGCCACGTCCTTGGCGCGCCCATGCGGCTCATTCTTCAGGCTCCACACCGGACGCGGGCGCATCGCCGGCGTCTTCGACGGCAGCCTCGGGCTCGGCAGGCGTCTCCGGCGACCCCGCGTCGGGCAGGGCCTCCCCGCCTTCCCACACCAGCAGCACCTCGCGGGTCCGGTTAAGCGCCGCAGTTGGCTCCGCCTCGACGCGCGCGAACGGCTCGCCCGGGCGTCGCTCCACGCGGGTGACCCTTGCGACCGGGTATCCCGACGGGAAGGCGTCGCCGAGGCCGGAAGAGATCAACAGATCGCCGACGCGGATATCGACGCTGTTGGGCAGGAAGGGCAGGTCGAGGCGGGTGACGTCGCCCATCCCGAGCGCAACGGTGCGCAAGCCATTGCGAATCAGCTCCACCGGCATGGCGTGACTGGGATCGCTGATCAGGATGGCTTCCGAACCGAGCGGGTTGACACGCACCACCTGGCCGACGATCCCGTCGGCGTCGAGCAGCGCCTGTCCGGGGTACACGCCGGCCTGCTCGCCGCGATTCAGGGCGATGATATGGCGGTAGGGATCGAGGTCCACGGCCAGGATCTGGGCCACCTGGACGCGATTCGCGAGCCGGGCAGGGGACTCCATCAGCGCACGCAGTCGCGCGTTCTCCGCCTCCAGCGCCGCCAGTTGCTGCAGGCGGGCGCGCTGCTTGAGGCTCTCGACCCGGAGGTCCCGGTTTTCCACCAGCAGGCGCTGGCGCTCGGAGAACTGCTCCCTGGCCCAGCCGAAACTCGCCGCGGGCAGATCGACGAGTACGCGGATGGGATAGACGGCGACGGAGAGCGCGCGGCGCACCGTTTCGAGGTGCCCCTGCTGGTGGTCCATGACCATGATGGCCACGGACAGCAGCGCCAGCAGCACCATGCGGGTGCCGAGCGAGGGTCCGCGTTCGAACAGCGGCTTGTTGTCGGTCTGGGCGAGTGGGCTCACGGCAGGTTCACGGCCAACCGTCGCCTATTGTGGACCGCAGTCGGCTTGAGAGGCCAGCGCCTCACTCTATTCCGAACAGGCCCGGGCCATGCTGGTCCAGCAACTCGAGCGCCTTGCCGCCGCCGAGCGCGACGCAGGTCAGCGGCTCATCGGCCACGATGACTGGCAGGCCGGTCTCTTCCATCAGGAGCTTGTCGATGTCGCGCAGCAACGCGCCGCCGCCGGTCAGCACGATGCCACGATCGGCGACGTCCGCGCCGAGTTCCGGGGGCGTCTGCTCGAGCGCGGCCTTGACGGCCCCGACGATGCCCTGCAAGGGCTCCTGCAGGGCCTCGAGGATCTCGTTGGAGTTCAGCGTGAAGGCGCGTGGCACACCCTCGGACAAGTTGCGGCCGCGCACGGAGATCTCGCGCACTTCCTGGCCCGGGTATGCGGCGCCGATCTCGTGCTTGATACGCTCCGCGGTGGCCTCGCCAATGAGGATCCCGTAATTGCGCCGCACGTAGCTCATGATCGCCTCGTCGAAGCGGTCGCCGCCGATCCGGACGGAGGCCGCGTAAACAATGCCGTTCAGCGAGATCACGGCGACCTCCGAGGTGCCGCCGCCGATGTCCAGCACCATGGAACCGCGCGCCTCTCCGACCGGCATGCCGGCGCCGATGGCGGCCGCCATCGGTTCCTCGACGAGATAGACCTTGCGGGCCCCGGCGCCCTCCGCGGACTCGCGGATGGCGCGGCGCTCGACCTGCGTCGAGCCATAGGGGACGCACACCAGCACGCGCGGGCTGGGGCGGAAATAGCGGCTGCCGTGCGCCTTCTTGATGAAGTGCTGGAGCATTTTTTCCGTGACGGTGAAATCCGCGATCACGCCGTCCTTCAGGGGGCGGATGGCGGTGATGTTGCCCGGCGTCCGGCCGAGCATCATCTTCGCCTCGGCGCCGACCGCCTGGACCGTGCGGCCGCCACGGGAGGATTCTTCGCGGATCGCGACCACGGAGGGCTCATTGAGGACGATGCCGCGGCCGCGGACGTAAATAAGGGTGTTCGCCGTGCCCAGGTCAATGGACAGGTCGTTGGAGAAATATCCCCGGATATTCTTGAACATACGTTGGTCGAGAAGGGCTCAGAAGAGGGCGGCGGGGCGGTGCGGAGGGCACCGGACGAGTTCGTCAGACAAGCTTGTAAATCTAGCAACGGGGGCGACTTCGGGCAAGCGCAAGGGTATCATTGTTCCTTCGTACAAGGCGCTTTTCCTCAAGTTCCAGGAGGCCTTCATGAAGCTTAGCCGACACGAGGTCGAGTCTATCGCGCACCTCGCGAGGCTGGAGATCTCCGCTGACGAGATCCCCGCCTACGTGGACAACCTGTCGCGGATCATCGACTTCGTCCAGCAGCTGGAGCGGGCCGACACCGAGGGCGTGACGCCGATGGCGCACCCCCTGAACATGACGCAGCCGCTGCGGGAAGACGCGGTGACTGAGGCCGACCAGCGGGAACTCTACCAGCGTAACGCCGGGGCGGTTGAAGCCGGGCTGTACCTGGTTCCCCGCGTCATCGAATAGCCAGGGAGCAACGACGGATGCACGGCAGGACATTGGCCGGGATTGCGCGTGCCCTGCGCGCCCGCGAATTCAGCAGCGAAGAACTCGTCAGCCACCTGCTGGCGCGGATCGAGCGCCTGGACGGCGAGCTGAACTCGTTCGTCACCGTTACCGGCGAGGCGGCCGTGGCGGCCGCCCGGGCCGCCGATCGGCAGCTCGCGGGCGGCTCGGCGCCACCGCTCGCCGGGGTGCCGATCGCCCACAAGGACATTTTCTGCACCGCCGGGGTCAAAACCACCTGCGGTTCGCGGATGCTCGATAACTTCATCTCCCCCTACGACGCCACGGTGGTGGAGCGACTGCGCGATGCCGGCGTGATCATGCTCGGCAAGACCAATATGGACGAGTTCGCGATGGGCTCGTCCAACGAGACGAGCTACTACGGCCCCGTTCGCAATCCCTGGGACCTCACGCGGGTGCCCGGCGGCTCTTCGGGTGGTTCTGCCGCGGCCGTGGCTGCGCGCCTGGTGCCGGCGGCCACCGGCACCGACACCGGCGGCTCCATCCGCCAGCCCGCCGCGCTGGCCGGAATTACCGGGATCAAGCCGACCTATGGGCGCGTCTCCCGCTACGGCATGATCGCCTTCGCCTCCAGCCTGGACCAGGCCGGGGTGCTCACCCAGACCGCCGAGGACGCCGCGCTGCTGTTGACGGCCATGTCCGGCCACGACCCGCGCGACTCGACCTCGGTGAATGCGCCCGTGCCGGACTATGCCGCGGGGCTGGGCGAGTCGCTCGAGGGACTGAAAATCGGCGTGGTCGAGGAATTCATGGACCAGGGCCTGGATGCCGACAATGCGGCGGCGATCGAGGCGGCGCTGAAGGTCTTCGAGGCCCTCGGCGCGACCGTGCAGAGGATCAGCCTCCCCAACATCGGGCTGTCGGTGCCGACCTACTACGTGGTCGCGCCGGCGGAGTGCTCGTCGAACCTGTCGCGCTTCGACGGCGTGCGGTTCGGCTATCGGGCGAAAGCGCCACGCGATCTCGAGGACCTCTACAAGCGCAGCCGGGGCGAGGGCTTCGGCGCCGAGGTCAAGCGCCGCATCATGACCGGCACCTATGTGCTGTCGGCGGGCTATTACGATGCCTATTACCTCAAGGCGCAGCGTTCGCGCCAGCTGATCGCGGCCGACTTCCGCCGCGCCTTCGAGACCGTGGATGTCATCGTCGGTCCCACCTCACCGACGCCGGCTTTCGAGCTCGGCGCCAAGGTGGACGATCCGGTCACCATGTACCTGAACGATATCTACACCATCGGCGTGAACCTGGCGGGACTGCCGGGCTTGTCGGCCCCCTGCGGTTTCATCAACGGGCTGCCGGTGGGCCTGCAGATCGTGGGTCGCGCCTTCGACGAGGGGCGGATCCTGAACGTTGCCCACCGTTATCAGCAGGAAACCGACTGGCACGCGAGGGCGCCGGGCGGCGCCTTCGCCTGAGGATTCGCGCATGGAATGGGAAACTGTCATCGGCCTGGAGGTCCACGCCCAACTGGCCACCAGGAGCAAGATATTCTCGGGCGCCGCGACTGCCTACGGGGCCGAGCCGAACTCGCAGGCCTGCCTGGTCGACCTCGGCTATCCCGGCGTCCTGCCGGTGCTCAACGAGGGCGTCGTCAAGATGGCGGTCGCGTTCGGCCTGGCGACCGACTCCACCATCGCGCCGCGCTCGGTGTTCGCCCGCAAGAACTACTTCTATCCCGACCTGCCGAAGGGCTACCAGATCAGCCAGTATGAGCTGCCGATCGTGCACGACGGGCGGATCGAGCTGCAGTTCGAGGGCGGCGTCCGGAAGACCATCGGCATCACCCGCGCGCACCTCGAGGAGGACGCCGGCAAGTCGCTGCACGAGGATTTCCAGGGCCAGTCGGGCATCGACCTGAACCGCGCCGGGACACCCTTGCTGGAAATCGTCTCCGAGCCCGACTTGCGCTCGGCCCGTGAGGCGGTCGCCTACATGAAGGCCATCCACCAGTTGGTGCGTTATCTGGGCATCTGCGACGGCAACATGCAGGAAGGATCGTTCCGCTGCGACGCCAATGTGTCGGTGCGACCGGTCGGCCGGCACAAGTTCGGCACCCGCGCGGAGATCAAGAATCTCAACTCCTTCCGTTTCGTGGAGCGGGCCATCCTGTTCGAGGTGGAGCGCCAGATCGACATCCTCGAATCCGGCGGCAGCGTGGTCCAGGAGACCCGCCTTTACGACCCAGACAGAGAC
>Ga0209498_1002943_pt1 | contig 10210 bp, 9 predicted proteins | sample WalLakDeSediment_FD_184131 | JGI IMG/M metagenome (GOLD analysis project Ga0209498, IMG submission 184131) | Lake sediment microbial communities from Walker lake, Nevada to study Microbial Dark Matter (Phase II) - Walker Lake 11/02/13 Deep... | ecosystem: Environmental > Aquatic > Freshwater >... | reverse complement strand
CAGCGCCCCCTCCAACGGGGGCGCGCTCGCTCCCTTCCTTATATTGGAATTTCAGCCAAGGAATGGGACGGCATGTCTTTCGGACAGATCTATGAGAAAATGAAAGAGGAGCGGGATGCGATTCCTATTGCCTTGGAAACCGTTCGGGATTCCGTTGGAGTACAACCCGAGGTCAATCCAAGCGCGCATAGAATCCTTCGAGAGGGAGAAAAGATCATTGCCATCTCGAGACAAAACCCCGCGAGAGACCTTCAGTAGCAAGCGAATATTCATTGAACTCGATCTGACCGGGGGGCTTGATCGCTGCAGGGCGAGGCGCGCGTGAATCGTCCTGGGTCTGTATCCTATGGATGATTTTTGCCGGGGGGTGTGCGTGGAAGGCTCAGACCGGGGTAAAATGAACGGAGCATCTGAACCAAGGGATGTAATTTTTCCCAGGGATGGATCGGAGTGGCACTTGGTCAAGATCACGGTGAAATATGTCGACGAAGAGCCGATCGAGTATGTTTTCAATCAGGATAGAATCTTCTTTGGAACCGCCGAAGAGTGCGACATACGACTCCGCACAGCTCTGGCTAGCAGACTGCAGGCGGAGCTGTTACAAGCAGGGGGGCAGTGGCTCGTTCGGTCCCTGAATCCATCCGAGTGTCTTCTCGTGAATGGAAACCAGGCGGACCGGATCACCTTTCCCAGGGAACAGTCCTTTCATATCGGGGATATCGCGATCCATGTGGTAGATGAAACCGTACCGCTGGAGGAATTCATGCTGGTCCCGGCTGAACCGGGATTGCCGCTCAAACCTATTTCTCTGATTCAGGATCAAACCCTGATCGGAAGATCGGAAGATTCAGATCTCATCATCAACGAACGTTCCGTTTCCAGACACCACGCGGTGGTGGAACGAGACGCATTGGGTTCGGGTTGGCTTGTCAGGGATCTTGGAAGTCATAATGGAACCTTTGTCAACGATATACGCGTGCAAAAGGAGGAGATTCGTCCCGGAGACCGTATCCGTTTCGGGAGAATTCTAGTGCATTTCGAGGGTCGCGTTCCCAACAGATCAGGCAAGACCATGATCCTGCAAACTCCATCCACACCCGAGGACCGATCCTCCCTTTCAAAGGCTGCTGGCACAGAGAGGTTCAGCTCACCTGATGTTTTTTTAAGGAGAGAACAGATGCCCCCCCGATCGAATCCAAGGCCGATTCCACGGAAGAAGTCTCATGGCAACGTCTCTGCGACTTCCCATCACGACCAGATCGTATTTGTATCGCTATTGGGGATCGTCACGATCCTGCTCCTTTCGTTCCTCGGTCTGATGTTCCTGTTCAGGAAAGCAAAGGACGCCACGGCCCCTCCGCCAGAGCGAGAAATCGCTTTTCCCAGACAGACCAACACACCCCAAGAACGATCTTTTTCTCCAAAGGACGAACCCCCCGCGCGCGTGGAAGTGGCTCGGGTTCGAACCCGTCGCTCAGAGACGAACCAGGAGATCACGTTGAAAGGCACCGTACGACCGGCAGAAACCTGGCATGTACTCTCTCCGTGGCAAGGCAAGATCGATCGCATCTTACCCAAGGAGGGCGCCATCGTGACTCAAGGGGATCTTTTGGCCAAGGTGGATCTATCGGATACAAGGCGTGTTTTTGAAGCGAAAAAAGCAACCCTCAACCGCATGGACATGGAGATCGCCAATGATCGGCTCCAGAAGATGAAACAGGACAGACTGAGCGAAAAAGTGACAGACGAACAGGTGGAACAGGCCCAACGAGCCTACGATCTTACCATGGATCGATATCGATCGGATCTGGCGCAACTGGCCGAGCTTGAAGAAAGTCTGAGGAACGATTCCCTTTTCGCTCCACAGGCCGGTAGAGTGCTCCAGATTCACGCGCAGCCACAACAGCGAATCTTTCAGGGACAACCCCTCTTCACGTTTCGGTCCTTGGAGCCAGCGATCGTGGATGCGAATGTTGACGACGTTCTCGGTAAACGATGTGAGCAAGGGATTTCTGTAACGGCAGCCGACACGCGGGGACATGTCTTTTCCGGGCAGTTTCTGACGCATTTGTGGCTGGGACAGCAAATGGTTCTCAAGATCTCTTTGGAGGACAAGGAAGGTCGCCTGACCGAAGGTGATTCTGTTTCCATCACCTTGAAACCGGGAAAGAGCGGACCCTCCCTTTGGATCCCGGCCAGAGCCGTCCTGACAGATAAGGGAGAGAATTACGTTTTCATTCTGGAAGACGGTCAAGCGATTCTTTGTTGGGTATACATGGGTCAGACCTCAGGGGAATGGATGGAAGTCCTGGACGGCCTTTCCGACCAGGATCAGGTTCTGGTGGTCTTCCCGGAAGATCTTCAGGAAGGACAGAGAATCTATCCCGTTCCGCATCCACTCGATGGAACATAAACGTGTCATGATGAAACAAGATCTTGAACCTTGGAGGTCCTCGTGCACGTTTCTTCTGGCGACAATCATGGCAAGCCATTGAGAAATATCAGAATTCGCTCGGCCGCGGTGGAGAAGGAGATCCTCGCGTTGCTTCGGGAATCCTACCTGTGTTTATATGGAGGGGCTTCTCGAGAACCCAAGGATGTCAAACTTTCTTTGAATCTGGACATTGACCCACAACAAGGTTGGCGCCTTTTGAACGAGGGTGTTCTCCAGGAACAGATCGAACGATGCATTCGAGAGGCGGGAGCCAAAGCGGATTGTCTGCAACAGGGGTTCGTTTACTGTTACCACTGTGAAACGAGCCAATGCTGTCATGCCGTCCCCCCTCGGCCGCATGCCGTGTTTCAATGCTATTCCTCCTCAGGCATACCCCAATGGACAGACTTCGCACAGCTCTTGGTAGAACGCAACGACGAGAGAGCTTATCTCTTGTTTCAGAAACAACCGCCAGTGCTGGCCCATGTGATCTTGGGTAGGGAATTGAAACGTGAACAGCTTCACCTTTTCGGCAAGGCTTCTAAGAGCTATGATGTTCTTGGACAGGTCGCCTCCGGGTATTTTCATGATCCAATGGGCAATGGGGATTCCGACAGGTTCGCTATAACCTTTCAGGTGGTGGAATCCAGGGGTTGTCTCGGAGAAACAAGATTGGACATGAATATCCTGGGCTGGATATCGGATCGAATGTCCGCCAGGGAATACCTGGACGAATACGCCGAGGAGGCTTTGCGACAATCCGTGATCACAGCAGAGATTTCCCTGGAAGAACTGCGAGAGAAGCTTCATCCAACTCAAGGTCGTCCATCCTCCAGGACACGATCCCAACTTCTCGGGAAGGTGCCAGGCATTTTGAAGGATTTGGGCACTCATCTGGAAAGAAGCAGTCGGCTTTCGGCCAGAAGAACACGCCACGCTCAACGACGCAGTCAAGAGGCGCGGCCCACGGCCAAAGCCATTGATGATGCCCTCTCGGCATCTATAGAACGGATCCTTCTCGATGAGAGAAAAGACACGATTGTCGTCTTGGGCCCCAGAAACAGGGTCCATGTATTCGGGAAAGACGGAGCTCATGTAACTAGCCTGAGTATCCACAAAGAAGCGGTGGGCAAGAGGATAAAAAGAAGACGATGGATTCCCGCTCCATCCCACGTGCTTCACGCTTTTCAGGAGACGCTCTCTTCCATAGGAAGGGAAGCGGAGGAGAATCGAGAGTTTTCTTGACCGGTTTGTTCATCGACCTTTACCAACGAAGATGCGTGATTCTGGGGGGCGGAAAGGTGGCTTTCCGAAAAGCCAAGGTATTGCTAAAGGAAAAGGCTCAGGTTCGGATCGTGGCAGAGAAACCCCAAGAATCTCTCCTGTCATGGGCCCACAATAGGAAACGTCTCGAACTGATACGGACAAAGGCGAATATCGAACATATTCGGGACGCTTTTCTCGTGATTTGCGCGACCGGGAACAAACGGATCGACAGTGAACTGTCCCAATGGGCAAAGACCGCAGGGATTCTGAGCTGTTGCGCAAGCGAGCCTTCCAAGGGCGATGTCCATTTTCCGGCCTTGCTTCGCAGGGGGCCACTTTCGGTCGCCGTAGCCACGGCGGGAATCAGCCCGGGATTTTCCAGAAAGCTGAGGGACCATGTGGCCAGGCAGTTGAAACCATCTCTTCTTACAGGAATCTATTGGCTGGCCAGGATAAGAGAATATTGTCAAACGGAGATCGATTCTGAAGGAGAGAGGAGAAGAATCCTATTGGACGCGGCAGAAGAAGTGGCACGTTTGTTGCAGGATGAGCCTCTGGGTGTGGTAAGAGAGAGACTGGCCGGACTTGTGCCCGGAATACACCTTTCGTATGAGATAGAGGAAGGAAACATGCATGGCGAGGATTGTTAGGGTAGGTACCCGCGGAAGCGCCCTGGCGATGCGACAGGCGGAAGAGGTAACAACCGCCCTGAAAAAGATCCATACATCGGTTACAACAGAGATTCGGATCGTGGAGACTTTGGGAGATCGAAGAACTTCCGTTCCTATTGAAATGATCCCGGGGAGCGGACGTTTCACCCGAACCTTGGAAGAACGGTTGGTCGAAGGATGTATCGATCTGGCCGTTCACAGCGCCAAAGACCTTCCATGGAAGCTTCTGGAAGGGCTGACCATCGGAGCGATTCCAGCCAGGGAAGATCCAAGGGACGCCTTGATCTCCACTGGAGGAAATGGTATTGACAAGTTACCCCAAGCCTGTCGAATCGGCACGGGCAGTCCACGCCGTGTGGCTCAACTCTTGAGACACAGAAAAGATTTGATTCCCGTGCCTCTTCGGGGCAACCTGGATACGCGGTTGCGACGTTTGGAATATGGAGAAATGGACGCGATCATCGTGGGTATGGCCGGCTTGATCCGCATGGGTTGGGAATCAGTCGTCGGCGAGATCATGGATCCTGTCGTCATGATGCCGGCCGCAGGCCAAGGGGCTTTGATTGTGGAAGCCAGGGAAAGGGACGAGGAAATCCTTGAACTGATTCGGCCATTGGACCACGAAGACAGCCACGTTACGGTGGAAGCTGAAAGATCCGTATTGTCGTATCTAGAAGCCGGCTGTGGGCTTCCCATCGGTGTATTGGCTTTGGCTGAAGACAGCACCGTAGTGTTGCGAGGAACCCTTTTATCCTCGGATGGAAGCCTCTTTTCCTCGGCCCAGGTTTCTGGACGCAAGCACGATGGCGCGCGTCTGGGGAAGAAACTGGCCAAGCGTTTGTTGAGGAAAGGTGGCAAAGGAATCGTCGAAGCCTGGACAAAGGAGTCAAGGGAATGAAGTCCACGAATCCGTCGAAGGTCTTTCTTGTGGGATCTGGCCCCATGAACGAACAATTTCTCACCCTCCGAGGAAAGAGCCTCCTTCAGACAAGCGATGTCATTGTACACGATCGTCTTTTGGATTCGCGACTACTGCAAGATGTGAGGTTAGACGCAGAGATTATCGATGTAGGAAAGAAATCCGGAAGGCACATCCATTCCCAGGAAGAGATTGAGCGGATTCTCATCGACAAAGCCAGGGAGGGGAAACAAGTCGTACGATTGAAGGGCGGGGATCCGTATATCTTTGGAAGAGGCGCAGAGGAGGCCCTGGCTCTGGCAGCGGCCGATATTCCCTTTGAATTGGTCCCCGGAGTAACTTCAGCGACAGCGGTTCCCGGGTTAAGTGGAATCCCTCTGTCCCACCGGGGTCTTTCCTCCTTTTTCGTGGTTGCCACGGGACATGAAGATCCTGACAAGGGATGTAGGTCGGTGGACTGGAGAGCCTTGGCCCGACTGGGAGGCACACTGGTTGTCCTCATGGGAAGGGAAAGAATTCACCATATCACGCGGGAGCTGATCGAGGGGGGTATGGATCCTGATACGCCATCCGCCATGGTCTCTCACAGCGCCCGATCAGGAAGCAGACGGTTGGTCTGCCCTGTCATCGCATTGGCCAACAGGGCCGATGAGGAGAAAATCGAATCTCCCGCTGTGATCGTGATAGGCAACGTGGTCTCTCTGTGCGAGCGGCTACAACCTCCGAAAGATTTGCCCCTGGCCGGGCACCGGTTTGTCCTGGTCTGCACCTCGGAAGGCGCTCCCGGTCTGGCACAACCTCTCGTGGAACTGGGCGCGGATGTGGTAGAACATCCCACAATCCAGATTCATCCCTTGCGATCCGGCCTGGCATCCTCTGCGTTTCGAGAGCTATCATCCTTTTCCTGGATTCTGTTCCGGAGCAAGAGAACGGTCGCATTTTTCTTCTCCTTTCTTTGGGAACAGGGGTTGGATCTACGCGCGATAGGATCGGCTCGATTGGCCGCCATTGGGCCTTCCACCGGCCAGGCCTTGATGGATCGGGGACTCCGAGCGGATCTCGTACCTCCGCGGTTCACCTCGGAATCTCTCCTCGCTGAACTTGTCGCCCAAGGAATCCAAGGTCAACGCGTCCTGGTGCCCGGTGGAGATCAGGCGGATCCACACCTCACAGAGGGCTTGCGCCACGCTGAGGCCATGGTAACCCAGGTCACGTTCTATGCTTCCAAATGCCCGGAACATCTTTCCCCTTTGCCGTGGCCTTCTTCGCAAGTCTCGGCATATCTGTTGACAAGCGGTTCCGGTGCCAGGAATATGCTCCGTTTCCTGGATGTCCCTGCGCGGGAAATCCGATCGATTTGTATCGGGCCTGTCACGGCTAACACAGCCGAAAGTCTGGGGTTTTCCGTGCTTGCAGTGGCCAAAGATCATACCTATCAAGGACTGGCAAACACGGTAATCCATTATTTCTCGTCCTCTTCCGGGAGCCAATATCATGTGTAAAAGAAGCAGGATTTCCAGACGGACTTTTCTGAAAGATCTGGCTGTGGGTGTAGGAGCTTGCTCCTGTACATGGAGCTGTAACATGGCCAAAACGGGAGAAGCCAAAGCAAAGCCTGGAAGCCACGAAATCGAAGCAAGATACTATGAGAAATTGCCTTCGCAGAGGGTGGAGTGCCATTTGTGTCCCAAGGAATGCGATGTGGGTGACCAAGAAAGGGGTCGGTGCGGGGTTCGAGAAAACAGGGATGGCGTGTATTACTCTTTGGTCTACGGCAATCCTTGTGCCGTTCATGTGGATCCCATGGAGAAAAAACCCTTCTACCACGTGATGCCTCAAAGTCAAACCTATTCCATTGCCACTGCTGGCTGCAATATGGATTGCAAATATTGCCAGAATTGGCAGATCTCCCAGGCTCGTCCGGAAGAGACGAAAAACCTGGACATGCCCCCATCCAAGGTAGTTCAGGAGGCCCTTCGCAGCCAATGCCGGTCCATCGCTTATACCTATACTGAACCCACCGTATTCTTCGAATACATGCTGGATACAGCCAAGGTTGCCAAGGAAAACCGTCTCAAGAATGTCGTCGTGTCCAACGGCTTTATCAAGGAAGAGCCTCTTCTGGAGTTGTGCCGTCATGTCGACGCCATCAAGGTAGATTTCAAGGGATTCTCCGAATCCTTTTATATCGATGTTTGCGACGGACTGCTCGAACCCGTGTTGGACACTCTGAAGAGGATCCAGGAAGCCCAAGTGTGGCTGGAAATCGTCTGTCTGCTGGTTCCCACGATGAACGATTCTGAAGTGCAAATTCGAGAGCTTTGCCAATGGATCCTATCCAATCTGGGCAAAGATGTCCCTCTCCACTTCAGCCGGTTTCAACCCCAATACAAGTTGAGCAGACTGTATGCCACCCCCCCCAAGACCGTGGATGCAGCCTGGCGCATCGGAAAAGAATTGGGGTTGAACTTCGTCTATACTGGAAATCTACCTCGCCATGAAGGATCCCACACCTATTGTCCCCATTGTGGGGAAAAAATCATCGAACGTTATGGTTTCGTGGTACTCAACAATCGAGTTTCCTCGGGCCAATGCGGCGTTTGCGGAAAACCCATTCCTGGTCTTTGGTAGGATGGGTAGACTCTATGCCCAGGAGAGAAAAAGAGCCATGACATTTCCTCATCAACGAATGCGAAGACTGAGAACCCATGAAAGCTTGCGCAGAATGCTCCGTGAGACAACGTTGTCTTCCCGCCATCTCATCGCGCCTTTGTTTCTCAAGGAAGGGGAAGGAATTGAGGAACCCATTTCTTCCATGCCTGGCCAATATCATATCTCTGTAGATCTTCTCGATCCCTGGATAGATCGATTTCTGGAAGCCCAGGTAGGAGCCTTGCTGCTGTTCGGGCTCCCATCCCGGAAAGATTCCCAAGGGAAAGAGGCATGGAAGAAGGAAGGGGTTGTGCAACGAGGAATTCGCAGGATCAAGAAACGCGCTCCGGAATTGGTGGTCATCACGGATGTCTGTTTGTGCGCCTATACCCGCCATGGTCATTGCGGCGTTGTCAGAAAGGGAAGGATTCTCAACGACGAAACACTTCCCCTTCTCTCCAAAATGGCCATATCGCACGCCCAGGCCGGTGCCGACATGGTCGCACCCTCGGACATGATGGACGGTCGTATCCACGCCATTCGTTCCCAGTTGGACGGCCAGGGTCACACGGATGTGGGGATTCTATCCTACGCAGTCAAATACGCCTCCAGTTTCTATGGTCCTTTCCGCGAAGCGGCGCAATCCAGTCCCTCCTTTGGGGACAGAAAAACCTATCAGATGGACCCCGCCAATCTTCGCGAGGCTTTGGAGGAAGCCAGGCTGGATCTGGAAGAGGGAGCGGACATTCTCATGGTCAAACCCGCTCTGGCCTACTTGGACGTCATACGAGAGGTCAAGAATGCTTTTCAAAGGCCTCTGGCAGCCTATTGTGTCAGCGGAGAATACGCCATGGTAAAAGCAGCTGCTGAAAAGGGATGGATGGATGAAAGATCGGTCGTCATGGAGATTCTCACAGCCCTACGACGAGCAGGAGCGGATCTTATCGTCACCTATTGGTCTCTCGAGGTCGCGAAATGGCTGAAACAAGAGAGCAACTGAGGAACCCTCAACTTCGATCTCTTCTGGACGAGGCACAAGCAGGATTTCCTCTGGCACAAAGGCCTTTCTCTGTCCTAGGGCACGCCGTGGGATGGACCGAGGACACCGTGTTGAATCGCCTACTTGACATGAAAAACATAGGTGTTCTGGTACGAATAGGTCCGGTCCTGGACACGGCGAATCTGGGATGGACTTCCACCCTGATCGCAGCCAAGATCAAAGATGGAAAGCTATCGCGGGTGGCTGAGGATATAAGTCGATGGGAAGAAGTCACCCACTGTTATGCCAGACAGGGCCCTTACAACCTTTGGTTCACGCTGACACGGAGCATTCCCAAGGAACTGGAAAATCGTATCGCCGAATGCCGAACGCTGGAAGGGATTGAAGAGATCCTTGACCTTCGCACTGTGGTGAAATACAAGGCAGACACCCGAATGCCACTCTCCAGGGTCGCCTTCGACTCTGGGCTTTCGCGTGTCACCCTGGACCGGCCTTCCTCCCAGGATCTTCGCCTTCTTTTTACCCTGTCTGAGGGTCTGGAGTTGGTTGTCGAACCCTACAGAAGACCTTGTGAAGAGCTGGGAGTCACGCTCTCCGAGCTGTTTCAAGGCGTCCATCGATGCGTTTCAATTGGACTCGTTCGAAGAGTCTGCGCCCTGCTTTCCCACAGAGCCCTGGGGTTCAAGCACAATGTGCTCTGCGTCAAGCCATGCCAACTCTGTGAAGCGGAAACTCTGGCTGCGGAGTTGATGCATCACCCGAAGATCTCTCACATTTATCTTCGAAAAGAGACCCTTCACGAGTCTCATATGTTCTGTGCCATGATACACTCTGAATCTATGGATCACTTCCTTCAACTTCGGGAAACCATACCCTGTTTGAACGAGTTCCAATCTTTTCTGACAACCCGATGCTACAAGAGGAGTCCTTTCCGCGGTCAGGAAGGCTGATCCGGAACGCCCTTGTCCAAAGGGTTCCAAACAGGTAAGCTTGGGATTGGGGTGATGGGTTTTGCAGATTCATGTGGTAGGTCTTGACCATAAGGCCGCACCGGTAGAAACGCGCGAACAATTCTTCTTCGACAAGACAGAGATCGTCCACGCTCTTCATCGTTTGTTGAAGCGCAGGCATGTTCGAGAAGCTGTCCTGTTGACCACGTGCAACAGGACAGAGTGCTATATCGTTGCCCATGACAGGCAATGTATCGAACAGACCAAGCGTTGGCTGGTGAAAGAACGAGGACTGCCTTCAGATGCTTGTCGTTTTCT
>Ga0209498_1002941_pt1 | contig 10216 bp, 7 predicted proteins | sample WalLakDeSediment_FD_184131 | JGI IMG/M metagenome (GOLD analysis project Ga0209498, IMG submission 184131) | Lake sediment microbial communities from Walker lake, Nevada to study Microbial Dark Matter (Phase II) - Walker Lake 11/02/13 Deep... | ecosystem: Environmental > Aquatic > Freshwater >... | reverse complement strand
AAGCCCTCTCCGCGGTGGAAGTGGAGGACCGCATCCCCCTCGACCCGCAGTCCCACGCCCCGCCCCGCCCCGCTCCTCGTCTCTCTTCCCACACCGTCAAGAAAGTGGAGGAAGACCCATCGATCGAAGAAGCCCCCATCCGGCCCTTCCCATTCGCGGGATGCGAGGGGCGGGAGGGAGGTCTTTCCCTGGGCGGGTCGGACCATGGCCCCGGGCTCAAGGGAGAACCGGTCCCCGGGACCCAGGAGCTCCAGGCGGACACCGCTCACGCCCCGGACGCCACTGGTTCCGGGCGGGAGCCGGTCGGGCGGCGTGGGAACGACTCCCCGGGCGTCGATCATCACCACCCCCGACGCGCCGACAACCTCAAGCTCGGTCCCCCGGACCACCAGCGCCGTGTTCTCGTCAATCCCGGCGCCCAGGGGCACCCCTTCTTCCTCCAGGGTGGCCACCAGGAGCCGGCCGATGCGACCCCGGGCCAGGAAGTGCTGGTCCACCAGGAGGTCCGGGAGGAACCCCATTCCGGCGGCAAGCTGCACCCCGTCCCGATCAATGCCGTTCAGGAGGGCGCCCACGCTGGACCCTCCGGCGATCATGGGATCGGACATCATGGCCGCCCCCGCGCTGCTTCCGGCCACGACAGCCCCCCGCCGCCAGCGGTCCATCAGGGCTTCCAGGGCCGGCGTGGCCTCGCCTTCGGGGCGGAAGAGACGAAGGATCCTGGACTGGACGCCGCCGGTGAAGAAGAACCCGGAGCACTCCCCAAGGGCCGCCGCCACCTCTGGATCCCACGCCGCCTCGGCCTCATCCTCCGGAAGGGGATGGGCACGGGCCGTCCCCTCTCCCCCCCATCGGTCGAATCGCGCCACCGCCGACGCCGCCGACCCCTCGGGATTCGCTCCAGCCGTCGCGATCACGCAGAGGGGACCGGGACCGTCGCGGGCATCGAGGATCGCCCGGTAGACAGCCTCGTTGTCGGCAGAGAGTCCTCCCCCGATGACGACCAGGGCTCCGGGATCGCTCCCGGACGCCGGCGCGGGCAGGAAGAGGAAAAGGAGGAAAACGGGGAAGAAAAGGAGGCGTCGGTTCATCCCTGACGAAGTAGCGCGCGGGCGCCTCGGAGGCAAGCGGGGCTTGCCCGGGAACGACGAACCCCGGCCTCCCGCAATGGGGAAACCGGGGTTCCAGGGCCGACGCTCGGACCTTGCCGTCAGCGCTCTTCCACCGGGATGAAGTCCCGGGCTCCGGCGCCCACGTAGACCTGCCGGGGCCGGGCGATCTTCTGCTCGCCGTCCTGGAGCATTTCTTCCCACTGGGCCAGCCAGCCCACGGTGCGCGGAATGGCGAACAGGACGGGGAACATCTCCACCGGGAACCCCATGGCCTGGTAGATGAGGCCGGAGTAGAAGTCCACGTTCGGGTAGAGGTTCCGCTTGACGAAGTACTCCTCGCCCAGGGCAATCCTCTCGAGCTCCAGCGCGATGTCGAGGAGAGGATTCTTCCCCGTCACCTCGAACACCTCGTGGGCCGTCTTCTTGATGATGCTGGCCCGGGGGTCGTACGACTTGTAGACCCGGTGCCCGAAGCCCATGAGACGGCGCTCACCCTTCCGGACGCTCTCCATGAAGGCGGGGATGTTGTCCACGCTTCCGATCTCGTTCAGCATCCGGAGCACGGCCTCGTTGGCGCCGCCGTGGAGCGGGCCGTAGAGGGCGGCCATGGAGCCGGCCAGCGCCGAATAGGGGTCGGCATGGGCGGACCCGATCACCCGCATCGTGGTGGTGGAGCAGTTCTGCTCGTGGTCCGCGTGCAGGATGAAGAGAATGTCGAGGGCGCGCTCGAGCCGGGGGTCGATGGGGTACTCCTTCACCCCGATCCGGTAGAGCATGTTCAGGAAGTTGCCCGCGTAGGAGAGCTGGTTCTCCGGGTAGACGTACGGGAGCCCCCGGTGATGGCGGTAGGCAAAGGCCGCCAGCGTCGGCATCTTGGCCACGAGGCGGATCATCTGGATCCAGCGATTGTCGGCGTCGTGGACGTCCTTCGCCTCCGGATAGAAGGTGGAGAGCGCCCCCACCGACGAGATCATGATGCCCATGGCGTGGGCATCGTACCGGAAGCCGTTGAGCAGCTTGGTGATGTTCTCGTGGATGTACGTGTGGAAGGTGATGTGGTGCGTGAACACCTCCAGCTCGTCGGCGGTGGGGAGCTCCCCCCGGAGGAGGAGATAGGCCACCTCGAGGAAGTTGCTCTTCTCGGCGAGTTGCTCGATGGGGTAGCCCCGGTAGCGGAGGATGCCCCGGTCGCCATCGATCTCGGTGACTGCACTCCGCGTGGACGCCGTGTTCGTGAAGGCGGGATCGTAGGCCATCATCCCGAAATCATCGTCGTTGACCCGGATCTGCCGCAGGTCCATGGCGCGGATCACGTCGCCCTCGTGGACCGCGACCTCGTAGTTCCGTCCGGTCCGGTTGTCCCGGATCGACAGGGTGTTCCGGGGATCGTTTCCGCTCTCGCCCATCGGCCGCTCCTCTTCCTTCGGTATGCCGGAAGCGACCACAGGGGGTGGCGGCTCCGGCGGGTGTCGTCATCGTGTGTGATTCAGGGTATAAACATCCCACCTGCGGCCCCTGGAGACAACCCCGACGTACCCCTGTCAGCGCCCTCCCTTCGAGCCTGTCGCGCTCCCTCCAGGAGCCGGATGCGGAGGCCCCGGGCCACGCCCTCGTCCAGGTCCAGGGCCCGGGGGTCCGACTCGAGCGCCGGCCGGGCCACGGGGATCAGGAGGGTAGCCAGGCCCCGCCGTCGCTGGAAGGGAGTGGAGACCACCTCGACAGACTGGAGGCGGGAGAGGGGAACGAGGGTGGTGCGGCGTTCCAGGGTCCCCTCACGGAAGGCCGCGTGGGATCCCTCTTCCGCCCATCCCAGCCCTCGCCATGCCCCCTCCGCCATGAGGAGTGCCACGAGCCCCACCCCCAGCCCCACGCCAACCGCCACCAGGAGCATCCCGCCGCTCCAGTTCCAGGGAAGGAGCGCACTCACGCCGGCCATGCCTCCCGCGGCGGGGTGGAGGAGGGTGGGGCCGGCGAGGCCGGCGACCACCGCCGCGATCCCGGCGCGCATGCGGCGACGCGCCCTGGCCTGGGCCGGCATGGGGTGAAGGGGAGGAAGGTGGGTCCACCCGGCCACCCGGGCGGCCAGCTCGAACGCCTGCGCCCGGGGACCTACCGGAAGGAGGACGTTGGTCCCCGAACCCGTCGAACTCCGCGCTCGTCCCGCCACCACCACCTTCACCGACGCCAGGCCCATGAGGCGGCGAAACGGATTCTCCTCCACGCGCACGGCCTGGATTCGGTCCAGGGAGACCGTGTCCCGGTGCTGGGTCAGGAGCCCCCGTTCCACCTCCAGGACGTCGCCGCGCAGGTGGAGGGTGAAGCCCCAGTAGCCCAGCACGGTGAGCACGAAGGACAGAAGAAGGGAGAAGAGGAGGACCAGGACGCCGAGGATCACCAGCACCGCCATCCATGGAAGGCTCTCCAGGATCGGCACCCAGTCCTCCGGGGTCCCGAACCACCCGCTGAATGCCCCCTGGCGCACGGCCTCGAGCCCCACCCAGGCAGCCGCCACTCCGGCCCCCAGGCGGCTCTCGGTAAGTCCGGCCACCACCACCTCGGCCCCTGCAAGTCGAACGAGGGGGGGAGGATCGGGAGGGTGCGTGTCCGCAGGCGCCGCCGCCTCCTCTTCTCCCGCTCCGTCCTGCCAAGGCTGCCCCGGTTCCCGAGCCGGGCTGCGTCCCGGCTCCCGGGCCACCAGCTCCTCCCGGAGCCTCGCCGCCATCTCCGGCTCGACCCCGGGCAGCGCCCCTTCGGTGTCGCCCCCGCCCAGGGCCTCCACCCGGACCTCGGTGAGGCCCAGGGCCCGGTGAAGGAGGCCCCGTTCCAGGTCAACGGCCTGGATCCGGGCCCGGGAGATCACGCGGCGCCTCCGGAAGAGGAGACCCCGTTCAATGACGAAACTGTCCGGGGTGAGCCAGTAGCGGAGGAGCCGGAGCTGCACCCCACGCATCACGAAGAGGGCCGCAAAGACCCCCATGGGCCACCAGCGGTAGGGGCCGGCCACAAGGGCGAGCCCGAGGAGCCCCACGAGAAAACGACGTCCCTCCAGGAGGAGAACGCTCCAGGGCAGGCGTCCGCGCGCATCGTCCGTGGGAAGGCGATCCGCTGGCGGGCGATCCGTGGGAAGGTGCTCCGTGGGAAGGTGCTCCGTGGGGATGCGATCCGTGGGGTGTTGCTCCGGAGGGACGCGCTCTGGAGGCAGGTGCTCCGGTGCGGCGGAAGGCGCGCCTTCAGGCTCCATCCGCTTCCCCCGAGGCCACCCGGGCCAGCCTCTCGCGAAGAGCCTCCGCCTCCCCGGCCCGGAGCCCGGGGATGAGACCCGACGTACCCGGGGCCGCCGTATGGACCACGAGCTCGGTGAGGCCGAACCACCGCTCCAGCGGGCCCTGCCGGGTGTCCACGAACTGCAGCCGGCTGTAGGGAATCACGCTGATGCGATGGACCAGGATGCCCCGGCGGATCCAGAGGTCGTCCGTGCGCAGGGCGTAGCGCCAGCGCCGGTAGCGGAGGCTCGGCACGAGCACCATGACCAGGATCCAGAGGGCGGCCATTCCCCCGGTGAGCCACCCCGGGGGGAGCGTATCGGGCAGGATCGCCTCCACCAGCGGCTGCCCACGGCCGTAGGTTTCCACAAGGGCGGCCCCGCCCGTCCAGACCACAGCCCGGAGCCCCGCCGCCAGTCGCCAGAGGATGCGGACGCGCGGATCCAGTGGCTTGAGGAGGACCGGACCCGGCTCCGAGCGGACCGGAGCCGCCTCCGAGCGGACGGACGGCTCCAGAGGGAGAGGGGGTTCGCCGGATGCGGGGCCCGGATTCACCTGCACGGCTTCATCTCCCACGCCATCACCTCCAGAAGGCCACCCCCGCCGACATGGGCGGCAGGTCCACCCGGGCCACGAACTCGCCCGCCTCCAGGTCCAGGATCTCCAGCGTCCCGGGTTCCGAGCCCACCCCTTCCACGGTAATGAACGCGTAGCGGTCATCGGGCGAGATCACGACGCCGTGAACCACCCTCCGGTGGGTGGGAAGGCGGGCGATTTCCGTCCCGGACGCCAGGTCGAAGACCGAGACCGTGTGATCCTGCTTGTTGGTGGCCACGAGACGCCGGCCGTCGGAGGTGACCTCGAGGTTGTAGATCCCCGGCGCGGCGGGGATTCTCCGGACCAGGGTCCAGCTCTCCAGGTCGATCTCCACCACCTCCCCGCTCCGGTTGCACGCCACGAAGACCGATCGGTCGTCCGCCGCGGGCTGGGCCCAGGTAGGAGAGCACACCGCCTCCGGCATCCCGCCGTGGTGAGCATGCATCTCCCCTTCCCGCTCCCCGTCACGCTCCGACCTGCCGGTGTGCGGCATCTCCGAGTGCCCCCCCGGCGCCCCGGGCATCCCGGCCTCCGCCCCCGGCGCCAGCTGGAAATGCCGGGCCACCGCCAGCCCCCAGGCATCCACTTCCACCAGGAGATCGTCCATCATGCAGGTGGAGAACTGCCGCCGCCCGTCGCCGGAGAGCCTCGACCCATGGGGCATGGTGCAGGTCTCCAGCCGCGAGACCTCGATCATGCGGTCGGTGCTCACCACCGAAATGCTCGAGGGGACCATGTCCCCGTGGAGGTTGAAGTTGGCCACGTAGGCAAGGGCCCCGTCCGGCGAAATGTCCAGCGAGGCGGGAAAGAATCCCAGCTCCACGCGGCCCAGGGAGCGTCCGGTGACCGGGTCCAGCTTCCAGAGGTTTCCGAAGGGCCGGCCATGGCCGGTGGTCACGAAGAGATGGGCGCCGTCGGGCGACATGGCGAGCCCGTGGGGCCCGTCCGACTCGGTGGGATAGAAGCTCACCAGAAATTCCCGCTCCACCTCCGCACCCCCGGGCCCGAAGACCACGAGCGAGATCCGGTCGGTGGCCTCGGAGCCCACGAAGACCCGGTACTCCCGGTCTGGGGCGGCGGGCGCCTGGGCCGCGAGGGCGTGGGCTCCACCCATCGATCCGGGGAGCGCTGCGAGGAAGAGCGCGAGTCCCCACCCCGCCAGCACCCAGGGCCGGTGCGCCGGCGTGGAACGGGCGAGGCCCGGGGACCGGGAAGGCGTGGCGGACATCCAGAGATGGGGGCGAGGGGAGGAAAAGGACGTCATGGTCGGGCTCTCGGGAGCGGGGGCCATCTTGGCGAGGGCCGATTCGCGGCTTTACGTTCAAGATACCACCCACCTGCAGGAGGTTCCGCATGCCCCACCGCGTTCGATCCCCACTCGCCTGCACCCCCGGCCTCGCGCTGGCCGTGTGCACCCTCGCCCTTGTACCCGCCATTGCCCAGGCCCAGGAGCCGCCACGGCCGGGGCCGGCGCGCCCTGACCTGTCCGCGGCAGGTGCCGCGTCCGACGTGACCCTTCGCATCCTCCCGGCCGACCTGACCCTGACGCCAGGGGATTCGCTCCGTCTCCAGGGGGTCCTCCTGGGGAGCGACGGGGCCGAAATCCCGGGCATCGAGATCCGGTTCCAGCCCGCCGGCGGGTTCTTCGAGGGGCAGGTGCGACCCGACGGCACCGTCCTGGCCGGCGCCACCGGGACGATCCCCGTGGCGGTGGTGGCGGTGCGCGAGGGTGCCCCCCCGGTGGTGGAAGTGGCGAACGTCCGGGTCGTTCCGGGTCCGGCGGCGCGGGTGGAACTGAGCCATGCCCCGGCGCGCATGGTCCGGGGCCAGACCCTCCGCCTCACGGGCCGGGTCTTCTCCGCTCAGGACGATGCCCGGGATGATGCGGTGGTGTGGCGTTCCTCCGACCCGGAGGTGCTCCGTGTCAGCGCCATGGGAGTGGTAAGCGCCATGGGAGCGGGCCGTGCCACCCTCACGGCGACGGCGGGTTCCGCGACCGCGGAGCAGTCCTTCGAGATCCTTGACGCGGAGGTGGCCCGGGTCGAGATCACCCCGGCGGAGCTCCGCGCCCGGCAGGGCGACGTCATCGACTTCCAGGCCCGCGCCCTGGACGAGAACGGCCGGGAGATCCCCGGACTCGAGGCGGCATGGACGCTGGCCCCGGGCCAGGGACTGCTCAGCCCCACCGGACGCTTCGTGGGCTACGAAGCCGGTGACTACGTGGTCTCGGCCTCCTTCGGCCAGCGCTCCGCCACTGCCGCCGTCACCCTCGAATACCGGGATGTCCGCCGCGAGGTCGAAGTGGTGGGACGGCTCCCCCGGACCTTGTTCACCACCGAAGAGGTCTGGCTCCACCCGTCGGGCGACTACGCCTACCTGGGCACGGGCTCCGGCGGCGATCGCTTCTACGCCATCGACATCCGGGACCCGGCAAACCCCGTGGTCACGGACTCGGTGGTGGCGAACACCCGCCGCGTCAACGACCTCATGACCACCCCCGACGGCCGCTACATGGTCTTCACCCGCGAGGGAGCGGCCGACCGGCGCAACGGCCTGGTGGTGGCCCACCTCTATGACCCCGCGCACCCCGTTCCCATTGCCGAGTTCACCGACGGAGTCACCGCCGGGGTCCACTCCTCCTTCATCTATGCGCAGGAGGAGCACGGCATCCACGTCTACCTCACGAACAACGGGACCGGGGCCATGCACATCGTGGACCTGTCCGATCCCTACAACCCCCGCGAGGTGGGCCAGTGGCGGACCCCCCGCCCCGACGCCGCCCGCACGCTCCACGACGTGGACGTCCAGGACGGGCTCGCCTACATGAGCTACTGGAACGACGGCCTCGTGGTCCTCGACATTGGCGCCGGCATCAAGGGGGGAAGCCCCTCCAACCCGCAGCTCGTGAGCTGGGTCAAGTACGACCTGAACGAGGAGTACCGCGACGTGGAGGCCCGCCACGGTCCCGGCTTCATTCGCGGGACGCACACGGCGTGGCGTCATGGCAAGTACGTCTTCGTGGGCGACGAGGTCTTCCCGGCCGCCGACGTGGAGGGGGCGAAGGACGCCTCCGCGAGCCGGGCCTTCGGGAACCTTCATGTCTTCGACGTCACCGACATCGAGAACCCCGTGCGCGTGGCCTGGTGGAAGCCTGACTACGGGGGCGTGCACAACCTCTGGGCCGAGGGCGACACCCTCTATATGGGAGCCTACAACGCCGGCTTCCGGACCTTCGACATCTCGGGCGAACTCTTCGGCGACCTGGGGGCGCAGCAGCGCGAGATGGTGCACGTCCACACCGGCGACATGGACGGCCTCGTCCCCAACGACCCCATGACCTGGGGCGTGGTGGTGCGCGACGGCCTCGCCTACGTGAACGACATGCACAACGGACTGTGGATCATCCGGATGAAGCCCCGGGAGGAGCCGGTGGTCTTCTGAGTTCCGGTGGTCGCTCGAGTCCCGGTGGTCGCTTGAGTTCCATGGGCGTGTGGGGGATGCCGTCTTCCAGGTACCCCTCCCCCGACGGCTCGAACCCGAGGCGACGGTAGAAGTCCAGGGCGTAGTCCTGCGCCCCCAGCTTGAGGGGGACCGCGGCGCCGTAGGCCCGCTCCGCCTCCCGGATCGCCGTCTCCATCAGCCGGTGTCCCTCCCCTGTGCCCCGCACCCGGGCCGAGGTGATGACCCGCCCGATGGCGGCATGCGCCGGGTACGAGACCCCCACCTGGAGGAGGCGCGCATAGCTCTCCAGCGCACCCTCCGGCGTCCGGCCGAGGAGGTGGAGCGCCCCCGGGTCCAGGCCGTCCACATCCTGGTAGGGGCAGTCCTGCTCCACGATGAAGACCTCGCTGCGGAGCCGGAAGATGTCGTGCACCTCGAGCGCCGTGAGCTCGAGGAAGGGCTTCACTTCGTACTGGATGCGCATCAGGTCGCCTTTCCGGAGGCCCGGCCCCCGGCGGACGTGAAACGAGGAGTCGGCGGGGCCGACCCGGAGAGGGCGAGCAGTTCACCCAGCGGCCGCATGGCGGCGCGCCAGACCAGGTGCCAGCGCGGCAGCGCGGAACAACGCCGCGGAGATTCCCGGAGGGACGGACGCTCTCGTCAGCGTGCCTCGCGGAGCATGGCCGCAAACGCGTCCGGGAGAGGGCTCGCCTCCACGGCCCGCGCGGCCGCCTCGACGTCGTAGGCGACCCGCACATGCCTGGCGGCGCAGTAGCCGGGGTCGTCCTTCCCGCGCTCGGCATCGAGGGTGAGAAGAACATAGCCTGCGCGGGGGTCGCCGTCCTTCGGTTTCCCGACGGAGCCGGTGTTCACGGCGTGACGCACGCGCCCGTCGCCGCTCGGGAGCGCCTTGTGGAAGGGCTTGTGCGTGTGCCCGAACAGCATCACGTCAGCGCCGGCCGCCTCCATCATGCGCACGAAGCTCGCGTCGGGACGGTCCTCGAAGAGGTACTCGTTCACGCGGCGCGGGCTTCCGTGGACCATGAGGATCTCGATGGCCTCGGCGTCCTTCCGGCGCGGAACCTCGAAGGTGACCCGAAGGTGTCGTGGGAGCGAGCGGAGATAGCGCCGGGTCTCGGCGGTAACCGCCCCGTTCGTCCAGGCGATGCTCTCGGCTCCGCGCGCTTCGTCGTCGGGCGTCGGGTACGCGCACCCGCAGTCGTCCGAGTTCAGGCCGACCCCCTCGTCGTAGTTGCCGGCAAGGGTGGGGATGCCGCGCCCCCGGATGAGCGCCGCCACCTCGTTGGGCCAGGTGGCGTAGCCGACCAGGTCACCCAGGCAGTAGACGGCGTCCACCTCGCCGCGCTCCAGCCGGGCATCGAGGTCGGCGAGGACGGCTTCGAGGGCGGGAAGGTTCGCGTGGATGTCGGAGAGGATGGCGAGGGTCGCTGGCATGGGATTGGGGGCGTTGAAGGAAGAGGGCCGGATGCGGGTTACAGGATGCGGGTCACAGAATGCGGGTCAGAGGATGCGGGTCACGGGATGCGTGTCACGGGATGCGGGTCACGGGATGCGTGTCACAGGATGCGGGTCACAGGATGCGGGTCACAGGATACCGGTCTGAGGATGCGGGTCACCCGCGGGTCGGAACAAGCAGCACAGGCCGCCCGCTTCGAACCGTGATCGCCTCGGCGGTACTCCCGAGCATGTTCCCGGCGAGGTAGCCCCGACCCTGCCGCCCGACCACGACGAGGGTGGCGTCCTCGGCATCGGCCAGCCGGCGAATGACCTCGGAGGCCTTCT
>Ga0209498_1002940_pt1 | contig 10216 bp, 9 predicted proteins | sample WalLakDeSediment_FD_184131 | JGI IMG/M metagenome (GOLD analysis project Ga0209498, IMG submission 184131) | Lake sediment microbial communities from Walker lake, Nevada to study Microbial Dark Matter (Phase II) - Walker Lake 11/02/13 Deep... | ecosystem: Environmental > Aquatic > Freshwater >... | reverse complement strand
CAGCGGCAGTGGCCGGCCCTGAACGGCCAGTCAGGTCCGGCTGACGAGCGTCCGCTTGCTGGCTCATTGCGATCATCGGTCGCGGTGGATTCTCAAACGCGGAGGGTGTGCTGGGCACATGGTGAGTTTGGAGACCGGATCGTTGACGGTTCCGCCGGCAGCTTTGCACAACGTTCAGGCGGCGACCCACCACGTCAACGCCCCGACGCCCACGACCGCGACCGTCACCGCGCCGACCCGGCTTCCGACTCCGAGTCCGCCAACGCCCAGCGACAGCCCCGCCTTGACCGTCGCATTGACGAAGGCTGCCAACAGGACCGCAAGCGCGGCTATCGGCAGCGCAAGATCGTCGCCGACCATGTTGGCAAGGGACAGCGTGATCACATCGACGTCCGCGATTCCGGAGGCGGCGGCGAGCACGTAGATGCCGGTATCGCCGAAGAATTCGGAAGTTTCTCAAGTCGACTCGCTTGAGACGCCCCAGGAACCATATCGGTAATGGTGGGCCCTATGCAGTCAGGGGTAACCTCCCCCCCGACCCGACTGCAGAGGCGGACCATGGACCTCGTCTTCCACGCCAAGCTATACGCCCTCACGCTCGGTGTCTTCCTCGCCGTCGATCTCCTCTGGCTCGGCGTTGTGGCCCGCGGCTTCTACCAGACGCAACTGCGACCCTTTCTGAGCCCGACGGTCAACTGGCCGGCGGCCTTCGTATTTTATCTGCTGTACGTGGTCGGGATCGTGATCTTCGCCGTGCTTCCGGGCCTTGCGGCGGACTCGCTGGCCTTGGCCGCGGGCTGGGGCGCCCTGTTCGGCTTCTTCACCTACGCAACCTACGAGCTGACCAACCTCGCCACCCTCAAGGACTGGCCGCTGAAGGTCGTGCTCGTGGACACGGCTTGGGGTGTGGCGCTCTGCACCGCCGTGGCGAGCGCCGGGTTTCTGATGGGCGCGTGGCTGGGCAGTCCGGGGTGAGGTGTCACGGGTGCCGTGGCGGCGTCCGGCTTTCCGGTAACGGGAAAGGTGCGCAGGTTTCGTCTTTTCTCTTCAGGTGATCGAGGATCGTCTGAATCACGACCGGATCCTCGACACAGCCGATGATTCGCACCGCCCCGCCGCTGGCCGGGCAGGTCTCGATGTCCATCTCGAAGACACGCTTGAGGCATTGTGCCCACGTCATCGCGACGCGGCGCTCGGCTGGCGTAGGCTCCTCCGGATTCGCGGTCCTGGCATGCCGACCGCCCCTGCCCCGCTTTCCCGGTGTCACCCGCGCGCGATACTTGCTGTTCGGCGCGAACACACCGTGGAAACGGGCGAGGTTGACCCGCGGTTTCGGCACCAGAGCCGCCAGCCGAGCGACGATCGCCGAAGAAGTGCGATCAGCGTCCTTCAGTAGGTTCAGGACAAACGGCACATGAACCCCGCGCATGCTGGTCCTGCCGAGCCACGAACCGCGTCGGATGGCCCAACGTTCTCTAACGGGAATGCGGGCCGAGCGGCGCTTCGAGAATTTTTTGAAGCTCTTCTGCCTTGAAGCCTCGCGCACCCGCGCGCGTCGTCTCGCCCTGACGGCCGTCGAGGGTGACGAATGCATCCTCGGCCATGCCGTCGCGCAACACAGGTCGGGACGGTTCGAAACGCAGGCCTTCATCGTCCCGGATCAGCGCGCCCTCGCCGAGGCCGAGCGCCCGCGGCGAACGATGACAGGCGTCGCAGCCGAGGCCCTTGCCCGTAGTATGGGGCGCCAAGGGCGCGAACAGGCGCCGGAAGTGCGTCTCGTCCCAGTCGGGATGGTCGACGCTGCGGATCATCCCGGGCACGAAGGGAACGATACGGTCATGGGCATCCACCCCCAATGGCGGCTGGTCGTTGCGGATGCTCCAGCGCTCATCGATCCATGCACCGGGCGTGAACGCAGCTGCGGCGTGGTCCCACTGTTCTTGGTTGGGATCGTATTGCATGTGACAGCCGTAACACTGCGGCGCCCACTGGGTATGACATGCGGTGCAGCGCAATCGGTCATGGCGTCCACCCGCAGGATGGTTCTTCGCGGACAGGGGAGGAATCCGGATGGAGCCTCCCTGGACCTTGCGGTGCAGAATGTTCGCCGTGGGCGTGACCTGAATATGCCAGAGGGGGGTCTGGTTGCGCTCGGTGACCAGGAATGACTGACCTTGAGGTACCGGGAAGGGGACCCGTTTCCGCAGGGATTGCCATCTTGGCGACCAGTCCTCGGCCATGACACGCGGTTGGACGTTCGCATGGCAGTCCTCACACTGGATATCCACGGCATCGCTGCCATGCAGATGGCCCGCAGTGGGCCCCATGAGTCCGCGCGCGGTATGGCAATCGACGCAGGACATGCCCGCCCGATGATGAACATCCGCATGTAGCCGTTCCACGAGACGCCCGTCGGGAAGGCGGCCGAGTCGGCTGGTATCGCCTTGTTGCAGGATTCCGTCATCGACTTCGGCGAGCCCGGTATAGCTGAGGGCGATGCGCCCCGACCGGGAGTGGCAGCCGATGCACTGGGCGTCACTGATTTGGGTGGAAAGCGCCGCATGCCCGGATGGGCGCTCGACAGGGAGATGACAGGCGAGGCAACCGCCCCCACGGCTGCCGATCGGATGTTCGGTGCCGAGCTGGTGTCGCGGCTGGCCAAGGTGGCAGCTGGCACAGCGCTTGCGCAGCAGGGAGTCGGCGGGGGAGTGTCCCAGCCGCGCCAAGTCGCCTTCGCCCGCCAGGTCCTCCTGCTCCGCGAAGGTGAAGCGCGTGACGTTGACCATGCCCCGACCGGTGTGCATCAGCCCGTTCATCACTGCATCAGTCTCGACGGAATGACAGGTGGCGCAACTGCGCTCCACGTTGCTCAGTTGCCCGGGGCTGTGTATCAGGCCCCGATGTGCCGACTCCGCGTCGGTCGCCGCATCATCGCCGAGATGACAGGAGCTGCAGGAGTCGGCGAGGAAGCGGTGGACATCGTCCGCCAACAGCGCATGTTCGCCGTGGCATGACAGGCATGAGGCACCGGCGAACTGCAGGCAAAGGGGCGCAAGCAACGCAGAGATCAACAGACTACGCAGCACAGAGCAACGGTCGTTCGCTGACCGCATGGCCGTTCAGGGCAAGGGTCCGTATTCGGGATTAGCAACCCTCTCCGACCCGCAGCCCAGGCCGACGCGCAGGGGGCGTAGCCGGGCCGGGAACCGAGGTCGCAGGCGCTTCCGGCGGTGCTACACCCACACCCACACCAAGACCCAGGCCTAGCCCCAGGGACTCAGTCTGTGAGGGGGATGTCGTCGCGGGGGGTGCGACGGTTCCCAGTCCCAGCCCGAGCCCAAGGCCAAGCGCATCCTCGGTTCCGGCGGCGGGCGCGCCTTCGGGTGTCACGGTGCCGACGCCGAGGCCAATCCCCAATCCGAGGGCATCTGCCGCTGGGGGCGCCACTTGAGCGATGGGTGGGGCGGGTTCTACCGGGGTGAGGGCCGGCGTGTACGCTGCGGACGGGGATGGTTGTACCGGAATGCCTGCCGTCGGCAGGTAGTCGCCATGGAAAAAGCAGGCGATTGCAGCTCGCTCGGCCGGACTGACCGGCTCGGCTGTATCACCCAGATCAGTGTCGGGATCCAGGGTGTAGCGAAGCCAGTCTCGGAATCCGCCTTGCAGTGCTTGGGCATTGATCCCGACCACGCGCAGGAGGGTCGCAGCCTGCGCCGCTTCGGTGGCGCCGCCATCGTACAGGACCAGTGTGCGCCCGCCAGCGACGGCGCGGGCGTTGGCCGGTTGCGTGATCTCCGTCAACGGGATGTTGCGTGCACCGGGGATATGTTCCACGTTGAAGGCCTCTGCAGGCCGCACATCGACCAGCACGAAGTCCCGCCGGTCCTGAATGATGCGGGTCGCCAGTTCGGGTACCTGCACCCGATCTTCGCCGCGTACGATGCTCCGTGCGACAACTTGCACACGATCCGCGGTAGTGCCTGCACCGGGACGCTGGCTCTGCACGAATAGGACGGCGGCCACCAGCAGCAGAATGCCAAGGATGATCAAGGAAATAAAAAACTTACGCGACATGACGATGTGTCCCTCTCATGAGCGGGGGGCGGCCTGTAGGCTCGATTGTGGTCACCGCAAAAGCTCCAGCAAGGCGGGGTCGAACGTATTCACATAACTCACATAACTGGAGGTCTGACCCAGGTCCACCGTAAGGTGGCGCAGCATGTAGCCGCCATAGAGTGCCAGAACCGGGCTGATCATCATCCAGGCACGCCTCTGCCCCTTCAGTTCCAAGTATTCCAGAACCAACGGCACCATGAGGCCCGGGATCACGAAGAATACCCAGAACGGGATGGCGAAATCGCCTCCGAAGACCATCTGCGAGGCCTCGATCTGCACCCGCGATCCGGTTGCGAGGTTCACCAGCAGCAGGGCAATCAGCGCGATCTTGACGGTGATCAGCACGATATCGATGCGTGTGAAGGTCTGCCGTTCATACTCGTTGCGCGTGCCGAGCAGGACGACCGCCGCCGCCGCGGACATGCCAGAAATCAGGAACAATGGTGCGAGAAAGCCGGTGTTCCAGAACGGGCGGGCGCTGAATGCAGACAACAGGATGCCGGTATAAAAACCGAGGAACACAGCCAGCACCACCCCCCATTGTGCGACCGCCGCGCGGTGCCGGCACGCGAAATCAATGATCGCGGTGCCGGCCCGAAATCGATCGACCAGTCGCCCGAGCCATGGGTAGCCTTCACGGAGTGTGCAGGCCGCAAGCAGTATGCTCACCGGATACACCAGTAGCAGGATCCAGGATCCCCAGGACATCGGCGACGCAGGCTGGAATGCCGTGTAAAAGCGCCACACGTATGCCTTATGACTCAGATCCAGGAACAGAAACAGCATCCCCACGGACAGGGCGATGGGGGCCCAAAGGGGCAGCTTGCGTGCCACGAAGGGGAAATCTTCCTCCTTGCCGCGCAGGACCATCAGTGAGGCGAACAGCATGATACCGGCAGTCAGACCTCCCATGAACAGGTATGCGGGGATCTCCCAGGTCCAGACGGTGAGGACCGGGTCGATGTGGGGGTTGGCCCGAACGGTGACCAGCACTTCTTCAAGCATGAGTGTGTTTCCGTAAGTCTAGGATTCAGGTCAGGTAGTAGACATTGGGTTGATTGCCGGTCTCTTCGAGCAGCACCTTCTGTTGCCGGGTCGCGAGGAGTCGGCTCACTGCCGAGTTGGGATCATTGAGCACGCCGAAATGCATGCAATGGGTCGGGCAGGAGCTGACACAGGCGGGGTCCTGGCCCGTTTCCACGCGGTGGTGGCAAAACGTGCATTTGTCCACATACCCATCCGGGGACATGATGAGGCGCGCATCGTATGGGCAGGCCGCAATGCAGGCCTTGCAGCCGGTGCACTTGCTCGCCTCCACCAGCACGATGTTGGTGTCCTTCCAGAGATGGCTCGCACCTGTGGGACAGGCATGGACACAGGTGGCGTGGGAGCAGTGATTGCAGCGTTCGGACCGGAATTCCGTGGTCAGGTCCGGGTAACGCCCCCGTGTCGCCTCCACAACCCAGTCGCGGTTCAGGCCTGCGGGTAGCTTGTTCTCGGTCTTGCAGGCGACCACGCAATCGCCGCAGCCGATGCATAGTTGGGTGTCGATCACCATTGCATAGCGAATCATGCGGACTGCTCCTCGGGAATCAGGGTCACAAAATTACCGCGCATGCCCGTGCCCCCCATGATCGGGTCATACAGAATGCGGGTCATCAGACTGTTGTCATCCGCGCCCCGGGACGCGGCGAGGCGCTGCCGCGCATCGGTATGGCCGAAGCCGTGCACGATGAATATCGAGTCCGGACGGATGCGCTCTGTCACCCGCACCCGTACCCGGTTGCTGATGACTCCGTCCTGATTCTGCAGGCGTACGTAATCCCCGCTTGAAACGTTGAATTGGGTCGCCGCGAGGGGATTCACCCAAACCGCGTTCTCCGGCATCAGTTCAAACAACTGCGGGTTGTTGATGGTTCGGCCGAAGGTGTGGGCGGGGGCTCGTCCGTAGTTCAGGTGGAAATAACCCTCCGCTGGCCGCCGCTGTGGCGTGTACCGGGGCAGGGGATCGTGGCCGTAATACGCGAGCGTCTCGGAGTAGAGTTCGATCCGGCCACTTTCCGTGCGAAACTGTATGGTCTCCCCCGGCTTGAAATACATTGCAGTCTTGCGCGGGAAGTTCTTCACGCCGATCCGGCGCATTTCGTCAAGGGAACTTCCCACTTGTCGAAGCTGCCAGTCGACGACCTCGGCATAGTCATCCCACGGAAAATAGTGCCCCAGGTCCAGACGTTCGGCGATCTGCTTCGCCATCCACCAGGCCGGCTTGCTTTCATGTCGTGGTTCGAACGCCGGCAGCGAAACGGCGAGTGAGGGGTGGCGTTCCGGGCTATTCCGGATGGGGTCGGTCCGCTCCAAGTAGGTGCACTCGGGCAGCACCACATCGGCGTAACCGGTGATCTCTGCCGGCATGGTGTCGATGACCACGAAGAGATCCAGGGACTGAGCAGCCGCTGCAATCTTGTCCGCGCTGCTTGGCACGGTGAAGGGAAGGTTGGTGCCATAGACGAACCAACCCTTGAAGAAGGCGTCTGGACCGATGGACGCGTCGATGATGACATTGGTGATACCCGATGGCACCAGTGGGTAGTCCTTCTGGACCACTGCCTTCCAATCGCTCTTCGGCTTCGGTGGCTCGGGAGTGGGAAACTCGGGTAGCCCGACCCGCTCCTGGATGTAGAACCCCCCCTTGCGCCCCCAGGAGCCCAGCAGCGCGTTCAGAATGGCGATCGCCCGACTCCGCTGGGTGTCGTCCCCGTACCAGGTGACGTGGCGGCCAGGATGGACCATGCTCGCCGGCGCGTGGCGGGCCATTTCACGGGCCGTTTCCCGTATCAGGTCTGGCCGGATGCCCGTCTCCAGAAAGGCCCACTCTGGATGGAAGGGCCTGACATGTTCGGCGAGTTGTTCGAAACCCTTGGTATAGCGGGCAACGTAGTCCCGATCATAGAGGTCCTCGTTGATCAGGACATGCATCCAGGCGAGCAGGAGCGCCATGTCGGTGCCAGGACGGATGGGCAGCCAGTATCTGGACTTTCCGGCCGCTACCGAGAAGCGCGGGTCGACGGTGATAACGCTGGCATTCTTTTCCAGCGCCTTGATCCATGTCTGAACCTGACCGTTGTGGAGGTTTTCTCCCAGGTGCGAGCCAATCAGCACGATGCAGCGGGAATGCTCCATGTCGGTTCTGTCGGGTGAGCCGACGCCCTCGCCGTAGGTGAGGGCAAAGCCGACATCACGCGGACCACGGCACTGGGCAAAGGAAGGCTGGGTGTAACCGGTGGACCCGTAAGCAGTCAGCAATTCTCGGAAGTGGCTACCGCCAACACCGTGTGAAAACAGGCATAGACGGTCATCCCCATGCTGATCCGCGATGGCGCGCATGCGTGCTGCGATATGGTCGAGTGCCTCGTCCCAGGAGACGGGTTTGAATTGCTGGCGCCCATTCTCCTCCACACGAAGCATCGGCTGGCGCAGTCGGTCCGGGTCCTGGTAGCTGCCCAGCCCGCCCGTTCCCCGAGTGCACAGCCGGCCCTGACTATGGAGATCCTCGGAATGACCTATCACCTTCCAGGGTCTTCCATCCTCCTCGTAAACCGTTCCGGCACAACGCCAGAAACAGATGTTGCAAACGGTGGGTGATGTCCGGACCTGGCCAGCCCCGGGCAGCGGCGGGTCTGCGCATCCGGTCAGGAGACCCGAGGCGGCGGCGCCGGCGCCGAACATTGCGGATAGTTTCAGGAATTCACGACGTTTCATGCGATGGTCCCGGGACATGCTGTACAAAAAGTAGGACGGGGCCCGAAGCCCCGTCCTTGCTTCCCGGCCTCAGAGGATCCGGAAGCTTCCGTTTTCTGCGATCTCCAGGTTCTCGTTCAGGTAACGGACCTTGAATCCCTGGCCCTTCAGTGCACGGTAAACCATCTCCGCACGGATTCCATTGGCGCAGTAGGCGAGGATCTCCTTATCCTTGTCGAGCCGATCGAGGTTGGCTTCGACCTGTTCCAATGGGATGTGCACCGAGTCAGGAATGGTGCCCGTTGCCACTTCCTGGTCGGAACGCACATCAAGCAAGATCACGCCGTCGCGGGATTTCTCGAGCGCGACGAATTCCTCGGGTGCGATGGCTCCTTGCGCAAGTTTCTTTACATAACGGATCGTATTAGCCAGTTGATTGCTCTCGACCGGGAGCCCGGCGGAGGTCCAACCCTCCAGGCCACCCTTGAGAATGGTGGTGTTGCGGTAACCCCAGCTACGCAATTCGCGAAAGGCGACCAGCACGTCGCGGCTTGCATGGGTATCACTGTAAAGAATGATGGGGGCCCGCTGGTCCGCGACGCCAGGGAGTTCGGCGATGGTCTGATCGCGAATGAACTGCTGTGTCAGCGCCTCGAAATTGGCCGCCGGCATGGTCGCTGCCCCGGGGAGATGGCGCTGGGCGCTGATCACAGGATTGCGTGTGTCGATGATCACGTGCGCATCATCGAGGTTCTCCGCGACCCATTGCGGTTCCGCGTGAAGGGGCAGTTCAGCCTTCTGCCAGCCAGGATGTCCCGCCTGAAAGCCCTTCACGTTGGTATAACCCAGGTTCTGCGCAATACCGACCGCTTCGGCGGTATAGGGGCAGGTGGGACCGCCACAATAGAAGACCAGCAACCCATCCTTGTCTTCCGGAAGCTTGCTCGTGAAATCCTCGTCCTTCGGAAAGGCCTGGCTCGCGGACGGAATATGCCCCTGCAGATAGGGCCTTCTGGGGCGGGTATCGATCAAGGCGTACGGCTGTCCGCCGGTCAGAATTCCCAGCATCTGCTGGACATCAATCTCAATGCCGGGGGGGAGCCCGAATACAATCTTCGTGATCTGTGTGGCTGGCTGCCCCAGCTCGAATTCAACCTCGATGAGATCGGGCGCAGTCAGGTCATCGATTCCGGTGGTGTCAACGAATCTGGTTTCCGGACCGAAACGGACGACCACCGGATCCTGGTTGGGAACATTGATCTGGATGGTGCTCGCCAGCCGCGAGATTTCCATGATCCGGCCTTTCACGGTATCGGCCAGCAACGTGGCAGGTGCCATCAACAGGGCAGTAATGGCCATGATCACCAAATGTTTCAAACGCATATTGCCTGTCCTCGCGTGGGTGCAGGCGGGATTCAGCGAGTGCTGCCCGCCCGCATTGGGGTTATCTGAAGGTGGAGCGCAGGAACGAACATGCACACGTTTTAGGCTAAATCCGGAGAAATGCAAGATGCATAAGTATGTTCAGATGTACTCTTTTTTAGGTAGACGCTTCGGGATGGGTCTGCGGGATCAGATCAGGATGATGAATGGGGGGGCAGTGAAGCTTTCCCGCACTCCCTGCAGACGTGGCCCCAATCCTTGGGCATCAGTTCGTCCTGGAGCGGGGCACCCCGCCCCATGTCCGATGGTATAGCCGACCCAGACCGCGATCATCCATCCGGCCAATGACAAAGCCACGACCAGACTGGCCGTTCCCGGGCGACCCATTCCCAGGAGTCGCATGGTTTCCAGGCTGAAGATCGAGAAAGGTCGTGTAGCCGCCGAAGAGCCCGTTCATGAAGAAGAGGAACTATTAGGAAGGATAAACACCCTTTCCAGGAAGGGGCGACTGCTTATCCACCCTTGTCGGAACGAGCGGCCATTTACCGACCGACTCCCTCTCCATTCGGTCATCGCCCACCGACCTAACCTCCCCCACCAGCGCCATGTCCGCAGCATTCCAGGCGGGCGGCCAGCCGCTACCCTGCCGTGTGTCTCCAAGTCACAGCATCCGAGGTTGAACGAGGACGGTGGCGTCAGCCGAATGCGGTCGAGGAGGAGCGCGGCTTTCGGGTAACTGAAGGGCCCGCAGGTTTCGTCTATCGTCTTCATGTGATCGAAGAGCTCTGAGTCCCTACCGGATTCTCGATTCAGGCAATAATTAGCACCGCCAGTTCGCAGGCTGGGCAGGCCTCGATGTCGATGCCAAAAACCGGTTTCCAACGTCAGGTTTGCGGCCGACTCCAGCCACCCATCCATTCTCAGTGACTGGCCGCTCAGGGTCGGCAAGAGACAGCTATTGGCAGGGCTCGGCCCTCAC
>Ga0209498_1002938_pt1 | contig 10219 bp, 7 predicted proteins | sample WalLakDeSediment_FD_184131 | JGI IMG/M metagenome (GOLD analysis project Ga0209498, IMG submission 184131) | Lake sediment microbial communities from Walker lake, Nevada to study Microbial Dark Matter (Phase II) - Walker Lake 11/02/13 Deep... | ecosystem: Environmental > Aquatic > Freshwater >... | reverse complement strand
CAGACCAGTTCTTAGATTGTAGCCGGGTTTGGCCGTGTGGGGCGAAGCGCAGCCGCGCTATTTTCATTCATTTGCTGGTGCGCCGCAGGCGCGTGTTGTCTCCTGTCTGATTTCGTCATCCGCCCTATTACTCGCAGCAAAGCTTAAGCGAGGTGACATGAGCGGCAATTATCCATCAAGAACGAAAGCGCAGCACATTTGGGCTAAAGACCATCGCGCTGTATCTCGTCATGAACCTGCCAAAAGAGGGCCACGGCCGCCGCCTGATGCCGCTGTAGTTCGTCTAAATCGCGGTAAAGCATAAGCTGTTTGAGTTGTTCATGGATATCAGCCGGTAAATCCCGATCCAGGTAGCGTGGGCCGAAGTCGTACCGGTCAGGACAGTAACGCATGCGCAACAGTTCGATCAACGGCCGTATTGTTTGCCCCTGGTAGATAGTAGTCGCCTCGACCACATCGCCGCGTCGGATGACTTTGTCAACAAAGTTATGGAATAGATCGAAGCGGGCGACCAGGTCGGCCAGCCGGTCACGCATAGCAGCTTGGTGGCTCTCCCGGTCAAACGGCGGCGGCTGGATAACGCCTTCCCGATCAAAGAGAATGACTTGACGGCCGTGACGCTCCATCTCCAAAAAGCGCTTTTCCGGCGGGCTGCTTTCCTTCATCAAGACCAGATCAACTAGCAGCCAGGGGGGGACGTTTTGCAGCCGGTAAAGGGTTTGTGAATGGCCGTGCCAGGTCGGTTCAGGCAGCCGGTATTGGCGGTCAATGGGCGCTAGGGTAGCCAGGGCGTTAGTGACGGCCGTGAAAACCATCGCCACCGCCTCGTCGGCCACCAGCGCTTGAATGTCAATGTCAGAGTAGCGGTCGGTACGGCCGCTGGCGTCGCTGCCGCCCAGCCAGGCCGCCCGGACTGCCGGCAGCGCAGAAAGGGTTTCGCGGAGCAGGTCGATAATCTGCTGGCGGGCTAAAGCCTTCACTGTAGCGATCATAGACACTCCTCAACATGAAGTCAAAATCAGGCGCAAGACGAAGCGCTATTTTGGATTATATAATGTCCCGGTGAAGTTAGCACAGTGGAAAAAAACCGCAGATTTCGCTGAAGTGGCGCCAATCAAAGGGAGAAATCTGCGCCTATCTGCGAAATCTGCGGTTGTGAAAATGAAGCGGGCGGGGAGGGTTAAATCTCACAAGCTCCAGCCAGGCAGGCAAACTCCTGCGCGGCCGTGGTCAGATCTTCCTCTTCGTACCGGTAAATCTTGGAGAAATCAATGTCCGGGAAATTAGCCGCCAGCCGCTCGTATTCTTCGGCGCTGATTTCCACGTAAGGCATCTGGTCATACTGAGCATCGAAGGCGGGCAGGAAGGCCATGCCACCAATTTTGTCCTGGTGTTCCCAAATCCACTTGATCAGGTCCAACACTTCATCAGGCTGGTAGGTGATGGTCACGCTGGGATTGTGCTCAGTGTAGTTGATCTTGTTCTGCAGCCAGTAGGCACACTGCTGCAAAGCCGTACGGTCGTTGCGAGTAATGGCTGCTTCAGGCGATCTAACCGGGAAATGAATCACCCAGGTGTTAGCGTTTTCCGCGGTCTGCCCATTTTCCGGGTGCATGGGCACGGCAGAATCACGCAGAGATTTGAACACGGGGGTATGGGCGCCAACGCGCACGTTGCGAATGTAGTAGGGCGCCCAGCGGGCGTGAATGCCAGAGGCAGAGTTCAGCAGCTGAGAAGAGTTGCCAGACGGTTTAACACAGGTCACGGCGGCGGACTGATTAATGCCCAGCATGGCGGCCGTTTGCCGGTTAGCTTCCACCGCTACTTCGCGCAGTTTCCGCTGCACATCCGGGTCTTGGGCCGCTGGACTATCCATTTGGCCATTGAGATCGACGCCCAACAGCCGCTCTTCCATGCAGTTGTTGCGCCATTCAGGGCGCAGGCCAGGGAAATGGGTGGCCATTGACTGAATGGTGCCGATAATGGCGGCCAACTCCACCTTATCTGACAGGCTTTCCGGCGTGTCGTCCACGCGGGTGACGGCGCTGGTCAAGTTACAGAATTGGAATGGTCTGAGCAAAATTTCACCACAGGGATTTGTGCCAAACTCGGCGGCTTGGCGCCGCGCCGGCCGGTTCTCTATGGCCGCTTTCCGATTGAAGATGCCCGGTTCGCCGCGCTCTGACTCGACCATATCCAGCACATAGCGGGTCACTTCTGTCTGCGTCAGCTCCCGCTCCGGCCAGACGGCCGAATTGTTGGCATTCCAGCGCTGGCTGTTGTTCCGCCAGAAATCGCCGCTCTTGCAAAGGCGCATTTCCATATCATCGTAGTCAAACAGGGAAATCATGGCGGTGCGGCGTACGCCACCGGAGACGGCCGCATCACCCACCGAGCACATGATGTCATGGGCATCAATGGGACGCAGGAATGTGCCCTGACGGGCCAAAATCCGGCCACGGGCAAATTCTAGCATCTTGCGCAGTGGTTCGGGACCGGAAGCCCGGCCACCTTTTGTACGCAGGGGGGCACCGGCCGGCCGGACTATGGAATAATCAAACTGAATGTCACGGCCGTTAAACCAGGCTTCCAAACCGAGGCGCACCGCATCGGCCCAGCCTTCCGACGAATCAGCAATCTGGTGGGTGGGCACAGGACCACCCTGCTGCCGTCTGATACGTGAGAACTTTTCCACGTACTGCCGCTCCACTGAGAAGCCAACACCACAGCCACTCATGGAGATAATGAGCGCCTCGACAAAGGAGTCAATGCTGTCCACCGGTAGATAGGAGCAGTTGTAGAGGGCAATGTTATTGCGGCGAGCTGCCGGACCAGCCATGGCCAACAGGCGCATGGAGGGCATAACTTTCATTTCCAGAATTCCCTCGCGAATCCGCTCGTACGTTTCGGCCGGCAGTCGAAAATCAGATAATTCCTTCAAAAAATCCACGGTCCGATTAACCGTTTCAACCCAGGTTTCACGGCGACCCAACTCATAACTAAATCGAGAGTATTTATCATAAAATTGAAATTTCTGAATCTGGGTTGGGAAGTAGCGATCCGATTCAGCAAAGGCCTGCCGCACCAATTGGGGTACAGGCCGCACTTTGCGCATTTTGGCATGCTCAGCCCGGTAGAGAATGTAATGCTTCGCTGCCTGGTACTCCCCGGCTGCCAGCAAAGCCATTTCCACAATGTCTTGGACGCCCTCTACGCTGGGCTGATCATATTTAGCCGCCACTACATTGACGACCTGGCGTACCAGTTCTTCGACCGGTGTATTTGGCTCTCGGCCAATGCTGTTGAAGCATCTGTTAAGCGCTTTTTCGATCCGGGCAGCATCAAAGGGCACGATCCGGCCATCCCGCTTAATAATGGTTGCCGGGATGACAACCTCGGCCGCTTCCTCGTAATTAGCGGCCGTACCATTCCCATTTTTGTGCCCGTTGCTCCCGTTTGCACTTTCCTTAGCCTCTGATTTAGTCGCAGTTTGCATCACGCATCCTCCCATGAAAAAAATAAAAAGGTTCCAAACAACAAAGACGCCAAAGGCGACAGTCGCTAAAGAGCGCTGCCGCCTTGACGGGTAACCCCAAGCTAAATTCTACTACCTAACAGCCGGTCGATTTCGTTGCGGACCGCATCCAGGTCATCCAACCCCAGGTAGACAATGGCGTAGCGAATATAGGCTACTTCATCCAAATCTTTGAGACGGCGCATAACCTGATCCCCAACCACCCGGCTGGAGACTTCGGCTTTGCCCATATGTTGTAAATCAGCTTCGATTTCGCCCACCATCCGTTCGATATCGGCGGCGCCCACCGGCCGCTTAGCGCAGGCGACGCGGATGCCACCGGTCAGTTTTTCACGCGAAAAATCTTCGCGGGTACCATCTTGTTTAATGAGTAAGGGGGTGGCCAAAATCGGCCGTTCATAAGTGCTGAATCTTTCATCACAAGCGACACAGACGCGACGGCGGCGAATGACACCGCGCATGTCATGGCTGGTGTCCAACACCCGCGTTTTCTCATGTCCACAATAAGGGCACTGCACGACTGAACCTCCCCGATGGGTCTCGTTTTACGAGAAATAATACCAATAAATTGACGACTTCTATGCGCCAGATATGGGGCAGGCTTGAAATTTACCGCCATATCTTGTACTTGAGAGAGTCCAGATTATAGCACGCCAGCTGCTACCTGACAAGACAAAAATGAGGCTAATTTGGGTTAATTTTGAGGGTGAAGTTGCGGGTTAAGAAGCGGCCCGGGCTTCGACGGACTCAGCTGGCGGGTCTGACGAAAGGGCTCAGCTGGCGAGCTTCGGCAGGCTCAGCCGGCGGGTCTGGCGAAAGGGCTCAGCTGGCGGGCTTCGACAGGCTCAGCCGGCGGGCTCGGCAGGCATGCAGCGGCAACAGGCACAGCCCACACGAGGGTTGTGGTTATTGAGTAAAGATGGGAAGTTGGCTCCCAGCAGAAGCTAACTGACAGTCACCAGCAGACAGCCTGACCGTGTTGACTAGTGAACAATGGTGCCTAGTTTCACCACTGTTCACTAGTCAGCAAACGGAGTCGGCTGCGCATTGTCTAATTGCGCCGGCGCAAGAAAGTCGGGATCTCCAGATCATCGGGCCGAAAGGATGGTGACGGCCGTGACTGGGTCTGTTCGCGCACCGGCTGGCCGGTGGGCAGGCCAACCATAGCCGGCTCACGCTGCGGCGCCGGCGTACGGTTGTTGGTACCGCCCACAGTCCATTCTGCCGCCCGCGCGGTGGCCATGTGGCGAATGGGCACTTCCCGCTCAAAGCCGGTGGCGATCACCGTGATCCGGATTTCATCCTGCATCGATTCATCGACAACTGCACCAAAGATCAGGTTGACGTCTGGATGGGCCGTTTCCCGGATCAGGCTGGCTGCCTGGTTGATCTCGTACAGGCTCAGGTCCTTACCGCCGGTCACGTTAAACAGAATACCCCGCGCGCCGTCAATGATCACGTCCAACAGGTGGCTGGAGAGTGCCTGCTCAGCCGCAATACGGGCACGATCCTCACCCTTGCCCTTACCCACAGCCATCAATGCCGCGCCGCCCATAGACATAATCGTCTTCACGTCGGCAAAGTCAAGGTTGATGAGGCCAGGCACGGTAATCAACTCGCTGATACCCTGAATGCCCTGGCGCAGCACTTCATCGGCCATTTTGAATGATTCCACTAATGAAACACGCTTATCCGACATTTCCAACAGCTTATCATTGGGAATCACAATGAGCGTATCAACATGCTCCTTCAGCCGTTCGATACCCGCTTCGGCGGCCCGGGCTCGCTGCGCCCCTTCAAAGGCAAACGGCCGCGTCACCACCCCGATAGTCAACGCCCCTACTTCACGGGCGGTCTTAGCCACAATCGACACGGCACCGGTACCGGTCCCGCCGCCCATGCCGGCCGTGACAAAAACCATATCTGATCCCTTGAGCAGCTGCTGCAGATCCTCCAATGATTCTTCCGCCGCCTTAGCCCCCACTTCGGGGTCGCCACCCGCACCCAGGCCGCGAGTAGAGCGATCGCCAATGCGCACCCGTTTGGGGGCTTTGCTGCGCATGAGCGCCTGCGCATCCGTATTGACGGTGATGAAATCTACCCCATAGATACCCTCATCAATCATCCGGTTCACGGCATTGCTGCCGCCACCGCCAACCCCGATAACGCGAATCAATGCCGTGCTTTCCAACTCTGGCATCCTCTGCGCGTCACGGCCGTTAGCCCGACTCGTTGTTGTTGTCCCTGTACTTTTTTTGCTCATGTCACCTTCTCCAAACTACTAATACCTGTGAATCATGAATTGATGAACGCGCGCCCCATTCGTCATTCCTAATTCGTCATTCCTTTTCTTATCCGGGCAGCAGTCTCTTAAACCAATCCCGGATATAGCGCCCCCACTCCTGACTTACCTGTGGTCGAGGACGATAATTATGTTGGCTGCTCATGAACCAGCGCAGCAGCCCCACACTAGTGGCATAGGCCGGTGAGTGCAGATTATCCACCATGCCCACCAAATTTTTGGGCGTTGCTACGCGGGCCGGAACGCCTAAAATACGCTGCGCGACGTCGGCCATTCCCCGCAGTTGGGCCGAACCGCCGGTCAGCACAATACCAGCTGGCAGCATACCCTCATAACCAGATGCCTTTACCTCATCCAGTATGAGATGAAAAATCTCTTCGACACGCGCCTCCACCACCATGGCTAAATCCTGGCGGCTAACCTGGATCTTCTCACCACTAAAGGGTTCAACGGTGAACATTGAGCCGGGGTCAATCTGACCAGGGCGGCAGTCAGCATATTGCAGTTTGACCTTCTCTGCCAGCTCATGAGGCACCCGCAGGCCAATGGCGATGTCGTTGGTCAAATGGAAGCCACCGACGGGGAGCACCTTGGTATGCCAGGCCATACCCTGGGTGTAAAGGGCGATATCGGTCGTGCCGCCACCGATGTCGGCCACAATCACGCCCATTTCCCGCTCGGTAGCATCCAGGACGGCTTCGCCAGATGCCAGCGCATTGAGGACAAATTCTTCCACAGTAATACCCACATTATCGGTACATTTGCCTAGATTCATCAGCGCGGGGGTGGCAGCCGTCACGATGTGGGCCTCAACTTCCAGACGATAGCCGTGCATGCCTAACGGGCTGCGAACTTCGGCCTGATCGCCAACCGTAAAGGCACGGGGCACAATGTGCACGATTTCCCGGTTTGTGGGCAGGGGAATGGCCTGGGCAGCCGCCAGGGCGCGTTCGATGTCCTCAGTCGTAACGCCCTGACCACTCCGGTTAAGGGGGGTAAAGCCCCGGCTGTTGGTGGAGTCAATATGCTCACCGGCCATACTGACCAACGCCCGCGACAGCTGGTAACCGGAGGTGTGCTCTGCTTTTTCCACGGCCGAGGCAATGGCCGTGGAAGCTTCAGCCACGTTGACAATCATCCCTTTGCGCATACCCCTGGATGGTTCAATGCCCAAACCGATGACGCGCAGCTGTTCCTGGCGCACCTCGCCCACTAAGGCACAGGTCTTCGTTGTACCAATATCTAATGCGAAAATGATTCCTTCCATAATTTTTACTTCTGAACGAGGCAGTGCCGTCAGGGCAGCAGTGCACCCAATTCGCTATTAGTTCAGCGCGTAATAAGGTTTGCGCTGATTACTGACACTGATGTAGCGGGGATTCACGCCCCGTCGTTGCAACTCCTCCACTAACTGCTCGTAAACGACCAGTTTCTGGTGCATGTCAACGCCAACACCGAAGTAGGCCCGCCAGCCACGGCCGTCCTGGTAGCTCAAGCCGCCTGAAGGATTGTAATAAAGCCGGTCAATGTTGGGCCGTAAGCGGCGCAGTTGCAGGGCGCCGTCTAAAACAGGCTGGGGGACAAAAAATAACTCTTCCTCAAGCTGATGGTCTTGTTCAGAATGAACATGTAGCAAGCCGGCCACATCATGGCGGGCAGGCAGCAGCTGGCCATGTTGGTTAATCCAGTATAGCCGGCCAGCCTGTTCCCAAATGGCAATGGGCGTGTCCTCAACAATGGTAATCTGGGCCAGGTTGGGCCATTGCAGCGTCACCGTCGCCGAAATAATGCCCGGCAGCTGGCCGACGGCCGTGGCGGCTTCCACCGGGTCCACGGCGAAGACATGGGCGCCGGCCAGGCCGCTGGCCTCTACCACGTCATAAGCCGGGATGGAGGTAGCCCCGTCTACCGGAATGGCCGTCAGATAGAAGTTCTCCTCGACGCCCACCAGGTATAAGGCAAAGGCGGCTACCAGCAGCAGGGCCAGACTTAGCCAGCGGCTGGAGGTGACTACCTGGGCCAGGCTGCGCCAGGGAATATGAAACTTGCGCTTGTTACGCCGCCGCCGCTTTTCGGCCGTGGGCGGGAAAACAACGCGCGGTTGAGTCAACCAGGAAACGGTCTCGGTACGGCGCAGACGGGGCTGCTTGCGCAAGGTGCGCCGGGCGGGATTGCTGTTTCGCTCTGGTTGCTGCTGAGGGCGAATTCTCCGGTTCATGGTTTTACCTGATAACATAATCTACAAGCCACCTAATTTTCAATATCGGTAACGGCCGTCACCGTGGTCTCCAATTCCAGTTGGGCCGTGTGCCGCTCCAGGGCCAGTTCGATCAGCCGATCCAGCAGAGCGGCATAGCTGAGACCGCTGGCTTCCCACAGCTTGGGATACATGGAAATCGCCGTAAAGCCGGGCATGGTGTTGATCTCGTTGAGATAGAGACGGCCGTCCGCCTTATCCAGCAACAGATCGACGCGGCCCAAGCCGGCGCAGTCAATGGCCCGGTAAGCCCGAAGCCCCAGGGTGCGCGCCTCTTCCGCCACCGCCGGCGGCAAGTCGGCCGGAATGATCAACTCCGAATCATCACTGATGTACTTGGCCACGTAATCATAGAATTCCCGCCGCGGGCGAATTTCGCCCACCACGCTGGCTACAGGCTCTTCATTGCCCAAGACAGCGACTTCCAGCTCACGGCCGTCAATGCCCTGTTCAACCACCAGCCGCCGGTCATAGCGGGCGGCCTCATCCAGACCCGCCGCCAGGCTGGCCCGATCCCGGCATTTGCTGATACCCACGCTGGAACCGAGATTGGCCGGTTTGGTGAAGATCGGATAGGTGAACTGCTCCGCCAACTCGGTCAAAATCTGCTCGCGGGCAGCCTGCCATTGGCTCGACAGTAGTAAGCGCCAGGGCAAGACCGGTATGTCGTGCGCCTGCATCACGCTTTTGAACAGCGCTTTGTCCATGCCTACGGCCGAACCGGCCACACCGGCGCCCACATAGGGCAGCCCGGCCAGCTGCAGCAAGCCCTGGACGGTGCCATCTTCGCCATAAGGGCCATGCAAGACCGGGAAGATCAGGTCAAAACCGGCCGCGGCCGATGCGGTTTCACCCCGCCGGTCAGGCAGGATGGCAGCTGGCTGCACGGCCGTTTCATCACCGGTCACCAGCGCTTTCATCACGTCGCCCCGGATCCAGCGGCCGCTGCGGGTAATGCCCAGGGGCACCACCTCGTATTTCTCCGTGTCTAGGGCGTTCATTACCGAACGGGCAGACATGAGCGATACCTCGTGCTCACCCGACCGCCCACCGAAAATGACGCCGACCCGAAGCTTGCGCCGCTCCTGTTTATCTTGCATGGCGTTCACTAATTCTCATCAGATAATTATTCACATAGTCTGGCCCAAACTCCAGCCATGGGAATCACTCCTCGAACTTCCAGTCACCGACGAGCTCCACTTCCAGTTCCAGTTCAACACCAAACTGGTCGCGCACGGCGTGCCAGGCCTCAGCAATGAGGGCGCGCACATCTTCAGCCGTGGCCGTCTCGTCGCAGATGAAGAAATTGGCATGTTTTTCCGAAATGGTCGCGCCACCAACGGTCAAGCCCTTGAGCCCGGCCGCTTCCAGCAGGTAGCCGGCGTAATAATGCTCCGGGTTCTTGAACATCGAGCCCATGGTGGCGCCACCGGGCTGCGTTTCCTTGCGGCGCGCGGTGAAACCGTCGGCACGGGCAGTCAAGGTCGCCACGGACTCCGGCTTTAACAACAGCTCCACCGACAAAACGGCCGAACGGGGCAGATTTGCCTCACGGTGCTGTTTTAGCAAGCTGGTACGATAGCCAAACTTCATCTCTTCATTACTCAAAATCACTTTTCCCTGTCCTGGTCGCCAGATGGCGGCCGTCAGCAGGTTGCCGGCCATGTCGCCACCGTGGGCGCCGGCGTTGCCAAAAACGGCCCCGCCAACTGTGCCGGGTACGCCAATGGCCCACTCAAGCCCACCGAGCCCTTTGGTGATGCACTGTCGCGCCAGCAATGAGAGATTCATGCCTGATTCGACGGTGCAGACGACCCCTGACCCATTGTGCCGGAAGCGAACGGCGCGCGCCTTGTTGAGTATGACCAATCCGCGCACCCCGCCGTCGGCGACCAAAAGGTTGGACCCGCCGCCAAGGATCAGGTAGGGAATATTCTGATTGTAAGCTACAGATACGGCGGTTTGCAGCTCTTCGGCTGTCTCAACCACCACGAACATATCTGCCGGCCCCCCTAAACGGGAGGAAGTAAACCGGCCTAAAGGTACATTGACGCCAAACTTCTCGCCAAATGTCTCCTCGAAACGAGTCGAAATCGCGTCAAAGATGATCATTTTAGTTCTTGGT
>Ga0209498_1002937_pt1 | contig 10230 bp, 7 predicted proteins | sample WalLakDeSediment_FD_184131 | JGI IMG/M metagenome (GOLD analysis project Ga0209498, IMG submission 184131) | Lake sediment microbial communities from Walker lake, Nevada to study Microbial Dark Matter (Phase II) - Walker Lake 11/02/13 Deep... | ecosystem: Environmental > Aquatic > Freshwater >... | reverse complement strand
CCAGATGCATCGGCCCGATAGCGGCCGTAGCCGAGCCATTTCACCATGGCCGCGGCGTTCTCGTCCCGGTCGTGGCAGATGCCACAGCGTGGGCAGGTCCAGGTTCGGTCGCCCAGCGTCAACTCCGAGGCCCGGGCGTGGCAGACCGAGTTCCGGGCCGTCACCATTTCGCCATCCCTCGAATGGGTCGCCGAGGAGCCGTGGCCCGACCGGCCGGGCGTTCGCCCCACCGCCTACGTCCGCCTGGCCTGCGGGGGCGGCGAGGCCCTGATCCAGTGGCGCACCCAGGACCCGAACCGCGAAGTCGACCGCTACTACCTCGAGATCCTGGACATGGAGGGGCGAGTCCTACATCAGGAGACCGGTGGGCGGCCCGGACCCCAGCATCCCGCAGCCATGGGGATCGCCGGTCGGGTGCCGGGAGGGTGGCTCGCCTACTCGAACCATTCCGAACGGGGCTCCATCCTGCGGGTGCTCAGGCTGCAGGGTGCTGATTCCCCAGGATGAGGGCCACCGATTCCGGGGGAAGCGGGCCACCTGTTCCAACCGAAGAGGGCCACCTGTTCCAACCGAAGAGGACCACCTGTTCCAACCGAAGAGGGCCACCCATGGCGCCGGTAACGTCCCACCGGGGTCCTCGATGCCCAATCGTCGGCTGGGAGCCTTTCACGGCCTTCGTGATGGACGCCGTGCCCTGACCGTCCGGGTAACCATCGGGGGGCTGGCGGACGCATGCACCGCCGGGTGGTGGTGTGGCCGGATCGGATTGGCATCGTCCCAGCATTGGCTCGTGGAGGCGCCTCTGGCTCCGGCCGGTGGCGAGCTTGGGGGGACGGATGGACTGGTGTCGGCGTGGGACCGCTGGAAGAACGGATCTCCTGCCGTCAACGTATCAACAGGCCCCCTGCAGAATGGAGGTTGAGCTGTTGATGCCAATTATTGTGGATATCGTCTCAAACGTCGCGCCTCCCCTTCGATCCGTGATACGTTCTTGGCAATAATTGGCCTGAAGTGAGCAAACGGGAAATTCCGAGGGGGATTTGATACGTTGACGGCAATTCCGTGGGCTCGATCCACACCGGCCGCCTTCCCATGGGAAGGCCTCGAAACTGACGCCTCCGGCCCCCTTTGCGGATCACGCTCCGACTTCCACAGGCCGGTTATCGGGCGAAAAGCGGATACTAACCGTGCAGCGGAGCATCCGCTGCTACCTTCTGCTCGAAAGGCGAGCGAAAGGCGGATGACGTTGGGCGAGCCAACGTCGCTCTCTACTTTCTTCTCGGCTTCGAGGGGAAATGGGGAGTGGGGGGGGCTGTTCCGTTGTCCGGCTGGATGATGGTGAAGGGGATCTCCCATCCGGACACCCTCTACACATACGAAACCAACCTTTGGCGGTCTGAACGCATCTCCCCCATGGCCGCCAACGTCCAGTGGGACGTCTTCCGGAACGGGGAAGGGGTCATCCTCGTCCGGATGCTCCATCAGGAAGGGGAGGTGCAGTTCGCGCCGGGTTGCCGCCCCTGGGAGGGCACCCGGCACTTCTGCGAACTGGGCGAGCTGGAGCGCTGTTACCGATTGGGAGGATGAGTCAGAGGAGCTCCTGAACCAGCCTTCCTACACGGTGCGCCCCATCTTCCGGATGATCCCGAACTCCTCCTTCGTCACGGGCTGCACCGAAAGCCGGGCCCGCTTCACCAGGGTCATTTCCCGGAGCTCGGCAAGGGACTTGATCGCTTCCAGGCTCACCACCCCGGGGAAGGCCTCCACGAACTCCAGGTCCACCATGAACCATCGGGGCTCGTCCGGATCCGACTTCGGATCGAAGTAGCGGCTCTTCTCGTCAAAGGCGAAGGGGTCCGGATACCCCTCCCGGGCAACGCGGGCCAACCCGGCGACCCCGGCCGGTTTGGCGTTGGAGTGATAGAAGAGAACCTCGTCCCCCGCCTTCATCTCGTCCCGCATGAGATTGCGGGCCTCGTAGTTCCTTACTCCCTCCCAGGACGTCCTGCCGTCCCTCTCCAGATCCCGGATGGAGTAGACGTCTTCCTCACTCTTCATGAGCCAATAGCTCTTGGACATCATCCCTCCCTGGCGCCCGGGGGAAGTTGGACGAAGCTCCCGGAACCCCGGGCGACCCGGGCCAAGCTCTTCGAACTCCGGGAGGATGCGGGCCGGCCCCCGCTCATCCCCCGATCCTTGCCGGGCTGCTCATCCTTCCCAACCCTCCCTGCGCAGGGCCGCCTGGGCCGCGGCGAGACGCGCCACCGGGACCCGAAACGAGGAGCAGCTCACGTAATCCAGGGCCAGCCCGTGGAAGAAGTCGATGGACTCCGGCTCCCCTCCGTGCTCACCGCAGATCCCCACCTTCAACCCTGAATGTGCGGCCCGGCCTTCTACCGTGGCCATTTGGACCAACCTCCCCACCCCCGTCCGGTCGAGGCTGAAGAAGGGGTCCCCGGGAAGTACGTCCTGAGAGAGGTAATCCGGAAGGAAGGTGTTGATGTCGTCCCGGCTGAACCCATAGGTCATCTGGGTCAAATCGTTGGTCCCGAACGAGAAGAAGTCCGCGGCCTCCGCGATCTCTCCCGCCGTCAGCGCCGCTCGTGGCACCTCGATCATGGTCCCGATGGGGATCTCCAGATTCCCTCGGTAGCCCAGGCGAGCCATGACGTCCTGGATGGTCTGCTCTACCCGTTCCCTGAGGATCTCAAGCTCCCGTTTCTCACCCACCAGGGGAATCATGATCTCGGGCATGGCTCGGACATGATTCCGACGGCATTCCACCGCCGCCTCCACGACTGCAGTCACCTGCATCACCAGGATCTCCGGATAGGTGATGGCCAGGCGGCATCCCCGGTGTCCGAGCATGGGGTTGGACTCGTGCAGTCCCTCTACTCTCTTCACGACCATGGCCGGAGAGATCCCCAGGGTCTCCGCCAGGATCTCCTGGCGCTTCCGGTCCCGGGGCAGGAACTCGTGGAGGGGAGGATCCAGCAGCCGAATCGTGACGGGATAGCCCTTCATGGCCGTCAGGATCTCCGCGAAGTCCTCCCTCTGGTAGGGGAGCAGCTTCGCCAACGCCCTCTCCCGGGCGACGATGGAGTCCGAGAGGATCATCTCCTGCATGGCCTCGATCCGACCCGCCCCGAAGAACATGTGCTCCGTCCGGGTCAGGCCGATCCCCGTGGCTCCGAAGTGTCGGGCTCTGTCGGCCTCCTCGGCGCTGTCGGCATTGGCTCGGATGCCCAGGGTCCGGAAGTCGTCACTCCAGCCCATGACGGTGCCGAAGTAGCCGGAGAGCTCGGGCTCCGAATAGGGCACCTCCCCCAGCATCACCTCTCCCGAGGAGCCGTCGATGGAGAACGTGTCGTTGGGACCGAACTTCTCCTCGCCCACGACCACCGTCCTCTGCTTGGCGTTGATGGTCAGGTCGCCGGCTCCCGCCACGCAGCACTTCCCCCACCCCCTGGCCACCACGGCGGCATGGGAGGTCATTCCACCCGTGGAGGTGAGGATCCCCTCGGCATGGTGCATCCCGTCCACGTCCTCCGGAGAGGTCTCCCGGCGAACCAGGAGGACCTTCTCCCCTGCGGAGGTCCTGCGGACAGCCTCCTCGGCCGTGAAGGCCAGCTTGCCCCGAGCCGCACCGGGGGAGGCCGGGAGCCCTGTGGTCAACACCCGAGCCCCAACCTTGTCCTTGGCGGTGAAGCCCGGGAGGAGGAACTGGGTCATGGCCTCGGGGGGGATCCTGAGAAGTGCCTCCTCCCGGGTGATGATCTCCTCCTCCACCATGTCCACGGCGATCCGCACCGCGGCCGCGCCGGTCCGCTGGCCCCGCCGGCTCTGAAGCATGTACAGATCGCCGCACTCGATGGTGAACTCCAGGTCCTGCATGTCCTTGAAGTGGCCCTCCAGGATCCACTTCATCTCCAGGAGCTCGGCATAGACCTTGGGGTTCCACTCCCGCATCTCATGGACGCTTCGGGGAGTCCGGATACCCGCCACCACGTCCTCCCCCTGGGCATTGACCAGGAACTCCCCGTAGAGCTCGTTCTCTCCGGTGGCCGGGTTTCGGGTGAAGGCCACCCCGGTTCCGGAGTTGTCGTCCAGGTTTCCGAACACCATGGCCTGGACGGTCACCGCCGTGCCCAGGGATCCGTGGAGATGGTTGATCTCCCTGTAGCGCACGGCCCTGGGAGCGTTCCAACTGCGGAATACGGCGTCGATGGCAAGCTGGAGTTGACGGTGCGGATCCTGGGGAAACTCCGACTTGGTGTGCTTCTTGTAGATCTGCTTGTACTTCTCCACCAGCTCCTCGAGGCCCTTGGCCGGCACCTCCGTATCGTCCCCGGCTCCGTACTTTGCCTTGATGACGGAAAAGGCATCCTCGAAATGCTCGTGGTCCACGTCCATGACCACTTCACCGAACATATGGACGAGGCGCCGGTAGGCATCGTAGGCCGCCCGCTCGTTCTCCGTGGCCCGGGCCATCCATGCCACCGTCTCGTCATTGAGTCCCAGGTTCAGGACCGTGTCCATCATCCCGGGCATGGAGACGGCGGCCCCGCTCCGGACCGAGACGAGGAGAGGGTCCTCGGTGGAACCGAAGCCCTTCCCCATCTCCTTCTCCAACTTCGACAGGTTCTCCCGAACCTGGTCCATGATTCCCGGGGGCAGCTCCTCCCCCCTGTCGAAGAACTCGGCGCACACATCCGTGGTGATGGTGAAGCCGGGGGGCACGGGAAGGCCGAGAGACCTCATGTGGGCCAGGCTGGCACCCTTCCCTCCAAGACGCTCCCTGGAGAACTCGGTGCGACGTGATCCAAGCCTCCCGAAATAGTGCATGCGCATTTCGGGCGGGACGATCCGGACCCTCTTGCCCTTGCTTTCCCGAACCCCATCCTTTTTGTCGCTGGCCATCCCTCTGTCTCCTTCCCGTGCACCGGTCCACCGGCACTTGAAAACCTATATTTCGATCCTTCGACTGACCCTCGTTACAGACCGCGATCCTTCTCGGCGGCGTCCACCGAGGCGATGGTGATGAGGTTGACGGCGTCCTGGACGGTGCTGCCTCTCTGAAGGGCGTGCACGGGACGCCGCATCCCCAGGAGGATCGGCCCGATGACCTCCGCGCCCCCGATCTGCCCCATGAGCTTGTAGGCGATGTTGGCCGAACCCAGGTTCGGGAACACCAGGACGTTGGCGGAGCCCCGCAAATGGGAGAAGGGGAAGAACTCTTGCAAGATGCTCGAGTTCAAGGCGGTGTCCGCCTGCATCTCTCCATCCACTTCCAGGGAGGGGTCCAATTCCCGGATCCTATCCACGGCCCTGGCCATCTTCACAGAGAAGGGATGCGGCGCCGAGCCGAAGTTGGAGAACGACAGCATGGCCACCCGTGGCTCGATCTGAAGCTCCCGGACGAACCTCGCCGACAGCAGTGCGATCTCCGCCAGCGTCTCCGAGTCCGGATCGATGTTCACCGTGGTGTCGGCGAAGAAGAGGAGTCGCCGATCCGGCAGGGCGATCATGTAAAGCCCCGCCACGTGCTCCACCCCATCCGCCTTGCCCACCAGCCGGAGGGCGGGCCGGATGGTCTCGGGGTAGGTGGACTCGATCCCCGCCACCATGGCGTCCGCATCCCCCTCCCTCACCATCATTCCCGCGAAGCTCAAGGATCGGAACATCTGGTCCCGGGCGTCGGCCAACGTGGTCCCCTTCCGGAGACGCCGCTGGTGGAGTGCCCCGGCATACCTCTCCCGCTTCTCGTCCTCCTCCGCAGGGTTGACGATCTCAACCCCCTCCAGGCTGACTCCCAGTGTCTGGGCCCTCTCCCGGATCGGGGACGGCCTCCCCACCAGCACCGGGATGGCCACTCCGTCTTCCACCACTCTGGCGGCGGCCCGCAGGATGCGGTCGCTGTCCCCGTCCGGCAGGACCACCCGCTTGGGGTTCTTCCTGGCCAGGGAGACCATCCGCTGCATGACCTCCATGCCCGGCCCGAGGCTCGCCTTGAGCCGGTCCCGGTACTCGTCCAGGTCCAACGTGATTCTGGCTACGCCGTCGTCCATGGCGGCTCCGGCTACCGCCGGGGACACGTAGAAGAGGACGCGGGGATCGAAGGGCTTCGGGATGATGTAGTCCCGGCCGAATTCGATGGGATCCCCGCCGTAGGCCATGATGACCGATTCGGGGACCTCCTGGCGGGCAAGCTCGGACAGGGCCTTGGTGGCGGCCAGCATCATGTTCGGCGTGATGCTCCTGGCCCTCACGTCCAGGGCGCCCCTGAAGATGAAGGGAAAGCCAAGAACGTTGTTCACCTGGTTGGCATAGTCCGACCGGCCCGTGGCCATGATGGCGTCACTCCGCACCTCCGCCACCTCCTCCGGGAGGATCTCCGGCGTGGGGTTGGCGAGGGCGAAGATGACGGGGTTCTCCGCCATGGAGCGGACCATCTCCTTCGACACCATGCCCGCCACGGACAGGCCCACGAACACGTCGGCTCCCTCCATGGCATCGTCCAGGGTCCGGCAGTCCGTCTCGACGGCCCACTCCTCCTTGTACTCGTTCATGCCCTCGGTGCGACCTTTGTAGATCACCCCCTTGGAGTCCACCATCATCATGTTCTCGTGGCGGACGCCCAGGCGCATGAAATGCCGGGCCGAGGAAAGGGCCGACGCTCCGGCTCCGCTGAACACGACCCGCACTTCCTCGATCTTCTTCCCTACCAGCTCCAGGGCGTTCACGAGCCCGGCGGCCCCGATGATGGCCGTCCCGTGCTGGTCGTCGTGGAAGACCGGGATGTCCATGGTCTCCTTGAGCACCTGCTCGATATGGAAGCACTCCGGAGCCTTGATGTCCTCCAAATTGATCCCCCCGAAGGTGGGCTCCAGCAGCTGGCAGGCCCGGATCACTTCCTCCGGGTCATGGGAGTTGAGCTCGATGTCGAAGACGTCGATCCCGGCGAACCTCTTGAAGAGCACTCCCTTCCCCTCCATGACCGGCTTGGAGGCCAGGGCACCGATGTCCCCCAAGCCAAGAACCGCCGTCCCGTTCGAGACGACGGCCACCAGGTTGCCCTTGGAGGTGTAAAGGTAGGCGTCGTCGGGGTTCTTCTCGATCTCCAGGCAGGGCTCGGCCACGCCTGGGCTGTATGCGAGGGATAGTTCCTTCTGGGTCGCCATGGGCTTGGTGGCCCTGACCTCGATCTTGCCGGGTCGACCTCCCATGGTGTGATAGTCGAGGGCATCCTGCTTTGAAATGGCCATTCTGTTATTGGATCCTGTACTTGTTGAGGGCGCGAGGGTTCGTGTCCTGCCGCGGCGGATCCTTTGAAAATAACGCAACTTCCGGACCGGATACGCGTGGTCGTTTCCCCCCCGGCCGTGAGCCGATAGATTAACGGAAACCCAGTGCTGGAGGCGATATTGGAGATCAAACACGGTCGTATGGTGCATCTCGGGTACGGCAAGTACTGGCGGTCCGATGAAATCCTAGGCCTCTGCCCCTTGGAAGACAACAGGGGGCCCGGCAGGAGGACGGAGGTATTCGTCTCCACCCGGGAGGATCCCCTCGTGGTTTCCCGCTCCGAGCGCTCGATCCTGAGCGACATGGCGAGCCTTCCGAGCAACGAGTTCCAGGCCGAAGAGGCCCGGGGACTTCTCAGCGAGCTCCTGGAAGACATCCATGACGTCAACCCGGTCTTGCGGAGAATGCTGGAGAACGAGGCCCGAGTGGACCTGGACATCTGGGAGCGGAGAATCAAGTCCCTCCTCCAGAGGGGTTCGGCCGGAGAGGAGGAGGGGGACCAGGAAGACCTCTTCCCCCTTCGGGGCTAGCCGGCTCGGAAGATCACGTCCAGCCAGGGCATGCGAGTCCCCCCACGCCTCCGCGTCATCTGTCTCCTCCTTCCTGCTTTGGGACTGGTCCCCACCGGGAGCGAAGGGCAGGAATGCCCCCACGGACAGATCTCCTACATCTTCGTGGACAACCGCTCCATCTTCGACCTGGCCGAGGTCGATCCCGACGCCCGCTTCCGCTGGGCCTATGGGCTGGCCAACAAGCTCCACATGCGGACCCGTGAGGAGTTCATCCTCGACGAGCTGCTCTTCCGGGTAGGCGACTGCCTCGATCCCACGCTCCTGGAGGAGACTGGGCGACTCCTTCGGGGCTACCGGTTCATCGGCCAGTCCGACGTCTTCGCCCTGGCCCAACTCGATGGTACCCAGCATGTCAACGTGTATACCCAGGACGAGTGGACCACCAGAGTGGATGTGGGGATTCGGGTGGACGACGGCCTTCGGTTCACGGGCCTGGACGTCAGCGAAGAGAATCTCCTGGGGCGGGGGATCCTGATCAGGGGCTTTTTCCGAGAGGACAAGGAACAGCGGGACGTCGGGTTCGAATTCGAGACTCCCAGGCTCCTGGGCACCCGCTGGGACCACCGCCTCAGCTTCGGGTCCACCCGCAAGGGGCGGTTCTTCGAAGAAGCCTTCCTGTATCCCTTCGTGGGCGAGATCGGCCGGGTGGCCGCCCGCCAGAGCCTTCTCTGGCGTGAGACCCTCTTCGCGTATGCGGTTCCGGAACACCCCCAACACACCCACCTCCTCGTGCCGTTCCTGGACGAGCGGGCGGATCTTGTGGTAGGGTTCCGCCTGGGCGAGCCCGGCAACCTCACGGTCCTGGGCCTGGGAGCTTCCCGGGAGGCCATCAGGTTCCGGGATTTCCCCTCGGGCGCGGAGTACGTGGTGGGGGGAGACTTCTCGGTGACGCAACCCGTGGATTCGGCGGGCATCGAGGCCGTGCTGGCGCAGGCTGTCACCAGGAGGGCAAACCGCCTCAACGTGTTCCTGGGCCAGCGCAATCTCCGTTTCGTCCAGCGCCGTGGCTTGGATTCCTTCAAGGGAATCCAGGACGTCCAGACCGGTACCGAGGTCGTGGTGGGCCTCGGCCGCGCCTTGAAGTTCTTTCAGGAGGGCGGCGGCACCTCCCCGGATGACCTGCATACGCAGGTGGCCTTCTTTGCCGGTGGCGCGTGGAACGGGTGGACGGTGAACACCCTGGCCTCCACCGAAGCCCGGCAGGTGTACTTCCCCGGGGGAGGCAGGGCCGAATGGGACGACATCTTCGCCGAGTTCGATGCCTTCGTCTACTGGCAACCACCTTCCAGGGGGGACCACACCATCCTCATCCGCCTCTCGGGCGCTGGAGGATGGTCTCTGACCACTCCCTTCCAGCTCACCCTCGGGGGCCGAAACGCTGTACGGGGTTTCCGGGATGAGGACTTCCCCGGAAGCCACCGGGTCCTCGTTAGCGTGGAGGACCGGGTCTACCTACCCTGGCCGGCTCCGGAGCTCTTCGATTTCGGCCTTTCCCTGTTCATGGACCTGGGACACATGCACGCCGGCGAAGTCCCGTTCGGCCGGGACTCGGGGTGGAGGGCCGCTCTTGGAGGTGGAATTCGTTTCGGGCTTCCGCCCGGCACCACCACCATGGCGCGCATCGACCTGGCACTTCCACTGAGCAGGACGGTCCGCCCCAAGGACCTCATCCTTCGCCTCAGTCTCAGGGAGCTTCTCGGAATCCTCCCGGGCTTCAGGGACGACCAGATGATGAGGAGCCTCCGCAGCGGCGTGAAGCCGAACATCCTCTCCCCTGCCTGGTAACGGAGCCCAGGAGGCCGGTGAGGGACACCCGGAAGGGGTAGGGGCGGCACCTTTCTTGCAGCAGCTTCCCAAGAGTCTCAAGCCCCATAAGTAGCGCTAAAACCATTGACTTAGAATCATCGGGGCGTTTAACTTTCACGAGCTTTTTTGGCTATCCGTCACCCGCGCCTGTAAAGGCCCCCACCAAGGAGTGATCCCGGCAAGCTCGCCACCGTAGGCTTCGTCTTCTCCAATACCTGTTTCCCTATCGCGAGGTGAAGAAGAGCGGATGTTCTCAACTTCCCGGGGCCTGGATTCCTTCGATCAATATCTGCAGGACGTCGAAAGGTATCCCCTCATTCAGAATCCGGAAGAAGAGCGGGCTCTGGCCCGCCGGGCACGGACAGGTGACAAGGAGGCCGCAGAGCGTCTCGTGACGGCGAACCTTCGGTTCGTCATTTCCTACGTCAAGAAGTACCAGGGTCGTGGATTGGGCCTGGCGGAACTCGTCTGTATCGGCAACGAGGGCCTCCTCAAGGCCGTCAAGAAGTTCGATCCCGACAAGGGGGTGAAGTTCATCTCCTACGCG
>Ga0209498_1002935_pt1 | contig 10233 bp, 7 predicted proteins | sample WalLakDeSediment_FD_184131 | JGI IMG/M metagenome (GOLD analysis project Ga0209498, IMG submission 184131) | Lake sediment microbial communities from Walker lake, Nevada to study Microbial Dark Matter (Phase II) - Walker Lake 11/02/13 Deep... | ecosystem: Environmental > Aquatic > Freshwater >... | reverse complement strand
GGCGAGGCGCACGTTGGCGCGCTCCGCGAACGCCTGCTGCGGCACCGGCTCCAGGTCGACGACGAACTCGGGGTGCGCCGCGTCCAGCGCCTCGAGCGCAGGGCGGAAGCTGGCCAGCTCCTGCGGTGTCATGCCGACCATCAGCGTGAGCCTCACCGGCTCCTGCGCCAGCGCTAGGCCGAGGAGCGGGATGATGGCGAGGATGAAGCAGCGTGCGCGAAACCTGGGCATGTCACACCTCGTGGTCCGACGAGATTCGCGGGCGGCCCGTCGGGCTTAACTGCGTCCCGAGACTGCCGCGATCGCGTGGCCGACTGTACGACACTGCTGCGAGCGGGCTGACGCGGCCTCGGCAAGGGCGTTGGCGTCAAGCAGGCTCTGCGCCATGCCGGTAACCCGCAGCCTCCTTGGTCGGTCGGCGCCCAACGAATCGGGGAGCTCAGCCTGAGATGTCGGTGACCAGTTCTGGCAGTTCGCGGAAGGCGTCGATGGTGCGCTGGAGGCCCTCTCGAAGCGCTATGGTGGGCGCCCAATCCGGCACTTCGCGGGCACGGGTGATGTCGGGCCTGCGCTGGCGCGGGTCGTCCTTCGGAAGGGGTCCGAGGACGATCTCGGAGCGCGACCCGGGGTGCTCGATGACATGGCGGGCCAGTTCGAGCATGGTGAACTCGGTGGGACTGCCGAGGTTGATGGGACCCGTGACGTCGTCGGTGGTGTCCATGAGCCGGATGAGGCCGTTGACGAGGTCGTCGACGTAGCAGAAGGAGCGCGTTTGGTTGCCATCGCCGAAGACGGGGATGGGTTCGCCACGGAGTGCCTGAACCACGAAGGTGCTGACGACGCGACCATCGTTTGGGTGCATCCGGGGTCCGTAGGTGTTGAAGATGCGCGCGACCTTGATGCGCAGAGTGTGTTGCCGGTGGTAGTCGAAGAAGAGGGTTTCGGCGGCGCGCTTGCCCTCGTCGTAGCAGCTGCGGGGGCCGATGGGGTTCACGTGGCCCCAGTAATCCTCGGTTTGTGGGTGGACCTGGGGGTCGCCGTAGACCTCGCTGGTACTGGCTTGGAGGATCTTGGCTTTGGTGCGTTTGGCGAGACCAAGCATGTTGATGGCGCCGTGGACACTGGTCTTGGTGGTCTGGACGGGGTCGCGTTGGTAGTGGATGGGGCTGGCGGGGCAAGCGAGGTTGTAGATTTGGTCGACTTCAACGTAAAGGGGGAAGGGTCTTGACCCTTCTCTGTGGACAGCTCATGCTGGGCGGCGTGCTCAACGGCTCGCTCGAGATCGCAGCGACCCTGCGGCTGCCGCCGCGGGTGGTGCCGCTGATCGGGCTGTCGGTGGGGCGGCCGCAGGGCGGGCACTGGCCGGCGCCGCGACCGCGCCTGCCGCTGCGGACCCTGGCCCAGCACGAGACCTGGTCGCTCGACGCGACCACGGAGCGCGCGCTGCTCGAGGCGCACGACGCCGCGACCCGCGCCCGCGGCGACTTCGAGGGGCGGCGCATCCCGTGGGCGGCCATGGGCCTGGGCGGCGGCGACCCGATCCCCGCGGGCGCCTACGGTTGGCTCGAGCACACCGGCCGCAAGCAGGGCCGCGCCACCTGGGGGCCGCAGGGGGCCAAGGTCGACGTCGACCTGCCGGCCCAGGGCCTGAGGGTCCACGGTACCGGCGACGTCGACCCGGCCTGAGCACGCGGCGGACCGTGGCCGGGCGGCACCGGAATGTGCCAGGATGACGCGCATGCGGCGCGCGCTGATCACTGGCATCACCGGTCAGGACGGCAGCTACCTGGCGGAGCACCTCCTGAGCCTGGGCTACGAGGTGCACGGGATCGTCCGCCGCATCGCACTGGAGGATCCCGGCCACCGGATGAAGCGGATCGCTCACCTCCTGGACGACCTGGTCCTCCACCCCGGCACCATGGAGAGCTACGGCAGCATCGTCAGCGTGCTCGCGCAGCAGCGCTTCGACGAGTGCTACCACCTGGCCGCGCAGAGCTTCGTGCCGGAGAGCTTCGTCGACGGCTTCTCGACCCTGAACGTCAACACCACCGGCACGCACCACGTGCTGGCCGCCCTGCGGCAGACCCAGCCGGAGGCGCGGTTCTACTTCGCGGGCTCCTCGGAGATGTTCGGCCGGGCCCGCGAGGTGCCGCAGCGGGAGTCCACCCCCTTCCATCCCCGGAGCCCCTACGGGATCAGCAAGCTCGCGGCCTACTGGCTGACCGTGAACCACCGCGAGGCGTTCGGGATGCACTGCTCCAGCGGCATCCTGTTCAACCACGAGAGCCCCCGGCGTCCGCATGAGTTCGTCTCCCGCAAGATCACCCGCGGGGCCGCCCGCATCGCCTCGGGGCTCGAACGGCAGCTGGCCCTGGGGAACCTCGACGCGCGGCGGGACTGGGGCCACGCCGCCGACTACGTGCGGGCCATGCACCTCATGCTCCAGCAAGACGCACCCGCGGACTTCGTGGTCGGCACCGGCCGCTCCCACAGCGTCCGGGACCTCTGCGCCGTCGCCTTCGAGGCGGTCGGGCTCGACTACCGCGAGCACGTGACGGTGGACCCGCGCTTCCTGCGCCCGGCGGAGGTCGACGTCCTCGAGGCGGACGCGTCGGCGGCCAGGGACCGGCTCGGGTGGGAGCCGACCTACACCTTCGAGGGCATGGTGCGGGAGATGGTCGACGCCGACCTGGCGACGGCACGCGCGGGCGCGAGCTGACGGCCGCTGGCCGAGCGAGCGCCTAGTCGCGGGCGTCCACGACCTCGGCGTAGATGACCCGCGTCTGCTCGGCGGCCCGTTCCCAGGTGAACGCGCGGGCCCGCCGTGCGCCCCGCTGCCGCAGCTCCTCCCGGCGGCGCGGGTCGTCGAGCACGCGGCGCAGGCCGGCCGCGATGCCGTCGACCCGGGTGGGGTCGACGAGCTCGGCGGCGTCGCCGGCCACCTCGGCCAGCGCCCCACGGTGGGAGGTGACGACCGGCGTGCCGCACGTCATGGCCTCCACCACCGGGAGCCCGAACCCCTCGTAGAACGACGGGAAGGCGAGCACGGTGGCCAGGTGGTAGAGCTCCACCAGGGTCGCCCCGTCCACCGGCCCTAGGACCCGCACCGGGGCGCCGGGTCCGAGCCTGGCCACCGCCCGCTCGAAGGGCGCGTTCTTCCAGCCGGGCGGACCCGCGAAGACCAGCCCCACGTCACGCAAGGCGCTCTCCGAGGTCACGGCGGCGTGGGCGGCCAGGAGGCCCAGCAGGTTCTTCCGCGGCTCCAGCGCGCCCACGCAGAGGACGAAGCGCTCGGGCAGCCCCCAGGTCCGGCGGGTCCGGGCCAGCTCCTCCGGCAGGGGCGTCCGGCGGAAACGGGGCGACACGCCCGGATGGACCACCCGGACCTTGGCCTCCGGGAGACCCAGCACCTCGACGAGCTCCTCCTTGACGGCCTGCGACACCGTGATCACGGCGCCCGCCCGGCGGGCGGCGCGAGGGACGACGGGCCGGAGGGCGAGGAGCCGCCTCGCGGGGTGATGCTCCGGGTGGAGCCACAGCCCGGCGTCGTGGATCGTCAGGACGTAGGGGCAGGCCAGCTGCCAGGGCGCGGCGCTGTTGGTGAAGTGGCAGAGGTCGAACGCCGAGCGGCGGACGCGTCGAGGGAGGGTCGACTGCATCCACGCCACCGAGCTCGTCGGCCAGCGTCCCCCTTCGGGATGGAACGCCAGCGGGCTTCCCCGCAGTTCGTCCGCGAAGGACGCGTGGACGTCCCGGTACAGCAGCGGCACCAGCTCGTCGCCCCCCCGTTCGGCCAGTGCCCGGAGGAGGTTGGCGGTGTAGGTGCCCACGCCGGTCTGGGGGAAGGACAGCGGCGTCGCGTCCACGCCGATCCTCATGGGCCGCCACCGACGCTGCGGCGCCGAGCCAGCCACAGGCCGACGAGCAACCAGAACAGCAGGCCCGTCGCGTGGAAGAGCAGGAAGTAGTCGAGCGTCCCGTGGATCAGGAACGCGAGCAGGCCGGCGCCGACGGCAACCGCGAAGGGATCGGGCCCGGTGGCGGCCAGCACCCGGAACAGGTCCGCCACGAGGATCCCCACCAGGGCCAGGAACAGGAGTCCGCCGACGATCCCGCCCGCGACGAGCATCTCGAGGTACCAGTTGTTGGTGTGGATGGTCTCGTTCCAGGACGCCCAGCCCAGGTCGCGGCCGTAGCGGAGGCGGAAGTTGTCGAGGCCCACCCCCGTCCACGGATGCCGCGTGAGCTCCGCGACCGCCACCCGCCAGAGCGCGGCCCGCCCCGGGACCATGGGCGCCCGCTGGAGCTCCTCCACCGCGCCGACCGCCCGCGGGCCCGTGTCCTGGGGAGCCGCGGGGCCGCCTTCCGCCACGACGGCGCGGGTGACGAAGCGTCGGCCGGTCGCGGCGGAGAACCAGGTGACCTGCTCGTGGACGAGGTCCCACTGGATGCCGAACGGTCCGGGCAGCGCGGGTGCCCGCAGTGGAACCTCGATCCGCGCCATGCCACCCGGGGCCACCGTGCCCGGCAGCGGCCAACGCTGCTCCGCGACGGTCGCATCCGTGTCCTGGTCGAACCAGCGTGCCACGAGCTGCACGCGCCGCGGTCCCTCGGCCTGCCAAACCAGCGCCCCGCGGTTCATCACCTCCACCGGAACGACCGCCACGGTCCCGGCCGTCACGTCGAGGGTGACGGGCGCCCGCAACTCGATCACGTACCACTGCTCCGGGCTCCCGTAACCGAAGCGAAGCCGGGTCGTCGGATCGGCGACGGCCGTCCCCGCGAGGAGCAGGAGCGTGAGCAGGGCGGCGCCGAACCAGGGACGGACGGAGCGGGACCCGCGCCGCCGCCACCCCACCAGCGCCACGACGAGGAAGGTCGCCACGAGCGTCACGACCCCCGCCCGGCTGTAGCTGAGGATGGCCGCCTGGAGGTACACGACGAGGCCCAGGGCGGCGAGCGTGGCGACGAGGCGCCGCCCCCGGTGCCAGGCGACGGCGGCCAGCGCGACCAGCAGGGGGGCCGTGGCCTCGAGGTACATGCTCGCCTGGTTGGCGTGGTCGAAGGTGGAGGTCAGCCGGAGGAAGGGCCCCAGGCGCGTGACCTGGCCCCGGAAGAGCTCCAGGACCGGCCACGCCTCCCCCCGCGCGAGCTCCCAGAGCCCCGGCGCGACGGCGACCAGGCCGCCCAGGACCGCGGCCGCCCCCACGGCCCACCGGTCCGCCCGCCCGCGGACGAGGACGACGACCGCCGCCGCGAGCGCGACGCCCATGGCCGACCTGGCCGCCGCGCGCAGCGCGTTGCCCTGGAACTCGGGGGCGAGCGCCGCCGACAGGACCAGCGCCCCGAGGAGCGCCGCCAGCAGCGCCGCCGGCACGGGCGGGAGGGCGCGGCGCCAGGACCTGAAGGTGCCCTCGCCGGCAGCGAGGGCGACCAGGGCAGCGGTCACCACCACCGCGACCAGACCCTCGAGCGTCGAGACGGTGACGAGCCCGCCGAAGGCCCGCCCCAGCTCCAGCTCGAACGGCAGCGTCGCCGCCAGGGCGGCGAGGGCGGCCAACCCGGTGCGGCGCGCGCCGGTGGCGAGCCGGGCCCGGCCGGCGCGGAGCGGCCGGCTGGGTGCGCGCCCCCCTCCGTGCGCGTCGCGCGTCGCCCACAGGGCCATGCCGCAGCATGCCAGGAGGACGGCCTCGACCAGCACCATGGACGCCGCCACCCCCACCGCGCCCCACGTCGGGATCAGGCTCAAGCTGACCACCGCGTGAACGACCAGGACCACGCCCCCGAACGCGGCCACCAGCCCCTGGGCGCCCCGGGCGATCAACACGTGCGTGAGGAGGTAGCTCAGGAACATGGCGGGCAGCGCCAGGGCCAGGACGCGCAGGACGGGGATCGCCGCCGTGTAGGCGGGCCCGAACAGGGCGGGCACGAGCCCATGGGCGGTGCCGAGGAGCACGCCGGTGCCCACGAGGGCCAGGACGCCGAGGGCCGCGGCGCTTCCCCGCGCCAACCGGCGCGCCGCGGCAGGGTCCGTCCGGAACGTCCTCGCGTAGGCCGGGAAGACCGCCGCGAGGATGGCCGCCGGGACGAGCTGGGCCACCTCCAGCAGCCGCTGCGCCACGCCGAGCTGGGCCACGGCCTCCTCCCCGGCGAGCGCGAAGAGGAGCAGCCAGCCGACCCGCAGGTACGCCACCGAGAAGACGAGGGCCAGCCCGAGCGGCGCGGCCTCCCGGAGGAGCTCGCCGACCCGCGGGGCAGCGCGGTCGACCGGCACCGGCGGCTCGTCGGACCCGGCCAGCCAGCCCTCGCGCCGGAGCAGCACCAGGGCGGCGGCGCAGCCGGCCACGGCGGCGCCGAAGGTCACCAGGCCGAGCGCGAGGAGATCGCCCCCCAGCCACAGCAGCACGGCGACCGCGCCGGCGGCGAACAGGCGCGCGCCGGTGAGCAGCCGGACCTCCCGCTGCAGCTCCTGGTTCCCGCGGAAGACGTGGCCCGCGAACTCGATGAAGCCGTTGACGACCAGGGCCCCGCCGAGCGCGAGGAGTGCGGACTGGACGGGGGCCGGATGGCCCCAGGTGAGGGCGGCGAGGAGCAGGGCCGCCGCGCCGGCGAGAGCGAGCTTGATCCGGAGGGCCGAACGCACGAGGTGTTGGGCGGCGCGCCCGCGCGCGGCCACCTCCCGCGCCACGAGCAGGTGCAGGCCGAGATCGGCACCCTGGGCCACCACGAAGCCGAGGCCCAGGCCGTAGAGGTAGAGCCCGAAATCGGCCGGTCCCAGCTGGCGGGCCGCCCACAGGACGACGCCGAAGGAGACGAGGCGGGCCACGACCTCCGCCAGGAGCTTCGCCCCGGCTCCGGCGGCGATCCGCCGGGGGGACAGGGCCGTCGCGGCGGGCGTGGCCGTCGCCGCCGCGGGCCCGGGCCCCCGCCTAAGCATCGACCGGGGGCGCCGTCCGCCCGGGCCTGCCCGACGCCTCCGGGTCCCGGGCGCGGAACCGGTCCCACCCCTGCTCCACGACCTGCTCGAACTCGGCCTTGAAGCGTTCCGTGGAGAACCGCTCGGCGTTCCGGCGGAGGTCGGTGTCCCGTAGCCGCGGCAGGCCCTCCAGGGTCCGGATGGCCCCCCTCACGGCCTCCGGCGTCTGCGAACGGAAGAGCACGCCCGTCTGACCCTCCTTCACCAGCTCCGGAGCCGCGCCGCCCGCGTAGGCGACCACTGGGCACCCGGCCGCCTGGGCCTCCACCAACGCGATGCCGAAGTCCTCCTCGGCCGCGTGCACGAGGCCCCTGGCCCGGCTCAGGATGTCCACCAGCTCCCGCTGGCCGACGCGCCCCAGGAACTCCACGTTCGGTGTCGCCCGGCGGGCCAGGGCCCGCCGCTGCGGGCCGTCGCCCACGACCAGGAGCGGCCGGTCGAGGTGGGCGAACGCCTCGACCACCACGTCCACGCGCTTGTGCCGCTCGAGCCGGGCGAGGGTCAGGTAGTGGTCGCCCCGTGACCCGCCCGGCTCGAAGGCGTCGACGTCCACGGGCGGGTAGACCACCGGCGCCTCCCTCCGGTACGCGCGCCAGATGCAGGCGGAGATCCAACGCGAGATGGCGACGAACCGGTCGACCCCGTCCGCCGCAGCCCGGTCCCACAGGCGGAAGCGGTGCAGGAGCGGCCGCGCCAACGCCCGGACCGGCGGCGACAGCGACCGGAGGAAGTCGCGGTGCTGCTGCCAGGCGTGCCGCAGGGGCGTGTACGTGTAGCTCAGGTGGAACTGGTCCGGTCGCGTCAGCACGCCGTGGGCCACCGCGTAGTGGAAGGAGAGGACGACCTCGTACGGCGCCAGGTCGAACGCCTCCACGGCCAGGGGCAGGACGGGGAGCAGGTGGCGGTAGTGACGGCGGGCGAAGGGGAGCCGATCCACACACGAGGCGTGGATCTCCCGCCCCTCCAGGCCGGTGCCGCGAACGGCCTGCGGGTCGAAGACGAGCGTGTGGATCGGCGCCGTCGGCAGGAGCTCCGACACCGTCGCCAGGACCCGCTCCGCACCCCCGTAGGTGGCCAGAGCGTCGTGCACCAGCGCGACGGAGCCCGGGAGGGCCGCGAACCGGCGCACCGTCATCGGCGTGCCCCCGCGAGGACCGCCAGCACGCCGGCGGCGGTCCGCTCCCAGGTCAGCGCGCCGGCGCGCCGGAGGCCCGCCGACCGGAGGGCCCGGCGCTCGTCGCCGTCGTCCAGGAGGCGTTCGAGGACGGCCACGAGGTCGTCGGGTTCGGTCGGCTCGAAGAGCTCCCCCGCGTCGCCCACCGCCTCCGGAACGGCGGTCCTGCGGGACGCCACCACCGGCGTCCCGCAGGCCATGGCCTCGAGGACGGGCAGCCCGAAGCCCTCGTACAGGGAGGGGTAGACGAACACGGCGGCCGCGCCGTAGAGCGCGGGGAGGTCGGCGTCGGGGATGCGTCCCAGCCGCCGGATGCCCCCGTCGTCCCACCCCGCCGCCTCGGCGCGGGCCGTGGGACTGGCGTCCCCCACCAGCACGAGGCCCAGGCCCGGATCACGGGCCCGCAGGCGACGCCAGGCGGTCACCAGGACCGCCACGTTCTTCCGCTGGTCGCGCGACCCCACCGCCAGCAGGTACCGCTCGGGGAGCCCGTGGCGAGCCCGGGCCTCGTTCGCCGCCGCCCCCGACGGAGGCCGGAACCGCGCCGCGTCGACCCCGGGGACGACGACGGCGATCCGCTCCGCGGGCACCCCGCAGGCCTCGACGATCCGGTCGCGGGAGAAGCTGGAGGACGTGACGATCCGCCGCGCCCGCCGGGTGAGCTGCGGCAGCAGGCGGCGGTAGAGCGACGCGAAGGCGCCCCGGAACCACTCGGGGTGGTCCAGGGGGCTCACGTCGTGGAGGGTGACGACCTGGTTCTCGACGGCGACGGGACCGGTGTTCGCCGGCGACCACAGGAGCTCGTGGGCCCGGAGGGCCCGCGGGAGGACCCCCTGCTCCCACAGGTGCCCGCGGACACCCTGGGCCCACGCAGGCGAACGCACGAGGCGCAGGCGGGGGGACAGGCGCACGGCGACCTCCTGGGCGTAACGCTCGACGCCGGTCACGGGCCGCCCGAGGAACCGCCCGTTCAGCGCCGCGACCACGCCCTCGGGTGGCCCGCCGGATCCCGCCGGTCCACGACCGGATCCTCGCTCGGCCCAGGACGTCGTTGTGGCGCCGGGCGACCGCCTCGCGGGCGTCATCCCCAGCAATCGTCGACGGCGGCCGCCACGGCCCTCCCCAACGCCGCGTGCGCCTCGCGCGACCAGTGGATCCCGTCGACCAGGCTGGTGGTCAGGTGGGCGCCGGCGTCCAGGCAGGCCACGCCCCGCACCCGAGCGACCCGGGCGTACTGGGCGGCGAAGTCCAGCGACCGCTCGCGGGCGTCGCGCCACCCCTGCTCGAACCCCTCGAACGCCTCCGGCTCGCGTTCGGCCCAGCCGCTCACGTCCTCGATCGGCGGCGGCGCCACCAGCAGCACCGCGGGTGGGTGGCCGCCGGGACCGGCGGTGCTGGCCAGGACCCTGTCGACGAGCACCCCCGCGCCATCGGCGATCTCGAAGGCGCTGGCGCCGAAGCGGGTCTTGAGGTCGTTGGTACCGGGCGCGATCACCACCACGTCGACCGGGGCGGCACTGTCGAGCACCGGGCCCAGGTGGCGCGCCCCCATGAGGTCGCCGAGCGGGTCCTCGAACACGGTGGTGCGACCATTGAGGCCGGCCTCGACCACGTGCCAGCCGTCACCCAGGGCGGCGGCGGCCACCCCCGGCCAGCGCACGAAGCGCGGGTAGCGCGCGTGGGTGCCGGGCTCGTAGCCCCAGGTGTTGGAATCGCCGAAGCAGAGCAGGGTGCGTGGTTGCTCCATGGACCATCGTACGCCAGGGAGGTCCGCACCGCAGCGCTCGAACAGCTCCCACACCTCGCGCAGTCCGCCGGCCCGGTGGTCGGGTACGGGCGCGGGGTCGAGCGTCGACGGCGACGCCTCGCCGACCAGCACCGTGCGCATGCCGACCGCGGCACCACCGGCGATGTCGGAATCGAGCGTGTCGCCCACGATCACGGACCGGTCCGCCGTCGCGCCGAAGCGCCGCAGGGCGGTCTCGAAGAACACCCGGGCGGGCTTGCCCACCACCTCGGGCCGGACGCCCGAGGCGTAGCTGAGCGCCGCGGCGATCGCGCCGGTGCCCGGGAGCATGCGGCC
>Ga0209498_1002934_pt1 | contig 10238 bp, 9 predicted proteins | sample WalLakDeSediment_FD_184131 | JGI IMG/M metagenome (GOLD analysis project Ga0209498, IMG submission 184131) | Lake sediment microbial communities from Walker lake, Nevada to study Microbial Dark Matter (Phase II) - Walker Lake 11/02/13 Deep... | ecosystem: Environmental > Aquatic > Freshwater >... | reverse complement strand
GAATCCGCAGCCGTGTCGGAGGGAGGGGCGTCGGCCGGAGGGGCGTCGGCGGGAGGGGCGTCGGCGGGAGTGGCGTCAGCGGGGTTCGCGGGTGGGTTCACCGGTGCGTCGGTCTCGTTCTCGTTCTCGTTCATGGAAGAGGTCATGCCCCGGGGTACCGTGGGATGCGAAGGGAGTTCCGGCCCCCGGCGACCTGGTGGGGTGAACCCCGCGGGGGGGTGAGGGTAGCCCTGGGAGCGGCCATCACCGCGCCGCTCCATCCTCGTTTCCCGCGTCTACTCTCTTCGCCCTTTCGCGCTTTCTTTCCTCGCCCCGGAGTGCCCCATGGCCGCCCCCCTCGATTCCTCCTCCCGCTTTCAGTCCTACGCGAATCCCGGGCGCCTGGTCAGTACCGGATGGCTCGCCGACCACCTGGACCACCCCGACCTCGTCGTGGTGGAGTCCGACGAGGACGTCCTTCTCTACGAGACGGGGCACATCCCCGGAGCCGTGAAGGTCGACTGGCACATGGACCTGAACGACCCGGTGACCCGGGACTACATCTCGGGCGAAGCCTTCGCCCGGCTCATGGATTCCCGGGGGATCACCCGGGACACCACCGTGGTCATTTACGGCGACAACTTCAACTGGTGGGCCGCCTACGCCCTCTGGGTCTTCTCCCTCTTCGGGCATCCGGACGTGCGTCTCCTCGACGGTGGACGGAAGAAGTGGGTGGACGAGGGTCGCCCCATGACCACCGAGGCCCCCGTGCCGCGCCCGTTCCCCGAGGCCGGGGCACCAGGCGAGGCCGGGGCACCAGGCGAGGCCGGGGCACCAGGCGAGGCCGGGGCACCAGGCGAGGCCGGGGTGCCGCGCGAGACCGGGGCGCTGGGCGAGGCCGGGGCGCCCGTCTACCCGGTGGTGGAGCGGGAGGATGCCCCGATTCGGGCCTACCGTGACGATGTCCTGCAGCACCTGGAGGCCGGGGGTCGCCTGGTCGACGTCCGATCCCCCGAGGAATACCGGGGCGAGAAGCTCCACATGCCCGACTACCCCCAGGAGGGCGCCATGCGCGGCGGTCACATCCCCGGCGCCCGGAACGTCCCGTGGAAGCGCGCGGCCAACGACGACGGGACCTTCCGCCCCCTGGACGAACTCCGGGCCATCTACCTGGAGGAAGTCGGCCTCGCGGCCGGGGAGCCCGTGGTGGCGTACTGCCGGATCGGGGAGCGCTCGAGCCACACCTGGTTCGTCCTCACCCATCTGCTGGGGCTCGACAACGTCCGGAACTACGACGGGTCGTGGACGGAGTGGGGGAACATGGTCCGAGCCCCCATCGAGCGGTAGCGCGCGCCGGTTTCAGCCCCCGCGGGTGGCGGTCGCCCGCCGGATCACGGGAGCCACCTCGGTACCCAGGAGCTCGATGGCCCGGAGCACCTGCGCGTGGGGCATGGTCCCCACCGTAAGCTGGAGGAGATACCGGGAGTAGCCGAAGAGCTCGTGCTGATGGAGGAGCTTTTCCACCACCTGCTCCGGGCTTCCGACCACAAGGGCGCCCCCGGGCTCGCACTCGGCGTCGAAGCGGGCGCGGGTCGGAGGTGGCCATCCCCGCTCCCGACCGATGCGGCCCATGGTCTCGAGGTAAGGTGGCCAGGCCGCCTCCCGGGCAGCCCCGGCGTCATCGGCCAGGAAACCGTGTCCGTTGATGCTGAGGCGGGCGGCTGCCGGATCCCCCCCCGCACGGCCCACCGCATCCCGGTAAAGCTCCACCAGGGGGCGGAACCGGGCGGGGGCTCCCCCGATGATGGCCAGGGCCAGGGGGAGGCCAAGGGTCGCCGCCCGTACCACGGACCGGGGTGTCCCTCCCACGGCCAGCCAGACCGGGATCGGCTGCTGCACCGGGCGGGGGTAGACCGGCTGGTCCTCCAGCGCCGATCGATGCCGCCCCGACCAGGTGACCCGCTCCTCTTCCCGCAGGGCGAGCAGGAGCGCCAGCTTCTCCTCGAAGAGCGCCTCGTAGTCCGAAAGATCGTATCCGAAGAGGGGAAAGGACTCGGTGAAGGAGCCTCTTCCCGCCATGATCTCGGCCCGCCCCCCGGAGAGGAGGTCGAGCGTGGCGAAGTCCTGGAAGACCCGCACCGGGTCATCGGAGCTGAGGACCGTGACGGCGCTCGTAAGCCGGATGCGCCGGGTTCGGGCGGCCGCCGCCGCGAGGACGACGGCGGGACTCGAGACGACGTAGTCCGGGCGGTGGTGCTCCCCCACCCCGAACACGTCGAGTCCCACCTGGTCCGCGAGCTCGATCTCCTCCAGGAGGTTCCGCAGCCGTTCCTCGGGAGAGAGAAGACGACCCGAGCCCGCCTCCCGGGTCCGTTCGCCAAACGAATAGATGCCGATTTCCATGCCGTCCGTCCTTTTTCCTGCCGCACCGGTCCTTACCGCATCGGGAGCCAGGCCACGTAGGCCAGGTACCCCAGCAGGAGAAGCGCTCCGCCCCATCGAGGGATGCGGGGCCGCCAGCGTACCAGGAGCAGGAGGATAACCGCAAAGCCCAGCAGGGCGATCAGGTCCACCTCGCCCCGGGGGGGCAGCCTGGACGGGGCCAGCGTCACCGTCGTGCCCCACACGAAGAGCAGGTTGAAGAGGTTCGAACCCACCACGTTCCCCACCGCCACGTCTGCCTGGCCCCGCCGTGCCGCGAGCACCGACGTGGCCAGTTCCGGAAGGCTCGTCCCCACCGCCACCAGGGTGAGGCCGATGACGGCCTCGGCAATGCCGAAGGTGGTGGCAAGCTCGGTAGCCCCCCGGACCGTCAACTCCCCCCCCAGCACGAGTCCCCCCAGCCCCAGGACGTGGAGCACCAGGATCCGGCCGGCCCCTGGGCCTCCCTCCTCGTCGCCCCCCATCCCTCCATCCCGCCCACCTTCGATGTCCTTTTCAGGAGCCCGAGCCCCGGGAGCGGGGGCCGCGGGGCCCGGGCGCCGGTTCAGCGCCCGCTCGTTCAGGGCCTGGCGAAGCGCGAGGCCAAGAAAGAGCAGAAAGAAACCGAGGAGCACGATCCCGTCCCCTCGGCCAAAGCCCTCTCCGAAGGGCGAGACGGTTCCGAGGATCAGGGCCACCGCCGACACCCCCACGAGGAGGGGGATGTCGCGCCGCACCAGGGTCGGATGCACCACGGCGGGGGTGACCAGGGCTGCGGCCCCCAGGATGAGGCCGATGTTCGCGATGTTCGACCCCACCACGTTCCCGAACCCCAGGTCCGGGCTTCCCCGCCAGGCGGCCAGGAGGTTCACCACCAGTTCCGGGGCGGAGGTCCCGAAGGCCACCACGGTGAGCCCCACCAGGACCGGGGCCACGCCCAGCCGGGCGGCCAGGGCCACCGCGCCTCTCACCAGGGCATCCCCACCGGCCAGGAGGAGGCTCAGGCCGAGGATCACGAGCACGGCATCGAGGAGCATGGCGGGCGGGGGCGTCGCGGGTGGGGAGTTCGGAGGGAGTTCGAAGTCGGAAGCGGAGGGGGCGGGACAGTACCCCCGCCGGGACCAATCCGCCACTCCCGGGGGCACGAACCCTTCAGGGATATTTCGACCCCGCCCGGCGGGATCCGCTTGTCGGCGCTTCCGGAGGCGCGTATGATGCCCCGTCTCCCACACTGAAGGGCCCCCTGCCCCGGCATTCCGGGTCGGCCGCCGAAGGGCCCGCTTTCCCCCCTTCCACGAGTTCCCGATGAAGCGAACCCGCCCACGCAACGGTTTCCTCCCCCTCCCGGGCCTCCTGTCGGCCCTGGCCCTGGCCGCCCTCGGCGCCCCGGCCGTGGGGGTGTCGCTGGTCCTCCCGGCCCCAATCCACGCCCAGTCGGCGACGGCGGCGAGCACGGACCTCCGTCCCATGACCTTCCTCGACGTGCAGCATCTGCGCTCCTGGGGGTCTCCGGCCTTGAGTCCCGATGGACGGTACCTCCTCCACACGGTGACGACCCCGGACTGGGAAAAGGACCGTTCGCAGACGGACCTCTACCTGGTCCCCACGGCCGAGGGAGCCGCGGCGGCACAGCGCCTCACCTTCACAGAGGACAGGAACGAGACCTCCCCTTCGTGGTCACCGGATGGAAGCTTCTTCGTCTTCCTCTCGAACCGGGATGCGCCGCAGACCGCACAGGGACGCAACCAGCTGTACCTCATGCGAACCGGGGGCGGCGAGGCCCAGCGGATCACCGACGCCTCCGACGGCGTTTCGAATTACGCCTTCTCTCCCGACGGCACGTCTCTCGTCTTCCGGAGCGGCGCCTCGAACAAGGAACAGCTTCACCGCATCCCGGTGCACGGGACCCCGGGGAGCACACACCTCGAGCCCGGTAACGGCGAGGCCCTCACCACGGCGGAAGCCGGGGTTCGGTCCTGGGAGTGGGCTCCGGACAGCCGACGCATCTACTTCATCGCCGATGACGAGGTGGATACCGGAGAACGGCAGCGCCGGGAGAAGGGCTTCTCCGTGCAGATCCAGAACCAGGAGACCCCCATCGCCTCCCTGCACGCCGTGGACATCGGCGCCGGGAGCACCACCCGGGTGGCTGGGGACCCGAGCTACACGGTGTCCTCCTTCGACATCTCGCCCGAGGGCCGCTGGGTGAGCTTCACCGGCATCCGCTCCGACCGGTACACCCGGAACATCACGGAGCAGGGGCTCCACGGCGACCTCTACCTTCTCGAGACGGCCACGGGTCACGTGGAGCGCCTCACCGAGACGAACGAGGTGAGCGTAAGCGGCGCCTCCTTCTCGCCCGACGGGCGATGGGTGGCCTTCTCCGCCCCGCTGGAGCTCAACCGCTACACCATGGGGAACCGGTACCTCTACCTCCGCGAGGTGGCGGATCGCGGCGGGGAGTGGCGGGTGCTGGGCACCGGCTTCGACGGGAACGTTTCTGCGGGATTCTGGTCCGATGACGGCGCCACCATCTACTTCGGCGAGGGGATCCGGGCCACGCGCCAGCTCATGGCGCTGGACGTGAACGCGGACCAGGTCCGGCAGGTCACCCGGGAGGACGCTGCCCTCTCCGTGAACCGCGACGATGATACCGGGATGCTCCTGGTCACCTACCAGGACCCGGCCACCCCCTCCACCCTCTTCCGGGTCCCCTCGATTCAGGCGCTGGGTGACCGGTCGCGCTGGACCCAGCTCACCGACGTGAACCCCGGGGTCCGCGAGTTCGCCCTGGGCGTAGCCCGCGAGATCACCTGGACCTCGTCCGACGGCGTGGAGGTGGGCGGCGTCCTGACCCTCCCGGTGGGGTACCAGGAAGGCCAGCGGTACCCGCTCATCGTGGCCATCCACGGGGGGCCGGCCTCCGCCGACGTCCTCTCCTTCAACGGCGGATACGGGTCACAGATCTACGCCGGCGACGGCTACGCCGTGCTCAAGCCGAACTACCGGGGGTCCACCAACTACGGCGAGGCCTTCCGGACGGGGATCGTGGGGAACTACTTCCCCCCCGGGTACGAGGACATCATGACCGGCGTCGATCACCTCATTGCCGAGGGCATCGTGGACGGAGACCGCATGGGGGCGCTGGGATGGAGCGCCGGCGGCCACTGGTCCAACTGGATCCTCATCAGCACCGATCGCTTCAAGGCCATCAGCTCCGGCGCCGGGACCTCGAACTGGATCTCCATGTACGCCCAGAGCGACGTGCAGCGGAACCGGCAGTTCTACCTCGGCGACGAGCTCCCGTACGTGAACTTCGACGCGTACTGGGAGCAGTCTCCCCTCAAGTACATCACCAATGCGCGCACCCCCACCATGATCCACGTGGTGGAGGGCGACCCCCGGGTCCCGAGCCCCCAGTCGGTGGAACTCCACATGGCGCTTCGGCAGCTGGGCGTCCCCACCGAACTCTTCCTCTACCCGGGGCAGACCCACGGCATCACCCAGCCCCGCAACCGCCTCCTCAAGTCGGTGAGCGAGAAGGCGTGGATGGACCACTACGTCCGCGGGATCGGTGACGGGTTCCACTGGGACCTGGTGCTCTCCACCGTGGGAGGCGACGGAGGCTGACCTGATCCATCCAGGCCGGCTCAAAGGCCGGCAAGCTTAAAGGCCGGCAAGCTTAAAGGCCGGCAAGCTTAAAGGCCGGCAAGCCGCCCGGCCTCAGGAAACGGCCCGGGAGGAGGGGCGTGCCGCCCTCCTCCCGGGCCGTTGGAGTTTCAGTGCCCCGGGCGGGGCCCACCCCGGCGGACTCCCGCCGTCCCCCACCGCTCCAGAACCGCCAGCACCGGGCGATGATCCGACGCCAGGGATTCGGGGACAACCCGGACCTCGCGGATCCGCCACGCCTCGGCCGGCGCGACGAAGATGTAGTCGATTTCCCCCCGCCTGCGCTCGGACACGAAGGTGAACCGCTCCCCCGGTGGCTTCTCCGCCTCCCGCATCCTCTGCCGGAAGAGTTCCACCGTGGGCGACCCCGGTTCGTCGTTCAGGTCACCCACCAGGATGTGAGGATGGGTGAGGGTGTCGAGAACGAAGGCCAGCGCCCGCGCCTGGGCCAGACGGTAGCCATCGTCGGCGACCCAGTCGAAGTGAACGTTCACCAGCACGAGGGTGTCGCCCGGGGCCGGAGACACGGCCACCGCCAGGGCCACCCGGGGTTCGTTCCCCTCGGGCAGCGGAATGCTCCACGAACGGATCGGCGGAAAGCGGGAGAGGATGGCCATGCCGTAGGCTCCGCCCTGGTAATCCATGAAGGCGCCGAAGACCGCGTGGAGGCCGAGCCGCGCACCCAGCTGCGCCGCCTGGTCCGTGCCACCACTTCGCGCCACCCCGCGGTCCACCTCCTGGAGCCCCACAAGGTCCGGCGAGAGTTCCCGGATCACCCGCGCCGTTCGGTCCAGGTCGACGACGTCGTCCATCCCCCGGCCATGCCGGATGTTGTAGCTCACCACCCGGAAAAGAGGGCCGGCCTCGGACCCTTCGGTGATGCCCGCCTCCTGGGTCGCCAGCGCGGCGCTGCATCCCCACGCTGCGAAGACTGCCGCCCCTGCGGCGGCCAGGAGGCGTCGTCGAACACTCACTCCCCCTTCCCCAGCTCGATGGAGCGCTGGTAGGCCGACCAGATGCCCCGGCTCACCACGGTCCGGAGGCCGCCCTTTTCCATGTGGTACAGGGCCGCCGCCGTGGTGCCACCCGGCGAGGTGACCTGGTTGCGGAGTTCCGCCACGTGCTTTCCGGACCCGACGGCGTAGTCCACCGAGCCGCGAATGGTCTGGATCACGAGCTTCTCCGCCACCCGCCGCGGGAACCCCATGTGGACCCCTGCGTCAATGAGGGCCTCCATGAAGAGGAACACGTACCCGGGCCCGGAGCCGCTGAGTGCCGTGGCCATGTCCAGGTAGGCCTCGTTGTCGAGGAAGATCTCCTCGCCCAGCGCCGCCAGGATCTCGCGGGCCTCCGCGCGGTGTTCGTCGTTCACCTCGGGGGTGGCCGTCCACACGGAGATCCCCTGGGCAATCTGGGCCGGCGTGTTGGGCATGGCGCGGACCACCGCCGCGTGGGCGGCGCCGTCGGCAAGCTCCCGAATGGGAACCCCGGCCATGATGGAAAGGAGGAGGTCGTCGCTGTGAAGGTGGCCCCGGATCTCCGGGAGGACACGGGGAACGGACTGGGGCTTGATGGAGAGGACCACGATCTGGCCGCGCTCCGCGGCCTCCCGGTTGTCCGAGGTTGTGTGCACGCCGTAGCGCGCCTCGATTTCGGCCAGCCGTGGCGTGAAGGGATCGGCGGCGATGATGCGGTCCGGGGGTACCAGGTCCTGGGTCACGAGGCCGCGGATCATGGCTTCGCCCATGACGCCGGCACCGATGAAGGCCAGGGTCTTGTCGGTGAACATCGGGTCGGCTCCGGAGCGGGAGGTGGGAAGCGCGTCAGGAAGGGTGAGGGCGGAGGCGGGGGCAGGCGAGCCGGGGGCTCCGGACCGGACACGGGGGGCCGGAACACGGGAGACCGGAGGATCAGCGCCCCTCGGGGTTCTCGATCCAGGCGTCGGCCTCGATTTCCACCAGGAGTCCGGGGGCGATGAGCCGCCGAACCTCCACCATGCTCGTGGCCGGACGAATCTCGCCGAAAACCTCGCCGTGGGCACGTCCCACCTCTTCCCACCGGTCGATGTCCACCACGTAGATGCGGGTCCGGACCACGTCCTCCAGCCGGGCCCCGCACGCTTCCAGCGCCTCCCGGATCTTCCGAAGCACGTGGAGGGTCTGTCCGCGAGGGTCCCCGGGGGAGAGGACCCGACCTTCCCGGTCCACGGCGGTGGTTCCGGAGACGTGGACAAACGGGCCCGTCCGGAGCGCACGGGAGTATCCGACCACGGGCTCCCACGGGCTTCCGGAGGAGACGCTCCGGCGCTCGGTCCGGGCATCCATCTGTCCCTCGGGCCGAGCATGCATCAGTTCCCCTCCACGCCGTCGTGGTCCTCGGCCCCCGGCGCCGCGCCCTCCCGGGCGAAGCCAGCCTCGGCCAGCGACTCCAGGATCCGGGCCTCCAGCGTGGCCGGCGTCGTCAGGTCTGCGCGGGAACGCTCCGCGGCCCGGGTCACCGCCTCCCGAAAAGAGGTCTCGAACCGGAGAAAGGGGTAGCACCGGGCGCAGGTCTGAAGGTGGGTTCCCACCCGGTCCGCCATATCCGGTTCCAGCTCGCCGTCAAGCCACTCGTACACCCGTTCCGCCGCTTCCCGACAGCTCAGCCCACCCGGTGCATCCGGGAGTGGTTCCGAAGCCGGGGCCTCGTTCCGGAGGCGCCCCACCAGTCGCCGAAGCTCGTCTCGCCAGTTCATCGGTCCTCCTTGCCGGGGACGGTCCCCGATCCGGGTAGAATGCCCACGGAAACGGCGTATTCGTGGAGCAGCTCCTGGAGCAGCCTTCGCCCCCGGAACACGCGGCTCTTCACGGTGCCCACCGGGACCCCCAGGACTTCGCCGATCTCGGCGTAGGGGAGTCCCTCCATGTCGCTCAGCACCACCGCCTCCCTGAATTCCATCGGGAGGGATGCGACGGCTCGGAGCACCTCCTCGTCCACCACCCTGCTCCAGAAGGTTCCCTCGGGGTCATGATCCCGGGTGGCCCTGAAGACCGTGGCATCCAGGGCCACGTCGCCCGGGCGTTCCTCGCCTTCAGCGCGGGCAATTTCCTGGAACCGCAGTTCCCTTTCCCGCGTCCGGAAGTAGAGGTTCCGGCAGATGGTGAAGAGCCAGCTTCGGATCCGGGTTCCCGGGGTGAAGGAGGCCCAGCTTCGGTAGGCCCGGAGAAAGGTGTCCTGCGCCAGGTCCCGGGCCTGGTCGGGGTCCCCGGAGAGGCGGAGTGCGAAGCGATGGACAGCCTCCATCTCCGGCAGCGCCACTGCCGCGAAGGTGGCATCGCCGGCGGGGCCGGCGCCGTCCGCAGGCGTCGACTCCCCCGCAGGTGAGCCATCACCACGAGCTGGATCGTTCATCAGGGGCGCTCTCCGGGTCCGGGGCGGGAAGATCGAGACGTACATATACCGTTCCCGGCCCGAACCCGAAATCCCCCCGTTCCCCCGGTGGCACGCATTTTTCTACGATCATGAGGCGTGGGTGCAACAATGTTCTTCCTTCGCGGGCGCCATGGTCGTATTCTGCCCCTGGAGCCTCCCCGGCCCGCCCCCCCTTCCCGGCAAATCGCATGAATGACCGTCTCCCGCCCGACTACTATGCCGTTCTCCAGGTGAGCCCCCACGCCGACGGCGACACCGTCGAGCGGGTCTTCCGCCACCTGGCCAAGCGCTACCATCCGGACAACGGCGAGAGCGGAGATGCGGGCCGATTCAACCAGGTCGTGGAGGCCTTCCGGGTCCTCTCGGATCCCGAGAGGCGATCGGACTACGACATCCACTACGGCGAAGTGCAGCAGGCCCGGTGGCGGGTCTTCGACCAGGCTTCGGCGTCGGACGGAGTCCGGTCGGACCGGCAGCTCCGAACCGGCATCCTCAGCGTGCTCTACACGGCGCGGCGCAACGACGTGGACCGGCCAGGGATGGGCATCATCGAGATGGAGAAGCTCCTGGGGGCCCCGGAAGAACACATGAAGTTCCACCTCTGGTACCTGAAGGAGCGGGGCTGGATCCAGCGTCTGGACAACGGGACGCTGGCCATCACGGCCACCGGGGTGGACGAGGTCATGAACGGCGGGGGCCCCGACGCCCTGCCACTTCTCAGGCCAGGATCGGCAGGACCTGCGGGGCCGGCTGGAGCG
>Ga0209498_1002933_pt1 | contig 10239 bp, 7 predicted proteins | sample WalLakDeSediment_FD_184131 | JGI IMG/M metagenome (GOLD analysis project Ga0209498, IMG submission 184131) | Lake sediment microbial communities from Walker lake, Nevada to study Microbial Dark Matter (Phase II) - Walker Lake 11/02/13 Deep... | ecosystem: Environmental > Aquatic > Freshwater >... | reverse complement strand
CGGGCCGGGATCCTGCGAGCACCGTCGGACACGCGCAAGACACCATTTCCTACCGTCTCCCCCGATGGTCCAAGCCCAGCGCCAGCAGCCCCAGGTACTCGTACACCGCGCGCTCCGTCTTGCGCAGGTTCCCTCCCGAGGGCACCCAGTACGAAAACCGCTCCGGCGCACTCCGACCCGTCAGGAAATGCGTCGGCGCCGGGATCGGCGACAACCCCACCCGCTTGAAATGCTCGACCGCCCGCGGCATGTGCGAGGCCGACGTCACCAGCAGGAACCGCTCGCCACCCCCAAGCACCTCCCGGACCGCATAGGCCTCCTGCGCGGTATCCGTCGGCGTATCCAACACCACGATGCGCTCCGGCGAAACGCCCATTTCCGTCGCCGCAGCGGCATACCCCCGCGCCACCGGCGCCTCGCCCTCGCGGCGGTTCCCGCCCAACACCACAAGGTCCGCCTCCGAAAGCACCCGCAACAACCGCAAACCCTCCATCAGCCGAATCGCCGCACTGTCATTCAAGCGAGAGGTGGCAGACCCGTCCGCATCCGGCTCCCATCCTGCGCCCAGCACCACCACCGCCTTGACATCGGCAAGCGAAGCGGTCTCGACGATCGGTGGATGCCGATGTTCCAGCGGTTCCAGCAACGCATCCGCCACCGGCTCCCACGACGCCAGCACCACCGTCAACATGGCCACCAAAACCAGAAACCGCCCAACGCGTCGCCACCTCATCCCGACGAGCCCGAACCCGACCAGGGTCAGCCCCAGGGCCACTGGAACCGGCATGGCGAGCACACTCACCAACCCCTTCAGTGCACCGAACCACTCGTCCATCACCTCAGGCGTCCTCTTCAACCGCTGAGGACGATCTCCTCCTCCGGGTCCCGGTGACGTCGTGGCGCATGCGTTCGAAGAGGGGTTTGTCCAACAGGTGCTTGACGTTGGCCTTGGTTCCGGTCAAAAAGCTGCCCACGCAGAGCACGTCGTCCCCACGCTCCAGCAGACGCTCGAACGGATTCGAGCCGAGAAAGCCGGCCCCACCGGTGCCGAGGATGCGTTTGCGGGGGTTGTCTTTGTGCATGGGGGCGATTTCTGGGTGTCTGGAGATGGGTGGGCGTTGGTTCGCGGCCGGGCACGCTACCGCCGTTTCCGTGCACGAAGTCGTCGTGCCAGCCTGGCCCAAGATGACCGCTGCTGCTGTACTGCCGAAGGCACCACATTACTTCGGTGGGAAGGCCCGGCAGCTCCTGAGCCAACAGGCGCCCGTCGGCGGCTTCCGGTGCATGTATAGCAGGAAGCAACTATTCAAGGATCTCCAAGGGGGATCCCTCCAAGGGACCGGTACCGCTCTCCGTCAGCGACGCTTCCCACACTTGCGGCAGTGGTTGGGTGAGGATTCCGGGCTCCGACAACGCCTGTACTGCCTCACCCTCCTCGGCCTTGAGCGCATCCCGCTCGGCGCGATCGTCCAGCCTAGTATCCAGAGGCAGCATTCGCTCTTCCGATCGTGGCACTGGGATCTCGGCCGCGGGGGGTACCGTCGCCGCTTCGATCTGCGACGGGGCCGGACGCAAGAGGTAGAGGGCGACCAGCGTCACCAGGGAAAACAGCAGCAGGACCAGGATCACGCGCTGGAAGTGCGAAAACCTGGGCTCCGCGGGCGCATCCAGCCCCGACGCAACGCCGAGCGTGTCAGGAGCGCGCTCGTCCCAATCCCGCTCCGCGGAGATATGCACTTCCGGGCTGGCAGTAATCCGAGGGAGTGATGCGTCCCGCCGGTCGTTTTCTTCCGGCCGAGCCGCCAGCGGCTTGCCTTGCGGGCGCTGCGGCTCTGGCTCGGGCTGAGGCCCGGCCTGTGGCTGGGGCTGGGGCTGGGGCTGGGGCTGGGGCTTGGCCGCCGGCTTCTTGCGGGCCGTTCCCGACCCCGCGGCCGATGCGGTCGGTGCTTCCTTGCGCCGGTCGGCTCCGGGCACAGCCTTTTCCTGAGGCTTACGGGGTGCGGTCGGCGACGACCGGCCCGGCTTGCGTTCGGCAGCCTTCGCCTCCACGCGACCCTTTTCGACCGGCCCACCGATCTCCTCCGCCGGTTCCATCCTGCTGGGAGGAGACGTTGGTGCTGGTGCGTCGGTACGATAAAGACCCTGATCGATCCGTGACCAGGTTGGCGCATCCACGGTCGGCACTTCCCGCGCTGCGGCACGCCCCTTCTCGCCTGACGCGTGCGGGGCCGCGGTTGCAGTCGCACGAGGTCCCTCTTCGGGCGAGGACGATGGATCGTCGCGGTCATTCACGCGGTGCGTGAGTTCCTCATCGCCAAGGTCGTGCGCGACGGTTTCGGCATCCGCCTGAGTGATGGTGTGGCTCTGCTCCATGAATCCGTGCAGGAGCAGCCGGCTGCAGATCAGGTTTATACGGCGGGGTACACCCCTGCTGAACGCATGCACGACGGGCAGCACACCGGGTTCGATCGCCGGATCGCCCGTCCAGCCGGCGGTTTCGAGACGATGCCGAACGTAGCCGACCGTCTCCTCGGGACTCAGGGGCTCGAGATGCCAGGCGGCCACCAACCGCTGATGAACCTGTTCCATCTCGGGCCTGCGGAGCAGCGAACGCAGTTCCTCCTGCCCGAGAAGTACGATCTGCAGCAGTTGCTGACCAGCCTGCTGCAGGTTATTCAAGAGCCGTAGTTCCTCCATCGCGGCTGTGGCGAGGTCCTGGGCATCATCGATGATCAGCAGTGCATGGAGACCCAGCCGGTACTGCTGCGAGAAAAACTCCATCAGCCGCATCAGGATCTGCGCCTTTTTCGGCCCGGCGGAATCCACGCCAAAGGCATGAGCGGTCATCCGCAGCAGATCTTCCGCGCCCAGCTGCGTGCTGGCCAGGTAGCCAACGATGAACTGGTTCCCAGGCAGATCGTCCATCAGGTCGTGGATCAGCGTGGTCTTGCCGGTACCTGGCCCGCCGGTGACCATCACGAAGCCCTCGGCCCGGAGCAGCGCATACTGCACGGATGCCCTGGCCCTGCTGTAGCTCGCGTGGCTGAAGGAGAAACGGTGATCCGAGCTGAGCCGGAACGGGTCCGTCTTCAGCCCGTAGAAGTCTTCATACATGATGCGGTTTCGCCCTGTCGCGCAGGCCTCCATTGCAGCGGATTCGTTGCCAGGTATGCAGCCGCATCCTGCGGCGGGCTGCGGTCGGGCATCGTACGTTCACCGTGATTTCGTGTTTTCCGTGTTCCAGAGTGGGTTCCCCGCTAACTGCTCCTGCGGACATGCCTTGCACCCGCGACCTTTCAGATGAGATGTATGCAAATATTGGTCCATATACCCGCCCCAGAGAACTCAATGGTTTACGCAAAGAAGAGCCAGGCCGCTGACGCATACCGTCACCCTCTTGACAAGCCAGGTCTGGGCTGCCGCGGATCTCCAACTCGTCCATTGTGCTCATTCGGCCCTGTCCGTATCCAGTCGTTCCACTCGTCGGGCATCCAGCCAGAGGCTGCCGGCCAGGAAACGGTCGAAATGGTGCGGGCGCGCGTCCCGGCCCACCTGCAGGTGCAGCAGCGGAATTGCACCGGATGCCTCGAACCCTGCCTCGACCTCGATCTCGACACGAAACGTTGTCCACTCGAAGGTCGCGGCAGGTAGGTTCATGCGCTTCCGCCGGCCGCCTTCGGTCCAGACGCTCAGGTAAGTCAACGCCCGGGTCGTCAGTCCCTGACCGCGCCAGTACCCCCGAGAGTGCCAAGCCGCCATCGTGTTTCACCACCGTGTTTCACCATCGGGATGCGGACCGAGGGCCGGCCGAGGTGCAGGCTCTCGCGACCATCGAACTCGAGCTGGAGGCTGGCAGGCTCGGTGACGAAGCGCTGCAGATCCCTGCTCGCCTGGCTGCCGACAGGCATGCGCGTGTTCCAGTTGACTCCGTTTGGACTCCCCAGGTCGTGCAGGAAATCCGCGTTCGGGACCTGCCCCGAGCGGTAGTCTAAAAAGGTGCCGGACCGGATTTCCTGGGTCAACCCCCGATAACCCGAAGGGTCCCCCATCCGCCGCTCCAGATCAACTGAGGAAGTTGGCTACCGCCCAGTGCAACTCCCGTTCGCGCATCCACTCTCGACAACGATCAGCATGGCTACGTAGCCCTTGACGCCACCACCCTGCCTTACATGCTGAATGCGTGATCAATGGAACCAGCCCTAAGCAGCCCATGGGCCTGCTGGGTCGTGTCCGTGATCGCGTGGTCGCGGCTCACATCTGCGGGGTCGGAGCAAGCCAAGCCGTCTTTGCCGCCGTCATGCCGAGGCGCGACAGCGCCCACGGCATCAACCCGCGCGGTCCCGCTGCGCGCGCCAGCGCTGGTACTGCGGCCAGTCGCGGTAGGCCCCGCTGGACACGTACTCGAGCCGCGCGAGGAAGCTATCCAGCAGATCCTGCCGGGTGGCGTCGGGCAACTGCCCCGCGTGATCGATCAGCCAGGTGCTGTCCATCCGGAATGCCTCTTCCCCATCCTCGGCGAAGAACACGAGCCCCGGCCGGTGGGTCAGCGCCAATTGCGCGGCCAGCGCCTCCGCGGTGCCGTGCCGGCCGTCCGGCAGGACCGCCCTGCCGCCTTCGTCGGTATTCAGACGCAGGGCATGGAAGCCCGCAAGCACCTCCTGCACATCCGGATGTTCCAGGATCTGCTCACGCAACCGGCGACATTCCTCGCAGTCACCACGCTCGAAAAGCACCAGCGACGGACGCGGGTTGGCCGTACGCTGCGCGGCAAGGTCGGCCGGCGGCTGCTGGAAGCCGGCCATGGCGGCACCGGGCGCCGCGTCCCCACCGGCTTCCGCCATATCACCCGGTGCCGACGCATTCTCCTCCAGCACCCGCACCGCGAAGTCACGCAACGATTCGCTTCGCCAGGCATCGGATTCGAGATAATCCAGGATCAGTTGCATGCGCTCGACATCGGCAAAGCCGACGTAGCGCAGCATGCGCTCGCCCGAGTCATCCACGAACAGCAGCGTGGGTGTGAAGGTCGCCCGCTCGTGTTCGGAGAGTTCGCGGGCGCGGTGCATCTGGCCGTCCAGGCCAATCATTTCCACATCGCTGAAGACATCGACCGCGATGACGTCGAACTGGCCGGACAGGCGCCGCACGACCTCCGGGTCCTGGAAGGTGCTGCGCGCCATCGCGACGCAGTGCAGGCAGGTCTCGGCACTGAAGAACAGCGCGATGCCGCGCTTTCCGCGCGCTACCGCGTCGTCGAGGTCGCCGGGCAGATCATAGAAGCTCTGCGCGAACCAGTCCGGGTATTCCAGCCGCTCGCGCGCGTCGCTCGGTGTGGCAACCAGCAGAGCAGCGAGCATCAGAACGGCCAGCCCAAGTACACCGCCGCGCACGCCCCAGCCACCAACGCCACGGCGACCTTGACCCACTCCAGACTTGGACGACACGAGGTTGCGGTGATTGGGACTCACGGCCCATGGCCGGCGGGACAGGTCTGCGACACGCATAACGGAGCTCCGGGTTTGGGACCTCGAATAAGACGCGCCGGCAAGCGCGGGCATTCCGGGACGGCGATCGAAGCCCGACGGCGCGAGGGCCTGTGCGAGAGGCGTTCATCATGCCACCCTGCGACGAAGTCCAGCAAAGCGGGTGTCCCGCAGTTTCCCGAATTTTCCCGGCGCCGGCTATCGTCCCGGCAACCTGGTGGGCACCTAGCTCATGGCCCCGGAGGTACGGCAGCCCTGGTGATGAAAGCGGGAGCAAGCGCCCGCGCTCCATAAGCTTGACCGTAGCGCGGAAGACGCTGCAGGCCGTCATCCGCCATGGCAGCATCAGCCATGGTGCAGGCGCAAGGGCTCCGACCCGCGCCGTGCGTCGGACGCCGCTGAGCCTGCGCGACTACGGGTTGCGGGCCAGGTAAAGGCGCAGCAGCGGCGGGTTGAGCTCCTGCAGGCGCCGCCGGGCGACGACCTCGTCGCCTCCGCTGCAGCGTGTCCGCAGGAGATCGGCCACTGCCAGGAAGGAGGCGCCTGCAGGCACGGGTGTGTCGACTCGGTCCAGATGATGCAGCAGGCCTGGTTCCTTCAGCAGTAGCCAGGCAGGGAAGTCGACCGGGTCCAGTGCCTCGTCGAGGGCCTCGAACGCGAGTGCGTGGCGGTACAGGCGGGGGGCCGCATCCCGAGCAAGATCCGCCAGGAACGCTTCCGGGGTCCGCTCGCAGCAGCGGGCCCAGGCCAGCATCCCAGCCTCTGGGCACTGTCGGTGGTGCAAGGCTTGGGCGAGGCGCGCCAGCAGGACAGGATGTTCCGCGTGGTCCGCCACCGCTTGCACCGAGCGCATGACCGCTTCCCAGTCCGGGATCTGCATCTGCGCATGGCTAGCGTGCCGGTCCGGGTGTTCCGGATCGAACCGGTCCCGGGGCAACCCCTCGGCGAGGCGCCGCCATGCCGGGGCCAGGTAGTCCCGGGCCTGCCCGCGCAGACGCGCCCGCGCCAGCGGCAGAATCTCCTGAACGAGGCCGTCCATCTCCTCGGCGCAGGCATCAGGCGGAATCGCCGGCAACTGCTCCAGATGGCGCGCGTAAAGTACCAGCCCCTCGTATTCACCCAAGCCAGGATGATTCGGTGCGATCCGGCACAGGCGTTCGTAGATCCGCTCCGCATCAACGACATTGCGTGCCGCCAGGGCTCGATGGAGATCGTGTTCCGCGGCGCTGGCCCCGTTGTCCAGAAAGAGATCGAGCTGGCTCAGGTCGACGGGGCGCACCCAACGCTGCGCCAGCAGTTCGCGGCGGCCCGGATCAGGGCTCAGCGACAGCGGCCGATCACCGTGACGCGGGCGCCAATCGAAGTAAGTCTGCGCCTCGTGCACGAGCCCGAGCGCCCGCGCGTACGATTCACCTTCGTGCAGTCGCCGGGTCCAGGCGCCCGGATCGGCATCGATCGCATCCTCCAGATGAGAGATACCCCCCTGGCGCCACTGCTCATAGGCGGGATACGGCAGCATCGTTGAATCCAGCAGCCACTCCAGCGCCGAGTAGGCCCCGGACTGCTGAACCTGCCGTTCCACCGTGATCAGATCGAGCGGGGCCAGATGGCAGGCGTCAGGTGCGTTGTCGCCACCAGTCATCGATCCACCTCCAGCAGTTCCAGGAGCTCGCAGTGCGTAAGCCGCAGACGTTCGCTTTCCTGTTCCGCAGCGTTATAAACGGCTTCCATCTGTCCGCGCTTGCGCGCCTGCAGCGCGTGCACCCGTTCCTCCACCGTATCCTCTGCCAGAAGACGGTAAACAAACACCGGCTGGGTCTGGCCGATACGGTAGGCGCGGTCGGTAGCCTGGCTCTCGGCCGCATCGTTCCACCAGGGGTCGTAATGAATCACGGTGTCGGCGCGGGTCAGGTTCAGCCCAGTACCGCCGGCCTTCAAGCTGATCAGGAACACCTGGCCCACGCCTTGCTGAAAACGGTCGATCACGGCCTGCCGGTCGCGCGTGCGACCGGTCAACATCAGGTATTCGATGCCCGCCTCGGTCAGATCCCCGGCGATCAATTCCAGCATGCGGCGAAACTGCGAGAACACCAGGATCACCCTCCCTTCCTCGACCAGTTCCTGCAGCATTGCCAGCAGATGTTCGCGCTTGGCCGAGCCCTTTTCCCGGTAGCGTCCAGCATCCACCAGACGGGGATCGCAGCAGACCTGCCGAAGCTGCAGCAATGCGTTAAGCACGTTCAGGCGTTCCGGACCCGTGCCATTGCCGGCAGCGTGCAACTGCGCGACGCTGCGCTGCCGCAACAGTTCATACAGCTCGCGCTGCGCGCCCTGCAACGGCAGCCGCAAAGTCACCTGTGTCTTGCGGGGAAGGTCCGCCGCGACCTCGCTCTTCGTGCGCCGGAGCAGGAACGGAGCGATGCGCTCGAAGAGCCCCTGCGCGCGCAGCCTATCGCCCTCGTCCTCGATCGGGCGCCGATAGCGTCGGCGAAACTGCGCCTCGCTGTCCAGGCAGCCGGGCAGAAGGAAATCGAACAGGGCCCAAAGATCGCCCAGATGGTTCTGCAAAGGGGTTCCGGTCAGGCAAAAACGTGCCGAAGCGCGCAACTCGCACACCGCGCGGTGAATCCGGGTGCGCGGATTGCGGATCGCCTGTGCCTCGTCCAGGAACACGGCCGAAAGCTCCCGTGTCCGCCATTGTTCAAGGTCATTGGCCAGCACCGAGTACGAAGTGATCAGAAGCTCGCATCGGTCCACCGCAGCCCAGTGCTTTTGCCGGTCCGGCCCGTGCAGGACCAGGACCCGCAGTTCGGGACAGAAACGTCGTGCCTCCGCCAGCCAGTTTCCAAGCACGCTGGTGGGCGCCACCACCAAGGCGGGAAGTCGCAGGCGGCCCGCGGCCCGCTCCCGCATCAGGTGGGCGAGAACCTGCAGCGTCTTTCCAAGACCCATGTCATCGGCGAGAACCCCGCCCAGGCCCAACTGCTGCCGTTGCTGGAGCCAGGCGACGCCAAGCCGCTGGTAAACGCGCAATTCCGCCTGCAACCCGGGTGGCGGGGGGAAATTCTCAGCCACCGCCCCAGCCCGCAAGGTGGCTGCCTGTTGCAGGAGCGCGGTGCCGGCTACGCCGAACCGTGTCTCGCCGTCGTCCAATTGCGCAATCCGCGCAATCTGGGCTGCTGGCAGACGGAGCCGCTCCCGGATGCAGTCCACATCCTCCAGCTCTGTGAAGACCCGCAACCAGTTGAGCACGCGACCCACCGGCAGCAGCACCTGGCGGCCATCATCCAGGGGCAACGGAATCTCCCGTTCCGGATCCATCAGCCCCAGCTCCGATACCCGGTACTGCCCCCGTAACCGGGCCAACAGCGGAAGCAGCGCGATCGGTTCACCGTCGAGTTCAATCTGCAGCGCCAGTTCGAACCAGTCGCGATCCAGCCATCCGGCCTCCACCTCGACGGCTTCCGGCCGTGCCCATTGCTGGCGAAAGCCGGCATCGATCTCGACCCGCCAGCCCTCGCCGCGCATTCGTGGCAGCACGTTCGTCATCACATCGATCCAGGCACTGGACTCCGCCAGTACGATATCGCCATCGTCCAGGAGCCGGGACCCGCCGCCGGCGAGCACCTCGCGCAGCCGTTCCCGCAACGCCCCCTCCCCGTCTGGGTCACGCCGGAAGGTGATGCGCTCAGCGCGTTCGGGCACCACGACCGTGCTTGCGTCAGTCACTTCGTCGACACCGAACAGGACCTCGCGGTCCTCGTGCACGTAACGAAACAGAATCCGCATGCGATCGCATGATCCCGGTGGTGCATCAGTCCGGCTGAACAGCCGGAGCAGACCCATCGGCGCCGGCTGCACCCGCCGCTGCGGCAGCACACGCGGCAGCGGCAGACCCCAGGTTGCCAGGCGTGTACCTTCGCGGCCAAGGAAGCCGGACACCGCGTCGGGCGCCAATACCGGTGCCTGCGTGACCCAGACGCGAGCCGGCAGCGGGTGATCGGACCGGAGTTCCCCACAGCGACCGGTGGCCCGGTCCCAGTATCCCGGGGTCACGGTCGGAAGTGGCCAAAGGGTATCGGGGAGCTGCCAGGCGAGCCGTTGGCACCCATCCTCGGGGTCGATCCGCCAGCCGCAATCGGCCGCAACCGGCTCCGCCCAGCCCAGTTCGATTCCGTCCGCATCCAGTACCCGCCCCGTTTCCAGCAGCCGCCGCAGCCAGTCCAGATCCAGCGAGTCGGGGAGGATACCGGCACTGGCCTGCAGCCAATCGGGGGCATTCCGGGACAGCCGCTCAAGAAGCTCCCGATCTGCGTCGGTGAGAAACGGCGGTGGACGATGCAGGTGCGCAGGCTGAAGCCGATACGGCGCGGCGCTGTCCACCCGCCCGTTGGGCGCGGCGTCGACGACCTCGAGCCGCAGGCGCAGCCTTCGTGCCTCAGGCTCCAAGCGGTAACGCAACGCCTGGGTGCTGTGCAAGCCACTGGGGGCATCAGGCAGAGAACGGCGGAGCTGCTCAATGAATCGGCCGGCCATCGTGATCTGTTTGGGGGATTTGATTGGAAGTCTACCAAAGGCCCAGATCACGGCGCCGAACGGTCGCGGATCGGGTCGGTCCCAATCATTGAGGGGGCCGCGCAGCAGCGTATGACGCTCCCTTTGGATGAACGATACCTGGAACGTGCAACATCGAGGAGGCTGAACTGATGGACAAGATGGCAGACGTGACGATTCATATTGACGAAGCCGTAGCCGC
>Ga0209498_1002931_pt1 | contig 10243 bp, 6 predicted proteins | sample WalLakDeSediment_FD_184131 | JGI IMG/M metagenome (GOLD analysis project Ga0209498, IMG submission 184131) | Lake sediment microbial communities from Walker lake, Nevada to study Microbial Dark Matter (Phase II) - Walker Lake 11/02/13 Deep... | ecosystem: Environmental > Aquatic > Freshwater >... | reverse complement strand
TTAACGATGCCCAGGCACGGGTTGTATCCTCTTGATTTATATTCCCGATTTCAAAAGCAGTTTTGGTTGCAGTAAATCCATTAGTAGCTCTTAATCTTGCTACCCTGCCGCCTTCCTGATCCACAGAAATAAAAAGTGGAATTTCTGAATTTAATTGAAGTGAAGTCGTCAACTGCTGAACCTGAGAAGGCGAAGTGATGTTATACCCCATAAGGATCACCCCGCCAATTTTTCTTAATTGAATATCGTTAATGATCATTGTGTCAGTAAGTTCCGTTCCGGAAAATCCAACCATTAACATTTGAGCAATTTTATGCTCAAGTGATTGCGGAAATGAAATATTTGTTAACAGTATAAGCAGTATAAGTTTTTTCATATTTTATTTTCGTAGGGAACAGACTCCCGTCTGTTCCGCCTTTAATATTTTTGATGATATAAAATTTATTACAAACAATTCGTCCAACCCTTTTTTCGGATCGGTCAGGAGACCGATCCCTACATCTGACATTTGTAGGGAATGGACTCCCTGCCTTTGCCGGCAGGCAGGCTGTCCATTCCGCTCTTATTTATTTCGAACATTTAATAAATTACATCACATTCTAATTGCGTACCCTTTTCGGATCGGTCAGGAGACCGATCCCTACATTTCACAACCTTTTCTTCGGATCGGTCGGGAGACCGATCCCTACATTTCTAAATTTTCAGGATTGTTCTTTTCAAATTCCCAGTTTACTGGATTATTCTGTATGTATTGCCTAATAAATAATAACTCTTTTTCATTCCTTATTACCCGGTCATAAAAAGATTTCTGCCAATGAAATTGCTCATCTTCTTTTAATATCTCTCTTATTTTTCTTGATGAATATGATTTTAATTTACCAATGATGTCGGAAACACTTAATTTAATTTTACCATTTATAGTAGTTTTCACAAGCTCATCTAAGATAAGTATTAAATGAATATGGTCAGGCATTATTACATAATAGTCGATTTCAACTTTATATAGAACAGAAAGATTTTTTATTACTTCATCAACAATTTTACCATATTTAGTTAGTATTAGTTCGGAATGTACTATATGGGAAAAGAATTCCTGTCTATCTTTCATACAGAAAGTAACGAAATAATATCCGGCTTGAGAATAATCATATTCTTTTAATCGTGTATTTTTTCTTTTTGGCAAATTGTTCATTTACATAAACGTAGGGAACGGACTCCTGTCCGTTCCGCCTTTAATATTTTTGATGATATAAAAATTTATTACAAACAATTCATCCAACCCTTTTCAGATCGGTCAGGAGACCGATCCCTACATTTCAATTCATATTTGTAGGGAATGGACTCCCTGCCTTTGCCGGCAGGCAGGCTGTGCATTCCGCTATTGTTCATTGTTTAATATTATAAACATATTTACGACAATCTCTTCTGAAAGATTCCTCTTTCCGGATCGGGCGGGAGACCGATCCCTACATTTCACACCCTTTTTTCGGATCGGTCAGGAGAGCGATCCCTACGTTATACTTTTATAAAAATTTTCTTTGCATATAAAATCCACATCAATCCCAGCCAGATGACAATGTATGTAATTGCAAATCCCAATGATGCATTAATAGGACTCAACCATGAAAGGAAAAATGTGTCGAATATATATCCTTTCAGAGTTATCATCGTTCCTTCTGTGGTTTCCCATTTAATCAGGTATAATAATCTTCCCACAATGCCGGAGAGGAAGAATACTGTTATTGCATTCATACCGTATACGTGAAATGGTTTTATCCACCAGGTAACTTTTTTAATATCAATAAACCAGTAGCAGAATGCGAGAAAAAATAATGCTAGTCCGCCAGTGTAAAGTACATAAGAACTTGTCCAGATATTTTTATTTAACGGAAACCAGAAACTCCATATCCATCCGGCAAGCATTAATGCACTTCCCCAGGTATACATCCATACTGTTTTTGTTGCCGCATCTTTATCACTTCTTAATAAGTTACCAGTAAATATTCCAAGCATAGCCGTTCCAATTGCGGGCAGAGTAGATAGTATTCCTTCAGGATCCCAGACTTTCGAAACTGACCATAAGTGACTTCCAAGCAGAAGGTGATCAAAATAAGCAGCCAGATTTGTTGTTGGTTCATAATTAGCATAACCAACACCCGGAACAGGTACCAGACTCATTAAAGCTGCATAACCAATAAGAATTGCTCCTGTAATCCAATATTGTGCTTTCGTATTAGTTGTAAGAAAAAGAATTGAAGCGACAAGATAAACTACTGCTATCCTTTGCAGTACTCCTGGTATTCTGATAGTTGCCCACGAAAACTGATGATCAAGCATAAGTCCGAATGGAAATCCAGCCAGTATCATTCCCAGTAAAAATAATATAACCGAACGCCTGAAAATATTAAGGTACAGACTTTTCATACTTCCGCCCTGAGCTTTTCGCTTTGTGAGTGAGTATGAAATTGCTACACCGACTATGAAAAGGAAAAACGGAAAAATAAGATCAGTAAAAGTACAGCCATGCCATTCTGCATGCCGCAGTTGAGGATATATTGCGCTCCACGTTCCGGGATTGTTTACAAGTATCATACCCATAATTGTAATTCCCCTGAAAACATCAAGCGAGAGCAGCCGTTCGGTAGGTTTCATATTAATTCTCCAATAAGAAAATCGTATTTATTAAGTGCAAAAATACGCAAATTTATGTGAATAATGATTAAAGCTTTGTTATTTTTGAGTTGGAATTCCGAACTTGTTTCGGAATCATAATTAAATTTATTAGTTAGTGACCAGATACCTTTGTTGACATACTTACTTACAATGCCCTTTATCACCCAGGGAGAAAAATGAAAAAAATTACTATACTATTGATGATCTTTACAATCTGTACAATAGCCCAAACACGATTCAATGATATCAACCAGTTAGTCCGTTCAGGCGAATTCTCTCAAGCTGAAAAGATAATAAATGAAAAACTTAACTCAGATGATCTCTCTTATGATGAAATATTTGAGCTTCAATTTGAAAAAGAAAGACTCGACAGGGTCAGAAAAGATTTTAACAAGACAGCCGCAGACATATTACAGGTTGTAAATAAATATTATCCCGAAGCAACTGAAAAAGATCTGAAGAAATGGGAAGATGACGGCTCATTAGAATATAAAGTTATAGATGGTACAAAGTGGTATTTCTCACGTGCCGCCTATAATCTTTTCAGAATTGATAAAGAAGCAAAAAAACAAAAACAGTTAGTTGATGGTATTCAGCCTGACCCACTTTATGTTTTTCTTGAAGAGTATATTCCTCTTGCTCTTGATGAATCAGCAAACTCTTATGAAAAATTAGTTAAGTCCGTTGTTCTTAATTTAGATTACACCGTAACAGTTAAACCAAACGAAGTACCTCCGGGTGAAATAATCCGATGCTGGCTTCCTTACCCAAGAGAAGGACATAACAGACAGGTTGATATAAAATTACTCGGTGTTAACATTGATGAATATGTAATTGCTGATAATAATAATCAGCAGCGCACTATTTATGTTGAGAAAACTGCTCAGAAAGATCAGCCCACAGTTTTCCATATGGTGCTTGAAGTAACTATGTTTGCAGAAGTGAATTTTATTGATCCGGATTTAATCAAACCTTACAATAAGGAATCAGGATTATATAAAACATTTACTGCTGAGAGAGCACCGCATATTGTTTTCACTGATAAGATCAAAGAATTATCTGCTAAGATCATAGGTGATGAGAAGAATCCGTATTTAATTGCTAAAAAAATATTCACCTGGATTTCACAAAATATTCCCTGGGCTGGTGCAAGAGAATATTCAACAATAGAAAATATTTCAGATTATTGTGTTTCAAGAATGCACGGTGACTGTGGGATTAAAACACTTTTGTTTATGACATTATGCAGATACAATGGTATTCCCGCCAAGTGGCAAAGCGGTTGGATGCTGCATCCCGGTGAAGTTAATCTTCATGACTGGAGTGAAATCTATCTGGAAGGTTATGGATGGATTCCAGTTGATCAATCATTCGGTTTAATTGAATCAGAACTTGAGGATGAAAAGTATTTTTTTCTTGGCAATACAGATTCCTATCATTTAATTACAAACGATGATTACTCAAGACCCTTGTTCCCTGCTAAAACTTTTCCACGGAGCGAAACAATAGATTTTCAGCGCGGTGAACTGGAATGGAGAGGCGGTAATCTTTATTTTGATAAGTGGAATTACAAAATGAAAGTTGAGTACAAGCAATTAACTAATGAATAATTTACAGAGATATAATATGAAAATATTTTCTTTATTTATACTTTTTTCTCTTTCAACTATAACAGTACTTTCTCAAGAGAACGGAAAAATGGATCACATCAACAGCATAATTGAATCAGTAAAAAATAAATATGCACCGGATAAAAGAGTTGCCCTTTTCAACATAGACGCAGATGAATCAGGCGGCTTTTATCTAATTACCGGTGAAACTAATCTGCCAGAGGCAAAAATGGAATTATTAGAACATTTGAAGAAAGAAAACTTATCTTTTAAAGATGAAATAAAATCTCTGCCTGCTGAAGAGCTTGGAGATAAAATTTACGGAGTTATAAATCTTTCAGCTGCAAATCTAAGATCAAACCCGGATCATCCTGCTGAATTATCAACTCAATCAATTCTAGGAACTCCGATAAAAATTTTAAAGAAAGGTAAAGGAGGTTTTTATCTTGTCCAGACTCCTGATGGATATATATCCTGGCTTGATAACGGCGGATTTCATTCAATGACGAAAGATGAAATCAATACCTGGCTTAAATCTGATAAAATTATTTATTTGGAGGATTATGGGTTTGCATTCTCACAACCTGATAAAAAATCCCTGCGCGTTTCTGATCTTGCAATCGGCAACCTTTTAAAATTAGTTGGTGAGGAAAAAGAATACTATAAAGTTAATTTTCCCGATGGTAGAGAGGCATTTGTTAAAAAGGATGAATGTAAATTGTTTAATGAGTGGTATACAAGCATTAACCCGACTGCAGAAAATATTTTAAAAGATGCTCATAGATTTATGGGAGTGCCATACCTCTGGGGCGGGACGTCTTCTAAAGGAATGGACTGCAGCGGATTTACTAAAACTGTTTTTTACCTGAATGGAATCATTTTACCGCGAGATGCCTCACAACAGGTTCATACCGGTGAACTGGTTGATACTAAAAACGGATGGGAAAATCTTAAACCCGGCGATCTTCTGTTTTATGGAAGTAAGGCAACCGGGGAAAGAAAAGAGAGAATTACTCACGTATCTATTTATATTGGTGATGGCGACTTCATTCACGCTGCCGGCAGAGTTCAGATTAATAGTTTTAATCCCGATAAACCTTTTTACAGCGATTACAGAAAAAGCGGTTTCATTCGTGCAAAAAGAATTCTAAACTTAATTGGAACACAGGGAATTGAAAAAATATTAGATAATGATTTTTATAAATCAAAATAGATTTTAATTTAAGGCTCTTATGAAAATATTATACCTGCTAATTGTAGTTCTGTTTTGCAGCATTTCATATTCACAAACAGATGAAATTGTTTTCAAGCAGCTTCAATTAGAAATTGATGATCAGAGTATTCTGGAGATTATTAATATATCAAACAGACTTAGTGTAATTACTTCCAGAGCCATCAATATACCTATTGGGAGTCCTGAACCCTTTATAGGAATAGCTTTCAAAATTTGGGGAAATAATCTCACTGAAGAAAGTATTTCAGTCCAGGTTAAATCGGATAAGGAAAATGAATGGATAGATTTTGCATTCGATGATGATGTCGAAAACCTGTCAGGTGAACTGACCAGCGGATTGCAGTTCTTTGATAAAAGTACAAACACAATTCAATTCAAAATTTCTCTCAAAGAAGAAACAATTGATATTGAAAGAATAGTCTTTAGCTTTATCAGTCCGGGAAAAACAGACGATGAAGTTTTAGAACAAATCAGAAAATATGAACCTGAAATCAATTTTATTCCGGATATGGATATTAAAAGAGATCGGAATCAGGTTTTTGATTTAAGTAAAATGAATTCTGCTAATTCATATCCACGTCCTCCGGTTGTTACCAGAACTGAATGGGGATGTCCTCAAGGTCAGGGCTCACTTGGAAGTCCGAGTTTAACAAGTCCTTCTCATCTTATAGTTCATCATTCTGCAGGAACAAGTTCTTCAAATGACTGGCCTGCTGTTGTAAGAGCTATTTACACACTTCATACACAATCAAACGGATGGAGTGATATTGGATATAACTGGTTAGTAGATGCAAATGGAGTAATATATCAGGGACGTGCCTGGTGGCAAAACACAAATGATAATGTTCTTGGTGCACACTTCTGCGGAAAAAATAGCAATACAATGGGTGTATGTGTTATGGGTACTTACACCTCGGTCAGTCCCACAGAAGCCGCAAAAGCAAGTTTAGCTGAAATTCTGGCCTATAAAGCTGATGAACGAAACATTAATCCGCTTGGGAGCAGTCATCATACTGCATCAGGTTTAACATTAAATAATATCAGCGGACACAGAAACGGCTGCGCAACAGAATGCCCCGGTACAAATTTATATAATCAGCTTCCAACTATTCGTACCGCAGTTTATGATTTACTTAATCCAACATCAGTTGCGAATGAAGAAATTATTTCAGATGATTTCTATCTTGCACAGAATTACCCGAATCCGTTTAATCCGGTAACAATGATTAGTTGGCAGTCTTCTGTCGGCAGTTGGCAAGTCCTAAGGGTCCTTGACGTCCTTGGTAATGATGTGGCTTTTTTAGTTAATGAATTTAGACCCGCTGGAAATTATCAAATCGAGTTTGACGCTTCCGGACTTTCTTCGGGAGTATATTTCTACAGTCTGATGGCTGAAGACATTGTTCAAACAAGAAAAATGATTTTATTACGATAAATAAATCCTGGAGAATCGGCTTCTTCCCTATTCTCCCTATCACATTCAATTATTCTGAGGTTAATATGAAATTCAGAATTCTTACTTTGTTATTAGTCATCATTTCACTTCCAACTTTTTTACAGGCACAGCAAATGAAAACAGCTTTTATAAACGGCAAGATTTATACTGTAAATGAACATCAACCACTGGCTGAATCGGTGATAATTGAAGGAAATAAAATTTCTTTCGTTGGCTCGAATGCAGATGCTGACAGACTAATTGATGAATCCACAGAAGTTGTTGACCTTAAAGGTAAACTTATGCTCCCGGGTTTTATTGATAATCATGTTCATTTCATCGGCGGAGGATTTTATTTACTTGGAATAGATCTTCGTCCGGCTAATACTACTACTGAGTTTAAACAAATACTCAGAGATTATGCAAAAGCGCATCCCGGTAAATGGATAACAGGCGGATACTGGGATCATGAAAAATGGGAAGTAAATGATCTTCCGACAAAAGAAATGCTTGATGATGCAGTACTGGATCAACCGGTTTTTGTCGACAGATTAGATGGTCATATGGGAGTTGCAAATTCTCTTGCTTTAAAAATGGCTGGAGTAACGAAAGATACTGAAAGTCCCGATGGCGGTTTAATAGTTAAAGACCCTGTTACCGGCGAACCAACCGGAGTATTAAAAGACAATGCAATGTATTTCATCAATAAGTTAATTCCAGATCCGACGGCAGAAGAAAATTATGAAGCATTGCTTGCAGCTCTTGAAGAAACTAAAAGACTTGGCATTACAAGTGTACAGGATATTACTTATGGTGCGGCTTTGACCGCTTTTCAAAAAGCAAAAGATGAAGGTAAACTAACCTGCAGAATTTTTACCCGCTGGCCTATATCAGATTATAAGGATCACGTAAATAAAAAAATTACTGCCGGTTATGGTGATGATTATCTAAGTATGGGTTCACTAAAAGCATTTGCTGATGGCTCGCTTGGTTCAAGTACTGCATGGTTTTTTGAAAGATATGATCAGGATACACTTACAACCGGCTTAGCTATGGACATCATTACTGACGGCAGTATTGATAAGTGGTGTATGGATGCTGACAAAAACAAATTACAGCTTTCTGTTCACGCAATTGGTGATAAAGCAAATTCTTATGTGCTTGATCTTTTCGAAAAAATAATTAATGAAAATCCTAAGTGGGACAGAAGATTCAGAATTGAACATGCGCAGCACGTAAGATTTGAAGATATACCAAGATTTGCTGAACTTGGGGTAATTGCTTCCGCACAACCATATCATTGTATAGATGACGGCGTATGGGCAGAAAAAAGAATTGGACCGGAACGCATAAAATACACTTATCCCTTTAAATCATTTTTAGAAGCGGGAGTAAAACTTTCCTTTGGCACTGACTGGTATGTAGCCCCTTTGAATCCGTTGTGGGGAATTTATGCAGCTGTAACCCGCAGAACGCTTGATGGAAATAATCCTAACGGCTGGGTTCCTGAAGAAAAAATTTCTGTAGAAGATGCAATTAAGTGTTATACCATAAATTCCGCTTATGCATCCTTTGAAGAAAATATTAAGGGAAGTATTGAAGTTGGAAAGCTTGCTGATATGGTTGTATTGAGTGATGATATATTGACAATCAATCCCATCGAAATAGAAAATGTAGTTGTTGAGATGACGGTGTTTGATGGGAAGATTATTTATCAGAAGTAGTTCGATTATATGCTACCTAAGTGTCTCTTAGTGTACTTAGTGTCTTAGTGGTAAAGCATTTTTTAACCACTAAGACACTTAGAGCACTTAGTTTCACTGAGGGATGATTATTTCAACCCAATAGCATCCTTCGATTTAACAAATCCAAACCTTTTCAAAAGTGCATCAACTTCAGGTTCTCTTCCTCTGAACTTTTTGTAAAGCTCCATAGGATCCTCACTTCCGCTTCTTTCAAGTATGTGAGTTCTGAAAAGTTCTGCATTTTTCTTATCAAACAGATCAGTTTCAAGAAATGCTTCGAATGCATCTGCATCAAGTACAGCAGCCCAGTAGTAGCCATAATATCCGGCAGAATAACCATCACCGCCGAATATGTGATTAAAGTTTGTGCTTTGATACCTTGCAGCAATTTCGGGAATCAATCCTATTTTATTTAAACTTTTTTCCTCAAAAGTTAAAGCATCAAGTAAATCCGTGTCTGTTAATGTGTGCCAATCCATATCCAGAAAAGAAGCAGCGAGATACTCGGCTGTTTCAAATCCTTTATTGAAGTACTGTGAATTCTGGATTTTTTCTATCAACTCATCGGGAATGACTTCGCCTGTTTCAAAATGCTTAGCATACATTTTCAATACTTCGGGATGAGCTGCCCAGTTCTCCATTATTTGTGAAGGCAGTTCGACAAAATCCACCGGAGAACGTTTTGCACCGGGATAAGTTGACTTGCTGAATAATGAATTTAATCCGTGTCCAAATTCATGGAACAAAGTATTGACTTCATCAAAGCTAAGTAATGCAGGTTTACCTTCTGTCGGTTTAGAAAAGTTTCCAACATTTATTACCAAAGGATTAATATACTCCCCATCCATATTAGACTGACTTCTATAACTGCTTGCCCACGCTCCTGCTCTTTTGCCGTCACGCGGATAATAATCCGTATATAATAAGCCTATATGAGTGCCATCTGCTTCCCTAACTTCATAAACTTCAACATCAGGTTGATAGACCGAAACATTATTAAGTTTTATAAACTGAATTCCCCATAACTTCGCTGCAATATCAAATGCACCCTGACGAACATTTTCCATTTTGAAATACGGACGGATCATTTCTTCATCTAAAGCATATTTTTCTTTTTTAACTTTCTCAGCATAATACCACCAATCCCAGCCCTCAAGTTTGTAGTCCTTACCTTCTGACTTAATTAAATTCTGCATATCAGCAGCTTCAATTTTTGCCTGGGCAAGTGAAGGTGTCCACAAATCATTTAAAAACTTCAAAACATTCTCAGAATTCTTTGCCATATTTCTTTCAAGTTTGAAATCAGCATAAGTATTATAACCAAGAAGATTGGCTTTCTTCACTCTTAGAGAGGCTATCTTTGATAATATTTCTTTGTTATCATTTTCGTTGTTATTGTTACCGCGGTTCAAATATGCCTTATAAAGAATTTCTCTCAGATTCCTTTTTTCAGAATACTGAAGGAAAGGAGTAAAGCTTGGTCTCTGAAGATTAAAAGCCCAATTCCCTTTCATACCATTCTGTTCTGCTAATTCTTTTGCTCCCT
>Ga0209498_1002930_pt1 | contig 10244 bp, 9 predicted proteins | sample WalLakDeSediment_FD_184131 | JGI IMG/M metagenome (GOLD analysis project Ga0209498, IMG submission 184131) | Lake sediment microbial communities from Walker lake, Nevada to study Microbial Dark Matter (Phase II) - Walker Lake 11/02/13 Deep... | ecosystem: Environmental > Aquatic > Freshwater >... | reverse complement strand
CCAGCGGCTCACCCGTGGCCACATACGCGGCGATCTCCGGATCTCCGATCTCGCGCATCCACACGCGTGTGCGAACCTCGCGACCACGACCGGGAAGTCCATGACGAGCAAGGAACAGCCCGCTGTATACCGTGTGCACGCGCCCCGACAGGCGACGCAGCATCGCGACTGCGGCATCCTGATCGCCTGGTTTGCCCAGGATCTCCGGTCCCAGAACGACCACGGTATCGGCGCCGAGAACCCACTGCCCCAAATCGGCCATCACGAGCCCGGCCTCCGCCTTCGCGCGTGCCAGCCGCGACACCAAACCGGCGGGTGCTTCGCCCGCCAGGGGCGACTCGTCGATATCCACCGGCGCAACGCTGAACGGCACGCCCAGCTGCGCCAACAGCTCCCGGCGGCGCGGTGACGCGGAGGCCAGCAGCAACGGCCCGCTCACGCGCGGTGGTAGGGATGGTTGTTGAGCAGCGACCAGGCGCGGTAAATCTGCTCGGCCACCAGCACCCGCACGAGCATGTGCGGGAAGGTCAGTGGGGACAGCGACCAGACCCAGTCCGCGCGCTCGCGCACCGCGTCGTCCAGCCCGGCCGCACCACCGATGATCAGCGCAACGTCGCGGCCGGACTGCTGCCAGCCGGCAAGACGTTCGGCCACGGCGCGGGTGTCGACGACCCGGCCGCGTTCGTCCAGTGCAACCATCAGGGCCTGTGCGGGAACGGCGGCGAGCAGCGTCTGCCCCTCGACCCGGCGCAACGTGGCCGTGTCCATCGCACGCGAGCGGGCCGGATTGGGCAGGGCCCGCAGTACCAGGGACAGCTCCCTGGGCATGCGCGCCGCATACTCGGCAAACCCCGTTGCCACCCAGTCCGGCATGCGCTGCCCGATCGCGAGCAGATGCAGACGCATGAGAGCCGTCTCAGCGCCGCATGCGGCGCACGAGATCCGGCCCCGGAACGGACTCGGACCCTGGGGACGGAGCAGCATCGCCGCTTCCGTCCTCCGCGAGCCAGAGCTTCTCGAGATTGTAGAAGTCCCGAACCTTGGGCAGCATCACATGCACGATCACGTCGTTCAGGTCGACCAGCACCCACTCCTGGCCCTCCTGTCCCTCGATGCCCAGGGCCCTGACCCCGGAATCCTTCGCCTTCACGACGACCGCATCCGCCAGCGATTTCACGTGCCGGTTCGAGGTGCCGCTGGCGATCACCATGTAGTCCGCCAGCGGGGTTTTGCCGCGCACGTCCAGCACACGGATCTGCTGGCCCTTCATGTCGTCGAGGGCCTGAGTCACGAGATCGACGAGCCGTTCACTCTGCATGCATTCCTTCCTGGTCTGTGTTCACTCGGGTGGCGCGGAAACGTCGCGGTAGAGCCGATGCTCGGCAATGTAGCGCCGGACGCTGCCGGGCAACAGGAACCGCGGGCTACGCCCGACGCGCAGGCATTCGCGAATGCCCGTCGCGGAGATGTCCAGCTGGGTCACCGGCTGGAAGAAGACCCGTCCCTGTGCGCCGTTGCGCAGCACCGCCACGGAGTCCGTCGCCGGTGCGAGCGCCAGGTAGGGTGAATCCATCGCGGGCGCGGCCCCCGGGCGGTGGGCCACCACGACATGGGCCAGCAATGGGATCTCCCGCCACCGGTCCCAGCCCTGCAGGCCGGCAAAGGCATCCGTCCCCATCAGCAGCAGCAGCGGGCGCTCGGGACCGATCTCCGCACGCAGCTCGCCAAGGGTATCGACGGTGAAAGACGGGCCAGGCCGCGCGAGTTCCCGCGCGTCGGCCCGGAATCCGGGCACCCCACTGATCGCCCGCTCGACCATCGCCAGCCGGTGATGAGGGGGGGCCTCCGGCGGCGGCCGGTGCGGAGGCACGCGACAGGGGATCAACCGCAGCTCGCTGAGGCCGAGCGACTCGTAGACCTCCAGGGCTGGACGCAGATGCCCGTAGTGAACCGGATCGAAGGTACCGCCGAGGACACCGATCACGAGTCCGCAAGCCCCAGGGATGGGTGGTTTCCGTGGCCGAAGCGGCGTGGGCCGTAACCGCTCACCCGCGCTTCCGGTCAGGTCCGCACATGCCCGTCGCCCAGAACCACGTATTTCTGGGTGGTCAGCCCCTCCAGCCCGACCGGGCCGCGCGCGTGCAGCTTGTCGGTGCTGATGCCGATTTCGGCGCCGAGCCCGTACTCGAAGCCGTCTGCGAAGCGGGTGGAGGCGTTCACCATCACGGAACTGGAATCGACCGCACGCAGGAAGCGGCGTGCGGCGGACCAGTCCTCGGTGATGATGCTGTCCGTGTGCTGGGAGCCGTAGGTGTTGATATGGTCGATGGCCTGGTCGAGGGAATCCACCACCCGGATCGCCAGCACCGGCGCGAGGTATTCCTCGGTCCAGTCGCTGTCGGTCGCGGCACGGATGCCCGGCAACACCGCCAGGGTCCGCTCGCAGCCGCGCAGTTCGACCCCGTGCTCGGCATAGGCCTGCTGCAGCCGCGGCAGCATCTCCCCGGCCCGGCCGTGGTGCACCAGCAGGGTCTCCATGGTGTTGCAGGTGCCGTAGCGCTGCGTTTTCGCATTCACCGCCACCGCGAAAGCCTTGTCGGCATCCGCGGCGGCATCGATGTACACGTGGCAGACGCCGTCGAGGTGCTTGATCACCGGGATCAGAGACTCCCGGCTCACGCGCTCGATCAGCCCCTTGCCGCCGCGCGGCACCAGCACATCCACGTAAGCCGACATCCGCAGCAGCTCGCCGACCGCGGCACGATCGGTGGTACCGACGATCTGTACGGCCGACCGGGGCAGTCCAGCAGCAACCAGCCCGGCCTGGATGATCCCGGCAAGCGCCCTGTTCGAGTGCATGGCCTCGGAACCCCCGCGCAGGATCGTCGCATTCCCGGACTTCAGACAGAGCGCCGCGGCGTCGACCGTCACGTTGGGCCGCGACTCGTAGATGATGCCGATCACCCCCAGCGGCACACGCATGCGCCCCACCTGAATCCCGCTGGGGCGGTAGGCCAGACCGGTGATCTCCCCCACCGGGTCGGGCAGGGTTGCGACCTGGCGACAGCCCTCGGCCATTGCCTCGATGCGGGCGTCGTTCAGTGCAAGCCGATCCAACAGTGCATCGTCGAGCCCACGCGTACGGCCCGCCTCGAGATCGCGCTCGTTGGCCTCCACGAGCAGCGCGCGCTGACCCAGAACCACGTCCGCGATCGCCATCAGCGCCGTGTTCTTACGCCCCGCCTCCGCCTCCGCCAGCTCGCGCGAGGCCGCCCGCGCGGCCTCGCCCAGCGACTGCATGTAGGCCGGTATGTCGGTGGGTATCGCTTCGGGTTGAAGGCTTGCGACGCTCATGCGGATCCTCTCTCCACTCCCTCCAGGGGTCGACCCGACAGGGCCGCCACCAAGTCTAGCAACTGCCTGCCCGCGTTGCCCGTCTCGCGCCCCTTGATCACGCGGTCCACCTGCGCTGCCCGCGCAAGAAGACCCCGCGCCGTCTCCGGCGGCACCCGTTCCAGTGCCTTGCGCAGCGCCGCCTGATCGGTACCCCAGAAACCCTTCACCACCTGCGCTGGCGCCTCGCCAGCGGCCCGCCGTTCCGCAGCGATGGCCAGCGCCCGGATATCCCGGCTCAGCGCCCAGAGAATCAACGGTTCCGGCTGACCCTCGTCCAGCATCGTCCGCAGCATGCGCAGTGCGCGTGAGGTCTGCCCCGAAAGGGCAGCGGGCGACAGCTCGAAGAGATCGAACCGCGCGGCATCGGCCAGCCCCTGCTGCAAGGTCCGGACATCGACCTCGGTAACCCCGGCCAGCGCCAGCTTCTCCACCTCCTGGCGGGCGGCCAGCAGGTTCCCCTCGACCCGGGCGGCGAGCAGCGCCAGCGCATCGGGCTGGATGGCCATGCCGGCCCGGCCCAGTCGTTCCCGGATCCACGCGGCGAGGCGCGCCGGCGGGACCGGACGCGCATGTACGATCACTGCCACTTTCTCCATGGCCCTGAACCAGGCGGTCTTGCGCATATCACGGTCGGGGCGCGGCAGCTGCAGCAGCAGCACGAGGTCCGGCGGAGGCTGTTCCGAATAGCGCTTCAGGTGCTCGCCACCGGTCTTGCCCGGCTTGCCGGATGGCAGGCGCAGATCGACCAGGCCGCGCTCGGCGAACAGCGAGCGGTCCCGGACCGCGGCCTCGAAGGCGGTCCAGTCTCCGCTGCCGGAAAGGTCGAGCACCGTGCGCGCGGCAAATCCGGCCGCGCGGGCCGCAGCGCGCACCGCGTCGGCCGCCTCCAGCGCCTGCAGCGGCTCCTCGCCGAGGATCAGGTAGATCGGACGCAGTCCGCGCGCCAGCGCGCCGTCCAGTTGCGAAGGATCGAGGGGCAAGGCGTGCCTCAACCGGAGTCTGCGGCGGGGTCTTCCGCAGGATCTTCGGCGCGCAGGTCGCCCATCACGGCCTGAATGCGCAGCTGGAGCAGCCGTTGCAGGTCGCGATCCATCGCCTGGGCGAGTTCCTCCTCGCGCTCGCTCTGGCTCAGCACCGCCGCGGCTTCGAACACGTAGACCCGGCTCGCACTGAGCGGACCCAGACTCCGTGGCTCGGCCACGTCCGGCAGACGCAGTTCGGCGTCCAGCACCCGGAACAGCTCGTATTCGCTGATGCGGGCGGCGCCGGTCACTGACAGGACCCGGCGGCGCTGCCGCAGCGAGAGCACCCGCAGTTCCGCGGCATCGGGTGAGCGCGCATCCAGGATCTCCACACCGGCCGAGCGCAGGTTCTGCGCCAGCAACAGGTAGAAGGGGTCGCGAGCGCCCAGGCCGCCGATGTAGATGGGGTTCAGCTCCGGGGGCCATTCGGGGGCGCCGCGCAGCTGGAATCCGCAGCCGGCGAGCAGCAGCGCCGGAACGGCCAGCACCAGGCGTCGGCGCGGGTTCACGTGGGCCTGACCACCAGGTTCACCAGGCGCCCCGGCACCACGATGACCTTCAACACCTGCTGGCCCGCCAGATGCCGCTGCACGTTCGCATCCGCCTGCGCGGCCGCCTCGACCGCCTCGCGCGGCGCGGCGGCCGGGACCTGGATCTGGGCCCGCAGCTTGCCGTTCACCTGTACGGCCAGGGTCACCTCTTCGGCGACGAGCGCCGCCGCGTCGACCTGAGGCCAGGCGGCATCGACCACCAGGCCGTAGTGCCCGAGAGACTCCCAAAGCCTCTGGCAGATGTGCGGCACGATCGGGGCGAGCATCAGCACCAGGTCGGTCAGGCACTCCCGGCGCAAAGCGTCGGATTCGGGCTCGTCCGGCGACAGGCGGGACAGCTCGTTCAACAGTTCCATGCAGGCCGCGATCGCGGTGTTGAAGGTCTGGCGCCGGCCGATGTCGTCGCCGACCTTCCTGATGGTCTCGTGCAGCTTGCGTCGCAGCGCGCGGCCGGCATCTCCGAGCCGCGCCGGATCCGGTCGCATCGGGGTGGACTGGCTGCAGCGGCATTCGAAGACCTGCCGCCAGAGACGCTTCAGAAAGCGGTGCGCGCCCTCGACGCCGGAATCCGACCACTCCAGCGACAGATCCGGCGGCGCCGCAAACATCGTGAACAACCTCGCGGTATCGGCACCATAGCGGTCGATCAGAGCCTGCGGGTCCACGCCGTTGTTCTTCGACTTGGACATCTTTTCCATACCGCCGACCCGCACCGGCGCACCGGTCGATCGTTCGCGTGCGTCAACGCTCCCGTCGGCGACCCGGGTAACCTCGACCTCAGCCGGGTTGATCCAGTCGCGCCCGCCGTCTGCCCGCTCCCGGTAGAAGGTCGGCGCGATCACCATGCCCTGGGTCAGGAGGCGGGTGAAAGGCTCGTCGCTCTTCAGCAGACCCTCGTCGCGCAGCAGCTTGTGGAAGAACCGCGCATAGAGCAGGTGCAGCACCGCATGCTCCACCCCGCCAACGTACTGGTGCACCGGCAGCCAGTGGTTGGCACGCGCATCCAGCATCGCCTCGTGATTGTCGGCCGAGCAGTAGCGCGCGTAGTACCAGGAGGACTCGAAGAACGTGTCGAAGGTGTCGGTCTCGCGGCGCGCCGGCCGACCACAGTCCGGGCAGACGGTTTCATAGAAGGACTTCAGCCGGGCCAGCGGGGAGCCGGACCCGTCCGGAACCACGTCCTCGGGCAGGACCACGGGCAGCTCCGACTCCGGCACCGGCACCACACCACAGTGCTCGCAGTGGATCACGGGGATCGGGCATCCCCAGTAGCGCTGGCGCGAGATGCCCCAGTCGCGCAGGCGGTAGTTGCGCCGGCGCCGCCCGAGCCCACGTTCCTCCAGCGCCTCCGCGATCGCCGCGAAGGCCTGCTCGGAGCTCAACCCGCTGAACGTCCCCGACGCCGTCAGCCGCCCGTACTCGGTGAAGGCCTCGGCCTCGATGTCCCAGGCACGGCCGTCTGCCGGTTCGATCACCTGCCGGATCGGCAGCCCGTATTGCCGGGCGAAGGCATGGTCGCGCTCGTCGTGGGCCGGGACCGACATCACCGCACCGGTGCCGTACTCCATCAGCACGAAGTTGGCCACCCACACCGGGATCGCCTCGCCGCTGATCGGATGGGTGACCTCGACACCCAATGGGCGTCCGAGCTTCTCCATCGTCGCAAGATCCGCCTCCGCCACGCCGCGCCGGCGGCAAGACTCGACGAACACCGCCAGCTCGGGGTCTCCCTCGGCCAGCCGTGCGACCCACGGGTGTTCCGGCGCCAGCGCCACATAGGTGACCCCCATCAGCGTGTCCGGACGCGTGGTGTACACGGTCAGGGATCGGCCATCCGCACCGACGAAGTCGAGCTCCACGCCCTCGGAGCGTCCGATCCAGTTCCGCTGCATCGCGCGCACCTGGTCCGGCCAGCCGTCCAGGCCGTCCAGCGCCTCGAGCAGCTCATCGGCGTAACCCGTGATGCGCAGAAACCACTGCGGCATCTCGCGCCGCTCGACCACCGCGCCGGAACGCCAGCCGCGCCCGTCGATCACCTGCTCGTTGGCCAGCACGGTCTGGTCCACCGGATCCCAGTTGACGGTGGCCAGCTTCCGGTAGACGAGACCCTTTTTCAGCAACCGGACGAACAGCCACTGCTCCCAGCGGTAGTAGTCGGGGTCGCAGGTCGCGAGCTCCCGGCTCCAGTCATAAGCGAAGCCGAGGCGCTTCAGCTGTGCGCGCATCTGCTCGATGTTCTGGCGCGTCCAGCGCGCCGGAGGCACGCCGTTCGCGATGGCCGCGTTCTCCGCTGGCAGGCCGAAGGCATCCCAACCCATCGGCTGCAGCACGCTGAGACCCTGCATGCGCTGAAAGCGCGCGATCACGTCCCCGATGGTGTAGTTGCGCACATGCCCCATGTGCAGCTTCCCCGATGGATAGGGGAACATCGACAGGCAGTAGAACGGCTCGCCGGCGGCGTCCTCCCGCGCCTCGAAGCAGCGGCTCTCCTCCCAGCGCTGCTGGACGGAGGTCTCGACCTGGGCGGGATCGTAGCTTTCCTGCATCGGGGGTGAATCCTGGACTGAAGCAAACCATCAGAATACCAGCCGCGAACCATCGCGACCAAGCCGGCGAGCGGGTGGCACCGGTGCGGCGCGGCGGTATTCCGACGTGCTAAGTTAGTCTCAGGAACGGCCAAGGAGACGAGGAGATGAGCGAAAACGGCAGCCCGCAGGACGACCGCCTGGAGCAGGCCTACCGGGAGATGCTGGAACTGGTGGCCGAGGAACTCGAGGGTCTCTCGGACCGCAGCAGCGTCGCGTTGAACCAGATGCTGGAGAATGCGCGGAAACGGGTGGCCGAAGCGGAACAGCTCACGGCCGAGGAAACCGAGACGGTAATGGAGTACGTCCGCCGGGACCTGCACGACCTCGGCGCATTCCTGGAGTCCAGCGAATCGGACTGGCGCAGCTGGCTGCGCATCGACCTGGCGCTGATCGAGGCCGGCCTGCTGAACGCGCTGAATACCGTCGCCGACAAGACCAAGCTGGAACTGGCGGCCCTCGCCGAGCGTGCCTACCGGGTGGGCGAGTGGCACACGGGCGAGATCACCGGACCGGGCGAACTGACCTGCCTGGAATGCGGCGGGACCACGCACCTGTCCCGGGTCGGGCGCATTCCCCCCTGCCCGCATTGCCGGCACACACGGTTTCACCGCGGCGGACCCGCGCCAGAGGGCTCCGAATAACACAAGAATCGCGCGCAGGGCAGGATGCCGAAGGCACGGGGCCCCTGGTGAGCAACCCGGGTGGGAGAGGCCAGGACCCGCTCCTCGCCCCCACCCCGACCCTCCCCCGCACGCGGAGGAGGGAGTTTCGCATCGTCAGGTGCGGCAGATCGTCATGAACATCAGACAGCGGCCTCAGCGCCGGCGCCGGGAGCGCAGCGCGGGAACGAGCAGCAGCAGCGCCAGCACCAGCGCCGGCCAGGGGCCAAAGCGCGCCGCTGGCGTGTGACCCTGTTGCGGCTGGACCTCACCGCGCAGCAGCTCGCGCGTGAACAGCCCGGTACTCGCGGTGACCCGTCCATCGGCATCGATCAGCGCCGAGACCCCGGTGTTGGTTGCGCGGATCATCGGCCGCCCCATCTCCAGCGCCCGCACGCGGGCGATCTGCAGGTGCTGGTGCGGCGCCAGCGTCGCACCGAACCACGCGTCGTTGCTCACGTTCAGCAGAAACCCCGCCTCCGGCAACGCGGTACGGATGCGGCGCGCGTAGGCCGCCTCGTAACAGACGGACAGCCCGGCCGCCTGCCCGGCCATCTCCACGAGTCCGCGGCCTGCGCCCGGCGTCAGGTCGGACATCGGAATGTCCAGCAGACGGTCCAGCCAGGCCACGCGATCGCGCAGCGGCAGATACTCGCCGAAGGGCACCAGCTGTCGCTTGTCGTAGGTCGCACCGCTGGGGATGTGCCGGATGCTGTTGTACATCGAGCGGTCGATCGGATCGTAGTCGAATATGCCGGTCACCAGCTCCGTACCCTGGGCCTCCATTCCCGCGGAGAACGGCTCCAGCACCGTATAGACCTCGAAGTAGAACGCCGGGATGGCCGTCTCCGGCCAGACCAGCAGGTCCGCTCCCGCGGCCTCCGCGCTCATGCCGGTGTAGAGGTCCAGCGCGTGCTGTACCCCGTCCTCCTCCCATTTCCTGGCCTGCTCGATGTTGCCCTGGACGATGGCCACGGAGATCGGTTCGCCGGCCGCGCGCACCCACTGCCAGGGCGCTGCTGCCAACGACCCCACGAGCAGCGGCACCAGCAGAAGCACGGCAGCTGCGAAGCGCCCTGCGGTCAGCAGGACCAGGACCGCGGCCAGCAGCGTCACAAGCAACCCTGCGCCCGCCTCGCCCGCCAGTGGCAGCCAGAACCGGGCGGGGCTGTCCAGCAGTACGTGCCCGATCAGCAGCCAGGGGAAACCGGAGAGCAGCCAGCCACGCAGGAGTTCCAGCAGCACGAAACCCGCGGCCAGCGCGAGCAGCCAAGACAGCAGAGGCGCCCTGCCCAGGTGACGCGCCGCGAGCCAGCCCAGCAGGCCCGGGAAGAGTGCCAGGGAGAGCACGAACAGCACCGTGATCAGTGTCGCCACCAGCCACGGCGCCTGCCCGAAGATCAGCAGGCTGTTGAAGATCCAGCTGACTCCGAAGCCGAACAGGCCGAGACCGAAGGCGTAGCCGTGGCGGAAAGCGGCACCGGGTTCCGCACCGCGCAGCACGGCGAACCACAATGCCAGCCCGACCGGCGCCAGAAGGAAGAGGTTGAAAGGCGCGAAGGCCAGCACCATCACGGCCCCGGCAAGAAACGACACCGCCGTTGCCAGCCAGCCGGTCAACGGGCGGCCGGAGAGCCAGAGCAACGGTGAAGGCATGCCGCGCGGAGCCGGCGCTGGATCGGAACCGTTCATACGGACGGAGGCTCAGGAGACCGCTGGGTCGACGGGCGGCACCGGTTCTCCAACACGGCGCATCTCCACCAGGTGCAAGCGGCGGTTGTCGGCGCGCAGCACCCGGAATTCCATGCCGTCGAAGGTCACGTGCTCCCCGCGTCTGGGCACGTGCCCGAACCGCGACAGCAACAGGCCGCCGATGGTGTCGAAGTCCTCCTCGCTGTAACTGGTCCGGAAAAAGGCGTTGAATTCCTCGATCGGCGTCAGCGCCTTGATGGTGTAGCGCTCGCCCGGATGCTGCATGATCTGCGTCAGGTAGTCCTCGACATCGTGCTCGTCCTCGATCTCGCCGAC
>Ga0209498_1002929_pt1 | contig 10248 bp, 17 predicted proteins | sample WalLakDeSediment_FD_184131 | JGI IMG/M metagenome (GOLD analysis project Ga0209498, IMG submission 184131) | Lake sediment microbial communities from Walker lake, Nevada to study Microbial Dark Matter (Phase II) - Walker Lake 11/02/13 Deep... | ecosystem: Environmental > Aquatic > Freshwater >... | reverse complement strand
CAGGTAGTCCGCTGCCCACAATGTACTGATCGACTTGCCAGTACCCGGCGCGTTAAGACACAGTGCCCGACGATTGGCGACAAGAAATGCAGCTGTGTCACGCTGGTGTGACATCGGGGTAAACCGCCCCGGCCAGTCGTAGTAATGCAGGATAGGCGGCGGCGTCCTTTTGAAGCCCATGTTACGCAGCACCTGTACTTCTTCTACACCGTGGCGCACCGCAGTGTACGTCTGACCCTTGTGAGTAAATGTCTTAGCGTGTGGAATAACAGCGCACACCGCGTCATGCTTCGATCCGAGCACCAACTGTTTCTTATTCTCGACAATAATCATTAGGAGTCCAATGCAATCAGTGCTAGAAGTGGAGCGGCTAGTTCTTTTATGTTTGTAGTTACAGCAATCGTGTAGCGGTGTCCGTCGCGGAAATGCGCGAGCGCGTATCTTTCGCTACCTGAAGAAAAATCAGATTCAGTTAGCACGACATAGTTACCCAATTTAGACGCCACGTTCTTACGAAACCCGCTATCCCCATAAAGCTCGCGCAGAGCGTCTATCAACATATATTCGTCGGCTGCCGTCGGCGGTTGCTCGTACGAACTTTTGGGTGGAGAAAAAAAGATTGTGGGTCTATCCCCCGCTCCGAAACTCATTCTGTGTCCTCAAGTATTTTATCCGGCAAGTCAGTGAGATTCTTTTCGTTAATCACGAAGCACTTACCATTAGCAGCGCGGATTTTGTTGATCTGTATATCCTGCCACGCTGATGTTTTGTTACCGCCGAACTTCGTCTCTATGCCAATGAAGCGTCCGTTATGGCAACAGATAAAGTCTGGTATACCTTTAACCCCGAAGCCTGTCTGCACAGGCATAAACCAATAAACACCTAACTTGTTGAGTAACTCTTTGACTGCTTTCTTAACGTCGCCTTCATTTCGCATCGGCACATATCTCCTGCGCTGGACACCACTTGCACAATCCCGACGGGCGTGCCTTGAACGTACCTAAGTCAACTGCTTGTTGCACCATCTCCATACGGGTGTTGAGGCTCTGCCACAACAGTGCAAACTGCTTGCGGGTATAAGTAACGCTGTCCAAACGGTTGTGTGCCAGCCAGACAAACGCTGTCTTTACTTCGTCGACTTCTGGAAAACACAGCATGATCATGCAACTGAATAATTGGAGCTGCGCCGGATTGTCTCTCGGCTTTCCTGTCTTCCAGTCGAAACAATACGCTGTCTTTCCATCAATGACAAGTACGTCTGCGATACTTCTTAACCATACATCCGGACTAAACCAATCGCACGGTTGTTCGTTAAAATCTATCGCCATCTGGTGCTCGAATAGCTTGTCACCGTTTTTGCTCAGGATGCTGTCAACCAGCGCCTTGTAGCCTTTCGTCTCCCGCGTCAACTCAGCAGGGTCGCCCGTCTTGGCGTACTTCTCCAACGACTCATGCACACGGTTACCAAAAAGTGTGTACTGGTTACCGCTGTCTTGTACTCGTTTACTTACGTATAAGTAATCAAACTTCTGTGGACACTGCTCGAACGTCGACAGGCGACTGTACGAGATCGGGAACTTATTTTGCGAGACCATAACTTTCTCCTACTCCAACTTCACAGGCTAAAGGGATAGATTCCCGACACCACTTCGGAGCAAGAGATAAGGACTCAGTCATGTACGCTACACAATCAGTGACTTGCTCGTCTGGAACGACACAGACAATTTCGTCGTGGACGCTAAGCGCCACCGGGAATCGTTCGTTTACTCGAGCAGTCTGCCACAAAACAATGTGCCTTGCTAAGTGCTGGCACAAATTTTCCACCAATTTCCCGCCGTATATATAAGGTCTCGTCTTACCGCTCTGGTACGTCCACGCCCCTTCCTGCTTGTTGTGCTTGAGATCGTGGTAGTGAACCCCCGGCCATCCCGGCACAGCGAAGCCAGTGTGTGTTGTCAGTGCCCAACCGTTGACGTCCACAGCGCGTAAACCTTCACGGTTGAATATGTCGACCAACACGTTGTTCTCACAATGTGACCAGAGCTTCCGCACGTGACCGTGCAGCTCACGATACAACCCGACGATCTGCTGCGCTTCTTCTTCGCTAATGTTCTTCTTCGCCTGCACCCGCACCATCTCACGGAACGTCTTGTGCCCTGCACCATACTGAAGAGACAGCATGGCGATCTTACCCAGCATGCGCTCGGACTTATCTTCGGCGGTGATCTCTCTGCCATACAACTTTGTAGCAAAGTCACAATACAAGTCTGTCCCATCTGTGATCTTACGCACCACGTCCGCCTGTCCTGCGGCGGCCATCGCCACACGTAGCTCAATGTTCGCTGAGTCACCAACGACGACCTTGTGTCCGTGCGGTGCAATGATCGCTTCCCGTATGACACGGTCAGCCCCACGGTTGGGGATGTTCTGCGCGTTAATGCCGTTGCCCCCACTGAGTCGCCCTGTGGTCTTCGCACCCCAGTAGTTCAAATAGATAGGGAAGCCACGACCCCGCTCTGCAGTCTCGATCAGACGTTGTGCACGTGTTTCTGCGATCGTCGTCTTCACACCCAGTCGCGCAGCGACCAGCGCCTGTACTTCCGACTCGGGATGTTCTAACAGGGCAGTGAACGCCTTGTCCGATTTCGCAAACGCGTAGGCTTCTTTGCCTGTCCGCTTGCTCACCTTCTTGGGTGGCACGACCCCCAGCTCCACCAGCGCCATCGCCAGCTTGTCGTTCGACATCAGCACGTCTTTGTCTGCTTCGGTCTTCGCCAACAGCTGTTCTTTACGCACGATCTCTGCGTCGTAGTAGTCCTGCAGTCGTGCCTTGTTGAGCTGCAGTGAAGGCTCGGTAAACATCCGCACCGTCATATCGATAATCTTTAGTTCTAACGGAGAAGTAGTTTCCAACAACACCCGCGCCAGTGTGTCGGTCAGGGCGACGTCCATCCGGCAGTAGTCCGCGTAACGCTCCAACTGATCAGCAGGAAAGTCTGCACGGTGCAGCCCCAGTGCGTTCAACACTTCACTGCCCTTCTGCCCAATACCCAAGTGTTTCGCTAGGTTGGCCAGACTATGACTCGGTAACCACGAATAAGCGGCACGCCCCATAGCAAGGGTGTCCATCCACAACTTCGGCTTCAGTCCCAGTCGCTGCGTACAGATAAAGCCATCGAACATTGTGTTGTGGCAACAGACCGCGGTGTTCTTCCAGTCGAAGGCTTGCGCTAAGTACCGCTTCGTCTCGGCTTCCGTGCCACTGAACCATTCGATCTCTGCATCACGTGAAGGCTTTACGCCGACGCCGATTATCTCAAACTGCTCACCTAGAATGTACGCGTCCGTCTGCATCTTCGACAGTGAATAGTCCCTGTCATAAAAGGTTTCAAAGTCGATCGTAGCGAAATCGTTAATCATTCTGCCTCACCCATCACCTCGATCAGCTTGTCGACATAGTGACGTGCCTTGGCAATCTCCTGTGCTGCTTTGTCTTTCGTACCCATTCGCATGATGTACTTCAGAGCATTACCACGGTAGTACCCGATGCGCTGCTCCAGCGTCCATGAGTCGACCACGTCCCAAGGCTCGACGCCCATCTTCAGGTAGTGATCTCCACCGACTTGCTGATCTTTGGCGGTCTTGCGTGCCACGGGTTTAGTGTTTCGTTGGCGTTTCATTCAGTGCTCCTAATTTTAGTGTGATCATTTTCTTAGCGTCGCGTGCGACGTCGTTGACGAACTCAGGCTCCAGCCCGACGTAGTGGCACAGGTCTTGGAAATAACCCCGCGCAAAAAAGCACACCGCGTCCATGCGATACTTCGCTGTGTGTAAGTCCACGATCGCCTGTCGTAACACGGCGACCACAATACGTGCTTCTGGTGTGCGAGTCTCCACGCGCCGCCACAATACTTTTTCTATCGCTGTCCCGCGGTTAAACCGCTTCATGTCGTACATCTACTACACCCCTAATCAAAAATATACCCAGTTACAATTTTCTCTCGGGTCGTGAAACATGTGCGCTTGGAACGTCAGCCGCTGGTGATTATCTTCGACTTGAAAGTCTCCAATGCGGTGCGGAACAGTACCGCTCCATGTGTGCAACGCACCTTCTTCATACTCCAATCGCCGCACCCACACCATGCCCTGTTCATCTTCGTCGAGATACTCTAAGAATCCACAAGACTCCGACATATCAATCGCGCTGACCAGTGAATAAATATGCTCTATCTGCGCTCGTTCGTCGTACCACACCATACTTCCGTCGACGTGGTAATAGGGCATAACATACTCAAAAGGCACTGTGCTAATCTGAAACCCCGGAACAGTTAACGGGTGCAAACTGCTTGGCACACCTGTAACCTCAGTGAGCTTAGCCAGTAAGCGGTCGTACAGCCACCCGAACGTGCTAAGCATTTTTTGGCGAAGCTCTTGGTTTACAGTCTCTGCTCCCTGCCTGTTCATTAGCATTACGTACACTGCATCGCCCAACGTATAAAACCCAACACCCCGTTGCAGTAGCGACTCAACCCGTGCTTTGTTCTCGTGCGAGGGTATCAGCGGAACCCAATCGCTACGCATAGCGTTTACTGCGCGCTGTATTTCAGCGCGTTCATCCAGTGTCAGAAAGTCTTGGTAAGTCTCAAATCTAGCTGAGCTGTTAAATAAGTTAGCCATCCGTCACCAGCAAAAATAATCGTTGATATACATACCAAGCAAAAAGAATAGTGACGTAGCGACACCAGCAGTTAAGATCGCCACCCATGCGAAGAAAGCGATTTCAAGTTTTGTCATAGCGTTATCCCTTCTTCTTTTTCTGCGTTAAGGCAGACTTCCAAAAACACTAGCCCAAACTCTACAACCGCTGAACGCTTTTGTGTGTCCGTTTTTCCTAACGGTTGCTTGTACGCTAGGATCGCTATGTCTCTGGAAAACTCAGACGTGTTTGGATGCTTCAGTAACTCAGTAATCGGTGTGTTCTGCTGACGTAACTCCATCGTGACTTCGGCCAGCTCAGCTACCATTCTGCATCGGTCGCTTGCCATTACGGGCGTAGACAGCAGTGTTATTAATATAAGTGTGGTCAGTTTCATCGATTCTTCTCCTTTTCTTCAGCTATCTTTTTGTCTAAGGTTTCAAAAGAGTCTCTCAAAATCACAGCCTTTAGCATTTCGATAGCTCCCAAAATTGAAGTTACGGTTAAGACTTCATGGTAGTCTTCGGCAATGTAATACAACTCTGATAATAACTCGCGCTGTTTCTCTTCTGTTAAATTAGAAAACGCTCCTCTAACAACATTATCGTCACTCATCTGTTTTTCTCCATCAATATGCGCTCGATCTCACGAGCAAATAGAAAGTGTGTCTTGCATTTGTAATGCGCCTCGCTGATTTCCAGATCGGTTATCTTGACCCAGTTTTTGTCGGCTCTACCTGCGTAGAGCCCCGCCATGTACGCCGCGGTTAGGTCGTCATCAGTGCTCGCTGCACGCTTATCCCACAGCTCTTCGAGATTAAAGTGAGCAGTTACGCTAGTACGATCTTCTAACATGTTAGTAACTCCTATAGTGTGTCTGTATAACGACCGATCATGCACACAGGCTCGCCGCACACATCAACGCGGTAAGCTGCTGTCTCATTATTCGATAAGTGTTGCATCAATACTTTCAGTGACACGCCTTCCGACGGCACGTTTATAATCCTACGGATGTGATCGACTTCTACGTTAGGTCGTCGCGCTTTCACGTCAACACCTAACTGCTCGAAGCCTACAACAAGTCGTGACTCAAGTCGTGTAATTCTGTCAATCAATGTTGGCTCTTTCATAGAAATTTCCTCAATTAGTTTATTAGTAAGTCGTTGTTAAAAAGTTTCACGCCGCTTCGTCGAGCTCTTTTGTTATCTCCTGAAATATCAGGGTGTCCCAAACAGCTTCGTCACTGGTCAGACGGTCGTACTCTTTACGCAGATCACAGTAGAGTTCGCGCATGTCTTGACGCAGCACATTCATCACTTCGTCTTCAAAGTCGTCCAGCTCGTGTTTAAGTTTCTCGTCGAGCAGGCAAGCAACGTCCCACTCCAGCCCATGATCTTCACTTGGCATCACGTCAGTGAACCAGTCGTAATCGAAGTCACTGCGAGCGCAGTTCTCATGGTAATAGCGCCCATAGTGGTAGATGCGAAACCGAAGCTCTCCGCCTAAGTGCAACAGCTGACGCAGTGTCGGCAGCTCCCACTTGTAAGTATCTAGGAAGCGGATCGGGTCATCCATGCGCCCAACGAAACATGCCCCATCACCTTGCGACCAGAAGCCAGTGAAGTGAATCTTACCCACCCCGATGCCTGTCTCTGCCATGCGTGCAGTGAAGTCATCGTAGACGCCGTCGTACCACTGATCCCACAGATCGTCGACGTTAATCTCACGGTACTTATCAATCAGTTCTTCGCGTGTCATCACACCACCCCCACTACAGTGCCGAACGGAACATCAGGCAAGTGCGTGCGACCGATCACACCCCACACTGTCGGGCACTCAGGCTCTTCACACTCGTCCACGTCGCCATACAAGTCAGTCAGGTACACAACCGCAGCGACCTTATCAGGACTGCGTGCCACATAGTCGAACACGGGTTTGAACGCAGTGCCGCCACCACCGTTAGGCTTGAGCTCGATCGGATCGTCAGGCAAGAAGCGTTGCGTGCTCTTCACCTCAGTGTCGCAGTACACGACCTCGACCCAGTCAGGGCGACAGTCCTCGACGATCGCAGTAATCTCTGCGGCAATCTGTGCGAGCTGTGCGTCACCGACCGACCCTGATGTATCGACGCCGATCACGATGCCACCCATCGCATCACTGTGCAGCGACGGCATATAGACACCTTGGTGCAGCATGCGACGATTCAGGCGACTGAACGAGTAGTCAGTGCGAGCGACGGCAGTCATCACTTGGCGCAGCACTTCCGTCCACGGCACGACTGGGTCGAGCTCACCGGATAACACGCGGTCGACCATGCCCGACTTGATACCACACGCCTTCGCCATCTTGGCAGCAGCGACGATCGTCGCTTCCATATCAGCGCGACCAGCACCGTCCTCAGCGTCCATCAAGTCACCGTGCCCGTCGAAGCCACCGCCACCAGTCAGCTCGTCACCGTCACCGCTACCACCGCCGCCACCATTCTCAGGGGGTGGGGGATTCTGCATCAGCTTGGCGTAGACTTCTTCACTCGAGCTGTCAGCATGTACCCAGTCATAGAGTATGCCCGACTGAATAAACTTATACCCGTCGTTCACCAGTATGCGGTTAATGATCGCGTCGTTGGCGACGTTCCACATATCAGGGCGACGGTCACCACGACGCCACATGTGCATGAATATCACGTGCGCCCCCTCATGCAGACACAGGAACAGCAGCTGCTCGTCGTCGAGCTTCTCGCAAAACTCAGGGCAGAAGTACACACGTGTACCGTCCGTTGCGCCAGTCGTGACACGCGGGTCATCATAGACACGCTCCAGCTTGGTGAATACAGTCGCAATGAACGGCTCACGAATCGTCATGCGCGACACGATGTTACTAATACGATCTTCGATAGACATAGCTGTCTCCTTATGAGTAATTACTAATGCGTTAGTAGTGTGCGACTACCCCCGCTTGAACGCGTCGATATTCTCTGATGCCCACTCGCCGAACTTGGTCGCCTGTGCAATCGACGGGTCGCGCTGGTACGCCAGCTTAACAGTCAGCGTCTGGAACTCTTTAGGCAAGCGACGCAGGAACGCCCACGCATTGTTGAACGTCTTACGGTCGACGCGTGCTGCTATGCCCATCGCCAGACAATACCGCAGGTTGGTCGCGTCCGGTACGTCGACGCTGTCGGGGTCTTTGAATATCTTGTCGAGACTTGGCAGCGTACCCCACACCCGCAGAAACTGCTCGAACGTCGTCGCCGCTTCATGCCCGACTGCACCGACCAGCATCTCGACACGCACCGCCTCGGGGAAGTCCATTGCGAGAATGTCGTCTACAGCAGACCAGCCACGTGGTGACGGGAACTGCTTGCCGTATGACTCTTTGTCGTACTTGTGCAGAAAGTCAGCACGGTCTGACAGGAACGCCGCCACCTCGGGTCGCTTACCTTGGCTGAACCACCAGTCACGGAAGTCAGTCAGTGTCGTCTCGACGTCGAGTATCGTCATACGATTCATCAGTGGCGCAGCCATCGTATAGGTCACACCACGATCTGACGCACGGTTACCTGCCGCAATAATCATCCAGCCATCGGGCAGCTGATACTCACCCATCGCACGGTCAAGAAATAACTGATAGGCGACCGCTTGAACAGCAGGGACAGCCGACGACACCTCGTCACAAAACAGGATGCCAGCGGGTTGCGTCGAAGGGTCTGGAAAAAACACTGGTGGATTCCATACCGTCCGCCCGTTGCTGATACTCGGCACGCCCCGCAAGTCCACCGGATCCATTTGCGCGAGTCGCAGGTCGACGATCGGCAGACCCAGCTCTTCTGCCGCCTGATAGACGACTTGGCTCTTGCCGATGCCCGACGCGCCAGTGAGATACAGCGCACGCTTACGCGTTGCTTCGTTGTTATAAAGTGATACTACGAGTGATGCAATGTTACCAATACGCATGATGCGTCTCCTTATGAATGTGTGGCTTTTGCCACGGGTTAAGTATATATCAATCTTTCTTCGCGCTGTTAAGCTCGACCATCGCCATCTGTCCGGCGCTGATGTATGACGCCACGACGGGAGTCAACGTGCGCGTCCACTTGTATGGGAACGGGTGATCTTGTTTCTCCAAGTCCCACACAGATGTTATCGCTCTCGCACCTGCCAGCAGCCGCATGACTTCCAGCGCCGTGTCGTGGTCAACAACCAGCTTGTCGTCGAACCGCAGCATTAGCATCTCGTTGTCGGTACTCATGCGAACCCCCGCATCGCAGCCATAATGTTGTCAGCAGCAGTCGCCGCAAGGTCGCGCCGTTCTTTCTCTGTGAGATTCTGCGTCCCCGCAGGGTCGATGCCCATGGGCTTGAGCAATTTCTCCGCAGCGTCCGCCACGTCACGTCGCACTTGGGTCGTGTCGCCCTTCTTGCCACTCTTCAGCATGTCCGTCGAGACCAGCAGCTTGTCTCTGGCATAGCGTGCCAGCTCGTCCAGCTCCGGTATGTTGAGCACGTTAAGTGCTGGCATCGCCTCGACCACGTCCTGCAGCCTGCCCATCAGCGACTCGTGTATGCGTGCCCCGTCACGGCTAGTCTTGTCATAGACATTGATCACCGCCTCGATCATACGCTCGATCGGTTGGCGCACCGCGTCCACTACTAACGCGTTAGTAGTCTCCGACACCCGTCGCTCTATCTCCGACTTGATCTCCGTCTCGACGTGATCGAATAGGTTAGGCGCAAGGTCACCCACGGGCAGATACGTGATCTTTGTCGTGAATTGTCCAGCCACGTCCGACACGTCGGGATAGACGCTCGGATCAAATAGTGCGCCCTGTTGCTTCTGCGCCTCGTCTAACACGTTAGCCCAGTTCTGTGCAAACACGGTCACCAGCTGACTACGCTCGAGCTTGTACTTCTCCAGCTGATCTGCCACTTCCATAAACTTGGTCGTGTCGAGCAGATACATGCCAGAGTCACCGAACCGCAGCGTCTTACTCCGCAGGTAATTGTAGACCTCAGCTTCCAGTGACGTGATCGGGTCGAGCAGTCGCTTGGGGTATAAGAGCTTCTGCGCCCTGATCGCACCGTTGGCACCGTTGGCAGTCTCCGCGTCACGGGTCGCCTTCGCGTCCAGCTTGGTCATCTGTGGCTTGCTGAAACTGACTGATACCAGCAGCGCACGGTTACGAATCGACGGCAGTGCGTCGTCTTGCAATAACTTAGTCATCGTTGTGTCTCCTATTATAAATGTTGGGCAGTAGTTGTATGTACTAACCCGTTAGTAACTGGATCGCGGTGTATACCGCTTACCGTTCTCCAGTATGTATATTATCCGCTAGTACGGATGTATAGTCAAGCCAAGCATAGTCCCCCAGTGGCGGCTCCAGTGGTAGTCTCCAGTGGTAGTCTCATTTGCGGGTCGGGTTGCGGTGGAGTGTAGAGGTCAATGTGCACGTCCCTCGATATATAGACAGAGTCGTACGGTGCATCGTCCCCGAAGTAGTCCTCGGCAGCATCCGACGGCTCTTCTCCTACCCGCACGAAGCCACCACTAAGGTCTG
>Ga0209498_1002928_pt1 | contig 10251 bp, 9 predicted proteins | sample WalLakDeSediment_FD_184131 | JGI IMG/M metagenome (GOLD analysis project Ga0209498, IMG submission 184131) | Lake sediment microbial communities from Walker lake, Nevada to study Microbial Dark Matter (Phase II) - Walker Lake 11/02/13 Deep... | ecosystem: Environmental > Aquatic > Freshwater >... | reverse complement strand
CTGTGCCACCCGTTTTGGATCGTCGCGGACCATGCCGCGCGCGGTGTCCAGGTTGGACTCGTAGTTGCGCTGGACCGGAGCCGGCCCCGGCAGCGCGCCCTGGCTCGTCGACCCGAGACCGAGCCGTTCGCCAGTACCCTCGGCGACGCCGCCGCCACCGGGCAGGGCCATCTGTTCCCGGCGGGCCGCCGATCCGCGCTGCGCCAGACTGCGCAGCATCGGGCGCACCACCGTCAGCGCCAGAACCAGCACCAGTATCACCGCGAGTATAGTCTTCGCCAGATCCATCACCCAGGGTTCCTGCCAGACCGGCGGCTCGGGCAGGGGTGCCGGCGTTTCCACCGCGCGGAACGAGGCATTGATGACGTTCACGCTGTCCCCGCGGGCGGCATCGAATCCTACCGCCTCGCGCACCAGCGTGTTGATCCGCGCCATCTCGGCCTCGTCCAGCGGGGCACGCTCCAGCACGCCGTCCTCGTTCGGGCGCTCCCGGTAATCCACCACCACCGCGACCGAGAGGCGCCGCAGCCCCCCGGGCGCCTCGCGAACGTGGCTGATCGTGCGGTCCACTTCGAAATTGCGCACGGTGCGGCGACTGGTGGAGCCGGGGACGGCACGCCCGTTGCCGAACGCCTCGTCCCGTTCTCCCGGTGCGCCGGCCCCAGGCAGTTGTCCCAGCACGCCGGCCTCGGGCGGCTGGTTGCTCAGGGCCCCGGGAATGCCGAACATGCCCTGCCCGCGGCTCTCGTCCTCGGAGATCTGCTCGCTGCGCACGGTCGCCGAGTCGGGATCGTAGGCCTCGGTGGTGCGTTCAACCCGGGAGAAGTCCAGGTCCGCCGCAACCTGCGCGCGCAGGGCGTCGGCACCCACGATCGGGCTGATGATCTCCATGATCCGCCGCACGTAGGTCTCTTCCAGCCGCCGCGTGAAATCGAGCTGCTGGCCGCTGGCGGCCAGCCCGTCGAGGCCGCCGGAAGGCTGTGTCAGCAGGCGTCCGCGCTGGTCCACGACCGTCACCGCCTCGGGCTCGAGGTCGGGGATGCTCGACGAGACCAGGTGCACGATACCGGCGACGCGGCTCTCGTCGAGGCTGCGCCCGGCATACAGGTTGACCAGCACCGAAGCGGTCGGCCGGGTACGGTCGCGCACGAACACCGACTGCCGCGGCAGCGCCAGGTGCACCCGCGCGCTTTCGACGCTGTCGAGGGTCGCGACGGACCGTGCCAGTTCGCCTTCGATGGCGCGGTGATAGCGGGCGTCCTCGATCAGCCGGCTGGTGCCCAGGCCCTGGTCCTGTTCCAACAACTCGAACCCGAACCCCGAGGCCTTGGGCAGTCCCTCGGTCGCCAGCTTCAGGCGCGACTCGTGCAGCTGCCCCGCGGCCACCTGCACCGCGCCGGAACCCGGATCGAGCCGATAGCGGACCCCATGGCGTTCCAGCGCTTCCGCCACCTGGGCACTCTCGTGCTGCGGCAGGTTGGGGTACATGACCACGTAGCTGGGCCGGGTCAGCCAGAGGACCAGGCTCACCACCAGGGTCGCGAAGGCGGCGATCGCGAGGATCAGGCCGATCTGACGCTCCAGGGGCAGGTTGGCCAGCCCGCGCACCTGGTCATTGATGGTTGCCAGTGAATTCGCCATGGATTCGATTCCGCGCCGATCAGATCGGCATTCTCATGATTTCCTGATAGGCGGTGAGCAGGTGGTTGCGCACCTGCACCGTCGCGTCGAAGGCCACGCTGGCTTTCTGCGAGGCCACCATCACCTCTGCCAGGCTGACGTTGGGATCGCCCGCCTCGAAGGCCGTCGCCGCCGTGCGCGACGCCTGCTGGATCTGGTTCACCTGGTCGATGCTCTGCTTGAGCAGGTTCGCGAATTCGGTGGTGGACGGGCCCTGCGGGGCCGCCTCGGCGACGCCGGCGTTCTGGGCCAGCGCGCGCATCTGGGCGAGTACCTGGCTGATCTGCATGTCACTCATGGCAAGCTCCTCGATATAACGGTGTGGCGACGACGACGCGTGCGGTCAGGGCAAAGCGACCCCGGCCTCGCGCAGCTTGGCCAGCTTGTAGCGCAGTGTCCGCGGACTGATCCCGAGCCGTTCCGCCACCTCCTTGCGCCGGCCCCGTTCCGCGCGCAGCGCATCCAGGATCAGCTGTTCCTCCCGCGAGCGCAGGTCCTGGCCGAGTACGCCGCCGTGGGCGCGTGTCGGCGCCGGATCCGCGCAGGCCGCCGGGCCGTCGCCGGGACCCGCGTTCTCGAAGCGGATGCTGGCGGCGTCGACGTCGTGGCCGCGGCGCAGGATCAGCGCGCGCTGGATCACGTTGTCCAGCTCACGCACGTTGCCCGGCCAGGGATGGTTGACCAGCCGGCCGCCGGCGCAGGGCGCCAGCTCCGGGCGATCGATGCCGCGGCCGTGGCGTGCCAGGAAATGCCGGGCCAGGGGCAGGATGTCGCCGGGACGGTCGCGCAGCGGCGGAATCCAAAGGGGAAAGACGCTGAGGCGGTAATAGAGGTCTTCCCGGAACCGGCCCGCCTGGACCTCCGCGCGCAGGTCGCGGTTCGAGGTTGCGATCACCCGCACGTCAAGGCTCAGCGTCCGCTTGCCGCCCAGCCGCTCGACCTCGCGCTCCTGCAGCACGCGCAGCAGCTTGCCCTGCAGCGCAAGGTCCATCTCGGAGATCTCGTCTAGCAGCAGCATGCCGCCCTGCGCCTGCTCGAACTTCCCTGCCCGGGACTCGTAGGCGCCGGTGAAGGCCCCCCGTTCATAGCCGAACAGCATCGCCTCGAGCATGTTCTCCGGGATGGCGGCACAGTTGATCGCCACGAATGGCCCCGAGGACCGCGCCGAGCGCGCATGCAGATAGCGGGCGAAGACCTCCTTGCCCACGCCCGACTCGCCGTTGAGCATCACGGTGACCTCGGAGGCCGCGACCCGCGTGGCCAGTTCCAGGAGTTCGTGGCTGCGGGGATCCTCCAGCACCAGGCCCGGGTGGCTGCCGCCCTCGCCGGTGAACTGCCGGATCCGTTCCGAGACGGCCGTGATCCCGAAGGGCTTCACCAGGAAATCCGTCGCACCCTCGCGCATCGCGGAGACCGCCGCCTGGACACTGCCGTCCGAGCTGGTCAGCACGACGGGGACATCGGGCTGGGTCGGCCTGGCGCGGGCCCGGCGCAGGAATTCGACGCCACCCATCGGCCGCGCCTCGCGGCTGGCAAACACGATGCCCACCGGTTCGCGGCCCAGCCAGTCCAGGGCCTGCTCGCCGTGCTCGGCCTCCAGTACCCGGCATCGATCCCGAACGAGATGTTCCCGAACCCGGGCGCGCAGCCCCGGGTCTTCGTCCACCAGCAGTACGGTTGGAGGCTCGATCATCTGACAACTCCCCTGTCGTTGGTCCGACACGGCGGCGACGGTTACCTGTCGCCCATGCCGGTTTAGCCGGTACGAAGCAGGATTGATGCCAGATTATTTTTTCCCTTGTAAATCAGTGATGAAGGACGACAGAGAACACCGGAACGTCAATTTTCCGTCGTGTCTTCCGGGCGCGAGATGCCGAACTTGCGCATCTTTTCCACCAGCGTCGTCCGGCGCATGCCGAGCAGCTTGGCCGCCTGCGCCACGACCCCGGAGGACTCGTCCAGCGCCCGGCGGATCAGCCCCATCTCGAGTTCGTTCAGGTAGTCCTTCAGGTCCATGCCGTTCTCGGGCAGCCGGGGCTCGGCGGACCATCCGTCCTCGGGCCCATCCGTCAAACCTCCGGCGACCGTCTCGGAACCCGCCCCCGGGTGAAACTTGGCCGGCAGATCGCCGACGGCGACCGTGTCGCCGGGATGCATGATGGCGAGGCGTTCGATCATGTTCGCCAGTTCGCGCACGTTGCCGGGCCAGGGGTAGGCGCACAGCGCGCGCATGGCCGACTCCCCGAGGCGGACGCTGCCCCGGCCCTCGCCTTCCATGCGCGACGTCAGCTCGCTGATCAGCAGCGGCAGGTCGTCGCGCCGCTGGCGCAGCGGCGGCATCTCGATGGGAAAGACGTTCAGGCGGTAGTAGAGGTCGGCACGGAATTCCGCCGTGTCGATCGCCGCCTCGAGATCCCGGTGGGTGGCGGCGATGATGCGCACGTTGCAGGTGATGCTGCGGCTGCTGCCGACCCGTTCGAAGGCACGCTCCTGCAGCACGCGCAGCAGCTTCACCTGCATCGGCAGCGGCATGTCGCCGATCTCGTCCAGGAACAGCGTGCCGCCCTCGGCCAGCTCGAACCGGCCCTGGCGGGCGGTCAGGGCACCGGTGAACGCGCCCTTCTCGTGGCCGAACAGCTCGCTTTCCAGCAGATCCGCGGGAATCGCGCCGCAGTTCACCGCGACGAAGGGCCGGTCGCGACGGCTGGACGCACAATGGATGTTGCGCGCGACCACCTCCTTCCCGGTGCCCGTCTCGCCGAGAATCAGCACGTTCGCATCCGTGGCCGCGACCTGCGTGACCAGCCGCCGGATCCGGCGGATCAGCGCGTTGTGCCCGACCAGCGAGCGGAACAGCTCCAGCGACCGGGCGCCGCCGTGCAGTCCGCCATTGGCGACCGCGTGCCGGGCCGAGCGCAGCGCATCGACCAGCTCGGGGTAGCGCACCGGAAAGTTCACCCGCCGCACCACCTGGCCCTGCGCGGCCTTGGTCAGCGGCGGGAAGTCGCCCTCCGCGCCGATCAGCACCACCGGCACCCCGGGGGCCCTTTCCGGCAGTTCGTTCAGCAGATCGGAGAGACCGTCGCCGACGCAGCCGCTGACGACCCAGGCCAGCCAGCCGTCCCCGGCACGCGCTTCGGAATCCGGCATCGAACGGTAAACCCGGGGCTCGCACTCCAGGAACTCGAGCACCGCCTCGAGACGCGTCGCGCGATCCGGCTGGCCCGCGAACAGCAGCACGCGGGTCGGCAGCGGCATCGGCAGGCCTGAGTCTAAGGTCGTTTCATCTGGCGCACTCATGGCATTCCCTGGCGACGGAACAGCCGCGCTGGACTCCGCGGGGTACTCTCCACGGGTGGACACGGTGGCACATGTTAGGGGTTTTCGTTCAGCCTTGCCAAGGCGCCCGCTGCTGGCGAACTGCGCGCCGGAAGGCGGGACCGGTCAGTCGTGCGGAAGGCCGCCGCGGCGCTGCCCGCGCAGCTGCGCCACCTCGCGCCGGTGGCGCCGGAACACCAGGCGCTCCAGGGCATCCGCGAGACCTTGCGAGACGCCGAGAAATTCGACCGTTGCGCCTTCCGGAACCGGCGCCGCCTCTTCTGCGGCATTCACCGACACCCGCCCGTACATCACCAGCGGCCTGGGCAGCGACGCGCAGACGTAACACTCGACCCGGACCAGCGTCCCGGCCTCTGGCGGTTCCCCCCGCGCCTCCCCGGATTCCCAGGCCATGCCATGGGCATTGAAGCGGATCCGCCGCGCCGGCGGCAGGTGCTCCTGCCGGCGCAGGCCCTCGGCCAGCATCTCGAGCACCAGGGTGAGCTTGGAATCCAGGCGCTGAAGCTCCTGCGCCAGCTCGGAGGACTCGTCGTACCCGTGGCGCGGCTCCTCCAGCGCTTCGCAGGAGCGGATCAGGGATTCATTCGCGGCGTTGATTGCCGCCAGGCGCTGCTCCGCGGGCAGTTCGGCGATCGGCTCCCAGCTCAGGGGAACCTCGCCTTCGCAGACAAGGCCCTGCTCCATCGGATCATCGGACATCGGCGCACCCTGAAGCGGCCCGGGGACAGGGCTGCATTGGAGCAGGGCCTGCCGCTGCTGGCAAGCACCGCGCCGGAGTCGCCCTCACGCGTTGTCCTCGTAGGCGCGGGTGCCCTGGCGCCCGAGCGCGGACTGCCGCCTCGCCTCCACCAGGCTGTCCCGCTGCGCCTCGGCGAGGAGCCGCAGACGGTGATGGTCGTCGCGCAGCCGCAGCAGCCCTTCGGCCAGCGGACCCGGATCGTCGCCGGCGATGCGCTGCATCATCCGGCGTATCGCGTCCCGGCACCGGGCATCCAGTGCCGCCACCCGTTCCCAGTCCCCGGCCGCGGCGCTTTCCAGCGCCGCGTCCACCAGGGCCTGCGCCTCGTCGAGGCAGCTGGAGGCGGGATCCGGCCGGGGCGCGGTTTCAGCCATGCGTCCCCGCGGCCACCCGCTCGCCGGGAATCGCATCCCAGCCCGCCTTCACCTCGCGCAGCAGGTTCGCCACCTCGTCCAGCATGGCGACGTCGTTGCGCAGGTTGGCCTCGGTCAGGCGGCGCTGCATATAGTCGTACAACGACTCCAGGTTCGCCGCGATCTCGCCGCCCTTTTCCAGGTCCAGGTGCACCCGCAGGCCCTCCAGGATGTCGATCGCGCGGCTGATGCGCTCGCCTTTCAGCGCGACGTTGCCGTGCTCCATCGCCATGCGCGCGGTGACGATCCGCTCCAGGCCGCCCTCGAAGAGCATCTGGATCAGGCGGTGGGGGTCGGCCCCGCCATTGGCTTCGGCCAGAACGCCGGAGTTGCGGTACTCGTTGAGCGCCTGCTGGATACCGGTCTGATACATGGATCTGCCCTCTCAAATGATGTTATTTGTTAACTGGAACATTTATACATTTTCCTGATTATCACGAAAGCTCCGCAGGGAATCCGCTCGTGCGCAACGCCCCCCTGCATGGCCGTCCCTTGTGGGAGGCGAGCCCTCTCGGCGACCGAACGGCGGCAAACCTTCGCCCAGAGGCTGGCCTCCCACAGGGGCGTCCGTTGAAACTGCGGCAATCCAACCACCTGCGGAGCTTTAGTGCTAATCAAGTACATTTTTGTTAAAGATGTTTTTCCACTTCACGAACCACCTAACGTTTGCCGCCTTGCTGGAGCATCGCGGTCAGCGCGCCCAGCTGTTGATCGAGAAACTGGCCGGTGTTCTGCAACTGGCCCACCAGGGCATCCATGGTGCTGAACTGGCGGACCAGGCGCGCCTCGATCTGTTCCGTCCGGATATCCAGCGCCACCCGCTGCCGATCGATCCCGCGCATGCGGGTACGCAGGCCGTCGGTGCGCGCATCCAGAAGACCCCCCGCTTCGGTAAATCCCTTGATCGAGTCGCGCAGCCCGGTGCTGACCTGGTTGACCAACCCGATCACCCCCTGGAAATCCTGATCCAGAGCACGGTCGAGGGCGGCATCGTCCAGGCTCAGCCGGCCGTTGCGATCGGAGTTGACCCCCAGGTTCACGAGGTTGGTGAAGCTGGCACCGGGGTCCGCGCCCGATCGGAGCAATCCGTCGGCCAGTCGACTCCGGATCGAACGCAGCGTGCCGTCGCCGACCAGTACCGCGCCCTCCCGGGTCTCCGGGTTGTAGCGGGTGAGGTCGCCCATCGTTCCCACCACGGCGTTGTAGGCCTGTATCAATTCCTTCAGCGCCCCCCGGACGGAGGCGCGGTCCTGCCCCACCGTCACGGTGATGGGGGCACCCGGCTCCGTGATGCCCTTGAGTTGGAGTGTCAACCCTTCCAGCGTGTCGTCGAGACTGTTGCTGGCACTCGTGACCGTGAGGCCGTTCACCACGACTTCGGCGTCCTGGCCTGCGACCGTTTCGGTGAGGTTTGCCGTCGCCAGCGACCCGAGTTCACCAACCTCCGCCGGATCGCCCGAAACCGTGATCGAGATGGCCTGGCCGGCACCCGTCTGCGCGGCACTCAGTACCAGCCTGGCGCCCACCCCGTCGTTCACGATGGTGGCCTGCACACCGGCATCCGTCGCATTGATTGCATCCCGGATACCGCTCAGGCTGTTGTTTTCCGAATTGATCTCGATCGCCGCCGCGGGCCCGGTGCCGACCTGTACGGTCAGTGTGCCGGTACCAAGCGGGCTACCCGCGTCCGAGAACGGGCCGCTCGCCAGCGACTGGGCCGTCGCGAGCCGATTCACCTGAATGCTGTAGGTCCCCGTCGTCGCCTCGGAACGGGCCGTCACCGCAAGGCGGGTGCTGTCGGAAGACGTGGCCGTCCGTCCCTGCTGCAGTGCCACCAGCTTTCCGAGGACCGCCTCAAGCGCGGACAGGCCGCCCCGGATCGAACCGAAGGCCGAGATCTGCGCCTGCAGGTTCGCTTCCTGCCGATTGAGGCGCTGTTCCTTCGGCTGGCGCTCAGCGGCCACAAGCTGGTCCACCAGCCTACCGAGGTCGAGGCCTGATCCGATTCCCAACGCGCTGATGGACATTTCGATCCCCTGCTTCAGTCGTCCGGCTTTGGTCGCGTGCGGCCGATGCATCCGGTCGGCGTTCCCTTGTTACATGCGGACCTATTCAACTTCCGTGCCACTCAGGCCTTTTCGATCAACCCGAAGCTCTCCAGCCCGCCTTCGCTTCTCAGGGAGGACGCCAGCGCCACGGCCGACTCGGGAGGAATCTGGCGGATGATCTCCTCGGTTTCGCTGTCCTTTACGATGATGACGGTTCGACCGCTCATCTCGTCCATGGAAAACTCCAGGTGCCGCTTTACACTTTGTGCGTAGTCGTTCAGCGACGCCACGGCGGTCGAGAGATCCTCTTCCGGTACCTCGGCGGCCTCGCGGCGGGGCAATTCCTTGCCGCCCGAGACCTCCACCGGCGGATCCACCCTGCCGCTAGCGGCGCGAGGCTCCGGACCCCTGATAACGCCCACGGGCGCCCGCACGGATACGGGGTTGATGAGGTTATCCTTCATCATGTCTTCACCCTCAGTGCTTTAATGGGAACAGGGCGGTCTCGCTGTAGCGAGTCCACCCTCCCGCGCCGTCCCTGGCGCGCTCCAGTCCTGGTTGAGGCTGAACCCGACGCTCACTGCAGCAGGGCCAGCACGCTCTGGGGTGAGGCATTGGCCTGCGAGAGGACCGAGATACCGGCCTGCTGCAGGATCTGCGCCCGGGTCAACTCGGCCGTCTCGGCCGCGAAGTCCGCATCGCGGATCCGCGAGCGGGCAGCCGACAGGTTCTCGGCGCCGGTCTGCAGGTTCGTGATCACCGACTCGAAGCGGTTTTGGACCGCACCAAACTCGGCGCGTGCGGAGTTCACCGCGGTCAGTGCGTTGTCGATGATCCCAAGGGCCTGCTGGGCGCCTGCGAAGTCGGAAATGTCGACATTACCGACGAAGTCTGCGGGCGCCGCGACGGCGGTTGCGTCATCGATTCCAGCGTTGGCAAGCGTGATGCCCGTTGCGCCGGTGGCGCTCCCGCCCGTAAAAGTGAAATCGCGGCCGGCCTCGATCGACGTGAGCCGGAGCTCGTTGTCCGCCGTCAATTCGGCGTAGACGCCGGTGGAGTCCATCTTGTCGTTGATCGCGTTGGCGAGTGCTCGACTCACGTCCGCACCGGTATCGCCAATCGCGACGTCGAACGCGTCGATGGTGACGCCATTGACCGAGTAGCCACTTACGGATCCGACCGCGGTGGCTGTTCCGTCCGCCACGGCGTCCGTCGATGTCTGAACGGCGGCGAATTGGCTGGAACCGAGGGCGGCCGTCTGGGTGTTGGTCGAGGCATTCACGAAGATCACCTGACCCGCGTTGGCGCCGACCTGGAAGCCCTGCCCGGTGAAGCTGCCGTCCAGCAGCGCCTGGCCGTTGAAGTCCGTCTGGGTCGATACGCGCTGAATCTCGGCGATCAGCTGCTGCACTTCGTTATTCAGCGCCTCCCGGTCGCTGGCGGAGTTCGTCGCGTTGGACGACTGCACGGCGAGCTCGCGGATGCGCTGCAGGTTGTTGCCGATCTCCTGCATCGCGCCCTCGGCGGTCTGCGCGAGCGAGATCCCGTCGTTGGCGTTGCGCACGGCCTGGTTGAGGCCGCGGATCTGGCTGGTGAATCGCTCGGAGATCGCAAGGCCCGCCGCGTCGTCCTTCGCGCTGTTGATGCGCAAGCCGGAGGACAGGCGTTCCAGGCTGGTCGCGAGCGCGCCCTGGGAGGTATTGAGATTCCGCTGAGCGTTCAGCGAAAGGATGTTGGTATTGATGATCTGGGCCATGACATTTCCCCTTTTTCAGGAATTTTCGATTTAGCCTACCGCCCTTTGGCGGGTCTTCGGGCGGCTCAATGTGCCGCTTTCAGGGGGTTTATCGGCCCTGTTCGGATAAGCTTTAGGTGAAAGCGGCAATTTCTTCCGATGGGCGCGGGCCGCGCGTCCCGCCCCGATCTCCGCCGTGGGCGTCCGGGCGCGAATCGCGACCCCCTATCGACCGACCCCCTATCTATCGAGCACCCCCCTTATCGAGTTACCGAGGACACCCACTTTGTGCGACAC
>Ga0209498_1002927_pt1 | contig 10255 bp, 11 predicted proteins | sample WalLakDeSediment_FD_184131 | JGI IMG/M metagenome (GOLD analysis project Ga0209498, IMG submission 184131) | Lake sediment microbial communities from Walker lake, Nevada to study Microbial Dark Matter (Phase II) - Walker Lake 11/02/13 Deep... | ecosystem: Environmental > Aquatic > Freshwater >... | reverse complement strand
GGCAATCCGGATTGCGTCGAGCAGACTATCACCCGGAACAAACTCATACTGATCGGGTACTTTCACTCCACCATATACTCCGATGACATTCTCTCCGCCGCGGCCGTCTCTGTTTTTCTCAAACTGAGGCACAAAGATTATATCACCTTCTATCAGGAACGGGTTTAATGCATTATTTTTTGTGGCATAATACATTTGAATATCCGCTCTTATTGCGGATTCACCCCGACGGGTTATCATAATATTACGTGTTGAACCAGCCACATCTCTTAAGGGAGTGATTTCTCTCTCTTCCCGATTAGCTCTTTCGACCGCAGTTTCCACTCTGTCGGTAGCGTGTAAAACATAGGTACCCGGGTTTCTTACATTTCCCGTAACGGTTACGGCGACCTGTCTCGGTCTTAAAAGCGTCACGGTCGGATTACCGACTAAATAATATTCTTTAATACCGGACACAATATTCTTTTTAGCTTCATCCAGTGTTGAGCCGGCAACTCTGAACTCGCCGACGGTCGGTACGATAACGGTACCTTCCGGTGTAACGGGGAGGGTAAAGCTCAACGGCGGATCTACCCAGATATTAACACTGAGGATATCAAAGGGGCCCATTATATACTCTCTCGAATCGACAACTTCACCCAGGGCCGGGAACGTCAGATCTGTCGTTGTTCGTTCCCTCTCCTGCTCAACGCGGCGGTCAAACAAACCACGATCGCGTCTCGTATCCTGGCTGTACAATACAACTGTAGAATGCATAATAATACTGAGTAAAACGAAAAATAAGGCAATCGTATGTAACCTAACTCTTCTCTTCTTCATTGTTTCCTCCTGAACAGCAATAATAAATCTTCCATACATACTTCAATGTAGTCCTTTTGAAAAACCTGAATCATTACTATCCGCTATTATAAGGGATACTTAGTTACTATGTGTAAAAAACCGTTTCCATCGATCTTATATTCATACTTAAATCTTAAATGGGTTATCCGGATGTTCCTCATAACGTATCTCATCTACCGCGTCTTTCTTTCCGGGCCCTCTGTAAAGCCGGTTCGGGCTATTCACGGTTACCCCGTCAATTTCGCCGGTATTTGTATAAGCGTGTACAACGCCGGGAGGGATAACGAGACATAGAGGTGCTCTATCGTTAGATTCTAACTCTATTTTTTTCCTATATGTCGTGGAATCTTTCCGATTATCCCAGAGAATTATTCTAAATGATGAAATTCCCGGGAATGCGAGCAGGTCGGTCTGGAATGCATGTTCGTGCGGTCCCCGGGTAATACCCGGCCGGGTTACCGATATGTATGACATCGCCGGCATTATCTCCTCACGCAGTTCATCATTTCTAAAGATCTCGCTCAGCCAACCACGGTTATCTTCGTGTATTTCCAGCCGGCTTATATAGACACCTTTGATCGCGGTTTCTACCACTAATCACCATTGTTAAAAGTTTATAAACTATTAATTTTACTAAATAAATGCCCTAAAATCAAGGACATTCATCATTTAACAGGTGTTTCGTGGTATCAATTATTGGAGAATAATAGTCCTCTTGTATTTTTATGACACACAACTAAATAAAACTAATAAAAACATATCAATTTTGTAAAAAACCGGGATCTACATCCTCTCGGGAGCACTAATACCGAGTGTACGTAATCCGTTCGCGAGAACTGTTTTTGTTGCAAGGCAGAGTGATAATCTGGCAAGCGACAACCCCCGGTCCTCCGTGATCACGCGATGGGCGTGATAAAACTTATGGAACAGCATCGCAACATCCGTCAGATAAATCCCCATATGATGCGGTTCATAGCTATTGGCGCAAAACTCAACAATTTCGGGAAATTGTTCCAGTCTTTTGGCAAGTTCAATTTCTGCCCTACCGGTAAGTAAATCAATACATTCAGCGTTTTGCTCATCACCCTCCGCATAATTCCAGCCAAACTCAACAGAGGAGGAAATTGCGAACCGGAGTATCGATGCAATTCGGGCGTGTGCATATTGAAGGTAATAAACCGGATTTTCCTCGGTCTCTTTTTTAGCAAGGCTAAGGTCAAAGTTCAGATGACTCTGCGGACTGCGCATCAGAAAGAAATATCGTACAACATCGGCTCCTGCCTCGTCCATTAATTCATCGAGGGTTATGTAATTCGCCTTGCGGGTCGACATCTTCACTGGCTGTCCCTCACTCACGATGGTTACGAACTGGTATATGACCAACTTCATTTTTGCTTCGTCCAGTCCCAGTGCTTTAACGCCCGCGAGCACATCGGGATATGTTGCGTGATGATCAGCACCAAGTATATCGATTATGAGGTCATAACCGCGTTTAAATTTCTCACGATGATACGCGATATCCGGCAAACGATACGTTGGTTCACCGGTGCTTTTCACAATAACGCGGTCCTGCTCCAGGCCCATGTCGGAAGTTTTTAGCCATATAGCACCGTCTTTGTCATACGCCAGTCCTTTATCCCGAAATATCCCGATCACTTCATCAACGAATCCGTCATCGTATAATGACTTTTCGTTATAAAAATAATCGAATCTTATACCCAGTCTGTCGCAAGTCTTCTTTATGTCTGCAAAAATTGCTTCTTCTGCATGCTTTTTAAAAATACCTTCTGCATTTTCCTCTCTCAGGGATTCTCCGTAGGTCTCAGACAACGAAGCGGCAATTTCTTTGATATAGTCGCCCTGGTAATAATCTTCCGGGAATTCGACACTTTCACCGATTAATTGAAGATATCGTAAACGAACCGAATCACCGAGCACGCGCATCTGGCGGCCTGCATTATTGAAATAATACTCACGGTCGACCTTTTCGCATCCCGACCATTCGAGTAAATTTGCTATAGTATCCCCTAGTACAGCATTGCGTCCATGACCGACCGTCAGAGGACCGGTCGGATTTGCGCTTACAAATTCGACATTTGCTTTTATACCGGTTTGTGAATCTATCTTGCCGAATTGTTCTCCGGTGTTGAGAATCGTTTTTAAGTACCGGATAAAATATTCATCTTTGAAGAAAAAATTTATAAACCCGGGACCCGCGATCTGTATGTCGCGGACATCATCTGCATTTTCTTTCAATGATTGGACGAGCGATTCGGCAATTATCCTGGGAGGTTGTTTTAACTCTTTTGCCAGCATCATTGCGACGTTTGTGGAAATATCACCATGTTCAGCGATCTTCGGATATTCACACTTGATAGCCCCGGGGACGGGATACTGTAATTTCCTGAGCGTATCACACACAAGCTGTAGGACCTGCTGTTTCATGTTGTTGCGGTTCTCTTTCCGCCGGCAGGTTTTTTCGGTACCGGTTTCTCCTTGTCCTTTACTCGCTCGATCTTCGCATCGCCCCACAGTTTTTCAAGATTATAAAATAATCTTGCCTCGTGATGGAAAACGTGGACAACAACATCGACATAATCAAGAAGTATCCAGGAACGATTCTCATACCCCTCGTCATGCCAGGTGTGTATTCCCTCTTTTTTAAACTCCGTTTTCACTTTATCGGCAATAGCCTTCACCTGCACATCCGACTCTCCGGTACAGATAACAAAATAATCCGCCACCGTTGTGAGTTTTTTCAGATTTAAAATTATGATATCTTTTGCCTTGACTTCCAGGCATAGTTGAGCTGCTTTATGTGCAAATTGTCGTGTCGTCAAATTCTTTCCTTTACATAAACATATTAACGCATTGGTCTTAGTTTTTCATAGTCTTTCCCGATAATAAGAGTCGCATCGAGAAAATAATCCGGGTTTATTTGCTGAATGACGTTGCTTTCATTGATGCCGAGTGCATAAGCAACCTTCCTGGCATTTTCAAGATTACCGATCCGGTCGATTATAATGGATTCGGGTACATCGAAGGTACGGTAATTTCCCATCTCCACGACATCGTAGCCACGCAGGCGCAGGTAATTTGTAAATGTCGTTGCAACACCTGCGACACCGCATCCATTCAACACATCGATTTGAATAACTTCTACAACTTCTTGTTCAGCTTTCTTCGGGTCGACCGGCGGCCGGACCGCAGTTCTCATAATGAGTGAATAAGTAAGTAATGATGCAGTTACCAGCAGTAGTATAATACCGATATTAAGTAAGAACGGCGATAACACGTTTCTCATCTACAGTCGGTTGTACCTTCCCTTCATTGAAAATGATTGGTCCAAATAAAAAACCGGATATGTTCGCTCATGCGAGACCTATCCGGTTTAGAAATTTGTGATTATAAACACAGCGATAAAAGACCATCAATACCCGTATCGATAATACCATGGATTATAGAACGGTGATCCGTACCCGTATGATCCATACGGTGTTTGCCGGTATTGAAACTGGATTTTAAAATTTTCGGAGGGCTGGTAGTTAATTTCTGCCCTCGATATGAACACACCCGAGAAATCGTTCATATTGTTGTTGAAAGAATTATATGGCGAATGAGCCATACTGACATCAAGCCGGACATCGAGCGGATCAGATATCTGGTAGAACATACTGTTTGTATACATACCCATGGCCATACCCCTTCCTCCCATCGTCATATAGGACATTGAATAGGAGTGGTTCATGCGGAAGTTATCCGAATGAAAAAAACTGAAAACTGAGGATGCTTCTCCGCTCTGCACCATAGACCCCGCTACACGCGGAGCACCCGGTTCCTGACCCCGGAATTGTGCGTCTGCCTGTATTGTCATCAGTGCAAACAGAAGGATGAACAACCCCGAAAATATTGATAATCGCTTCATCGTATCCTCGCTCCGTTTTTGGTACATAGTTATATGCCTACACATATGATATATTAGTAATAACATAACGAAAAGTCAAGTGGTTCGTTCCAAATAGCGTTTATCGACCATTTGAAGCTGGTCGATAGTGTTCACACCGCTTATCTCTTCAGTATCTTTCGACACTATTGCGGATATTCTGCTGCCTTCATTTCGGAAAATGGCAAAAACATCCGTTAAATAGTATTCCGACTGCGCGTTGTCAGGTTGTACTTTTTTCAACGCCCGGAACAGATCCTGCGCGATAAACACGTAGATGCCGGAATTTATCTCCCGGATTCGTTTTTCATCCTCGGTTGCATCCCGGTGCTCCACAATCTTCTCAACCGAGCCGTCGTCGCGGCGCACCACCCGTCCATACCCTGTGGGATCGTTAAGCTCGGCAGTCAGCACCGTAACAGAAGCGTTTGTTTCCCTGTGGACTTCTAATAACCCGTCAATGGTCGATTTCTGCAGCAAGGGCACGTCTCCCGACAATACAATAATATCACCCTCATATTCTGTGAGCACTCCCTCTGCCTGCATAATTGCGTGGCCAGTACCGAGTTGCGGATCCTGAACACAGGTTACGATATCGCCGTTTATGTGCGATAAATATTCCCGGACTGCCTCACGTTGGTGACCGATAATCACCACAATCGGAGCTGCGGATGCCGATTGGGCTAAATCTACAACATGTCCGATCATCGGTTTATTACCGACTTCGTAAAGTACTTTAGCTTTGTCGGGATTATTCATTCGTTTACCCTGTCCCGCCGCCATAATTATTGCCGCAAAATTATTTGTTGGTTTTACCATCAGCCGGGCATCTCCATACTTTGTCCTTTAACGATTTCTTTTATATTATTATCCTCATCCAGAATAACGACGAGTGGTTTATGACCATTCGCTTCATTTTCATCAAGCATTGCATACGTAATGATTATGATCTGATCACCGACCTGTCCGAGTCGTGCGGCAGGACCGTTCAGACACACAACGCGCGATCCACGCTTTCCGATTATGGTATATGTCTCGAACCGTGCACCATTATTAATATTTACGACATGGACTTTTTCATACGGAGCTATGCCGGCCGCCTCGAGGAGTTCCTCGTCCACGGTCAGACTTCCCTCGTAATGTAAATCCGCCTGTGTCACACGTGCATGATGTAGTTTTGATTTACAGTAATGCCTTAACACCTATATACCTCCCTTTATGATGATATAAAAACATTATCGATTAATCTCGTTTTACCCACCCGGGCCGCCAGAGCGATACAGTATTCACGATTGCTTTCCAGGCGGGAAACTTTTTTAAAAGTGTGAGGATCTACAATTTCTACATAATCAATACGGATGGTACCGACCGTTCTTATGACATCGACTATTCGACGAATAATAATTTCTGTCGATGTTTCCCCATCCTGAACAAGATCTTTTCCTGTCTGTAAAGATTTAAATAAAACAGCTGCATCTTTTCTTTCTTTCGGAGAAAGGTAAACATTCCGTGAACTCATAGCGAGACCGTCATGCTCCCGAATCGTTTCGACCCGTCTTATTGTGACGGGTATGCAAAGATCCCGTACCATCTTCGTGATAACCATAAGCTGCTGCGCATCTTTTTGTCCGAAGTATGCATTATCGGATTGGGTGATCTGCAATAATTTCATAACAACCGTTGTCACCCCCCGGAAATGCCCCGGTCGGTATTCCCCTTCCAGCAAATCGGTCATGTTCTCTACGGACACATACGTCGAAAAATTTTCGGGATACATAGTACCGACCGAAGGATGAAAAATATAATCTACACCTTCGCCTGCAGCGATCTTTCGGTCCCGCTCCATGTCCCGGGGATACCGTTGAAAATCTTCATCCGGACCGAATTGAGCCGGATTGACGAAAATTGTAAGAATGACGATATCATTTTCTTTTCGCGCTTCACAAAGTAATGCACTATGCCCTTCGTGCAGATACCCCATCGTCGGAACGATACCGATGCGTTTACCCGATTTCCTTTCCCTGTTACTCGTATACTGCATTTCCCCCGGCTCAACAATTTCGATCATATATCGTTAATCGTTCATATGTTTTAAAAGTGCGGATACTTTTTTCTTTAACTCTTTCCGGTGAACGATCAGGTCAAGGAAGCCATGTTCCAGTAAAAACTCAGACCGTTGGAAACCTTCGGGCAAATCTTTCCCGATAGTTTGTTTAATTACCCTCGGTCCGGCAAAACCGATGAGTGCTCCCGGTTCGGCGATATTCACATCGCCAAGCATTGCGTAACTTGCCGTTACACCTCCCGTTGTAGGATCGGTAAGAATAGATATATACGGAACACCCGCTTCATCGAGCTGGGCCAGACGTGCGCTCGTCTTCGCGAGCTGCATAAGCGACAATGCGCCCTCCATCATGCGGGCACCTCCGCTCGCCGATAAAATGATGAGGGGCCGTTTGTTTTTAAGAGCACGTTCGGCTGATTTTGCTATCTTCTCACCGACAACCGTTCCCATACTGCCGCCGATAAACTTAAAATCCATGCACGCGAAAACAACATCCCTCCCATCGATTTTCCCGAACCCGGTTCGTACGGCATCGTTCAGTCCTGTTTGTTTGATTGCCGCTTGTACGCGATCGGTATACTTTTTTGAATCTGTAAATTTCAGAGGGTCACCGGATTTCATTTTCGCGTCTGTTTCACGAAAGGACCCTTCATCCAGCAAAATAGAGATATATTCCTGGCTGCCGATACGGAAATGATAGTCGCATTTAATACAGGTATAATAGTTCGTCACCAGTTGCTTGTGATGAATAATTTCACCGCACTTGTCGCACTTGCTCCACAACCCACCGGGAATATCTTTTTTCACACCGCTCGCATCGATATTTTCTTTTGAACGCTTAAACCATGCCATAGGACGCTCCTTCTTTCGGGTTGCTGCTACCGATTTTTAATTCCTGAACCACTCTCAAACCGTTTAATATACAATGGCTCAATTGAAGACAACTCCGCCTTCCTGTAGTGACCTGATAACAAACAGGTATACCCGGCTGTGATTATATGTAAATCTTTTTTCAATGATAGTGTTATTTTTTCCAATACAGGGTCTGTTTCCGCGCGTGTATTATCTTGCTTAATCTCCTCCAAAAACCGTTCGATTCCTTCTCCTGCTATCGTATCTCTTTGATTATTTTCAAGAACCACAGAAAGTTCTTTTGTCGTATGTACCTGAATACCGGTTATTGTCTCCGGTTTCTCCGGGGCTCTCCGGTATCGGCCATAATAATATTCATTTCTCCTTGCGGGTATCAGGATCGAAGTCTCCGTAGCGTGCTCATCCTGAGAAAACACTTTATACGCAATTGTATCCATACTCGGTACGGGTATAATCGGGATATCAATGCCGGTCGCAATTCCTTTTGCGACGCTTAGTCCGATGCGTAGTCCGGTGAATGAACCCGGCCCGATCGAAACCGCTACGGCATCCAGATTTTTCGATAATATTCCCGCTTCTGCTATAACTTCATCCACGAATGAGAGCAATAACTCTGCATGACGCTGCGGTGCTCTCTCGTAGCGTTCGGCTATCAGAGCACCGTCTCTTAATATCGCTACGGAACAAGTCTGTGTTGCCGAATCAATACCGAGAGTCGTCATGTCCACCTACAAAACTGCGCTCTATATGAATCGTTCTCAGATTCTCATTTCTCCCGCTTTCAATCACTATTTTCCAATACGTATCAGGAATAAGCGGTTCAACAAGCTGCGGCCATTCTATTAAACAAATATCATTCGATGACAACATCTCATCCATACCGATTTCAATTAACTCATCGACCGACGTAAGTCGGTAACAATCTATATGCTGGATTCGCAATGCTCTGCCGTCTCCGTTATATCCGGTGTATTGGTTTACGAGTGTAAACGTCGGACTGATAACCGGTTCACTCACCTGCAGACCGCCGCAAACGCCCTGAACAAAGCGGGTTTTTCCGCTGCCTAATTCACCGAATAACGCAACAACGTCCCCCCGGTGTAATTGTCCTGCAAATTTCTTACCGATATCGGATGTTTCCGCTTCGGATTTCGATATAATAACAGACGGTATGGTCGTTTGAAAATCCGGCATTTTTTAACGGGGTCTCAATGTTACAACCGGTAAAATCATTTCCTCCATCGACATACCGCCGTGCTGAAACGTGTTTTTATACTGGTTTAAATACTTATGGTAATCGGTCGGATACACAAAATAATAATCTTCCTTCGCAATTATGTAATTTGCGGTGATACCGCGATTCGGGAGATTCAGATCTCCGGGATTCTTCACAAACAATGCGTGTTTATCATCGACTTTGAGATTCCGACCGTACTTATATCTCAAACTTGTTGATGCCTCGCGATCACCAAATACTTTTGCACCGCGCGAACTCAAAATACTTCCGTGATCCGTTGTTACGATGACCGTTACATTTTTTTGCTTTGCAATCGTTTGAAACATACGTAATAACCACGAGTGTCGAAACCAGGATTGCGTGAGGGATCGATATGCCGGTTCGTTGGGAGCAATCTCTCTCAGAATATCCGAATCTGATCTGCTGTGCGCAAGCATATCTATAAAATTAACGACAATAGAGACGAGTCGCGCGTTGGATAGGGATGAGATATTCTGTTCTGTAACCCGGCCGAATTCCGGATCAAGAATTTTAATGTATTTCGGCTCGGGTTTCATGGTTATCCGAAGTCTTTGTAGTTGTGCTTCGAGTAACTCCTTTTCATAACGGTTTCTGCTATTATCGTCATCCTGTCCTTTTGCCCATATCTCCGGATATTGCTTTTCAATCTCCGAAGGATACAACCCGCTGAAGATAGCATTTCGTGAATACGGTGTAGCTGTCGGCAGTATGCCATAGTACCACCTTCGTGAAATGGTATAATCCGATGAGAGAAGTTGTTCCATGAGCAGCCATTGATCAAATCGTAAACAATCGATCACAAAAAAGAAAACGGTCTTGTTATTGTCGATTTCCGGGAGAACAAATTCAGGAATAATGTCAGTTGAAAGGACCGGCTTACCATTTCCTCCGTGAATCCAGTTCGGATAATTGTCTTCAATATATTTTGCGAAGGCGTTGTTTGCATCTCTTTTTTGTTCCCCCAACATACTCTGTAATCCGGTTTCGCGGTGGCGATCAAGTTCGAGATCCCATCCGACAATTTTCTGGTATATAGTAATCCAATCCTCATGTCCCATCGGTGACATAAGCGAACCTGAGATCGTACCGAATTCCTGCACATAATCACGAGATGCATGCTCTTGCTCTATTCGTTTACCTTCGAGGAACTTTTTGCAAATAAGAAGAATTTGACTCGGACTTACAGGTTTGATCAGATAGTCACTGATTTTTGCCCCGATTGCCTCCTCCATCAGCGATTCGGCTTCATTTTTTGTTACCATTATGATGGGTAGTG
>Ga0209498_1002924_pt1 | contig 10261 bp, 10 predicted proteins | sample WalLakDeSediment_FD_184131 | JGI IMG/M metagenome (GOLD analysis project Ga0209498, IMG submission 184131) | Lake sediment microbial communities from Walker lake, Nevada to study Microbial Dark Matter (Phase II) - Walker Lake 11/02/13 Deep... | ecosystem: Environmental > Aquatic > Freshwater >... | reverse complement strand
ACTCCCAATGTAGCACCCTCACTAGAATCGGGCTATGCACGAATTATCGGTTACCGAAAATATCCTGGCCATTGCGCAGCGTCATGCTGAACAGGCTGGGGCGACAAAGGTTACGGCCGTCTACCTTGTTATCGGCCAGTTGTCCAGCATCATTGATGATTCGGTGCAAATGTACTGGGACCTTATCAGTGAGAGCAGCATTTGTGCCGGCGCTGAACTTCACTTTGAGCGCATTCCGGCCCGGCTGGAATGTGACCAGTGTCACGAGCAATACACCCTGACCCGGGAACTGAGTAACTGTCCCGCTTGTGGAAGCTATGCTGTGACTGTCCTGACCGGTCAGGAGTTTTATGTGGCGGCCATTGACGTAGAGAATAATTAATGGGTGAATGGTTGAATTGCTGAATGTCTAATGATTTGACGGCCGTCGCCGCATTAACAATTCAACAATTCGCCAATTCAACAATTAGTTATTTTCCCCGCTTTTTTTGGGAGAAGATTGCATGACTCAACGGATTGCCGTGGTGGAGAAAATAATGGACGCCAACGAACGGTTGGCGGCCGTGAATCGCGCCCGGCTAGACGCAGCCGGGGTAATGGGGCTGAATTTCATGGCCTCGCCCGGAGCGGGTAAAACCAGCCTGATTGAAGCGACAATCCGGGGGTTGCACGGCCGTGCCCGTCTGGCGGTTATTGATGGCGATATTGCGACCTCTATTGATGCCGATCGGGCGGCCGCGGCCGGCGCTACGGCCGTGCAGATCAACACCGGCGGTGACTGTCACCTCGACGCCATTATGATTCAGCTTGGTCTGGAACAAATCGACCTCAATCAGATTGACCTGCTTATTATCGAAAATGTGGGTAATCTCATCTGCCCGGCCAACTTCCAGTTGGGCGTTCATAAGAATGTCCTCATTGCCTCTGTGCCCGAAGGGGACGACAAGCCATACAAATACCCGGGCATTTATCAGGGTGTTGATGCCCTGGTTATCAACAAAACGGATTTGCTGCCCTATGTCAAATTTGACATGGATTACTTTCGCCGGGGTGTAGAAATACTCAACCCTGGCCTTATCACCTTCCCACTTTCCTGCCGCACCGGCGAGGGCATTCCCGAATGGCTGGAGTGGATTAGTCAATTAGTCGATTAGTCACCTGGTCGTTTAGTCAATTAGTCGGCGACCAGACGACCAAACGACTAAGCGACCAGATGACCAACTGACCAAACGACCCAAAGGATTTCACCATGATAAAACCCCCTATAGTTGCTCCCCCGTCCGAAGATAAACGATGGCGGATTGTGCAGGCAACAATGCGGAAGAATGGCCATGCCCGCAGTTCTCTCATTGAAACCTTGCACTCTGTCCAGGAGGCGTTCGGCTATCTCGACGAAAATTCACTCCGGTACGTGGCTAAGTCGCTGCGCGTACCGGAAAGTCGGGTATATGGCGTCTCCACCTTTTATCATTTATTTACCCTGAAGCCGGCCGGCAAACATACCTGCGTCATCTGCACCGGCACAGCTTGCCACATCAACGGCGCCCCCCAACTGCTGGACGCCTTCAAAGAGAATTATGGTATCAAACCGGGCGAAACGACCCCCGACGGCCAGATTTCTCTCCTTACTGCCCGCTGTGTTGGCTCTTGTGGTGTTGCGCCGGTGGCCGTTCTTGACGGCCTCATCACCGGCCGCATCACGATTGAACAGAGCCTGGAAGTAGCGGAAAGGTGGTTGAACGAAGATGAATGAGAGACTAGAAAGCATTAAGACGGCCGAATTGGAAAAAGCGGCGCAATTCCAACATACGGTAAAAGTGTGTGTCGCCGCCGGCTGTCGCGCCGCCCAAAGTGAGCTGCTTAAAGAGGCGCTGGAGAATGAAGTCAAGGGCAACGGCCAGGAAAAAAGCTGTCAGGTGAAGGGCGTGGGCTGTCTGGGTTTGTGCTCGGCCGCTCCCCTGATTGCTGTAGAATCTAAGAATGAGCTGGAAGCCATGTACCGCGAAGTCAAAGCGGAAGATGTGAAAGAGATTGCTAAGGCCATCGGCAAGAAACCGGTCAAGCGGCTGGCTATGCCACTGAATATGCCCTTCTTCAAGCGGCAGGTCAAAGTGGCCCTGGAGAATAGCGGCAATATTGATCCGGAAAGAATCGAAGATTACATTGCCGCCGATGGTTACAATGCCCTCTATTATGCCATTACCGAAATGACGCCTAGCCAGGTTGTGGATGAAGTCATTCGCAGCGGTCTGCGCGGGCGCGGCGGCGGCGGCTATCCAACCGGCCTCAAATGGGTAACGGTAGCCAAATCAGAAGGCTCCCGGCGGTACGTGATCTGCAATGGCGATGAAGGCGACCCCGGCGCGTTTATGGATCGCAGTATTTTGGAAAGCGATCCCCATCGCATTTTGGAGGGGATGGCCCTGGCGGCTTACGCTGTCGGCGCCCATGAAGGCTATATCTATGTTCGCGGCGAATATCCGCTGGCCATTCGGCGGCTGGAAATGGCTATCCGGCAGGCTACCCGGCAGGGTATCCTGGGCACGGGCATTATGGGCACGACCTTTAACTTCAACGTTCAAATCCGTTTAGGTGCGGGTGCCTTTGTCTGCGGTGAGGAAACGGCGCTCATCGCCTCGATTGAAGGTGGGCGCGGTCATCCTCGTCCCCGGCCACCTTACCCGGCGGAAATGGGGTTGTGGGGTGAACCGACCCTTATCAACAACGTGGAAACGTTTGCCTGCGTACCGACCATTATTCGCAAGGGTGGCGCCTGGCATGCCGGAATCGGCACGGAAAGCAGCAAGGGCACCAAGGTGTTTGCTCTGGCAGGCGGTCTGGTCAACTCCGGCCTGGTAGAAGTGCCGATGGGCATCACCTTGCGCGAGATTGTGGAAGATATTGGCGGCGGTATGCTGGATGGCGGCCGCTGCAAGGCCATTCAGACCGGTGGTCCGTCCGGTGGCTGTATTCCTTATGATCATTTGGATACGCCGGTTGATTATGAATCGCTCCGCAAACTGGGCTCAATCATGGGTTCGGGAGGCATGATCGTCATGGGCGAAAATACCAGCATGATTGATGTGGCCAAATTTTTCATGGAGTTTTGCGTCGATGAATCGTGCGGTAAATGTGTTCCCTGCCGCGTGGGCACCGTCCACATGTATAACATCCTGGAGGATTTCACCCAGGGCCGGGCTACCCCCCACCAGTTAGAACTCTTAGAAAAGCTGTGCGACATGGTGAGCCGGACTAGCCTGTGTGGTCTGGGACAGACGGCACCGAATCCGGTACGTAGCACGCTGCGCTATTTCCGCGATGAATACCTGGCGGTCATCAATGACCGTGATGACGCCGATCGCTTACCCATTAGAGAGGCAATCTCATGAGACGATACCGTATTAAAACCCTAAAAATTGATGGCCAGGACATCGGCGGCCGCGAGGATGAAACCTTACTACAGTTAGCCCGTCAAAACGGCATTGACATCCCGACCCTCTGCCATGTTGACGGCTTATCAGCCAGCGGCGGCTGCCGCATGTGCCTGGTCGAGGTCAAAGGCTCCGACCGTCTCCTGCCGGCCTGCATCACCTATCCTGAAGAAGGGATGGAGGTCTTCACCCAGACTGAACAGCTGCTGAAATATCGCCGGATGATTTTGGATCTCTTCTTCTCTGAGCGCAACCACGTCTGCGCTGTCTGTGTTTCCAACGGTCACTGCGATCTGCAAAGTATGGCGGCCCGCATGGGCATTACCAGCATTGGCGTACCCTACTTGACGCCTGAAATGCCGATTGACGCCTCCCATCAATATTTCGTCATTGACCACAATCGCTGCATTCTCTGCACCCGCTGCGTGCGTGTTTGCCGGGAAATAGAGGGGGCGCAAACCAAAGGTGTAAGCGGGCGCGGTATTGAATCGCGCATTATCGCCGATCTAAGCAAAGCCTGGGGTGAATCGGCAAGCTGCACAAGCTGTGGCAAATGTGTTCAGGTTTGTCCCACCGGCGCGCTCACGGCCAAGGGTCGGTCAGTGGCCGAAATGGCCAAGCGGCGCGAGTTCCTGTCTTACTTGCAGATTATGCGTGACGAATGATGCGTGATGGGTGATGCGTGATAAGTGATGCGTGATAAGTGATGAGTGAATGACTTCTCACTCCTCACTTCTCACTTCTCACTCCTCAGGCAGTTATAAGGAAAAACAATTATGAGCAAAGCAACAATAGCGACCGTCTGGCTGGATGGCTGCTCTGGCTGTCACATGTCCTTCTTGGATATTGACGAACGGCTGCTGCAGGTAGCCGAGTTGGCCGACCTGGTTTACAGCCCGCTGGTAGATGCCAAAGAGTTTCCGGAGATGGTCGATGTGACCCTAATCGAGGGCGCGGTCAGCAATCAAGAAGATTATGAGAAGATCAAGAAGGTGCGCGCCCACACTAAGATTCTGGTTTCGTTAGGTGACTGCGCCGTGACCGCCAATGTGCCTGGTATGCGTAATCCGTTTGGGACAACGGCCGTCTTGGAACGAGCTTATCTGGAAAATGCCCAACTCAACCAGCATATCCCGGTCAAGGTCATTCCGCCCCTGCGGGCAAAATCTGTCCCGGTGCATAATGTGGTCGAGGTGGATGTGTTTGTGCCCGGCTGCCCACCGACAGCGGATACCATTTTCTATGTTCTTACCGAACTGTTGGCCGGCCGTATGCCTGTAACAGCCAGTATAACCTATTTTGGCGTATAGTTGGGTTAGTCAAATAGTCTACAGTCGCCAGTCAAACAGTCGTCGGCGACCAACGACTAACGACTAACGACTAACGACTACTCGACCACACGACTGCAGGACTAAAGATTATGACACAAACAATCACGATTGACCCTGTGACCCGCATTGAGGGGCATAGCAAGATAACCATTCACCTGGATGATGAAGGCCGGGTCAAAGATGCCCGCTTTCACGTAACCCAATTTCGCGGTTTTGAAAAGCTGAGCCAGGGACGGCCGTTTGCCGAAATGCCCGCCTTGACCGCCCGCACCTGCGGCATCTGTCCCGTTAGCCATCTCGTCACCTCGGCCAAAGCGTGCGATGAGCTGCTGGCAGTGCGGATTCCCGAGGCCGGCGGTGACCTGCGCCGCATCATGAACCTGGCCCAGGTGGTTCAATCCCACGCCCTCAGCTTTTTCCATCTATCCTCACCCGACCTGGTGCTGGGCATGGATTCCGACCCGGCGCAGCGCCATATCTTTGGGGTGCTGCAAGCCTATCCCGAACTGGCCCGTGATGGCATTGCCCTGCGCCAATTTGGCCAGGAGATTATCGCCTTGCTTGGTGGCAAGCGCATTCACCCCGGCTGGATTGTGCCCGGCGGCGTTAGTAACCCGTTGAGCGAAGAAGACCACGCCACCATTATGGCCAAAATCCCGAATGCCCTAATCCGCATTCGCCGCACGCTGGACTGGTACAAGAATGTATTCGGCACGTTTGACGCGGAAATACGTACCTTTGCCAATTTCCCCACCCTGTTTATGGGTCTGGTGGATGCTAAAGGCGAGCTGGCCTTTTATGATGGCAAGATTCGGATTGTAGATGCTGTCGGCCGTATCCTGGCTGACCAGCTCGAACCATCCCGCTACATGGATTACATTGCCGAGGCGGTTGAACCTGACAGCTATCTGAAATCGCCCTACTACAAGCCGATGGGTTATCCCGAAGGCATCTTCCGCGTGGGGCCGCTGGCGCGGTTGAACATCATCAGCCGCTGCGGCACACCGCTGGCCGATCAGGAGTGGTCGGAGTTCCGCATGCTGCAGCGGGGCGCGGTACTCAGCTCCTTCCAATATCATTACGCCCGCCTGATCGAGATTCTGTACGCGATTGAGCGGATGGAGCAGCTGTTGAATAAGCCGCACATTCTGGACAAGCATGTGCGCGCTTATGCCCGCCCCAACCAGTTTGAAGGCGTGGGCATGGCCGAAGCGCCGCGGGGCACGCTGTTGCACCATTACAAGATTGATGAGCGCGGCTTGATCACCTGGGTGAACATGATCATCGCCACCGGCAATAACAACCTGGCGATGAATAAGGGCGTTTTCCAGGTAGCCCGCCACTTCATTCGCGGCAAGGAGATTAGTGAAGGCATTCTGAACCGGGTTGAGGCGGTTATCCGCTGCTACGACCCCTGCCTGAGCTGCTCTACCCACGCCTTCGGCCAGATGCCGCTTTCGGTGCAGCTTGTCAGCCCGGACGGCGAACTGCTGGACGAAGTGCGGCGTGGCTAGCCGATAGACAGTAATCAGTAATCAGTGTTCAGTGTTCAGTAGACAGTTGACTGAACACTGATTACTGAACACCGAAAACTCTCAGATCATGTCCCGCGCACTACTTATCGGCTACGGCAACCCGCTACGGGGGGATGATGGGGTGGGCTGGACGGCCGCCGACATGCTAGCGGCGCGGTATCCAGAGTTGACGGTTATCACCCGCCACCAGTTGACCCCGGAACTGGCGGAGACGATCAGCCATTTTGCGCGGGTTGTCTTTGTGGACGCCACGGCCGTTGGCCAGCCCGGCGACATTGTTGCCCACCGTCTCGACCCGGAAAGCGTGACCGGCGATTTGTACAGCCACAACTGCGACCCGGCCGGGCTGCTGAAAATGGCCGGATTTCTTTACGGCCGCGCCCCCACCGGCCACATTGTCACCATCACCGGCGAATCATTCGGCTACGAAGAAACCTTATCCCCTACGGTCACGGCCGTGCTGCCCCAACTCTGTGCTAAAATAGAGCAGTTGATTGCGTAGGAAGAGGAATGACACGGAGATACACAGAGGAATCCCAGGGTCTTCTCCGTGTATCTCTGTGTAACTATTGATGATGAGCGAACTAAACGGCCGTCACATTCAAATAACCGGCGTGGTCCAGGGCGTAGGCTTCCGGCCGTTTGTCTACGGGCTGGCGCAGCGGCATGGGCTGACCGGCTGGGTGCGCAACAGCTCGGCCGGGGTGGAGATAGAACTGAACGGGACGACTACTGACCTGGACAGCTTCCTGGCCGACCTGCAAAATGAGCTCCCGCCGCTGGCCCAAATTGACAGCCTGAACGCGATCGCCTGTTCACCCAATGGCGCCACCAGCTTTGAGATTATCGCCTCGCAGCCGGTGGCCGGCGCTTTCCAACCTATCTCCCCCGACATCTGCATTTGCGACGACTGTCGACGCGAGCTGTTCGATCCCCACGACCGCCGCTATCGCTACCCGTTTATCAACTGCACCAACTGCGGCCCTCGCTTCACCATCATCCGCGACATTCCGTACGACCGGCCGTTGACCACCATGGCCGCCTTCGATCTCTGCCCCGACTGCGCCGCCGAATATCATAACCCGCTGGATCGCCGCTTCCACGCCCAACCGGTGGCCTGCCCGGCGTGCGGGCCGGAGGTGTGGCTGGAGGGAGTCAGTAGTCAGTCATCAGTAGTCAGTAGTCAGTCGTCCAGCGCCCAGCGTCCATTCTCCGCTGGCGAGCCTGCCCTGAAAGCGGCGCGGAGAATGCTGGTTGAGGGAAAGATTTTGGCTGTGAAGGGGTTGGGCGGCTTTCATCTGGCCTGTGATGGGTTGAACGAGACGGCCGTGGCCGAACTGCGCCGCCGTAAATTGCGGGTAGATAAGCCATTCGCCCTGATGGTCTATGACGTGGACATGGCCGCCCAATTTTGCCGGATCAACGAGGCCGAGCGGGCGCTGTTGACCAGCCGGGAGCGGCCGATTGTTCTCCTGCAAAAACGGCCGGACTGCGCCATTGCCGAATCCTGCGCCCCTGGCCAGAACCACCTGGGCATCATGCTGCCTTACACACCGCTCCATTACCTGCTGCTGGAACCGGCCGGTGGCTTTCCCGCCGCCCTGGTGATGACCAGCGGCAACCTCAGCGAAGAACCGATTGTCACCGACAATGACGAGGCGCGGGAACGGCTCTCCCCATTATCCGACGCCCTGCTGCTGCACAACCGCCCCATCGAAACCCGCTGCGATGACTCCGTAGCCCGCGTTCTCCCCCTCTCCCCCTCTCCCTCTCTCCCCGGTTCCCCCTCTCCCTACCTCCTCCGCCGCGCCCGCGGCTACGCTCCCGCTGCCCTCAAGCTGCCCTGGGACGCGCCGCCGACGCTGGCGGGCGGGGCGGAGTTGAAGAATACCTTTTGTTTGACCAACGGCCGTTACGCCTTCCTCAGCCACCACATTGGCGACCTGGAAAATTACGAAACGCTGCAATCGTTTGAGACGGGCATCGCCCATCTGGAGAAGTTGTTCAAGGTCAAGCCGGAGCTGCTGGCCTACGATTTGCACCCCAACTACCTGGCCACCCGCTACATTTTGGAACGGGCAGAGGCGGAAGGATTGACGGCCGTCGGCGTCCAGCACCATCACGCCCACATCGCCGCTTGCATGGCCGAACACAACCTGCCCGGCGAACGGCCGCTCATCGGCCTTTCGTTCGACGGCACCGGCTACGGCGCTGACGGGGCCATCTGGGGTGGAGAACTGTTGATCGCCGATTATCTTGGCTATGAACGGCCGTATCATCTGGACTATTTCCGCTTACCCGGCGGTGACAAAGCGGCCCGCGAGCCGTGGCGGGTGGCCCTGGCCCTGCTGCATGAAGCCGGTATTGCCTGGGATGAGGATTTGCCGCCGGTGCGGTATGTAGTGAACGGTGAACAGTATGCAGTAGACAGTGAACGGCCCACCTCTCACTTTTCGCTTCTCACGGCCGTCCAACATCAACTCCAGACCGGCCTCAACGCCCCTTTGACCTCCAGCATGGGGCGGCTGTTTGACGGCGTGGCGGCCCTGATTGGCCTGCGCCAGACAGTCAACTATGAGGCGCAGGCGGCCATGATGTTAGAGGCAATGGTGGACAAGGGGGAGGACGGCCGTTACCCCTTCCATTTAGACGACGAGCGGGGGCTGATAGATTGGCGGGAGATGGTCACGGCCGTGGTCGCCGACCACCGCGCCGGGGTCAGCCCCGGCCACATTGCCGCCCGATTCCATAACGGCCTGGCCCAACTGGCCCTCGACGCCAGTCTGCGCTGCCGCCAGCGGTACGGCCTTAACGAAGTTGCCCTCAGTGGCGGAGTCTGGCAAAATGTAACCCTGCTAGAGCGGACGGCCGTTCTGCTCGCTGGTGATCAATTTACCCTTTACCTGCACCGGAAGCTCCCGGCCAATGATGGTGGACTGGCTCTGGGGCAGGCAGTGGTGGCAATTAACAGTAGTCAGTAACCAGTCATCAGTAGTCAGTAAAGATGTCTGGCTACTGGCTACTGACGACTGACTACTCTTAGGAGAATCCTATGTGTCTTGGCGTACCAGGTAAAATTATCGAAATGTATGAAGCCGGTGGCCTGCCCATGGGCAAGGTTGATTTTGGCGGCGTGATCCGCGAAACCTGCCTGGCCTATGTACCCGAAGCGGAAGTGGGCGACTATACCGTCGTTCACGTCGGCTTTGCCATTAGCCGCCTCAGCGAAGAAGAAGCGCAGGCCACCCTGGATATATTGCGCGAAATGGGGGATTTGGAGGAGGAGCTGGGCATAGCGAGTGACCAGTAAACAGTAGCCAGTAATCAGTATTCAGTAATCAGTATTCAGTCCACTGATTACTGAATACTGATTACTGATTACTTTCTCCTTCTGACGTTTGTCAGTCGTAACTGATGCTATCTGTCACTACGGTCATGGGCTGCTGCAATCTACAATTGCAGCATGAACCAATTACCAGATACCATTACCCATGATGTTGTCATTGTTGGTGCGGGGCTTGCGGGCAGTTGGGCGGCCTTAAATGCGGCCAAACACGGCGCCCGCAACGTCGCCGTACTTTCAAAGATTCACCCCCTCCGTTCACACAGCGGCGCCGCCCAGGGTGGCATTGCCGCGGCCCTCAACAACGTTCGTCCAGCCAATGATGACCCGCGCGGTCCCCTGGAACCGGTTCCCCTGGATGCGGAGCCGGCCGACAGCTGGGAATCGCACATGTTTGACACAATTAAGGGGTCAGACTGGCTGGGCGATCAGGACGCCATTGAAATCATGGTCAAAGATGCCGTCGATATTCTGTATGAATATGAGCATCTGGGCTGTGTATTTAGCCGGCTGCCTGACGGCCGTATCGCCCAACGTCGCTTTGGCGGTCACAGCTCCCCCCGGGCCAATTACGCCGCTGACTGGACCGGTCACGTCCTGCTGCACACTGTCCACGAGCAG
>Ga0209498_1002922_pt1 | contig 10265 bp, 9 predicted proteins | sample WalLakDeSediment_FD_184131 | JGI IMG/M metagenome (GOLD analysis project Ga0209498, IMG submission 184131) | Lake sediment microbial communities from Walker lake, Nevada to study Microbial Dark Matter (Phase II) - Walker Lake 11/02/13 Deep... | ecosystem: Environmental > Aquatic > Freshwater >... | reverse complement strand
CTGTCGATCGGCGGCAGCAACATGCACAACGGGCTCGACATCGGCGGACGGACGGGCGACCCCATTCGGTCCGCGACCGCGGGCGTCGTCGTGTTCTCCGGCTGGCGCAGCGGCTTCGGCAACCTCGTCGTCGTCGCGAACGGCGACACCGAGTACTGGTACGCGCACGCCTCGACGCTGATCGCCAGCGTCGGCGACCGCGTGGCGCCGGGCGCGGTGATCGCCCGCGTCGGCTCGACCGGCGTCGCTACCGGCCCGCACCTGCACTTCGAGATCCGCGTCGACGGCACGCCGATCGACCCGCTGCCCATCCTAGAAGCGCGCGCCGAGCGCTGAACCGGCGAACCACCGGCCCATGCGCCTCGTCGTCGTCGGTGACATCCACGCGCAATCCGACAAGCTGTGGCGCATCCTCCGCGAGGCCGACCTGGCCGACGACGTCGGCCGGCCCACCGACCGCTTGAACGGCGCTGAGGAGGACGCCCGCCTGGTGCTCCTCGGCGACCTGGTGCACGCCAAGAGTCGCGAGCGCTACGCCGATCTGACCGAGGTCCGCCGCTACGACGAGCACAACCCGCGCCACCTACGCAAGGCGGAGGCCGCCCAGGAGGCGTTCCTGCGCGACGTCATGGCGTTTCAGGCCGCCGTCCCGCCAGGGCGGGTGGTCATCCTGCTGGGCAACCACGACCACAACGCGATCGATGACGAGCAGGGACCGCTGCGCACGGACGACGTCAGCCACCTCGAGTGGAAGGCCGCCTATGGTGGCGAGTTGCCCGCGGACCTGCGCAGCTGGATCGCCAGTTGGCCGCGCGAGCTCGCGATCGAGGGCCTACACCTCGCCCATGTCGGGCCGCAGCCGGAGCACAACACCTACGACCACGGCTTCTACCTGGAGAACCGCCGTCGCTGGATCTACGAGGAGCGCGACGCGCTGGAGGGCACCCCCTACCGCCTGGGCGTCTACGGGCACACGCCCGTCCGGGGTGGCGTCAACATCGCCAGCCAGGGGCGCGCCATCCTGCTCGACACCAACGGGCACGGCGAGGAGTACGCCTACCTCGAGATCGAGATCGCGTCGGAGGGCTACCGGGTCCGCATGCGTGGACTCTTCTTCGACGAGCTGATCGCGCGCCCAGCGGCGAGCGCCGACCCCGACGCCACCCACTGAACCGACCCTGTCAGCGCGCCTCGACGCGACTGCCGTAGGCGGGCGTGAGCGCGATCCACGTCTTGAACGGCGCCAGGTCGACCATCTCGCCACCTTCGGTGAAGAAGAACACGCCCATCGTGTCGCGCAGCTCCCAGCGGCCATCCACTGACCGCCCGTTCAAGTAGAGCGTGGCGGGGCCGCCCCGCAAGGAGACCGACAGGCGACCCTCCGGGTCGTTGGGGAACGGTCGCGCGTCGACCGATCCGATCAGCACGGCATCGACCAGGACGGCCTCGCCCGCGGCGTCCACCATCTCCGCGCCCGACCGCAGCCAGCGGTACGCGTTCAGGCCGGGCACGAAGCGGAACCCGGTCGCGTAGCCGCCACCGAACCCCACCGAGACCTCGAGAACCTCGTCCGCCTCCACCGCCGGCCGGTAGATCGTCCCGCTGATCGTCCGCCCACGCGAGAGGTCGAGCCGGTTGACCGCCGCGCGCAGGGCGTCGCCCGCGCTGAAGAGGTTGTAGGGTGCGCGGCCGTCCCCGCGGCTGAACAGATCACCGCTCGTGTAGGCGTTGAGCGTCCGTATCGGGGAGGCCGCGATCGCCGCGAGCGCCCCGGGGGAGCCGCCGTCGTGCACCAGCACGGCGTCGAGCCGCTCGGCCAACTCCACGAAGTACGCCCGCGCGCTGCGCACCGGGCCCACGCGCTCCGGATCGGTCCGGTCGAACACGAGCATCAGTCGTGTCAGGCCGGCCTCCACCGGCAGCTCGAACACCGCCGAGGACGGACGGATGCCGCTGATCGGGACGCCCCCGACGTTGTCGACCAGCACCGCCAACGGGCGATCGAGCTGACGCGCGAAGCGCTCGCGGACGACGGCCTGTGCGCCGGTCGGTCCCGGTTCGGGATCGGGTCCGACCGCCAGGCCGAGGGCTGTCTCGGCCACGTCCGCGCCGCTGTCGGGCTGGCCCGGGTTCGCCGCGTCCCCACCGGCCGCCAGGGCCTCGTCGCGCTGGGACGGCGTCTCGCTGGCGGCCGCCGCGGCGGCCGCGTCGACAGCTGGGGCGACGGGTGCAGCCGGCCGCGGGGCCACGGTCGCTTGGACCCGCGGTACGGGCACAGCCACCGAGACCGCGACGGCGACCTGCGGCGCGACCCGCACGTCGCGGGCCACCGCCACGTCGGCCCGTACGTCGGGTACGGCCACCGGGCGGGCCGGGGCGGTCGCCACGAGCGGGCTCGGCACCGGCACCGGGGCGGCGGCCTCCACCTGCAGACCCACCCGCGGCAACGGCACCTCGGCGGCGGCGGCAACAGCGACCTGCGGCGTCGCGGCGATGGCGCGCGGCTCCGGGATCAGCGTCGCGACGGTGGGCACCGGAACCGGGACGCGTTGGGCCAACGGCGTCGGCTCGAGCTCGGGCAGCGCGATGGTGGGTAGCGGCGTCGCGGTCACGCCAGCGGGCGGCAGCTCGGGTGCCGCGACCACCGGCGTGACGGGAGCGGGCACGGGCGGCCTCGGGGCCTCGACGGTGACCGGCTCCGGCGCGTCGGGCGCCGCGACCGGCGCCTCCGGCTGCTGGGTCTGCGGCGCCGGCGCGGGCGCAACGGGCAGCGGCTCGGGCGTGGTCGCCAACACCGGATCGCCGACCTGGGTGTCCGCCACCTGCGGCTCGGCCGTCGCCGGCGCGGGCGCGTCCACCGCCGCCGCGGGTACCGCCACCTCCGCGGCCAAGGGCGAGCCCAACTCGATGACCAGGAACGTAGGGGGCGGCTCCGGGGCCACGAACGTGAACGCCCGGATCGCGAGGAACACCACGAGCACGTGCAGCGTCGCCGAGAGCATCGCGGCACGGCGACGGTCGGCGTCGGCCCACCACGGCGCCATGCGCCGCGGCCTCGCGATCGCTCGACGTCGTGAACGCACCGCCACCGCCGCCGCCCCTCTCCTCAACCGCCCGTAGCGATCGCGATGCGCTGCGCGCCGGCCAAGCGGATGAGGTCCATGATCTCGACCACGAAGCCGTGCGCGACCGTCTCGTCGGCCCGCAGCACGACGGTGGTCTGCCCGCTCGCCTGCATGGCCTCCTGCAGCAGCACCACCAGGTCGGCCGGCTCCACCTCGGCGCCGCCCAAGAAGACGCGTGACTCACGGGTGACGGTCACGGTCGGCAGGTCCGACGGCTGCGCCTGCGCAGACTGCGCCTGCGGCAGGTCGACCGGTAGGCCGGTCTCGAGCGTGATGAAGGTCGTCGAGACCATGAAGAAGATGATGAGCAAGAACACGACGTCGACCATCGGCGTCAGGTCGAGGCCGGGGGCGACGGGAATGCGCCGCCGGCGCGTGATGCGCCGACCGAACACGTCAGCGCTCCGTGTCGGGCGGCTCGTCGCCGTCGCGCACGACGCCTGCGTCGTTCACGGCTCCACCATCAGCATCGATGGCCGCATCGGCCGCAAAGCGCTCGACGCGCAACCGACCACCACGGCCGAGCACCGGCGCCTGGTCGTCGTCGAGGTCGACGATGGGATCCACGGCACCGGCGAACAAGGCGCCGGCCGCGGCTGAACCGGCGACGGACCCGGCGGCCCCAGGCTCACCGACCAGGCCGCCGGCCGATGAACTCGGCGACGGCGGACGGGGCCGAACGGCGGCCGGCCTCGCGGTGCGGGCCGAAGATGCGGGCGCGTTACCGGCGCCCGTGGGCGCGTTACCGGCGCCCGTGGGCGCGTTACCGGCGCCCGTGGGCGCGTTACCGGCGCCCGTGGGCGCGTTACCGGCGCCCGTGGGCGCGTTACCGGCGCCCGTGGCCACGGCCGGCTCCTTGCGCGCGGCGACCGCCTGGACCACGTTGGCCATCAGCTCCTCGCGCCGCCGGTCGATCTCGGTCAAGATCCCGTCGACGCGGCTCGCGAGGTAGTTCTGCCCGATCAGGACCGGGATCGCGACGATCAGGCCGGCCGCCGTCGTCACCAGCGCCTGTCCGATGCCGCCGGCCAGGAGCCCCGGGTTGCCGGTTCCTGCTGCGCTGATCTCCCCGAACGCAATGATCATGCCGGTGACGGTCCCCAGCAGACCGAGGAGCGGCGCCACCTGGGCGATGGTGGCGAGCGGCCGCAGCCCCCTCGTCAGTCCCTGCTCCTCGAGCAACGACGCCTCCGCGAACGCAGCCTCCACGGCCTGGCGCCCGTAGGGCAAGCGCAGCAGCGCCGCCTGCAGGACGCGCGCCACCGGCCCGCCATGCTGCTCGCAGGCCTCCAAGGCCAGGTCGAGGTCACGATCGCGCACGGCGGCGTTCACCCGAACCATCAGCTCCTCGGTATCGAGCCGCTCGCGCGACAACTTGAACAGGCGCACGAAGAACAGGTACACCGCGTACACGGACAGCACGAAGATGGCGACGAGAACGACGCCACCGCTGATCAGCAGGTCCATGGGGGGCTCCTCACGTGGGCACCAGCGTACGCAGCCGCGCCTTGAGCCGAATGAGAGACGACGTTCATCGAGCCTCGAGCCGGAGCGGCACCGACCGGCCTCAACCGCCGCCGGTCCCCGGACCGGCCTCGCGTTCGTGCCACTGGAAGCGCTCGATCGAGCGAGCCCGCCGACCGTCGAGGTCGATGACGACGCCGCACACGGCCGCCAGCCCCCCGGCGGGCCGGTACCGGTGCGGCCGCCGGGTCGTGAAGCGCGCGTGTACCTCCTCGAACTGCATCCCGATCGAGCTGTGCTGGACACCGCTCATGCCGACGTCGGTGATGTATGCGGTGCCGCCGTGCACGCCCTCGTCGGCCGTCTGCACGTGGGTGTGGGTGCCGATCACCGCGCTCGCGCGCCCCTGCAGGTGGTAGCCGAGCACCTTCTTCTCGCTGGTGGCCTCGGCATGTGCATCGATCAGCAGCGCCTGACCCGGCGGCGTCGCGTCGACGATGGCGTCGGCGGCGGCGAAGGGATCGTCGAGCGGCTCCATGAACACGCGGCCCATCACCTGCCCGACGGTGAGCCGCTCGCCCGCGGCGCTCTGCACGGTGGTGAACCCCAGACCGGGCGTGCCGGCCGGATAGTTCGCGGGTCGGATGATGCGGGTCGAGGTCTCCAGCGCCTCCACCACGTCGGCCTGGTCCCAGGTGTGGTTTCCCAGCGTGACGACGTCGACGCCCCAGGACCACAGCTGCTCGACCTGCTTGCGGTTGATCCCGAAGCCGCCCGCGGCGTTCTCGCCGTTGGCCACCACCAGGTCGACGTCGGCCCGGTGGCCCTCGAGGTAGTGGCGCACCACCCGCAGGCCCGGGGCTCCGAAGACGTCGCCGATGAACAGCACGCGCACGCGCCACGGTACCGCATGGGTCCGCCGTGCGGCGCGCGGTGCTAGCCTGTGGGGCATGTTCGACGCCGTCGACCGCAAGATCCTCGCGCGCCTGCGCGAGGACGGGCGCACCACCCACGCGCAGCTGGCCAAGGAGACCGGGCTCTCGGCCCCGGCGATCGGCGAGCGGGTGCGCAAATTGGAGCAGGCCGGGGTCATCCGCGGTTACCGCGCGGTGCTCGACCCGGAGCGGGTGGGGCTGGCGATCTGCGCCTTCGTCCACATCGCCCCGCAGCCGCGCAAGCCGGCCCAGGACCTGGTGGAGCGCCTGCTCGGGCTGCCGGAGGTGGAGGAGCTCCACGCGGTCGCGGGCAACTACGCCTACGTCGCCAAGGTGCGGGTGGCCACGCCCGCCGCGCTCGACGGCTTCCTCGACCGGCTCTTCATGCTCGAGGGCGTCGAGCGCACCGAGACCACGATGGTGCTGCGCACCAACGCCGAGCGCCCGATGTTCCTCCCCTTCCTCCACGAGGACGAGCCGCCGTCGTGAGCCGCAGCGACCGCGGCCTGACGCCGGACGATCTCGGCGCCTACCTACGGCTTCGCGAGGCCACCTGGGGCTACCCGGACGACGAGGAGACGCGGCGCGTGCTCGCCGCCAGGACACCCCGCATGCTCGGCGCCTTCGTCGACGGCGAACTGGCCAGCGCCCTTACCCGCCACGCGTACCGCGCTTGGGTGGCGGGGAGGGTCGCGCCGGTCGGCGGGTTCGGCGCCATCCAGACCGCCCCCGAGCACCGGCGGCAGGGCCACGTGGCGCGCCTGATGCGGGTCGGCCTGGAGGCCGACCGCGCGGAGGGCCAAGGCTGGAACCTGCTCTACCCCTTCGACGCCGCGTTCTACGGGCGCTACGGCTGGGCGAGCGTGCCGACGGCGGCGCCGATGGAGCTGCGGCTGGAGCGGCTACCGTCCGGCAGCCCGGGTCGGCTCCGGCGCGTCGACGGTCCGGCCGAGGCGGCACTCGCGGCGCCCTACACGCGCTTCGCGGCGACCCGAACCTTCGCCGACACCCGCGCGGGCGGCCCCTGGGAGGTGTGGGACGACCTCGACGGCAGACCGGGCGAGCGTCTGCTGCGGTACGCCGACGACGACGCCTTCGTCGCCGTGCGCCTGGACGAGGAGGGCGGCAGCGTCCGGCTGACGGTCCTCGACCTCGGCTGGGCGAACGCCGCCGGCCGCAACGCCGTCTGGGGGACGCTATCCGGCTTCCGCGGGCACGCCGAACGCCTGCGCATCGACCTGCCGTGGGACGACCCGCTGGTCGCCGACCTGCTGCACCGGCACGCCGTACCAGGCCACCCGATGCTGATGGCGCGGGTCACCGACATCGAGGCGGCGATCGCACCGCTGCGAGCCGTCGCGGACGACGACGAACCGCTCGACCTGCCGCCCGTGACCGTGCGCGTCGTCGACCGCTTCGCTGCATGGAACGACGGCACGTGGCGCCTCGAGCCCGGACCCGAGGGCACCGGCGTTGGGCGCGCGTCCGGCGTTCCGGACACGGTGCTCGACGTCCGCGGCCTGGCCGCCCTGCTGTCGGGCGCCGCGGCGCCGGCCGACGTCCGGCGCACGGGCTGGGCCGAGGGCAGCGGGCGTGCGTTGGCGTCCCTGGCGGCCCTCGCCGCGGGCCGCCGGCCCTACCGCGCGCGCATCGACGCGTTCTGAGGGCGGCCTACGGGGCCGCAGCGGGAGGATGGCTGCCAGGCGCTCGCGCCCTTGCGCCCCGCGGAGGGCCGCCCGCAGCTCAGGCCGTCCTCAGCGCCTCGCGGAACCAGGCCGGCAACCGTTCGCTCTGACGCTGCAGGAAGGCGGGGGCGTCGGCATCGAGCAGGTAGGTGACCGCGTGATCGTCCTCGCTGCGGACCGCCCTGCCGTAGGCCTGGACGAGCGTGAGGCAGGTGCGCCACTCGTACCAGCCGGGCTCCTCGGCGCGGCGCGCCGCCACCTGAGGGTCGCCGAGGTAGGGGTAGGGCAGCTTGCAGATCACCTGCCAGCGGGCCAGGTCGCCCACCAGGTCGAGGCCTTCCGTCATCGACGGGCTGACCAGGACGGTCGGCTCCGGCCGGGTCAGGTGCGCCTCCAGGGCGGCGTCGCGGCCGGCGGCGTCGCGGTGGGTGACGACCCGCGCGCGCATGTCGGGCGGCAGGGCCCGCAGGACGGCGGCGGCGATGCGGTACGAGTGCGCGTGCACGACGCCCTTCTCGGCGTCGTGGTCGCGGAAGATCTCGGTGACCTCGTTGGTCAGGCGCACCAGGTCGCGCTCGAGGTAGTGACGGGTGAGGCGCGCAACGGGCCGCAGCAGCAGCGGCCGCCGCTCGGGCGGGAAGGTCGACGCCACCTGGACGACCGCCGCCTCCTCGAGCGGCACGCCGAGCCCGCGCAGGAACGTGGCGGGGTCGAGCACCGTCGCCGAGAGGAGCAGTGCGCGGTCGGCGTGGGCGAACAGCAGCTCGTCGGCGAACGGCGCGACGGCCACCGGCTTGAAAGTGACCGACGCGCCGTACGCGTCGAGGCGGTGCTCGACCACCCACGGCACGCCGTCGTCGCGCGTGTCGCCGAGCCAACTCAGCCGGCGCGCCGCGCCGTCGAGCCACTGGCGCACGCGCAACGTGTCGAGCTCGACGTCGGGCGGCAGGGCGCCATCGCCGAGCTCGAGGTCGAGCTGCCGCGCGCGGGCGACCAGCCGGGGTCGGGCCTCCTCGGCGAACTCGAACAGCGCCTCGGTCTCCGGGAACCCCGGTAGGCGCAGGTCGAGGCCCGCGCGGGCGAGTTGGGCGTCGCTGAGCTGGGCCTGCACGAAGCTCATCAGCATCGCCTCGGCGTTGTGGGCTTCGTCGAGCACGAGCAGCTCGCGGCGACCGAAGCCGCCCGCGTAGTTGAGCTCGTGGAGGAAGTAGGCGTAGTTCAGCAGCGCGCGCGGCGCGGCGAGCGCGCGGTCCTTGGCCCTGAAGTAGCCACAGGCGGCGCACTCGGGAAAGGAGCGGCCGGCGAGGCACGGCGCGGCCGCAGCATGGGTCGGCGCGACCTCGCAGGGGTAGTTGGCGCGGCCCTTGAGCATCGCGAGGTCGTCGAAGTCGCGCTGGTACTGGTCTTGCAGAACCTTCTGCGCGGTGAGCAGGTAGGCCGAGCGCGCCTCGCGCGCCAGCGCGACGGCGATCCCGCTCTTGCCCGAGCCGGTCGGCGCCTCGACGACCACCACCCGCCGACCGTCGGCGAAGGCGTCGCGCGCCGCGTCCAGCGCCTCGCGCTGGCCGGTGCGGTATCGAGCGTAGGGGAAGCTGTTGGCCGCGGTCGCGCGCACGCGGTCACGCTAGCACGCACCCTCAGCGGCTCGCGGCCGCGGCGCGGCAGCGAACCAGGGTGGTCGCGGCCGCGGCGCGGCAGCGAACCAGGGTGGTCGCGGCCGCGGCGCGGCCCCACGACGACGGCCAGCCCCGCGGGACTGGCCGTGATCGTGTTGGTGCCGAGAAGGGGACTTGAACCCCTACGACCGCAATGGTCACCAGCCCCTCAAGCTGGCGCGTCTACCAATTCCGCCACCTCGGCGCGGCGTTCGCCCTCGAAGGCCCGGGGCCCCGAGAGCGAACGGAAGTTTACCACGCCCAATGGGGGCGTCAAGGGAGCCCGGGCGATACGATGCGCAGCATGACCCTGCGCCGCTACCGCCGCATCCAGGAGGTGCTGCGTTGCCGCCAGCCCGACCTGACACTGCTGGCCGAGGACGTCCACAAGCCCCACAACCTGAGCGCGATGCTGCGCACGGCCGACGCGGTCGGCGTCGACCGCGTGCACGCCACCCACCCGACCGGCGACGTGCCCACCTTCAGCGCCACCAGCGCCAGCGCCGAGCGCTGGGTCGAGCTGATCGTGCACCCCTCGCTCGACGCCGCGCTGGCGGCGGTGCGGGCCGAGGGGATGCGGGTGTACGCCGCGCACTTCGCGCCCGACGCGGTCGACTTCCGCGAGGTGGACTACACCGTGCCGACCTGCGTGCTGTTCGGTAACGAGCGCGACGGCGTCAGCCCGGCCGCCGCCGCGGCCGCGGACGCCCGCATCGTCATCCCGATGTTGGGGATGGTGCCGTCGCTCAACGTCTCGGTCGCCACCGCCCTGGTGATGTTCGAGGCGCAGCGCCAGCGCCGCGTGGCCGGCGCCTACGATGCGCCCCGGCTCACGGCCGCGGAGCGCGACGACCGCGCGGTGACGTGGCTCTACCCGCGGCAGGCGGCGCGGCTCAGGTCCGCCGGCCTGCCGCTGCCCGCGCTGACGCCCGAGGGCGAGCTGCCGGCGCACACCCTCGCGCTGCTGTCGCGGTTACCCGGGGGATCTCTGGCCGCCGACGACCCGGAACCCGACCCAGCCGACGAGCCTGCCGTGGCCACCACGGTGGGCGATGGCCCCAGCAGCGAACGTCATCCACCATCCTGACCCGCTCCCCTCGACCCCCTAGGGTGGGGGGATGAACACCCGCACAGCCCCCACCGACCGCCGCCGGATCACGTGGTTCGGCACTGCCCTGCTGGCGTCCGCCATCGTCCTGGTCCTCGCCACGATCCTCGCCCCGTCCGGCAACGCCCAGCAGTTGGTGCAGGTGGCCGACGGCTTCACCCAGCCCGTCGGCATCGTCGCGGCCGGCGACGGCTCGGGGCGCCTCTTCGTCGTCGAGCAGCGGGGCACAGTGGCCGCGCTGGCGCCCGACGGCACGGTGACGCGCTGGCTCGACCTGCAGGCCCGCACGCGGG
>Ga0209498_1002921_pt1 | contig 10265 bp, 13 predicted proteins | sample WalLakDeSediment_FD_184131 | JGI IMG/M metagenome (GOLD analysis project Ga0209498, IMG submission 184131) | Lake sediment microbial communities from Walker lake, Nevada to study Microbial Dark Matter (Phase II) - Walker Lake 11/02/13 Deep... | ecosystem: Environmental > Aquatic > Freshwater >... | reverse complement strand
TTACTGTATGTTTCAAGATATCTGTCAACGACTTCTACATTTTCACCAAACAACATTCCAAGATATATAATTAAAAAATTCCAGAGGAAAGCACTGACTGTTGATAGAATTACAGTTCTTTTTATATCAAGTCTGCTCATTCCCGCAAAGAAAGAAACAACAGACCGTGTACCTGGCAAAAATCTATTTATAGCAATTACCCAGTATCCGTATTTATTAAACCATGTTTCAACTTTCAGAACAGCTTCAAGGCTTATGAATTTTAGTTTACCGGATTTGATTATTTTCTTATCGAGCATCCAGCCAATAAAAAACAATGTCATAAATCCAAGTATGCTGCCTACGGTTGTTACTATCAGGGTAGGAATAAAACTTAGTGTTCCTGTTCCGACTAATGATCCTCCAATTAATACAACAAGATCACTGGGTGACGGAGGAAAAACATTTTCAACATAAGCAAAAGCAAATAAGGACGCATAAATCCAAAATGGAGTCAATTCACCGATATGGGAGAGTATATCTTCAATCATACTTTTTCAAGTAATACTGTTGCAAATGCGGAAACACCTTCTCCCCTGCCGATGAATCCTAATTTTTCTGTTGTAGTTGCTTTAATAGATATTTGATTAGAGGTAATATTTAAAACTGATGAAATCGTTTCGCGCATTTTATCTGCGTAAGGTGAAATCTTCGGTGCTTCAATTGCAAGGAATGAATCTATGTTTCCGACTTTATATTTTTTTTCTGAAATGAGTCTGTTTACTTCAGCAAGTAATACCTTGCTATCAACGTCTTTAAACTTCGGGTCAGTATTCGGAAAATGAATACCTATATCTCCTAAAGCAAGAGCACCCAGCATTGCATCACAAATGGCATGAAGAAGAACGTCAGCATCTGAATGACCTGACAATCCTTTTTCGAATGGTATTTCAATACCACCTAAAAATAATTTTCTGCCTTCCTCAAAGGCATGCACGTCAAAACCAATTCCAGTTCTGTATTTCATATTATTTCTCTTTGGGTTCTTTACTGAATTCTTTGCGCGCCCTGCCTACCGCAGGCAGGTTTGCGTGAAACAAAAATCAGTTCACGCAAAGTCCTCTAAGTTTATAGTTTAATATCTAACCTCAAATGAACTGAATTCATTTAGATATTCACTCCATTCAACTACACAGCTTTTTACATACGCGTGTGAGGGTCCGACCTTTAATTCTTTTATCAGCTCGTGTATCAATCCTTCATCACCCTCAATCTCTGTAAGTACCTCGCCAGTGAACAGATTTTTAGTATATCCGTTCAGTCCCAGCTTTTTTGCATTTCGAAAAACAAAATATCTGAACCCTACTCCCTGCACAACTCCATTTACAATTATTTTTGCGCGTTTAAGATTTGCCATTTTTACTTTCCAAAACCTCTGAGAATAGCAGACCAACTAAGATAAGCAGACCGCCAAGCACGCCAAAATTAGATATTTTTTCACTTAGTAAAAAGTAAGCAAAAAGAGCTGCCATAATGGGTTCGAAGGAAAAAATTATTCCGGCTTTTGTTGGTGAAACAATTTTTTGATACTTCAGCTGGATCACGGTTGCAAGTATAGATGCAAATAAAGCAGTATAGAAAACTGCAAAAATTAAATTCGAACTGACAGTGAGTTTAATTGTTTCTATATTGAATACGGAAAATAATAGTGCAAAAACTATCCCGCCTAAACCTGTTATAAATAACTGCATAAAAACCATAGGCATGTATGGATGCTTTTTTGTGAATACATCAACATACACAACCTGGAAAGCAAAAAGTATTGCACAAAGCAATGTTAGAAAATCCCCGATATTAAAATCACTTCCAAGTTCATTCAGCAGGTCAAGAAAATGCTCACCCTTACTTGATAATAAAATCAATCCGATTAAAACTAAAAATATACTAACGATATTAAACCATCGGGGTCTTCTTCGTTCAATTATTAATTGAAGAATTGGTATGAATACAACAAACGTTCCTGTTATAAATCCGGATTTAGTAGCAGTTGTATAGTTAAGTCCGATTGTTTGTGTGGCAAATCCCGAAAAGAAAAAAAAACCGAGTATTGAGCCGGCTATTAATGTTTGTTTATCGACTTTAAAGAGCTGCTTATAAATGAACGGGAAGATGATTATTGCTGCTAATCCAAATCTAAGAGCAACAAATACCATTGGAGATGAATCCTCAAGAGCACCTTTTATCAGCGCAAATGTGGCACCCCAGATTACTGTATTAAAGAGAAGAGCGCTTTCACCGAAATATTTTTTCATTCTGAACTTCTCTTACTCATTTTCTTAATCTTACTCTACTCTTTCTCTTTTCCTCTCCCGTAGCCAAATGATTTCAGCATATTTTCATTTGATCTCCATTTATCTCTAACCTTTACACGGAGCTCAAGATAAACCTCGTGCTGCAGAAACTCTTCAATTGCTTTCCGTGATCGTTCACCAAGCTTTTTGATTGCTCTGCCCTGGTTGCCAATAATTATCGGTTTCTGAGTTTCCTTTTCAACAACTATTTCTGCACTGATATAGTCTTTTGAACTTTCACGTTCTTTAAACTCAACAATCAGAACTTCGCAGCTGTAAGGAATTTCATCTCCATAAAGTTCAAGTATTTTTTCACGAATAATTTCCGAAACAAAAAATCTTTCATCTGCTTCAGCAACAATATCATCCGGATAGAGCTTTGGTCCCTCCGGCAGATAATCAATTATCTTTGCAGATACTCCCTGAATATTGAAATTTAGTGAAGCTGAAACAGGAATAACTGAATCAAATTTGTCCATTTCCTCAAATTTTAAAATAATATCTTTAACTTTTTCCTGGCTAAGCAGGTCAATTTTATTCAGAACGAGTATCACGGGATTGTTTTTTCTATCCAGAAGTTCTTTCAGATAATCATTCATCAGAGCTTTCTTAATTTCTCTTTCATCGCTGACATCAATGATAAATATAATCACATCCGCATCCCTGACGGAAAGATTTACATCTTCCATCATTTTTTCCTGAAGGAGATAAGATGGATTCAGGATTCCCGGCGTATCAAGAAAAATAACCTGATAATCTTCTTCTGATAATATTCCAAGAATACGCTTGCGGGTTGTTTGTGGTTTTTGATTTGTAATTGCTAGTTTCTGACCAAGCAATGCATTCATTAAGGTTGATTTACCGGCATTCGGTAAACCTATTATAGTTACATAACCAACTTTAGTCATAGTTATTTCTTTTCAATTCAATTATTAAAATGATGAGCAAATATACTAATCGATGCGCGGAAAAGTATAATGAAATAGATTAGCTGCTGAGCTTAATTGCTCAGCTTTGTTTTGGATTGTTTCGACATTTCAAAGAAGAAATATCCTGAAACAAGTAAAACTATAGAAAGTATGGAACCGAAAACCGAAATGTTGAGTCCGCTGAAAGTACTTACTAATGTCTGGATAAGCGATTGAGAGTATTTGCTGACTGTTTTCTCCGTACCTGATGAAACAGTTTCAGAAACTTCACTGGCAATATTTATAACTATATATCCAATAATTGAAAAGCACACAACTGAGAAGAAAGAAATGATAAAAGTGATGAAGAGTTTTTGTTCTTTTGGAAGTCTGTATTTTTTCGAAATTCTCTGCATTACTCTCTGAGTAAATGCAGCCGGTAGTTCATCCTCGCGGATTTTTTTTAATTCTGTATTAACTCTTTTGAGCACTGATAATCTTTTCTTCAATTCAGTATCGGTTAATAATAATTCATTAATATTTTTTATTTCTTCCGCAGATAATTCACCATCAATGTATTTGTTTAATATTTCATCGGATATGTATTTCATAACAATTCCTCGATCAGATTATTAGCAGCAATAATATTTTTTAATGAATTTCTTGAACGATATAACATAACTTTCACATTTGATATAGAAATATTCATCACTTCACTTATCTCTTCACAGCTCATTTCATCAAGATAGAACATTGAAATAACTGCTGCGTGGTTTTCCGGCAATTGGCTTATTAGTTTTTTTAATAACGCCGACATTTCCCGGTTGTCAAATTCATTGATATTACTTTTATATTCAAGTTCAAAATGATCATCAATAGATGACATTTCATTTTCTATTTTTCTTTTATTGGATGACAGCCTCGTTAATGCAGTATTATAAACAATCTTATAAAACCACGTTGAAAACTTTGATTCCTGTTTAAAACCCTGCAAGGAATTATAAGCCTTTAAGAAACAATCCTGTAAAACCTCCTCAGCATCAAATTCGTTTTTCAGCATTCGCTTTAAAAGAGAAAATGCTTTATTCTTATAACGATCTATAAGAATAGAAAAATCCGCACTATTCCCCCGCTTTACTGATTCTATTATATCAAAATCGGATATGTTTCTCATCAGCTTTTTAGACCGCTAATAGTGGTTTAAGGTTACAATCAAACTTAATTATTTTTTTATCAAATATTATCTGCCTGAAACTGTAACCATAACAGTATCATACTTGTCTTAAGTTTCAGATAATGAAAGTTTAGGATTTAATAAAGTGTAACCTGAATATGGTTTTAACAGTCTCAAAAACAAATTATTAGGAGCCAGGAAAATGGAAAGTGTAGTTGCTGTATTTATACCAATAATTATAACATTAGTTATCGGGTTGGTATTGGTTACGTATTTTTATTTCCGTTCGCGTGAAAGACAAATGCTTATTGATAAAGGACTGAACGCTGAACAGATAAAAGAATTTTTTGATAGAAAGAAAGATAGCTTTGTCTTACTTAAGATTGGCATAATAGTATTCTTCTTTGGATTGGGTCTTGGCTTTGGTATGATGCTTCAGGATTCAACGGATAAAGAATACTGGGTCCCATTCGGATTATTTGTAATGACAGGTATTGGGTTTGTGATTGCAAATCTTGTTGCAAGAAAAATAATGAAAGAGAAAGTATAAAAAGTGATTTAAAAGCCCCTTCCCTTAGGGAAGGAGGTTGTGTGATAAATACAAAACAGTAGGTAGTCGCAACTTTTGAGTTGCGCTTTTGTTACATATTCGCAAGCTGAAGCTTGCGGCTACATTCAATAATTGAGTTCTCACACAGCCTCGAAGGGGTCGTCCAAAGGACTTCTTTGGAGGGGATGGGCTCCTTATTCCTGTGCTTCCAGCCATCTTTCCGCATCAAGCGCTGCCATACATCCGGTTCCTGCAGCAGTAACTGCCTGACGGTAAGTTTTATCAGCAACATCACCAGCAGCAAAAACACCTTCAATATTTGTATAGGTTGAACCTGGTTTTACTATTAAGTATCCGGTTTCATCCATATCAAGAATGTTTTTGAAAAGATCTGTATTTGGTTTATGACCAATTCCCATAAACAATCCATCTGCATCTAACTTCTCCGTTGAACCGTTTTGTGTATCTTCAAGAATTACCCCTGTCATTCTTTTCTTCTGGTCTTCTTCAACACCAAGTACTTCCTTAACAACTTTGTTTGTCATAAACTTTATCTTCGGATTTTTCTGTGCACGTGCAAGCATGATCTTAGATGCTCTGAACTCTTCTCTTCTATGCACTATAATAACCTCGCTTGCAAACTTTGTTAGGAAAGTTGCTTCTTCCATTGCGGTATCACCGCCGCCGACCACAAGGACTTTCAAACCTTTGAAGAAAAAACCGTCACATGTTGCACAGGCAGAAACTCCATATCCCATAAACCTGGATTCACTTTCAATTCCAAGTAATTTTGCAGAAGCACCGGTTGCAATAATAACAGCATCAGCAGTGTATTCTTCATCATAGGATTTTAGTTTAAAAGGACGATTCGAAAAATCTACTTCTGTAATTTCTTTATAAATTGATTCTGCACCGAAACGCTGAACCTGTTTTCTCATAACATCCATTAATTCGGGACCCATAATTCCATTTTCAAATCCGGGATAGTTTTCAACTTCAGTAGTAATTGTTAATTGTCCACCCGGCTGCAGTCCTTCAAATATAACTGGTTTTAATTCTGCCCTGGCTGTATAAAGAGCAGCTGTGAATCCTGCCGGACCACCACCAATGATAATTACTTTGTGATGGTTTTTGTTTCCGTTGTTCTCAGACATTTTTTCCTCAAAATAAAATTCTGTAAAAAAGTTTAAAATTTGTAATGGTAAGATTCAGATAAGTTGTTGAAGATTCAAATATCTGATTTGAGTCTATGATGTTAATTGATTCAAGTACCTGTGGGAAGAAGAATACAGATTACTCCATTATAAATTCTATATTTCTTTTAAGACCCTTCAACTTAGTCCTTTTAACGGGACTCACTGCAAATCTGGTTTTAAAATCATCTTCGTCCATATTCAGAACTTCATCAAATTCAATTTCTGTTTTGCCTGCAACAGGATGAAAATCCTTTATCGCTGTTTGTTCAGCAAATTTTATATTCCAGGGACAAACATCCTGACAGATATCACATCCAAAAATCCAGTTATCAAACTTTCCTTTGAACTCCGGACTTATCTCTCCCTTATTTTCAATTGTAAGAAATGAAATACATTTATTCGAATCTACCACATACTCATCAACAATTGCATCTGTTGGACAAGCATCAATACAAGCAGTGCAGCTGCCGCAGTGGTCTGTTATAATTTCAGAATATTCAAATTCATAATTTGTTATAATGCTTGCTAAGAAAATCCAACTGCCGATTTCTTTATTGATTACATTAGTATGTTTTCCCATCCAGCCAATTCCGGATTTTACTGCCCACACTTTATCCATTACAGGTCCGGTATCAACATACGATAGAGTTTTAAGTTCAGGTTCGATCTCAAGAAGTTTAGATTCGAAATCAGAAAGCATTTTCCAGATGATTAAATGATAATCTTTTCCCCAGGCGTATCTTGAAACCTTGCCTGCCGGCAGACAGGTTTTTCCTTTAGATTTATCATTTGAATGCTGATGATCTGTATAATAATTAACTGCAAGCGAAATAACACTCTTAGCTTCGGGCATAATTTCCTGAACATCCTTCCGTTTATGAATGTTCTTCTCCATATAACTCATTGTTGCCTGAAAACCTTTTTCTATCCAGACTTCCAGCTTTTTTACTTCTTCATTTAAAGGTTCGGCTTTTGCAAATCCAATCAGATCGAATCCGAATTCTTTAGCTAATGAAACTACTATTTGGTTTTTAAGCTTTGACATTTCCGGTAATGCAGTACGAATCAATTGTTAGAAAATATTTGAAAAAAATTACCAATTCAAATCTCTCTTTGAAACTTTGACGAATATATGATCATCTTCAATTATAACAGGATATGTTATTAAACGGGAACTTCCTGTTTTAAGTTTACCCGTTTTCAAATCAAACATCCATCCGTGAGCCGGACAAACAACACAATTGTCTTCAATAAATCCATCATAAATCAATGCTGTGTGCTGGTGCGGACAAATATTACTCAGCGCATAAATTTGGTCATCAACTTTGAATAGCGCTACTTCTGTCTCATCTACGATAAATCTTTTTCCTTGTCTGTCACTTAAGTCTGAAACTTTACAGAGTTTTGTAAATCCTTCCTTTATCATAAATCATCAAAAGTTTTAAAAGTTTTATCCTGAACGATTCCCTTATCCGAATGTTTTACGGTTGCTAATGCTATTTCAGGATCGTGACTGAAAAACAAATACCAATTTTCATCTGCAGCAACTTTTAAATATTTTTTCTTTTCTCCAACTGTAACTAACGGCTGCAAATCATAACCCATTATGTATGGAATTCTTATATGAGATACGAACGGCATAAGATCGCAGCAGTAAAGCAAAGTTGTTGAACCATCAGATATTTTTATCATCTGCTGGCCGAATGTATGACCGTTTATTACTTTAAATTGAATTTCATCATCAAAAAATTCATCTTCGTTATTAAAATTCAGCACACCTTCTTTTGCAAGAGGTTCAAAATTATCTTTAATATAGCTGCCACGATCTCTATCTGAAGGATTCATAGCCCACTCAAAATTCTTTTTCTGAACATAATATTTTGCATTTGAGAAAGCAGGAATTAGTTTTCCGTTCTCAAGTTTCGTTGATCCGCCTGTATGATCGAAATGAAGATGGGTAATGATAACATCCGTTATCTGGTCAGGTTGGATATCAAAAAGTTTAAGCTCATATTCAAGTTCAAGATTAGTGTCTATTCTGTAAATTTCTTTTGACTTTTCGTCCCATTTAGTGCCCATACCTGTGTCAATTATTATTTTTTTTGATTCTGATTCGAGCAATAAATTTCTTGTTGCAAGAGTAACTCTGTTTTGTTCATCGGGCGAATTAGTTTTTTGCCATAGCGGTTTTGGAATAATTCCAAACATCGCTCCGCCATCGAGACCAATAAATCCTGAATTGATAATTTTAAGGTTGTATTTTCCAATTTTCATATTTTTATTCAATTTGTTATTAGTACAAATTTAAGAAGAATATCGGAAGGAAAAATAAGAAAGTAAGAATGACGAATGTTGCAGACTGGCAAAAAAATAAGGGCATCGAATAATGCCCTTATCTCCTCTGAACTAACTCCCCCGTTTTGTTTCAAGTAACTAACTAATCAATCAATCAACTAACATTTAAAGGAGTACCTAAATTTTAATAACAGATTCACCGGGACAATTTGTAACACATTGCGGTTCATCAAAAAATCCTTCGCACTCTGTGCATTTATCCGGCACGATGTAATAATGATCTTCAGAATAAAATCCTGTTGCACCGGAAGGGGTGGTATCGCCTTCACTAAAGGTTTTACCATCAATAGTCCAGGGGATTCCGGGCTCGTAAATTGCATCATTCTGGCATTCTGCAACACAGGCTCCGCAATTAATGCATTCTTCAGTTATTTGATAAGCCATTTTGTCTCCAGGTAAAAATCTGCTTAAGATAAGACCAATTCTGTGCCACTTTGGGATCATAAAAAACTCGGCTTAAAATCAATATTTAGTTAAAAACTAATTGGGTTTCTCAGAAGTGAAAAAAGAAGTGCCGAAAATAAAAAAGGCGTCCGCAGACGCCTTCAATTCTAAAGATTAGAATTATCTTCCTAATCCGTCAAGATAATCTTTTCTTGCTAAAAGCGTATCTTTATCTTCAACGTGTTTGGGATCGGGTACACAACAGTCAACGGGACAAACAGCTGCACATTGCGGTTCGTCATGGAAACCAACGCATTCAGTACATTTGTCGGGAACAATATAGAAGAACTCAGAAGAGTAAAATCCTTCAGCACCCGATGGAGGCACATCACCTTCACCATAAACTTTTCCAGCTAATTCCCAATCTACTCCTCCTTCATAAATTGCAGTGTTCGGGCATTCTGGTTCGCAGGCACCGCAGTTTATACACTCTTCTGTTATCAGTATAGCCATAATTTATTTCTCCTTTATGATATATTTCATTAAAAATAAAATTGTATTGAAAAGTTCTATTTATTGTTAAATAAAACTGATTGTCTTTAGCAAATATTAAAAAATATTGGGCTATTTAGCAAGGAATATATAATAGTGGTCAAATTATTTTTGCAACGATTTATGACTGAGGGTGGTTTTGTCCATCAAAATCGATAAATATTACAGGCATTTAAGCCGGAATCCTAACAAAAAAGTAAAGATAGAAAATAAAATTATTGTATAGTTAAAAACATTTTGTATTTAGCAATGTTTAAGGTTTATCGCCATCATATGTAAACTGAAGATATTCAAGAGCACGATTTGTAATTTTTCTATTCTTTTCTATGGCAAATTTTTCTGCATTATAAACATTGCCATTATAAAACCTTAACCATAGTAAATTAGCAACCGCTAAACCATCAAAAACTCTTTCCTCAATAAAAGCATTGATAGTTAAATACCCCCATAAAACATTCCATCCGAGAGAGAGTATTCCACTCAAATATTCACCAGTATAAAACTGACCCGCACCAGGAATAACATAGGATAATACTTTAGCAAATTGCACATTGTATAGTGAATCATAAACTGTTTGTGAAAATGACGCTAATTGATGATCGGGATTGATTTTTGAGAATTCGTTTGAAGCTTCCATCCATTTATCAGAGAATATATAACTCCAGCCTTTCCAGTAATAAAGTTCTTCTATTTTATTTATAAACCTTTCATCTGATAACAATTCATCAATCAGGCGATTTGCTCTTTCTGTAGTTCGCCTGAGTATATTAAGTTTAATAATTTCGATCTTGCAAACGTACACGTGCTCAATTGTTT
>Ga0209498_1002920_pt1 | contig 10265 bp, 8 predicted proteins | sample WalLakDeSediment_FD_184131 | JGI IMG/M metagenome (GOLD analysis project Ga0209498, IMG submission 184131) | Lake sediment microbial communities from Walker lake, Nevada to study Microbial Dark Matter (Phase II) - Walker Lake 11/02/13 Deep... | ecosystem: Environmental > Aquatic > Freshwater >... | reverse complement strand
TAAGTATGGTATTGACATGGTTTGGATCGGGGCGCGAACTACCGTGAATCCCTTTTCGGTGCAGGAAATTGCCGATGCCCTTTTCGGAACCGACCTGCCAGTATTGGTAAAAAACCCCATTAACCCTGACCTGAAACTTTGGATTGGGGCCATCGAACGCATTTTCCATTCAGGTATCGACCGCATTATTGCCGTGCATCGTGGCTTTAACACCTTCGATGACAGCGTATTTCGCAATGCCCCACTTTGGGAAATTCCAATTGAGTTAAAACGTATTTATCCGAACCTTCCCATTGTTTGCGATCCCAGCCATATCTCCGGAAGCCGCAGGCTTCTGCTCCAGGTTGCTCAGAATGCCATCGACCTCGACTTTGACGGTTTGATGATCGAATCGCACTGCAACCCCGACAAAGCCCTTACCGATGCCAGCCAGCAGCTCACCCCTGAAGCCCTATTGGATATTATCAGCAACCTGGTTATGCGTCGGCCCGGCTGCGTTAAAGGTGAATCGACCCGACAGCTGGAAGCCTACCGAAGGCAGATCGATGAGATTGATCGTAACATTTTATTCTTCCTTTCGAAACGAATGGAAATTGTTGAGAGGATTGGCCACCTGAAAAAAGAAAATAACATTACCATTCTGCAGATCAGACGCTGGAACAATATTTTCAAGGATCGCATGAAGCGAGGGCAGGCCCTGGGGCTCGACCCGGTTTTTCTTCGCACCCTGCTCGAAATGGTTCACCAGCAATCCATCGACTTGCAAACCCGCATAATGAACGAAAACAGCTAATTTTGCGCCCATGAGCCAAAAAGATAAAAAAAACCTGACCGATATCTCCAGTCTGGGTGAGTTCGGCCTGATAGCCCATCTCACAAAAAACATAAAACTGCAACACCCCGGAACCATCAAAGGGGTTGGCGACGATGCTGCCGTGATTGATGCAGGCGAAGACTTGGTGCTGGTATCGAAAGACCTGCTGGTCGAGGGTGTTCATTTCGACATGGTTTATACCCCACTTAAGCATTTGGGCTACAAGTCTGTTGCCGTAAACCTTTCTGACATTTACGCTATGAACGGTGTACCAACCCAGGTGATCATCGGGCTGGCCGTATCAAGCCGATATACCCTCGAGGCCCTTGATGAACTGTATGAAGGAATGCTGATGGCTTGCCATAAGTATGGTGTTGATATGGTTGGCGGCGATACCACTTCAAGCCCTTCAGGATTGTTTCTTTCGGTAACCATAGTTGGTCGTGTAGCTCGCAACAAAGTGGTTTATCGGGGTGGATCAAAGGTGAACGACCTGATTTGCGTGAGCGGGAGCCTGGGCGACGCTTACTGCGGATTGCTGGTTTTGCAGCGCGAAAAGGCAGCCTTCAAGGGAAACCCAAATATTCAGCCTGACCTTAGCAGTTATGAGCATGTGTTGGAACGCCAGCTTAAACCTGAACCGCGCAGTGATATTATTGAGTTGCTGGATAAGTCCGGGGTTTTGCCTACTTCAATGATCGACATTTCTGATGGGCTTGCATCAGAGGTGCTTCACCTTTGCAAAAACTCGGGCAAGGGGGCACTAATATACGAAGAACGCATACCTATTGACCAGCGTATGGCCGCAGTGGCTCATGAGTTCAATATCGACCCAACAACCTGCGCCCTGAGCGGAGGTGAAGACTATGAGATACTCTTCACCATTAAGCAAGATGATTATGATAAGGTGAAGGAACTTCAAGGAATAAGTATCATAGGACACGTGGCAGATGCTTCGCAGGGGGCCTACCTTGTAAGCACCTCGGGTCAGTGGATTGAACTTACCGCACAGGGCTGGGATGGCCTGAAGGCTAAGTCCTAAGTGGTGGTTAGTAGTGGCAGGAGGCAGCGGCAGGAGGTTACAACAGGATAGGGCTAAGGAGAATTGGGTAGCAAACGGTTTTGTTTAAGTATTGCTTTTGATGGCGTAAAAAATGGGAAAAAAGAAGTACTATGTGGTTTGGGTAGGGCGAGAGACCGGCGTTTTCGACAATTGGGATGCATGCCGAAAGGCTGTTCATGGTTTTGAAGCAGCCAGGTATAAATCGTTCGAAAGCCTTGAGCAAGCCAATAAAGCCTTGACGGAAAATCCTTTCAGGCATATAGGAAAAAACATCCATCCACCCCCTCCTGATCCGGGAAAACTAAAAGCCGCAGGCTTGCCGATTGAAAACAGCATTTCGGTAGATGCAGCCTGCAATATGACTAGCGGTCAAATGGAATACCAGGGGGTTTATACGGCAACCAAACAGGTGCTATTTAAGCAGGGGCCTTTCCCTAAAGCATCAAACAATATTGGCGAGTTCCTTGCGCTGGTTCATGCCCTGGCCTGGTGTAAAAAAAAGAAACTGGAACTTCCTGTCTACTCTGATTCAAAAACGGCCATCGCGTGGGTAAGGAACAAGCATGCAAAAACAAAGGTGGAGCAAAACACTCAGAATGAGGTGCTGTTCGATCTTATTGACAGGGCAGAGAAATGGCTGAAGGAAAACAGCTGGTCAAACAAAATTCTGAAATGGGAAACGGAAGTGTGGGGCGAAATTCCGGCCGATTTTGGGCGAAAATAGAGTAATTGAGTACTTTTAAACACGAAAAGACAGCCCAAACGGCTGTCTTTTGCGTGGTACCACCCGGAATCGAACCAGGGACACACGGATTTTCAGTCCGTTGCTCTACCAACTGAGCTATGGTACCTTTGTCATTTTTTTTTTTGACGGTGCAAATTTAATGAAACATTTTCAATTTGCATGGCTTTTTTTAAAAATGGCGCCGGCAATATTTTTTTTCTTACTTTTGTTGCTCATTTTCAGTGCAAAATAATACTGTGGCTCAGGCGTTATTCAGGTGCAATTCATATTTTAATAACAAAAACAACCACCCTTTCGCCCCGGAAGGTTTTATCCAACCTTGCTTTTTATGCTTTTTTTGCATTTGCGGTTCTCATTTTTTTTTGACAAAACCCTAAAAAATAAGATATTTGCACTCGAAAATCTTTTGCCAAAAGGCCTAATTAACCCCAAACCAATAATGTATCATTCTCTCATGAATAGGCGAGTTGGGCGATTCATCGGCATTTGTGCCCTGGTATTGGCTGTTTTGCCCGCCACCGCCCAAACACGTATTACTTCACCTTATTCACGCCTCGGGGTGGGTGAGTTAATGTTTAACCAGAATTTCCGCAACCTGGGCATGGGAGGAATTGGCATGGGTTACCGGTCAAACCAGTCGGTAAATTATTTGAACCCGGCTTCTTACACAGCCATCGATTCAACATCCTTTGTTTTTGAAGCCACCGTTTTTTCTCATTTCTTTCAGCAGCAAACAGCTTCTCAAAGTCAGTCAGGTAACTATACGTCACTTGCAAACCTTTCGTTCTCATTTCCTGTTAAACGCTGGTGGGGGGTTGGATTTGGCCTTAAACCTTTCAGCGCTATTGGATATAAAATACTCAATTCTGCCGAAAATGATCAGTTGGGGGTGGTAAATTATCTGTACGAAGGCGTGGGTGGTATTAACCAGGTTTTTATCGGGAACGCATTTATGCCTTTTAAAGGCTTTTCTGTTGGGGTCAACGCTTCTTATCTTTTCGGCAGCATGGAGCGCCACTCAAGTGTTTACTCCGATTCTACCGGTTTCTTTTTGACAAACCAAATCAAGGCAAACCAAGTCAGCGACTGGCACTTTGGCTTTGGTGCACAATATGAACTCACACTTTCAAACAACCGCCATGTGACCTTTGGAGCAACCTTCGGCCCGGCAACGGCAATAAATACCAAGCAAAGCGAGACAATTCAACGCATGCTTCCCGGTTTTACCCGCTTCGACACTATTAGTCATTACGAAGGTGCCAAAGGAACCATGCTAATACCTTCGTATTGGGGGGCTGGTGTTTTTGCCAGGTTAAACAGCCATTGGGCCGCCGGTTTTGACATCCAGACCCAAAACTGGGAAGAATATAAAATTTTTGACACCCCAGGCAACCTCAATAACACTTACCAATTTGCACTGGGCCTTCAGCACAACCCCAGCGTGCAGACCTTCTCAAACTTCCTGAGCCGCCTCGAATACCGTGCTGGTTTTCGTTACGGCCAAACATATCTGAACCTGAACAACCAAGCAATAAATGAGTTTGGCATAAGTTTTGGTATTGGAATGCCCATAAGGAGAACCTACAATGGCCTCAACATCGGTTTTGAATTTGGCCAAAGAGGCACCACCGAAAATAACCTGATAAGGGAAAATATTTACCGGATCAACATCGGAGTGAATATTCATGAACGGTGGTTTTTGAGAAGAAGATTTTTTTAAGATTACCCACGAAAATCAACAAAACAATGAGAGCGAGTTATTTTTTAATGCTTACAGCATTGCTGACCATGTTTTGCGTTACCAGCTGTTTCGCCGGGAAAAAAACCGGTGCCGCTGATAACTTCGGGTCGTTTGACGATGCTATAGAGATGGAAATCGCCAATGATGCTGCTGCCCTTTACCAGAATCAACCCAGATTCGGGGCCGATAGTGCAAGGTGCGTCAAAAATTGGTCGTTGTATGCCGAATATTTCAGACAGCGCAACTTCCCCATGTCAATTGACCCTTGGCGCTGGATGTTTTTTAACTGCCCGCTGGCCACCGAAAACCTTTACATACATGGTGCAACATTGGTGAAATTCATGTACCAGAACCAAACCGATCCTATTAAAAGAGAAGCACTCGTTGACACCCTGATGATGGTTTATGACCAGCGTATCAAGTACTTTGGCCGCGAGGGCTTCGTGCTTGGGCGAAAGGTTGCTGAACTATATGCTTTCAGGCCCAATGCTGCCCAGGAACATTTTGAAATTTCTGAACGCTCCATCGAGCTTGAAGGAAACGCCTCTCAGGCCGATGTGCTTTTGATCAACTTTCATGGAGCTGTTAGGCTTGTGGAAGCTGGTCTTTTAGAGGCCGAAACCATTGTTGAAAATTATGACAGGGCTATGGAATACATTGATTTCAGCCTGGCAAACAACCCTGCCGATTCTGTATTTTTCAACCCCTCCAAGGCCAATATTGAAGCTTTGTTTGAGCCCTATGCAAGCTGTGAAAATCTTGTTAAGATTTATAAGCCCCGTTTTGAAGCCACACCCGAAGATCCGGAACTTTTGGCTAAGATCACTTTCATGCTTAACCGCTCGGGTTGCACCGATGATCGTTTGTTTTTCGAAGCAACCCGCAATTTCCATCGTCTCCGACCCACTGCGCAGTCAGCATTTCTGATGGGTCGCCTCGAAAGCAGCAATCAAAATTACAACCGCGCATTGGAGTATTATGAGCAAGCCATTGCTTTATCAGAAAACGGGAATGGCCCCGATAGGTTTACTACCTATATGCTTATGGCTGACCTGGCTTACCGCAACCTGAACCGCATGCCCCAAGCGCGCACCTATGCCCTTAAGGCCAGCGACATCAGGCCTGATGACGGACGTCCGTATTTGCTAATTGGTGAAATGTATACTGCCAGTGTCCGCAACTGTGGAACAGACGAAATTTCAACTGGCGCAGTTTACTGGGCTGCAGTCGATAAGTTTTTACGTGCCCGTTCTGTTGACGATGACCCACAGGTAGTGAGCCGTGCCAACCAACTTATTTCGACCTTCTCGCAATACTTCCCAAATAACGAAACCCTGTTTTTCCATGGGCTAGATGGCGGAAAAACCGTGAGAGTTGAGTGTTGGATCAACGAAACAACCGTTGCCCGGCCTAGACCTTAAAAAAACAAAATGGAAAGCTTTAGCATTCCTCAAAAAAAACTCATAAAAAGCATTGCCATTCTTCTTGGAGTGGCAATGCTTTTTTCATGCAAAGGTGATCTTGAGACAATTCAGGCGCTTACCCACAAGGATGAATCACCTATTGAAACCGGTTTTGGTGTGGAGCTGGTCTATAGCCGCCATGCCAGGGTTCAACTCATTTTAAAGGCGCCGAGGATGGACCGATACGCCGGTGAAAAAAACTATATTGAAATGCCCGAGGGCATCTCTGTGGTATTTTATGACTCATTAATGAATGTAACCTCAACCCTGACTGCCAACTATGCTATCAATTACCTTAATGATGAGTTGTTTGAGGCCCGCAATAACGTGGTGGTAATCAATGAAGCCAACGAAAAACTTAATACTGAGCAATTAATCTGGGATCAGAAAAAAGGGATCATTTACTCAGAAAAATTTGTCAAGATCACCACTGAAGACGAAGTCCTTTTTGGTGATGGATTCGAATCGGACGAACGATTCACTGACTGGAAGATAAAATATCCCAGAGGTACATTTATGGTTGAGACCGGGCCTATCGGGGAGGAAGAACCCGAGCCAATTGAATAATTCATTGTTTTTTGCTACTTTTGCCTCATTATCAACCGGTAACCCTTGAATAGCTACACCATAATTGTTCTTAGCCTGTTATTGTCCGCATTCTTCTCAGGAATGGAGATTGCCTTTGTCTCGGCCAATAAACTGAAGGTGGAAGTTGACAAAAAAAGCGGGGGGTTCTCAGCCAGGCTTCTTTCCGGTTTCATTCACAAAGAGTCGAGTTTTATTTCGGCCATGCTGGTGGGCAATAATATTGCCCTGGTTGTTTATGGTATTTCAATTGCTGCACTGCTTCAGCCATTTTTTGCCAGAACCCTGCCAGCTCCGCTCAATACCGATCTGGGTATACTGCTGCTTCAAACCATGATTTCATCAATTATCATACTGGTTTTTGCAGAGTTTCTCCCGAAAACGCTTTTCCGCATAAACCCAAACCGCTTTCTTTCGGTTTTTGCTTTGCCGGTTTACCTTATATATTACTTGCTTTTCCCTTTGGTTTTGATCACCATAGGGTTTTCAGAATTTATTCTCAGGTTCTTCTTCAAAATGGACCTTGGCAACCGCAAGAAAGTTTTTGACATTATTGACATTGACAATTTCCTGAAAGAGTTTAGTGAAAGCACCGAAAAAAAAAGTGAAGAAAGCCGAGAGCTTCAGATTTTTCGCAATGCCATTGAGTTTCCCGACATAAAAGTGCGTGAATGTATGATTCCGCGCACTGAGGTAGTAGCTGTGGCTCAGGAAGAACAACCCGACGATATACGCTCCATTTTTTCGCAAACCGGCTTGTCTAAGATCCTGATATACAGCGAATCTATTGACCACATTATTGGCTATGTGCATGCTTTTGATTTTTTCAGGAAACCAAAAGACATCAGGCCCATCATCCGCCCGGTTATGCTGGTGCCTGAAACCATGCATATTAACAAGTTGCTGAAAAATTTCATTCAGCAGCAAAAAAGCATTGCCGTGGTTGTGGATGAGTTTGGAGGTACATCTGGCATTATTAGCATTGAAGATATTATTGAAGAGATATTTGGCGAAATTGACGATGAATACGATGTGGATGACTTGGTTGAAAAGCAATTGAATGACGCCGAATTTATATTCTCAGCCAGGCTTGAGATCGATTACCTTAACGAGCACTATGGTCTGATCCTGCCTGAATCAGATGAATACGAAACCCTTGGCGGATTGATCCTGAACCACCTTGAAAGCATTCCCGAAAAGGGTCAGGAACTGCAAATTCCGGGTTTCTCGTTCCGCATAACTCAGGTTAGCAAAAAAAGGATTGAGCTGGTTCAGGTAAAAATCCTGGCTTCTTAACCCAACTAATTCAAAAATTATAAGTTGTTAATTCAATTTCTGTTATACCTTTGCAATCTAATTTTTAAAAAGGATTTTCTGTTATGGCTGTAATAAACAAGATAAGAAGTTACTCGGGTTTACTTATCGCAGTAATTGGTATTGCCCTTGCCGCATTTGTGCTGGGCGATTTTTTTGGTTACGGACCCATGCGTGGCCAAAGTTTTGACATTGGCAAAATTGATAAGACCAAAATTTCATACCAGGAATTTGAACAGCGCGTTAGCGAGCAGATTGAAGGCTGGAAAATGGAAACCGGCAACCAGACTCCTGGCTCCCGCGAAGCTTTTCAGATCAGGCAACAGGTGTGGAACACCATGGTGCGCGAAATATTGCTTAACAATGAGCTTGACAGGCTGGGCATCGAAACTTCGGCCGATGAACTTTATTTCCTGATTCACGGTCCAAACCCGCATCCGGTTATTGTTCGGAACTTCTCGAATCCGATGGATGGAAGTTACGACCCTGAGCAGGTTCTCAACTTTTTGCGAAATTTTGATTTCCTTGATGCCAATACCCGTAACCAATGGCTTCTAATTGAGCAATACATTAAACGAGAGCGCCAGGAAAACAAATACCATAACCTGATCCGTCAGGGATACTACATGCCATCAGCCCTGCTCCGGCTCGACTACCAGGATCGTAACGCTGTTGCTGATATTCGCTACCTTGTAAAGCGTTTTGACGCTATTGCCGACAGCCTGGTTCAGGTGACCGAGCGCGATCTGCGACGTGTTTACGAAGAAAATCGCCATTTATATGAACAAGAGGCTTCACGAAGCCTGCAATATGTGGCCTTCCCGGTGTTTGCCAGCGAAGCCGACCGCGAAGCCCTCCGTAAAGAATTAATTGACCTGGAAGCCGAATTTGCCGCCGCCGAAAACGTGCAGACATTCATTAATTCAACATCTGATGAGCGATTCAATCCTTTTTACTTCAGCCAGGGTCAGCTTTCGCCTGAGCTTGATTCGGTCATGTTCAATTCACCGGTGGGCGCCATTTACGGACCCATTGTTGAAGGAAATGCTTTTGTAATGGCCAAACTGACCGATGTGCAATTCAGGCCTGACAGCATGCGTGCCAGCCACATCCTTATTTCTTACATGGGCTCTGCAGCCTCAATGCCAACTACCAGCCGCACTATTGGCCAAGCCCGTGAACTCGCTGACAGCATACTGACCCTTGTAAGAAGAAACCCTGCCCGTTTTGGCGACCTTGCCGTTGAGCTTTCAGAAGATCCTTCGGTTCAGATGAACCGTGGTGATCTCGACTGGTTCAGGGATTTTGAAATGGTGCCAGAGTTTTCTGATGCTGTGATCAATACCAATGTTAACACTTTTACTACGGCTGAAACACAATTCGGTATTCACGTTATTCATGTTACCGGTAAGTCGACCCCAAGCAAAAAAGTTCAGGTGGCCCGCCTTACCCGAAACATTGAGCCTAGCAACCGCACCTATCAAATGGTTTTTGGACAAGCCAGCGAATTTGCCGCCCTGCTTCGAAAAAATAAAAACTTTGAAGAAGCCACCGACGAGAAAGGGCTTAGCCTGAGAGTTATTGATATGGTGCGTGAAATGGACGTGACCCTGCCCGGTATTGAAAACCCAAGGGAGATCATTCGTTGGGCATTTGACGATAATACCAAGGTGGGCAGTTTCTCGCGTATTTTCGATATCGACAACCGCTTTTTCATCGCTACCCTGACCCAGAAAAGGGAAAAAGGTATACCTTCTCTTGATGAGATAAGGGAAGAGATCACCACTTTAACACTTCGCGAAAAGAAATTTGAAATGATGGCCTCCGAAATAAAGCAGGCACTCGCTGCAGGCAATTTTGATGCTGTTGCACAACAGCTTGGGCTTACTCCCGAGCAGGCACTGGAAATTCGTTTTACCATGCTTAACCTCCCAAACGCTGGCACGGAGCCAAAAGTAATTGGAGCTGCTTTCGGGCTGCAGCCAAATACCGTTTCTAAGCCCATTAAGGGAAATGCTGGCGCATTCTTAATTGAGCTTATGAATCACGAACCGGCCATTGAACCCGATGACTTTTCAGCAACCAGTCGCCAGTTGAAAAGTGCTTTTGGCAACAGGGTGATAAACGATGTGTTTAATGCCATTCGGGAAAACGCCAGTATTGAAGATAATCGCAATCTGTTCTATTAGTAAGTAAATTATTTGAAAAGGAAGAGGCTGTTTTTTTGCAAGACGGCCTCTTTTTTTATCCGGGAAACTCTTTCAGGGTTTCATGCACCCCCTTGTGGATTTCGTACCAGAAGTCAAGCGCTGCCTGCTGCCTGTCATCGTTAAAGCGGCTGAGCCAATGATTTAGCTCCTGGTTATTTTTCTCTGTTTCGGCTTTTTTGATAAGAAAGGTGTGCACAAAGTCAATATTGCGGCAAGGTTCCCAGAAAATGGAGGCATTTCTGCTGTTTATGCGGCTTGCCGTAAGCTCAACCGCTTTAAGAAATTGTTCCTTTTTTCCGAAAAGCTGGCCAATAATATAGGGCATAAGGT
>Ga0209498_1002919_pt1 | contig 10267 bp, 10 predicted proteins | sample WalLakDeSediment_FD_184131 | JGI IMG/M metagenome (GOLD analysis project Ga0209498, IMG submission 184131) | Lake sediment microbial communities from Walker lake, Nevada to study Microbial Dark Matter (Phase II) - Walker Lake 11/02/13 Deep... | ecosystem: Environmental > Aquatic > Freshwater >... | reverse complement strand
TGTTTTTGAGGATAAAATTGGGCTTCTAAGCTCTGAAAACTGGCTGATTTGGAACATTTATCCTGATATTTGAGTATGATAGTTAGGTCCGACCCCAAAGAACAGGCTCTGTTCGAGCTGAACCAGGAACCTGGAGTCCCATTGGATGACGTGCGGGAGGTCAGCAATTATGTTGCGGCCCTCGACCATGGTCTGCGCCTGTTGGAGCAGGGATTACCGCTATCGCTGCGGATGCTCCGGGAGATCCACGGGGTGATGATGAGAAAAGGCCGAGGCAGTAATCAGGCTCCTGGTGAGTTCCGGAGCAGCCAGAATTGGATCGGTGGCACCCGGCCGAGCAACGCGGTCTTTGTCCCCACTACGGCCGAAGATGTATTGGAGTGCATGGGCAAGCTTGAGCTTTTTTTGCATGACCAGCCGGAGCCGACTCCGGTGCTGCTCAAGGCGGCGCTGGCCCATGTGCAGTTCGAGACCATTCACCCCTTCCTGGATGGTAATGGTCGTCTGGGGCGCCTGCTGATAACAATGCTTTTGTGCGAGCAAAAGGCGCTGCAGGAGCCGATGCTCTACCTCAGCCTTTATTTTAAGACGCATCGACAATATTACTATGAACTGCTTAATAATGTCCGCCTGACCGGCGACTGGGAAGCCTGGTTGGATTTCTTTGCCGAGTCAGTGATCTTCACAGCCACCCAGGCGGTGGAAACCGCACAGCAGCTGCTTGACCTGTCCAATCAGGACCGCGACAAGATCAGTGGCCTCGGCCGGGCAACGGCATCAACCTTGCGCGTCCACCGGGCGCTTATGGAGAAGCCTATTGCCACATCCGGCTCCCTGGTGGAGAAGACCGGAATCTCTCCGGCTACCGTCAATAAGTCCCTTGGCTACCTGGAACGGCTGGGCATCGTCAGGGAACTGACCGCCCGGAAGCGCAACCGTCTGTTCAGTTATTCCGGGTATATCGAGATCATGAGTCGCGGCACTGAACTGCCGGATAGCTAAGGATCAAAGTTACTTTCTTTGACCGGAAAGGGAGGCAAGGTCTGGCCCTGGCTCTGGCCCAAGACCATGACTGGACAGAACAAGGGGCCAGGGCCATCATTGACCTGGCAAACAATTACAGTTCATTCATGCTTAAAAACGCCTTGGCCCTGATCAAAAATCCCGGCTTTTTTTCTTGTAATCACCACCCAGAAATGGTTACCTGGCTGGAACTTGCAACAAGGCTTAATTACTTTTTTTGTTTTCTGAGCCTGTTCGGGCAGGTTTGATCCATGTCCATACTCGTAAAAACCCGGCTGTCAGGTTTTCCTGATAATATTTACGCGGGTCAGACCCCATGCCTTGCCTTTAAACTACCTCGCGCATCCATCTCTGAAACTTGCACTGAACATTACCAGGGCTGAGCTGGCCAGGACAAAACACCCGGCAAAAATCAGGCTGTAAGATCCGGCCCTGTCAGGTCCCAATAATTCCAGCAACATTCCCGCCGATGCTGTGCCCATGGCACCGGAAACAAAAAAAACCAGATTGAAAACTCCCATCCCCAGACCCACTCTGTCCCGGTCCAGGGTATTGGAAACAGCTCCAGCCAGTGAAGAGTGAATAATGGTGAATCCGGAATTGGCCGCGATGAGACAGATGGAACTCATTAACGGACTCCGGCCGGCAGCAAGGATGATGAGTCCAAACCCGGCAAGAAGAATAAGAAAGCCGGCTTTCACCACAGGGGCCGAACCGCATCGATCAACCACGCGGCCCGCGGTCAGTCCTGCCACAGCTGCGCTCATGGCGCCTGGAAAGAGATATAGACCGATATGCATGGTGGGGAGATGATATATATGTCTGAACATCAGGGGCATCAGAAAAAAAGTGGAAAAAATGGTGCCCATAACCAGGAACGCCGTCAATAATCCAGCCAGATACCGGCGGTTTGTCAATAATTCCGGATTTACAAAAGGCGCTGGCGTGGAGCTGTTACGCCAGACAAAAGCTGCCCCAAACAATAAAAAAGGTAATATCAGCCACCCCACGCGCATGTTGACCATTATCAAAAGACAGCACACCGTGGCTGCCAGCAGAATGGCCCCAGCGTAATCAAAGGGCTTTCCTGTCAGTTTATCTTGGCTGGGCAAGACTTTTCGTAGCAGAAAAATGACCGGGAAAAGGATCAGAGGCGTGAGAAAAAGATAGTTCCAGTGCAGATATCCGGCAATAAATCCGCCCGCTATGGGTCCGACACCAAGTCCCAGTGCTACGGTGGACGCGATCATGCCCAGCAGGCGTCCCCGCAGGTGAGGGGGCACATAAACCGTAGCCAGAATCATGGAAAGGGCTGGGATGCCGGCGGCGCCTGAAGCCTGGATGGTTCGGGCCGCCACCAGAAGGAGAAAGGATTCTGTAAAGTAGCCCAGCAGAGATCCAGCGCAGAACAGAAAAAGTCCGGCAGTAATAAGATCCCGCAGGTGAAACCTCTCTGCCAGACGGGAGTATACCACTGAACCAAAGGCAAATATAATAACATAGGCTGTAACCACCCAGCTGACCAGAGCTGGAGAAGCCTCGTATTCTTTCGCGATATCAGGAACGGCCAGGTTGAACATCACTCCGTTCAACACTGAAAAAAAAACTGTCATGGACAAAAGAGGAGCAATATACAGCCGCAGCTGCCGGGTATCAATATCCATGAATGACTCCGGCTAATCAAATACCGCTGGTCGGCTGGGGGCAAGGAGATGGGACCTGAAGTCATCCAGGTCATGAATGTCGTTATTGCTCAATTTACATGGCTCCTTTATGGATTAAAAACAGCCTGTATATTTTGAAAGTTAAGTTTAAAGATGTCCGTTATGTATTGCAACTTTTGCTGATCGTCCAGAGAATAAAATGACCGGTGACTGGGAGGCCTATTGCCACATCCGGCTCCCTGGTGGAGAAGACCGGAATCTCTCCGGCTACCGTCAACAAGTCCCTGGGCCACCACCTCCAACAAGCAGCTTAATTTTGTCCAGCACGTTCGCACCATGCTCAAGACCACCGGCCAGGCGGCTGTGGTGGTTCCGGACAATGTGCTCTTTGAAGGGGGCGCCGGTGAAACGGTTCGCCGAAAGCTCCTGGACAATACCGACCTGCACACCATCCTGAGGCTTCCCACTGGCATATTTTACGCCCAGGGGGTCAAGGCCAACGTGATCTTTTTCGATAATAAACCAGCCGCCAAACAGCCCTGGACCAGGGATGTCTGGTTCTATGATTTCAGGACCAACATCCATTTCACAAAAAAGAAAAACCTGATGGCATACGAGGATCTCAGGGATTTCATTGCCTGCTACAATCCGCAAAACCGCCACAAGCGAGGAGAAACCTGGTCGGAAGAGACCCCGGGCGGCAGGTGGCGCAGATTCAGCTATGACGAGATCACGGCCCGCGACAAAACCAGCCTGGACATCTTCTGGATCAGGGATGAAAGCCTGGCCGATCTGGATAACCTGCCTGACCCGGATGTGCTGGCCGAAGAGATCATTGAAAACCTTCAAGCCGGTGTGGAGAGTTTCAGACAGATCATGGAATCAATCAATGGACGATGAAATCAGGTACACAGACTGGGACCTGCGCGATGAGATGTAAAAAGAGATTTTTGAGCAGGCTGAGAATTTCAAGAAGTATCAGAAAAGGGCCACGCAGGATTTGGACAGGTCTGTCTTGTCATCATAAAGTCAGGGTATTAAAAATTTGATAACAAAATAAAAGTGAGTTCCATAATGGAGGATATTCATGTCTGCTCAAGAAGAAATAAAAGAAAAAATTCTTTCCCTGAATGAAGTGGAAAGGATACGCATTGCCGAGTTCATTTATGATAGTCTGGACAAGCCGGATGCCGAGGTGGAAGCAAAGTGGGTGGATGAGTCTGAAAAAAGATATCAGGCTTATAAAGAGGGTAGAATTCAAGGCATCAGTATCAACGAAATCAAATCCAGATACAAAAAATGAACATTATTCTAGTACCGCCAGCTTGTTTCACAGGCTGAGTCCTTTGAAAAAGAAGGCGGGTTTACAGAACGACTGTACAGGGTGCGTACAGCCAGAAGACGAGGATAAGTTATTGACAAACAAAGCAGCCTCCAGAAATACCGTCTGACCGAAAAAGGCCGCATACTGATCAGGCAACTGACTACAAAACATCACCCTGGAGCTGGTTGAGGCCTTAGCAGGTCTGAAGGTCGAGCTTGTTTGAAAGCTATCTGTTAACCCGCGAGAAAGAAATCTCTGTTGGAAGCCACTTTCAGCCCCTTGACCGGAACAACCGGGTGGCCGTCTTCTTCCCACACGCCGTCAGGCCAGGTAAATTCAGGATTCAAAGCCTGGTAATAATCAATGGTGTAGGGAAGAAGCTTCATCCATACCTGGCTGACATTTTGGCTTTCACCTGAGTTTTCTTCAACTGTCGCTTTAACTATTTTAGCGGTAAAATTAAAATCAGCGTCACCCAGTTGTGTTTTTACAGCATAAAGAGGCACTTCCCGTCCGCTCTGGAAGCGCCGCAAATGGGTGGCAATATGTATGACCGTGGTGGCGTCAACAGGATCCTGGGCATTCCATTTTTCCTGAACAGGCATGCCCGCTGCGTACAGAAGCATCAGCTCTATCCCGATCTGGCGACACCTGTAGCAGATCTTTTTCATTTCCTCCACATTGTCGTTGATCCCGGAGAGAAGAAGAATGTTATTGTATACCGTGACGCCTCTGGAGATGAATTCCCGGATCAACCTGCCGTGAAGTTCGGTCAACTCACTGGAGTGGATGAACTGGGTTTCAAGCTCCAGCCGGGTGGGGTTTTTGGCGTTGAGGTTGTTCAAGCCGGAAATAGCCTCCATTACCTCGGGGGTGTAGAGTTCAGGATTGTAGGCAAAGGTCAGGCTGCGTACGCGCAGAGCCTTGACATGGGGTATGGCCTGCATTTCCCTGGCGTACATACTGAGCATTTCCAGTGAGTTAAGCACGCTTTCTTTGGAGGTCAGGACCACGTCACTTATGGCCCGGTTTTGGGAAATATATGAAATGGCATCGTGAAAATCCTCAAGGGCCGCTATATCCATTTCCACGGTGGTCAGATGGGGCCTTTTCAAGGCGGGAACATTAGTCTCAACAATAGAATGAGGCAGGCGCTGATCCTTGATTATCTCCTGCTGCAGGGCCCGTAAATCCATCATGTTGAAAGGCTTTGCCTCTGCCGCCGGTTCTGTAAGCCCTCCAAGAAAAAGGGACTCGTCTCCGATTTCAGCCATAAAAGCCGAATCAATGGTGCCGGCCCTGTTTATTCTGGATTCCTGTAAAACAAACTGGGGAGCGAAGTCCTTGAAATATTCTTCTGTATAAGGAGTGCGAATCCATATTTTACCGGGATACTCCTTGCACTCCTCAACAGCCCAGCCGCTGGTGTTCCAGTCGATCTTGCCTATCTTGGTGGCAGTACAGATTATGGGAATGGCCCGGTCGGACAGGTGACCCCTCATGTACGCGGCAGCCTTATGCCCAGAGGAAATAGGCGTCCAATAAACTTTATTGCCCTGAATTGGACTGCATGGAATATACACATAGTGAATTTCAGAGCCCACGCTTCGCAGTTCATTGTAAAGACTGGTCAGTTCCCGTCCGGAATCATTGCAGTCTTTTAAAAAGGGCGTTTGAGTATAAATGCCGACACCCTCGCTGGCCAGCTTGGAAATAATATCCAGGCTGTAGTGGGAGATCTCATCAGGATGAATAAAGTGAGTGGCCACTTCAATACGCTTGCTGTTTTCCTGCATTGCCCTGTTTTTTTCAGTGAGGTAGTTGAGCCAGAAAGAGTCATGAGCGTAAAACAGCTGAGGATAATAGGAAATACACCGGGACGCGATTCTGATGGTCTGGATATGGGGAATCTGTTCCAGACCTTCTATGGCGCAGGTCAGGGTCTCCTTGTTGAGCAGAGGCTCACCTCCGGTCAGGACAATCTCTTTAATCCTGGGAGACTTTCTTATATATTCCAGTGCTTCCAGCACATCGTCTATTTTGGGCGTGGGGAGGTTGCGGCAGTCTTTGTGCTTGCGGAAGCAGAACCTGCAATAAACTGGACAGCTCATGTGAAGCACGAAAATCGGCCTGTTCTGATACATCTGTTCCAGAAGACCTTTATGAAACTGACCCACCCATGTGTTTTTCAGACCTGATTCATCCAGTTCATCCACAAAGGGCATAAACTGGTAGCCAACATGCCTGGAAAGCCTGGACTGTCTGATAACATGCTTGGACAGACGCACTGGATATTTCTCAATGACCTTTTGCAGATCCTGTCGCTGATTTTCCGGCACCCGGACATTGGTGAGTTGTTCATAGGTTTCAACGTCCTTGACCGCTGAGAGGTTGTCTCCCGGAATAATTACTTCCAGGATGGGAAGAAGAAATCTTTTGGGCAGTTCAATCCCTCCCACCACCACTCTGGTGTCGGTTTCATGGTTCGCCGGTTCCAGCTGGGAGATGATTTCCCTGAAAAACTGGTACTCATCCATGCCGGCTGCCTGCACTAAACTGGCAAACTTGCTTTCTCCCTCTATTATCCTGCAGAATTCTGGTCCCAGAAAGGCCGGGTCACCGTACATATCCAGAAAACCCAGTACCGCGTTTTTCAACTCGTCAATAAATACTTCAATTTCTTCCTGTGAATGGGTGAAACGAACCAATATTTCCTGCATTGAATATTCCTCGCGGGCTGAATGATGAGCTTTGTGAGCAGCTGTGAGTCAGAAACACAAATCTGGGGCCAGAACACATAAACGCCGCCCGATTATCTGCAATGGACGGCGTTTGTTTTTTTGACCAACCAGATGACAAAAGTCAACATAAATCAATTGGAATCAGCACCAGGCCCGGGCCAGATTATCACTATTTACAATCGCTTTGTATTTCTGCTCATCCAGGGGATAATCCCAGGAACCGTTTCTGATCTCTATTTTCCCGCCAAACCCTGTCTTGAATCTGTACAGTCCATAAAATGGATGTTCCGGGTCCAGGTATGGTGAAACAGCACCCATATCATAGCTTGTGCATCCAAGAGACCTGGATTGCCTGATGATTTCCCAGTGCAGGGCATAAGGGGTCCCATGAGATTTTTTTGGGTCTCAGACTGATTCTCATGGGCACTCCTGTGAACATGTTCAGACGGAGTTGTCAAGTTGAGAATCCGGCGGGAATCGACTGGTTCTGTCAACCAGATTTTCTGTTGAAGGCAAAAATGAGCAAGAATGTTCCCAGTATTATCATGGGCAGAGACAGGATCTGTCCCATGGTCATCCAGTCAAGCATTACAAACCCCAGATGGGCGTCAGGCTGTCGGAAAAATTCAGCTCCAAACCTGAATACTCCGTAACCAAGGCAGAACAGTCCGGACACGGCGGCCATCGGTCTTGACCTGGATGAAAAAACCCAAAGCACAATAAACAGGACAAGGCCTTCAAAAAAAGCCTGATAAAGCTGGGAAGGATGTCTTGGTATATACCCGGCTGCCGGATCAGGAAAGATCATGCCCCAGGGCAGATCTGTGGGTCTTCCCCAAAGCTCACCATTGATAAAATTTCCTGTCCTGCCCAGCATCAGGCCAAGGGGAGCCAGGGGAGCAACAAAGTCAGTTACCGCCAGAAAGGGTCTTCTGGTTTTCAGGGAATACAGATAAAGACAGAAAATTACCCCTATCAAGCCCCCGTGAAAGGACATGCCTCCTTTCCAGATCATCAGGGCCTCCCAGGGCCTGGAAATGAAGCCGGAAAAATCATAGAAAAGTACATACCCAAGCCTGGCTCCAATAATTACTCCCAGGGCGCAATAGGTTATCAGGTCAGGCAATTCAGATTTTTTCCAGCCCGATCCGGTCTTTTTGGCCCGGTGCCTGGCCAGAATCCAGGCAAGGGCAAAGCCGATGAGGTACATTAGTCCGTACCAGCGAAGCTGTAAGGGACCTATTTCAAAGGCTACAGGGTCTATATCCGGATAATTTATCATTGTTCAGCTTTGCCTGAATAATATTCTTTGGGGGATAAGGCCGGAAATAAAGAAAAAAACCGCTGCCACCAGAACTATGGTCGCTCCTGTGCTCAGGTTGAGATAGAAAGAAAGCCAGATTCCCGACTGGGTAAAGACAATGCTTATGATTACAGCCCAGGCCATCATAGTTTTAAGTGAAGTTGTATATTTTTCCGCCAGATAAGATGGAATCGTCAGAAGCGCGATAACCAGGATGAGTCCCACGATCTGGATGGTCATGACCACGGTCATGGCCACCATGCACAATAACAGAAAGTACAGCGGTCCTACTGGAACCCCCATGGCCAGAGCAAACTCCTCGTCATAAGACATGGCCAGAAAATCCTTGTAAAAGAGAAATATAAGCAGAAGAATCAACAGGTTCATCGCGGACATGGTCCAAAGCGAAGTCGAGGGAACCATGAGTATGCTGCCGAACAGGTAGCTCATAAGGTCTACATTATAACCGGGCGTGAAATCAATAAGTATAATACCCGCGGACATGCCAACCGCCCAGATAACCCCAATGACCGTGTCGGCACGGTGCTTTCTGCATCTGCTGACCACTCCCATGATAAGGGCTGAACACAGAGCTACCCCGATTGCCCCCAGGTAAGGGGAAAAGCCCGCAAAAAAAGCCAGGCCTATTCCTCCATAAGAAGCGTGGGCTATGCCGCCGGAGATGAAAACTATCCTGTTGACGACCACCAGAGCGCCGATGATTCCGCAGGCAATGCTTACCAGCAGCCCTGCCAGCAGGGCGTTGCGCATGAATTCGTATTGCAGGACTTCAAGCATTTCAGTGATGATCTTTCAGGACTCTGTGGGGAATTGGTCCATGAGTGATTAGTTCCACAGGACAATGATAGGCCTTTTCCAGCATTTCCTGGCTTATCTCGGAAGAATCGTGAAAATACAGGTTTTTATTTACGCAGGCAACTGATTTCGCGTGACTGGACAGTACTGAAAGATCATGACTGATGACAACAATGGTTTTGCCCTCCTGATTCAGGTCATGCAAAAGCTGGTAGAGCCTGGTTTGAAAAGGCTGATCAACACTCGCGGTTGGTTCATCCAGAAAAAGTATCTCTGGATCGCATGCCAGGGCCCTGGCAATGAGCACTCTCTGTCTCTGTCCCCCGGAAAGATTGCCTATCATGTGCTCTTGAAAATCGGACATCTCAACTAGTTCCAGAGCCTGAACAGCCATTAAATAATCCCTGGGGGAATATTTTTTGAAACGGCCCAGAAACCCCAGACGACCCATGATTACCACATCCAAAACATTAATGGGGAACTTTTCACTGCCGGTCACATTCTGGGGCACGTAACCGATTTTATGAGCGGCCTTGCCGGGCTTTTGTCCCAGAAGGTGAACTTTTCCCTGCTGTAAGGGGAGTATCCCCAGAAGTATCTTGATCAGGGTGGTTTTCCCCCCTCCGTTGGGACCAAGCACGGCCAGAAAGTCGCCCTTGTCAACTGAAAGGTTTACTCCTTCAAGCACAGGATGGCCGTTATAGGAAAAGCTCAGGTCTTTAACTTCAATTACTTTTTTATTCATTGCCATGTCTGAATTTTTCAGCAATTTTTCGCATATTATGTTCCCAGTCCTCAGCCAGGGGATCAATGGAGACTGTTTCTCCGCCTATGGATTCCGCGATAACCTGCGCACTCCTTTTGGAAAACTGAGGTGAGACAAATATCACCTTTATGTTTTCATCGCGGGCGGTGTCAATAAGGTGCTTGAGATCGGCTGCTCTGGGTTCCTTTCCCTCGATTTCAACAGGCACCTGGACAAGATTGTAGGCCTTTGCGAAATACCCCCAGGCAGGATGAAAAACCATGAATTTTGTTCCTGGATTCATCTGAGAAAAAATATCCCGGATCATTTCATCCAGGTCCTCCAATTCCTTGGTAAAACTGATGTAGTTATCCTGAAAATGTTTTTTTGACTCTGGCAAAGCAGCGGAAAGAGCGTTATAAATATTTTCCGCCTGGACCATTACCAGCTCAGGGGAAAGCCAGATATGAGGATCTTTACCATCATGATGATCATGTTCATGCTCATGGTTATTACCAGGAGAATGAGCATGACTGTGGGATCCCATGGATATTTTCTTTATTCCATGGTCTGTATGAATAATGGACAGACCCGGATGCATGGACTTTATCCTGGGCAGGAGATGTTTTTCATATTCAACACCTATGGCCA